>Ga0210393_10002978_pt1 | contig 13743 bp, 9 predicted proteins | sample IncBWC27OmetaG_FD_160068 | JGI IMG/M metagenome (GOLD analysis project Ga0210393, IMG submission 160068) | Forest soil microbial communities from Barre Woods Harvard Forest LTER site, Petersham, Massachusetts, United States - Inc-BW-C-27-O ... | reverse complement strand
CGTCATTGTTCAATTCACTGAGCGTTATCATACCAACCTATAACCGGGAGAGAATCCTGGCGAAAGCGCTGGAAGGATATTTAGCGCAGTCCTCGCCCCAACTGATCCACGAATTACTGGTTGTGGACGATGGCTCGACCGATGAGACAGAAAGGATGGTGGGGCGGTTCATTCGGCGATCGCAATTTACAATTCGTTACGTGCGGCAGGCCAACAAAGGACCAGCGGCTGCCCGCAATTTCGGGATTCGAGAGGCGAAATCGAAGGTTGTTTTGTTTACGGACAGCGATATCGTCCCATCGCGCAACCTGGTTGCACAGCACATGGACTGGCATAATCGAAATCCAAAGGTCAGCACGGCCGTACTGGGCTATGTCACCTGGCCGTCGGACGTCAACGTGACCCCTTTCATGCGCTGGTACGGTGAGGAAGGTGCACTATTCGGATACCGCCGGCTGCGAGGGAAGCGCGAGGTCGATGATTTCCATTTCTTCTACACGTGCAATCTGAGCCTAAAGGTTGACTTTCTTCGCTCCTGCGGGCGCTTCGACGAGGAATTCAAGAGCGCTGCATATGAAGATAGCGAGCTAGGATACAGGCTCGGCAAGTGCGGCTTGCAACTGCTCTACAATTCGGCGGCGCTTGGCTATCATTACCAGTTCTTTTCGTTCGAGGATGCGTGTCGGAAGTTGCGGGCGAACGCAGACGCACGCCAGTTGTTTCTGAGTAAGGTGGGAGGACAGCAACCCGAACCGGTGAGTCGAGCAGGGCGCTTTCAGCTTGCCCGGACTATCGCAAAGAAAATTGTCATAGGAGCCATGAGGAGGCTTTCGCCCAGCCGCAAAATCCTAGATTCCCGATTCCCATTCCCCGGCTTTGTTTACGAATTGCTTCTTCGACACGATGCCACCCTCGGTTGAGGCCGCGCGTTTGAGGGACCCGTAGGGCGTGCGAGGTACGCGCGGCTGGGTGATTCTGCAATAGACCGCGGGATTAGACTCTTGGTCCCACCTAACGTGAAGGACCTATTCGTGGTTTATGAGCTAGTATCCCGTCTGCGTTCGGTACCTTACGCGCGAGAGAGTCGAACTTAAGCCGCCGACTTGCTGTGGATTTCGGCAGGCTTGCGACGGGCGTAGATCAAGCCGGCAGCTACTCCCAAGACCTGGGCGCATGCGCGCGCAGCGAGCAGGACGGGAGAAAGCAGTCCGACAACCAGGTCTTTCTGGATCGCCCGAACTGCGAATGGCACCGTGCTGACCAGAAAAACAGCAACCACACATACAGAGGCGGAGATCGCCGGGCGCACCGCCAAATCGACGGACACCGCAAGTACCAGTGCGGGCGCAAACAGGAGTTGCAGTTTCATGACCTGCGGCGTATGGCTGTCCTTCACTGCCTTGCTGGGATTCTTGCGCACGGCGAGTACACGCCAGAAAGCGAATTTATATTTCTTCTTGAAGTATCGCCCCAGAGTGTCGGGATGTGTGTGATATACAACCGCCGTCGGAGCGAATTTCATCTTCCAGCCTTGAGCCGACATCCGGTAAGAGAGTTCGATGTCCTCTGCGCACGCCACGGGGAAGGACGTATCGTACCCGGTCATCTCCAGGAAGCAGTCGCGACGAAACGCAGCCGAGTAGGTATCGATGAAGTCAATGAAGGAGAGCCCGGCCATCAGGCGATAGCGATCCTCATATTCAATCTGCACGAAGCGAGCGGCCAAGCTCTTTTGCTGTGTGCGGTAGACTCCCTTCACTCCAACGACCTCGAGATCTTTGAAGGGCTCCAGCATGGAACTCATCCAGTCCGGCATGGGCACGCAATCGTCATCTGTAAAGAGGATGATTTCACCTCGGGCCTCCAAGGCGCCGCGATTGCGGGCCATCGCGGGTCCAGCGTTCGGCTGTGTAAGTAAGCGGACGCCGGGGTAGCGACTTACCACCTCCACCGTGTCGTCGGTTGAGCCGTCGTTGACGACTAGGATTTCCGCATTCCGACTTGGCGTCTGCTTCAGGAGCGCATCGAGACAGTGGACGATGCGGGAAGCGCCGTTGAAGGTCGGAACGATAATCGATGCTGACGTAGTTTCGATGCGATACCCCACTAGGCGCCTTGCGCAGTATTGGCGATCTATTTGTCTAAAGATACACGTCGGGGCCGCAAAGGATTAGGGGTTCGGATCTTTCGCCAAGCGCGCCAGCATAGTTGCTATTTCTAGTCACCGGCGTGATGACTTGGAGTTGCGGTGATGCTCGGCCGCGCTGGCGGCGACTGACGCGAGCCTTCCGTTTTCTCGTGCTGACTGCCGCGCAGCAAATACTTTGACAACGTGATGAAACCCTTGACGTTGCGCTGCAGTTCGCGACGGTCTTTCAGAGATTGCTTCAGTTTATAGAGAAGGTAGGAAGGGCTGAGATAGAAGCTGCGCCGCGCCCTGTCGCAGAAGCTGACCAATTGCTCGTGCGTAATGTTCGGTAGAGTCACTACGCTGTTGTGGAGGCCGTCTTTCGTCAGCCATGCGCCCCAGTCTTCGATTTGAATGTAGTCCCGCTTCTTCGCCTCTTCATACGCAGTGGTGCCCGGATACACCATGATTGGGAAGAATTGGGCCGTATCTGGCTGCAATTTTTTGGCAAAGTCGAGCGTCTTTTCCATGCTGGCTGGCGTCTCATTCAGGTTACCAACCATGAAGCAGCCATGCACCATAATGCCCGACTCCTGGCAACGACGAACAAAACGATGAGCCTCATCGTGGTACTTCACGTCACGACGGTCATCGTTGTTCTTCTTCATGCCGTGGATAACCTCAACGTCGCCGCTTTCGAATCCGACGCAGAAGAGGCGGGCACCGGCCTTATGCAATCTGGAAAGCAACTCTCCTTCGGCACCGATGTCAGCGCGACAATTAGCATCGAAGGGAAGTTTGTTGCCGCGACGAATCAGTTCGTTCGCCAGTTCCAAGGTGCGCGGCTTGCTGATGATGAAGGTATCGTCCTCCAGCATCGCGGTCTTAATTTCTGGCATCTCGCGGGAGACGAAGTCAAACTCGTCGGCGACATTCGCCACCGAACGGTAACGCATAGTGTGCCCGCTGAATGTCTGTGGATAGACACAGAAGGAGCAGTGATAGGGGCATCCACGGCTGGTATCGAAAACCACAAGCGGCCACAGCGAGTGGCCATAGAAGTAGTCCGGCGTATGCAGAAATCGCTTATAGACTTCTGAGACGAACGGCAACTCATCAAGATTTTTGATTGCTTCGCGTGCTTTGTTCGTGACGATTTCGCCTGTTCCGCCGCGGCGCCATACCAAGCCATCGACACCGGAAAGATCGGCACCGCAGGCCTTTGCCTCCAACCAATCCCGCACGGTGTATTCATACTCACGCAAGGCCACCGCTTCCAGCGAGGCCGACATCGCGAGCGTCTCTTTGGGTAAGGACGAGACATGCCGTCCTACCAGGAGCACATGAAGCGATGGTTTTGCGGCCACCAGTGCGTCAATGACGCTAACGTCGTTTACAATGCTGGGCGTCGATGTATCGCAGACGACGGCCTCGATGTTCTTGGCTGCGATGCGATCGACCACCGCCTGCACGGTGTAACCGGCAGCGGGAGCGTCGACCAAGTCCACATCATGGCCGTTCTTGATCGCGACTCCGGCTGCGTGAGCCAGCCACTTCGGATAGTACAGCGTCCCGCTTTTTGTAACAGCGGGACTCCGTTGCTCCCGGGAAAAGCGCGGATGGAATGGGGGGTTTAAGAACAGAACATGCATTGTAGCCACTTAGTATATCAGGGATAGATCTTCTGGTGCTGTACCAGGGACCAAGGTTGCAACTGCAACGCTTACAATAAACGGGTACTCACGACGCTAAACCGCCGCGAAACTTAACCCAAAGCTTAAACTACCTTAGCCTACACGGTCCTCCGCTTGGTTTTCCAGAGCCCCTTGATCGTTCGCAGGCGGCTCTGATTTTCCGGAAGATCCAACGTAGAGCTTAAACTTCCTTGCATCCAGATCCAGAACGAAGCGACAAAGAAGGCCAGAAAAGTCGCTCCAATCACAATTAAAGTCCGGTGCGGGGAAGACTTCTTATCCGGAGGCACGGCAGCATCGACTACTTGGATAATTGCTCCCTCCCGAGCTTCGTCCAATTTAGCAACCTCGAATTCCTTAGCCAGCAACTCGAATACAGTTTCCTGATACTTGAGATCACGAAATCGCCGGAGATATTCCATTCCGGATTGCGTCACTCTTCCCTTGGACAGATTGATGTCCGATCCAATGTCCTGGTTTGATCCTGCAACGCGCTCAAGTTGTGCCTGGAGTGCGGTAAGTTCTTGCTTGGCAAGGACAACAGCGGGGTTGTCGTCGGTAGCAAAAGACCGCATGCCCTGAATCTGTACTTGCTTGGCCACGACTTGCGCACGCAAAATGGCAGCCGATTCGATCAGGGCTCGAGCCTGACTGTCAATTTGCAGAACCCCTGTGGATTGTTGGGTCTTTGCCATGGCTTCTTCGGCTGTGGTCAGGTTGTCTTTGGCCTGCTGCAGTTGCTGCTCAAAAAACAGCCGGCGACGGGCAGCCTCGGTAATCGCCAGTGAGGCCGACAATTTGCGGAATTCCTCAACATAACCATTAGCCAGATCAGCCGCACGTTTTGGATCTCGGTCCTCGAGTGTAAGGCGGATCAGTCCGTCCTTGGTCCCGGCAACGACCGTAGTATTGTGCTCGAGGTCGGTTCGCGCATCCGATATTCGCTTTTCGCGATACTCCTGCATTAAACCGAAACGCTGGATCATCGCGTCTTCGACAGTTCGACTAGTCAGCAGAGACACGTACATGTCGGCTGGATTCTTAATGCCGAAGCCGCCACCAGCGAGCGAGGCCAACGAGCTTAGCGACCCCATGCCCCCCAGTTGCCCCAACAAAGCCGAGCCGATGGACGAATTTTGCTGAGGCGGAAGCAGGACAATCTTCGCCTCGTACTTCTTTGGCAGCAATAGAGAAACTACCGTTGCCAAAACCGCGGTACCGAGCACAAAGCGCACTATGAAACCCTTGCGTTGCAGGAGAACGACCAGGATGTCGAGCAGGGAGATCTCTGTTTCAGCGTCTGGCGGCTGCGGTACTCGTTCGTCAACAATGTTGTTTTCGGGTTGAGTTTCAGTTTGAATCATCATGTTGAAGCAGTGACTTTACTATTATGACATCCCGATAGAGACCGATTCTATCAGGCGGCTCAATATGTTCTATCTTAAAACAGTCCTGGAGCCGCGGCGACCAAGACACTCGGCACTCCTGCGGTTGTGCTAGTTTGGACGAGTTCCAAATTTCGCAGAATACGAAAATGCCCGGATCTAGCACGCTTACGACCGGAAGGTGCATTTGGGGCATCAAGTTGTTCCAGAGGTATCAGTTATTGTGGGGACTTCGAATGACGTGTACCAGTGCAAGAAGGTTGACTCAAAGCCTGCAAATCAGAACAATGCGGACCTCCCGGCTTCTGTTAATAGTATTCTTTGGCAGTTTGTTCGCGTTCGGGCAAACGCCTGCTGATGAGAAAGCCCCAACTCCCCCCTCTGCAGCGTCCGGAGCGCGGACTATCCAATTGGAATTGCCGGCGGTGGACTTGAAGTCGCTTCCGCGCAATCTTTTTTTGGACCAGAAGAATTTCTGGTCCACCCCGTTTCATATGAGCGAGGCCGACTTGCGGTGGACGATCCCATTCGCCGCGGCTGGCGCGGCGTTGATAGCGAGCGACACCGCCATAGAGAAACACGTTCCCACGAACCCGACTACGGTCTCGCACGCGGTTACCGCTTCAAATGTCGGACTCGGGGCTCTGGCTGGCGTAGGAGCGGGGATGTTCCTCTGGGGGCACCTGACGAGCAACGATCAAGAACGTGAAGCCGGACTTCTCAGCGGAGAAGCCGGCATTGACGCATTCCTGGATGCGGAAGTCTTTAAGTATGCCCTCGGACGGGAACGCCCCTTTACGGGCAACGGCAAGGGACATTTCTTTCAGGGCGGGACCTCTTTCCCTTCCGAGCACGCGTCGATCAGTTGGGCGATTGCGAGTGTGATTGCTCACGAATATCCCGGTCCCCTGACGCAGTTTCTGGCCTATAGCGTTGCGGGAGGGGTGAGCGCGGCACGGGTTGTGGGGCATCAGCACTTCGCATCGGATGTGGTGATAGGCAGCGCCATGGGGTGGTATCTCGGCCGGCAGGTTTTCCGCTCCCACTCTCATTACAGCGACGCGGATATCGCCAAATGGGGCACTTTCAGCAAAGGCGACGAGGGTGCCGCCCGCGAAGCGCGGAACATGGGTTCCCCATACGTGCCGCTGAATAGCTGGATTTACCCTGCTTTGGACCGTCTGACCGCGCTTGGGTACATCCACAGCGGGTTCGCCGATATGCGACCGTGGACGCGCATGGAATGTGCGCGACAGGTCAAAGAAGCTGCGGATCCCATCGCTGAAGACGAAGCTCAACAGAGCGAAGCGGGGCGACTTTACGGGGCATTGCAAAAGGAGTTTGCCCGGGAAATCACGTTGCTTGATGGCGGAGACAATACTGAACTCCGTCTAGAGTCGGCCTACACGCGGAGCACAGAGATTGTTGGCAAGCCGCTTACTGACAGCGATCACTTTGGACAGACCGTTGTTAATGACTATGGCCGACCCGAAGAACAGGGGTTTAACAACGTTTCGGGATTGTCGGGATGGGCGACATACGGGCCGCTTGCAGTTTATGCCAGCGGCGAATATCAGCATTCTTCCTCCGCGCCCGCTTTGCCCTTGACCGCCCGCGATGCCATATCTCAAGCAGATTTCAGCCGGAGCGGCCTCCCCCCGCCGTTCCCGGTGCCACTCGATACGCCGACCTCCGCCTTTAACCAAGGCCGATTCCTCGATACCTATGTAGCGTTGAATCTTTCCAACTGGCAGCTCTCCTACGGAAATCAGAGCCTGTGGTGGGGACCGTCGCAGGGCGGACCGCTGATGTTCAGCGACAACGCGGCGCCGATCAGAATGTTCCGGGTCAACCGAGTTATGCCTTTTACTCTTCCGAGTTTCTTAAGAGTGCTTGGAGCGGTGCGAACGGAGGCCTTCATAGGGCAATACTCAGGATACGAATTCCTGAGTACTCCCTCCGGGCTCGTCGGCCAGTACGGTCAGTCGGTGAATCCGCAGCCTATTGTTCACGGCCAGAGAATCAGCTTTAAGCCAACATCCAACCTCGAAATTGGCCTGTCGCGCACCACGGACTACGGAGGCCCTGGCTATCCGTTAACCCTGCATACGTTTTTGAGGAGCGTGTTCTCGACCAGTAACACTTTCGCTGGCAACCCCAACAAACCAGGAGCGCGCCGATCCGGAATGGATTTCAGTTATCGGATTCCCGGGCTGCGGGACGGGATGACCTTTTACGCTGAAGGTCTCGCGGAACACAACGAAATCACTCCGATCCTTGGACCTGATGTCGCGGCTTGGCTCGCGGGAATATACCTTCCGCGGCTGCCAAAGATTCCGAAACTGGATTTACGTCTCGAAGGAGGCTACACCGATCCTCCCTACAGCGGTACCGACGTTGCATTCGGCGCGTTTTACTGGGATGGAGCCTGGATTACCGGTTTTCAAAATGCGGGCCACCTGATGGGTAGCTGGATGGGACGCCAGGGGCAGGGTGCTCAGGCCTGGACCACCTACTGGTTCAGCCCGCGCAACAAACTCCAATTTGGATTCAGACATCAAAAAGTCAGCAATCAATTGGTCTCCGATAACGGGACCCTCCGGGGGGGCACGCTGGCCGACGCTAACGTCCGCGCGGAGTTTTGGCCGCGATCGACTTTTAGCCTCTCCGCCTTCGTGCAGTATGAGGTGTGGAATTTTCCAGTGATCGCCTCCGGGAGACAGTCCAATGTGACCTCCTCGGTTCAATTGTCCTTCTGGCCTAAGGGGCTTTCGCGGAAAATTTCAGGCCAATGATCTCCTAGGGTTCTGTTTGAACGGGCCCACAGCGATGGAAAACTGAGCGGGAGTTGGATTCGCAGGGGAGGCCAAGGCACCCCAACCTTAAATGCAATCCTCTCATGCCTGTTTATGGGACAATAACTGGAACTCATAAAAAATCGCCGAACCAGCGAAACATTATGCTGAGTCCCGGGTTGAGGACCAGAAAGCTACCCCTTGGGGCATACATCTCAGACTGTACAGCGAATGTCATCTCAAGGGACTAGACAAACATGACGGGGATGGATTGATAATATTAATTGTTGTCGGTGGGGGGCAGAAGTGAGAATGTATGATTCGCAGTCGCCTTAGCTTTGCGCGCTTGTATTTGAAAGTCGTCACGCTGCTATTGCCTGCGTGTGCCTATTTCATAGCGATAAAGGTGCGCTTCGGTTTCAACTTTTTGTTCTCGCGAACTCCTCCGGCTGATCTGCCGTCGTATTGGAGTATCCTGCTGCTGACCACCATCGTCTGGGCGATTGCGGCCGAAGAGTCCGGGCTTTGGAACGTGGAACAGTTGTACGCTCCCGGAGGAAAAAGCCGCCGCTTGCTGGAAGCTTTGGCCTTCACCTACGCGGTGGTGATGGCGGCGGGTTTTCTCTATCGACAAGCTAGTTATTCGCGGCTGGTCATTGGAATCAGTGCGGTAGCTCTGTTCTTTCTGGCAGCGGCCATTCGTGTCGCCTTTAGAGTCTTTCTGGAGTTGTTGCGCAAAGACGGCAGAAACGAAGTTAAGATTCTGATCGTTGGAACGGATCGTTTTGCCCGGCGAGTGGGGAGCTCGCTGTTGCACGGCGAGGTGTTACCTTGCAGGGTGATGGGTTACGTGCGGCTTCCGGATCAGGAGGTGGCTGTGGACGGCCCGGTTTACGAACTGGATCAGATTCCCGCCTTTTCCAATGGCAGTTCGATCAATGACATCATTATTGCGCTGCCTGCGGCCCGGTTATCCGAGGTTCAGAAAATCGCGCCCGTGCTGGAGCGAATGTGCGTTCCCACGCGAGTCGTGATCGATCTGGGAGAAGGAATTGTCCTCCGCGACCGCTTGATCGACTTGGGAGGAATTCCTATGCTTGATCTTCGTCCGACGCTGGCGGAGACGGGCTCCTACTTGTTCCAGAAGCGCATATTTGATGTGGGATTCTCGCTTCTTATTCTGTTAACGACCCTCCCGATTGCCCTGCTCATTGCGCTCGCCATAAAACTCAGTAGTCGCGGTCCAGTCTTTTTTGTTCAAGAACGCGTGGGCTTGAATGGACGGGTCTTCCGAATGTTTAAGTTCCGCACGATGAACGAAGGCAGCCGCGAAGAGGGAGATACGCGCTGGACTTGCGACGAAGACCCGCGGCGTACCGGGGTGGGTACATTCTTGCGCAAAACCAATCTCGACGAACTGCCGCAATTTCTCAACGTGGTCAGGGGTGACATGAGCATCGTCGGGCCTCGGCCAGAGCGTCCCTTTTTTGTGGAGCGATTCCTGAAGGAATTCGATCGCTACAATTCTCGTCACATGTTTAAAGCTGGAATCACCGGATGGGCTCAGGTGAACGGCTGGCGCGGTGACACCTCGATCGCCAAGCGTGTGGAATACGATCTTTACTATCTCCGCAATTGGAGTCTCACTTTTGACCTGCAGATTATCAGTATGACCTTGCTCCGTTTTTTCCGCAGCAAGAATGCCTATTGATGCCGGGTGTCTGCTTGCAACACTATGTCTCAGCCTCCTCGCGCAGTAATTGGCTTCACCTTATGGCTCGTCGGAGTAGAGCCCGGGGCGGTAAAATCACGGGCGCCGGCGGTGGCGGCTTTTTACTTCTTTATTGCGAGCCGAACTGGCAGGCAGAAGTACGGAAACCGCTCACTGGCGATGATCCCATCATCGACAACGATGGCTCGGTCGGCTCCCGTTGGATATTTGTTAGCACCGCGGCCCGTCGATGAAAGCATTTCTGCTCGCTGCCGGCCACGGTACTCGGCTTCGTCCTCTGACCGACAATCTTCCCAAGTGCCTTTTGCCGATTAAAGGTACTCCTCTTCTGGCAATTTGGCTCGAGCAGTGCCGTCGGTTTGGCATAAATGAGGTTCTGGTAAATATTCATTCGCTCGCCGCCCAGGTCCGAGATTTTCTGGAACGGAACAGCGATGGCGTCCACGTTCATGTCGTCGAGGAAACCGCGCTCCTGGGTAGCGCAGGCACACTGCGCGCGAATGCCAACTGGGTGGCGGGAGAAGATCTGTTCTGGGTCTTTTATGCGGACGTGCTTACCCGCACCGATCTGGCTTCGATGCTCAGACTTCACCTGACAAGGAGTCCTGCGGCAACGCTGGGGGTATATCGCGTCCCGCGTCCTGAGAGATGCGGAATTGTGCGACTCGACAAAGACAACATCGTCCAGGAGTTCATCGAGAAGCCTGCGCGTCCGGCCAGCAACCTAGCCTTCTCCGGATTAATGATCGCTACGCCGAAGCTCCTTGAGGCCATTCCACAGCATGAGCCCTGCGACATCGGATTCGACGTATTGCCGCGTCTGAACGGCCTCATGCTGGCCTATCTCATCGAAGACTACCTTCTCGATATTGGAACCCCGGAAACATACCAGCAGGCTCAGGAAACCTGGCCCGGATCCTAGTGCAAAGCGGTGTTGCCATTGATCACGCCAGATCCAAATTCTTCAGCTCATCAAGCAGCGCCTTCTCCACTTTTTTCTGGAGATCCGCCGGCAGCTTCTTCCCTTGCGACGTCAAATAGAAGGTATCAATCGCCATCTGCCCTTCCGTATCGATCAAGGCAATTTCAATATTGCACTGCTGCCGCGAGAGGCACGAACTCACCCGGTGCAACAACCTCGGGCGGTCCTGGGCAATCACCTGCAGTAGCGTGCTGGTCGAGGAACATTCGTCGTCGAAATCAATGCGTGTCTCGATCATGACTTTGATCTTGCTGCTTTTTTCGCCGCGTTGACGATCACGCAGCATTCGATCGAGATCGGCGTCCCCTGCCAGGACCGCAGCCACGCTTTTCTTGAACCGGTCCCACTCTGACAGGTTCAATTCCAGAGTGCGAAATCGGTCCGTGAAGTAGAGCGAATCCACTACGGTTCCAGCCTGGTTGGAAAAGGCATTCGCCTTCACGATATTCATTCCCCACGCCGCGAGTACGCCCGTCAGGGTGGCGAATAGAGATGGTCGATCCTTTGTGACCAGAGTAAGTTCGTACCAGTGGCGGCCGCGTTTAAGATCCACCTGCACTGCGTCGCGGCCGATCCGCTCCGCCATTTCCATGTGCCTCATCACTTCTTCGGCGGAGTGCACACGCAAGTATCTCTGCGGAAATCCCTCCACAAAATCTCTGGACTTTCCGCCCATCACAGGGGCCAGGCTGCGCATGCGCGCAAGTTTTTCGTCGTTCACATCGCCATGAACACGGTGGTCAGCGCTTCGATTCAAATAGTTGGCTGCGCCAATGTAGAGCTGCCACACGCTCTCCGCTTTCCACGGCGTCAACGCCTCGGGATTCACCGCTTTGATGTCGGCATAGGTGAGCAGACACAGCATCTTCAGGCGCTCCGGCGTGCCCATTTTCTCGGCGAAGGCCGCCACCGTTTCCGGATTGAAAATGTCCCTTCTCAGTTGCGCCGACATTTCCAGATGGCTGCCGATCAAAAACAGCACCACGGCGCGCTCTTCCGGTTCGACATCCAGCCGGTCCAGGCAGCGGCCGGCGATCTCAAGACTTGCCTCCACATGATTGGCGCCGGGAACTCCCTTCCCAGTGTCGTGCAGTAACAACGCGAGATAAAGCAACTCGGGATCTTCCAGTTCGCTCAGCAGTTCCGCGTAACGCTTATCCCACTCTGATTTCGATTGGTTCAGGCGATGCAGGCTTTCAATCGCCAGGATTGAGTGCTCGTCTACCGTAAAGCGATGGTAGTAATCCCGCACCACCAACGAATCGATGGGCTTCAACTCCGGCAGCAACAGGGTCAGCAAACGCAGCGAATGCATGGCCCGCAGCGCCTCGGCGGCGTGTGGCTGCAGCAAGGTTTCCTGGAGGTAGAGCCAGAGTTCTGCACCTCTCGGAGGAGTCACCGCCAGCGCCGGAAGCGCCTGCTCAATGCGGTGCTCGGTAGTCGCGCTTAATTTCAGTCCGTGATGCGCCATAAAATGAAACAGGCGCAGAAGCATCTCGGGATCCTGCAGAGATGACGACTGTTGCAGAAAAATCAGTCCATCCACGACGGAAAAGTCGGGATGCGATGGCCGCGACCGCCAGCCCTGAAACTGCCGGCGCAGAGCAGACCAGGACTCTGGAATCTCCTCCATCAACTGGATCACCGCGCGTTGCACGGCGCGGGCATGTCCGAAGTAGATGCGCATCCACTCCGCAGCGCTCAGCTCCGCGGAATCGTATGCGCCGATCTTGCGCGCGGCAGCTTCGTCCTGCGCTTCCCAACTCAAAGCATTGTCGTCGCGCCCATGACGGAAGTGCAGAAAACAGCGCGCCGCCATCAGGAACTCAAGAGCCGCGTCGAGCTGCTTGCGCACCGGCGCCCGTAGCGAACTGGAGTCCGGCCAACCGCCTAGGTGACTCATGGAAGAAATCAGCGCAAGCCAACTCGCCACATTACAATCGCGGAGGCCACCCGGAGTCTCCTTCAGATTCGGTTCCAGATGGAATACGGTTTGGCCAAACTTTCCATGCCGCTCCTGGGTCACCTCGGCCAGCCCTTGCAGAAGCGCCTTCGATTCCCTCGCCACCAGTTTGGGAATTACTTTGTCATGAAGGCGCGCGAACAACTCCGGATCGCCCGCTAGAAAGCGGCAGTCGAGAAGAGAAATGGTGAACTCTGTATTGTTGGGATCGAAGCGGTCGCATTCCGACAAGGTTCGCGATGCCGGGCTCAGCTTAAGCTTTAGATCCCACAGTTCCTGCGAGAGGCGCTGGATCTGTTCTTTGTGGGCTTCCTCGCCCGCGCGATCGGAAAAAAGAAAGAGCAGATCAATATCGGAATAAGGAAACAGCCAGCCGCGCCCGAAACCTCCTGTGGCCACAAGGGAAAAGCCGCGAGGTAGGTGTTCGCCAGAGGAGACAAACTCGCGCCAAAGACGCTTGAGAATCTCTTCGATGAGCAGCGTCCGTTGCGCAACCACGGCGCGCCCATCTCCGGATGCTGCGAATTCGCGAGCAATCCGCCCCCCCGAGTCGGCGAGAGAACCTCGCAGTTCACTGATCAGTAAAGACGCTGCCGTCATGACGAGGAGTCAATCGGTCGATAATCGAAGTTCAATGATGTCCGCCCCCTGCGCCTCCTACAATGCTCCCTCGCCCCGCTCGTCATTGCGGATGCGAATCGCTTCGTCCACGCGCGTGAGAAAAATCTTGCCGTCGCCGATCTTTCCTGTGCGGGCCGCGCTCACGATAGCTTGTACCGCCTTCTCCACCATCGCGTCTGCCAGCACCACCTCCAGCTTGGTCTTCGGAATCAGGTCCACACTATATTCGCGGCCGCGGTAAACCTCGGTGTGGCCCTTCTGCCGTCCATGGCCGCGCACCTCAATCACCGTCATACCTTCGACACCAATTTCCTGCAATGCACTCTTGACCGCTTCCAGTTTGGAGTTTTGGATGACTGCTTCAACTTTCGTCATGATATTGTTCTCAGACTCTACTTCCTCGGCTCGGATCACTCGCTCATCAATCTATCCTATTCCGTTCT
>Ga0210393_10002977_pt1 | contig 13744 bp, 7 predicted proteins | sample IncBWC27OmetaG_FD_160068 | JGI IMG/M metagenome (GOLD analysis project Ga0210393, IMG submission 160068) | Forest soil microbial communities from Barre Woods Harvard Forest LTER site, Petersham, Massachusetts, United States - Inc-BW-C-27-O ... | reverse complement strand
CACGCCATTGACCATGGTCCCCGGACAGCAGGAAATGCGGTAAGTCCATCCGGGCGCCAATCCTGTCAACGTAAACTCGCCGTTGGGACCGGTGGATGCCGAGCCGCCCAGCAATCTCTTGGCATCCCGTGTTTGAAACACGTGATACTCGTCGAGAAACGCGCCATCGAGCACGAGACAGTACTCGATCGGCCAGGATGCGAGCGGCTTACCCGTGGCATCGAGAAGCCGACCATTGGCCGAGACCGAGTTTCCGACCGAGATGGAAACGCCGATCTCTTGACCGTCAAATCGCGAGATGCCAGCCAACGTCCGCTCGTCATTTTGGGCCAAGAACAACATGGCCGATCGGACTCGCGGGACATGGAAGTAGCCCTGGGCGTCGGCGACAGCCGTGACGTAAGCAGCCTTCGGATTTTCAGGAATTCCGAGGATCCGGGCCCGCGAGGCGCCCCGCCCCGGCTCCGACTTCAACACGACCCGGCCAGAGATTTCTCCAAACAGGCCCATTTTGGTTAAGCGTCCTTTCATCACCGACCCCTCCGCGCGGAAGAAATCCAAGGGGCCGTGACCGTTCGTGTCCGCGAGGGCCTCGGTGACTTCCCACGAGAGCGGACTGAGCGCGGCGGCGCCCGCCGCAATCAGAAGGGCAGCACCTGTGAAGACGCGGCTGACCCGAGTCCCGACCGGCGACCGCCGGCGGCCCTTGTCGAGAATCGCTTGCACGCGGCCTTCCAGGCCCGAGAGTCCGGCCATCGGAAGCGCCGCCGCAGCCGGCTTCGTGCGAGCCACCATCTCGCGAGCGAATCGCAATAGAACGGACGCATAATCGACAGGCTGGTCGACCATCCCCAACACGCTGTCGTCGCAGGCCGACTCTCGCTCGATCCGCATTTTCCGGGCGGCCAACCACACCAGCGGGTGGAACCAATACAGGAAACAGGCAGTCCGAGCCACAAACTGCCAGGCGACGTCGCGACGCACAACGTGCGACACTTCGTGAGCAAGCACGGCCCGCAAAGTCATATCGCCCCAGCTGCGCCATCCCGGCGGCAACAGCACGCAGGGCCTCCACCAACCGACGCACAAGGGAATGGGCATTCGCTTGGTTTGACGCAATTCGATCGTGTGATTCCATCCCAACCGCCGGCAGACGTCCGAGACGATTTCCTGCGTCGCGGGGTCTTGGATTAGTTGTGCCTCTTCGACAAGCCGCCGTGCCGCCCGCGAGCAGCGCAGCGACTGCCACGCTCCGCACACCGCCGGCACGATCAACATCAAGATCCAAAAGGTGTTCCGGTCGAGCATCCGAAAAATGGGGAATGTCGAAGCCGCATTCGCGGTCGCAACGCGCGGTTGCGCAGCCGGGGAATCCGATTGAACTTCAAGCTTGGATTCGGCCGGAATTGGCAACGGGGCTGTTTTGGCGATCGACTCATGATCCGTCGACACAGTGTTGCGCGAGGCGGTGCTCACCGGTCGAGCCGGTTCAGCAGGCAAGCGACGATCGAACCGCCTCGTGGGCGCGGCCGGTTGCCCGGGCGTCGGGGCACGCTCGGAGTCGACTGTCGCGCGCGGTTCGACAACCTTGAGCCACCCGAGTCGCACTTCGGGCGACCAGCAGATCATCACCGGCATGGCCAGCGAGGCCGCAATACCCAGTGCCCAGACCCGGTGTCTCATCGCGGCCGAAAACCGCCGGAGCAATAGGTTCGCAAGGGCTGCCGCCATACACACCAGGGTGACGCTGAAAACCAGGCGCAGCAGCCACAGCGGCAAATCGGGTGGGGAGAAGAGTGCTTCCAGGATCATGATCGCGCCTCCGCATTCTCAATGCGTTTCTTAATGCACTCGATGTCTTCGGGATCCAGACGGCCTGCGCCGCCGTCCAGGAGTGCGGCGACGGCTTCGACGGGCCGCCCGCTGAAAAAGTTCCGTACCAATTCGCGCAGAGCCGAACGCCGCATGGTCGTTTTGGGGGTCACCGGCCGATAGAGAAAGCGTTTCCCCTCGTGCCGACGGCTGAGAAGATTCTTCGACGCCAAGAGGTTGAGCGTGGCGCGAACGGCTGAATAGCTTGGCGGATCGGGTAGCGCGCGCCGCACATCGGCCACCGACGCTTCACCGACCCGATAGACGGCCTCGACAATCTGTCGCTCGCGCCGCCCCAATCTATGCGATTCGACCACGTCCCGCTCTTGCGTCAACAAAGGCCGACAAACCGATTGGCCCGATTGTCGGATGTGGCCGAAAGACAGTCACCTCTGCCGCCCCACAAATGTGCTAACTTAACAGCACTTGCCATCCTACTAGCACCCGAGGTGAATGTCCAAGGAATCTCGAAAGAATTTCGCGGCCGGGGCTGGGCCGGCCAGCGTGCCAAATTATTGGCCGATCAGCCTCAGAAACTCGTCTTCGCTGATCACGGGAACATTGAGTTTTTGGGCCTTTTCGAGCTTACTCCCCGCATCTTCCCCGGCAACCAGGTAATCGGTTTTCTTGGAAACGCTGCCGGCCACCTTGCCCCCCTGCTGCTTGATGAACTCGACGATTTCGTCCCGTGTGAAGCGGCTGAGCGTTCCCGTGACCACGAACGTTTTACCCGAAAGCGGGCCTTCGGGACGGGGCGGCCGGGGAGTCACCGGGGCACCGAAATTGAGTCCCAGCTCCCGCAATTCCTCGACGATCTTCTGGCCGACCTCAGAGCTGAAAAATGTGAAGACCGACTTGGCGATGACCGGACCGATGTCGGCCACCTCAGCCAGCGATTCCTCCGATTGCTTCATGATCTCGTCGAGCAGGCCAAAATGTTCGGCCAGCACCTGGGCGTTGCGGCTGCCCACATGCCGGATGTTGAGCCCCACCAGCAGCCGCCACAGCGGTCTCGTGCGCGATTGTTCGATTCCAGCCAGCAAATTGTCGACGGACTTTTCGCCCATCCGCTCCAGATTCACTAAGTCATCCCGACGCTCTTTGAGCCGGTAGAGATCGGGAATGCCACGGACCAAACCGGTCGTCGTGAGCTGCTGGACCAGTTTGTCTCCCAGCCCTTCGATGTCCATCGCACCGCGCGAGGCAAGGTTCTGCAGCGTCTCGCGCAAGCGGCCCGGGCAGTCGGGGTTGGGGCAGCGAATGTAGACGCCATCTTCGTCGCGGACGACCGGCGTTTTGCACTCGGGACAATTCTTCGGAAAGTGAAAAGCTTTCTGTGTTCCGTCTCGGCGATGCAGTTCGACTCGCACCACGTGCGGGATCACCTTGCCCGCCTTTTCGACGACGACCCAATCGCCTTTCATGATTCCCAGCCGGCCGATCTCGTCGGCATTGTGCAGGCTGGCCAACGAGATGGTGCTGCCGGCGATCAGCACGGGTTTGAGGATGGCAAACGGCGTCAACGTGCCCGTCTTGCCGACATGCACGTCGATGTTTTCGACGAGCGTCGTCTCCTCGTACTTCTCCCATTTATAGGCGACCAGCCAGCGCGGGCTCTTGCTCGTGCGCCCCATGCGAACGCGCTGGGCGAAGTCGTTGACCTTCAGCACGATTCCGTCGACCTCGAAGTCCAACGTGTGGACCTCTTTCGCCATTTCGTTGGCCGCCTCGCGGGCCTTCTCGATGCCGGCGCACAATTGAAAGTTAGGCGTGGTCGGAATGTCCCACTCCCGGATCGATTTCAAAAACTCCAGGTGCGTATGGAATTCGATCCCCTCGACGGCCCCGGTGCCGTGCGCGAAGAATCGCAGCTTACGTTCGGCCGACAACTTGGGATCGAGCAGCTTGAGCGCACCCGCGGCCGTATTGCGCGGGTTGGCGAAGGCTTCCTGACCTTTGCCCGTCCGGTCCGCGCGCAGCTTCGCAAAATCGCTATTGGAGATGTAGGCCTCGCCTCGCACTTCCAGCAGAGCCGGCGGCTTCTTCGTCCGCAGGCGCAACGGAAGGCCGCGAATGGTCCGCGCGTTGTTCGTGATGTCGTCGCCGCGGGTGCCGTCGCCGCGCGTGACCGCCTGCACCATTAGGCCCTTCTCGTACGTCACGGCAATTGCCACGCCGTCGACTTTGTATTCGACCGCGTATTCAATCGGCTCGCCGGCCACCAGCTTGCGAATGCGGGCGTCGAACTCGTCCAGCTCGGGTTCGTCGTAGACGTTGTCGATCGAGAGCATCGGGATCCGATGCTCGACCGTGTTGAACCCTTCGACCGGAGTGCCACCGACTTGCTTCGACGGGCTGTCGGGCGATTCGAACTCGGGGTGCTCCGACTCGAGTTTCACCAGCCGAGCCATCAGCTTGTCGTACTCGAGGTCGGTGATCTCTGGTTTCGCCTCGACAAAATAGAGCCGATTGTGCCGCCGCAATTCGTCGCGGAGCTTTTCGATTTCGGCTTTGACCGAACTGGCCATCGGGCTTTCTTCTCGGATCGAAAGACGCTGAGCTAAGGTTGATCGAAGGGTACTGCCGACGGCTCGGACGCCGACACGTCCGACTTCGAGTGTTCCGATTCGAGCAAACCGGATTCCAACAGGGCCGCCATCTGCTCTTGGATTCGCCGCCGCGATTCGCGCCGTTCGACGATCACCACAATTATGGCGACAACCAAAATCGCCACAACTTCGACGCCGAGCATCAACATTCCGTGCAGATCGAAGAACTGAGCCAACAGCCCGGCTTTCGGATTGAGGGCGCTCGTCAGCATCAAGAACACGGTGAGCACGAACAGCCCGCAAGCTGTCAGCAGCAGGTTGGTCCAGCGGCTGCGTCGAGTCCTTCCGTCGGTCGGCGTCACGTCGACTCCTTCGGCACGGCCGCGAGTTGCAGGTCGTAGTCGGCCATCATGCGGGCCAGTTCGCGAAACGTGACGCGCGGCTGCCAGCCCAGATCGCGGCGGGCCTTCGACGCGTCGCCGCAAATGCTCGCAATGTCGGTCGGTCGCAGAAAGGCCGGATCGATCGTGACGTGTGCGGACCAGTCGAGGCCCAGGTGAGCAAAGACCTCTTCCCCAAACTCTCGGACTGAGTGTGTCTGCCCGGTCGCGATCACATAATCGTCCGGGTGATCCTGCTGCATCATCAGCCACATCGCTTCAACATAGTCCCCGGCAAAGCCCCAGTCGCGACGAACCTCGACGTTGCCCATCGCCAATCGTTCGGGGCTGCCCAGTTTGATCCTGGCCGCGGCCGACGTGATCTTTCGCGTCACGAAATGCGGAGGGCGGCGCGGCGACTCGTGATTGAACAAAATCCCACAGCAGGCAAACAAGCCAAACGCCTCGCGAAAATTGATCGTCTGCAGATGGGCCAGCACCTTCGAGCAGGCATACGGACTGCGGGGGTGCAAGGGGAACGTTTCATTCAGCGACTCTTGCCCGGTCGAGCCGAACATTTCGCTGGTCGACGCTTGATAGAAGCGGACGTCTCGTCCGAGCCGGTCGCGATGACGCCGCGCGGCCTCGAGCAGGCGAATGGCGCCGACGCCGTTCGCCAGCGCGAATTCGACCGGATCGTCGAACGACGCGGCCACCTGGCTCAGCCCGGCCAGATTATAGATTTCGTCTGGCCGAATCTCGTCGAGCAATTCGTCTACAGGCACCTGAGCCAGATCGAGCTCATAAGAACGCGTACAGAGGCCCCCGTCAGGCCGCTTGCCCGGCCGGTCGATGCCGTAAACTTCGTAGCCTTTGGGCCGCAGTAGCTGCGACAGGTAGAACCCGTCCTGCCCTGCGATTCCCGTAATCAAGGCAACCCTGGCCACGCGTTGAGGATCCGGCGAAGATGGAGGGTCGAAGAATACCAAGCGACGTTGAACGCTCTCTCCAGGCAATTTTAGCAGGCCCAGGGTGTCGACAATACAAGCCCCCACACCTCTGCGCCCGCGTGTGCGCGACCGATTGTTTCTCGTCGCGCAGATGCTGGCGTTCGCAGTCGGCCTACTGCTCGCAATTCCGACCGAGATCGCTCGAGCCCGCTTGGCGCTCGGCGACAAATACGGCTTGTTGACCTGGTTTTTCGAGTTTCATCTCGATACGACGCTCCCGTTCCTGTTGCTGGCCGTTGCGCCTATCTGTTGGTTTCTGCGCCGAAACTCGGCAACCATCGCAACGCGGCACGAGGCTTCCGAGAGTGCAGTCGTTGTGACGCCTGCCACAGTGACGGACCGAGCCGCCTGGGTGATGGCCCTCGCGTGCGGGCTGACTTCGCTCGCCGCGAGCGCCTGGGTCGCTTCCCGCCCAGCCGGAGGCGATCTCAATCTTCGTTTCGGCGACCTGCCCCCCGCTTACCACGACGAATTCAGTTACCTCTTGCAGGCCAAGACATTCGCTGCCGGTCGACTCTCGTATCCCGGTAACCCGCAGCTTCCCGAACTGTTCGATCAGATGCACGTCGTCAACGAGGGGCGGTTTGCCAGCCGTTACTTTCCGGGCGTCGGTGCTTGGATCACGCCGTTCCTGGCCCTGGGACATCCCTATTGGGGACAGGCGTTGGCCGGGGCACTGGCGGCGTTCTTCACCTTTTGGGCCGGTCGCGAATTAGCCGGCAATCGAGTCGGCCAGCTTGCCGGCTTGCTGACTGCGTTTTCACCCGGCCTGGCACTCTTTGACAATCTCCTCTTGTCGCACCCGCCGACGATCGCCGCGCTGACATTGTTTCTGTTCACATTTTTGCGGTTCATGCGCACGGATCGGGGTCTCGACGCCTTTTGGGCGGGCTGCGGGCTGAGTTTTGCCATGCTTTGCCGCCCGATGACGGCTGCCGGCTTTGGCTTGCCGTTCGGCGCTTGGTTCTTGTGGCAACTGGTGCGCCCGACTTCCTCGTCGTCGGCAAACACTACGCGTTCAGTCGGACGATTACAGTCGGCGGCGTGCTTGGTCGCGCCGCTGTTACTGGGGCTCGCGCTGATGTTTTTCTACAACCGCGCGATCACGGGCAGCGGACTGCTTTCTCCTTATCAACTCTACAACGACGTCTACACCCCGCGGCACGTTTATGGCTTCAACAACGTGACGCGGGGCGAACGCCGAGTCGGGCCGCGCGTGATGGAAACCTACGATCGCTGGGCCGAGAACCTGACGCCGCGCCTCGCGCTTTCCAACGAACGAGAACGGCTGGAATCGAGTGCGCGATGGACACTCGGGCTGATCCCCCTGGCGATGGCCGGCGTCGTGTTTCTCATTGCCGTGCTCTGGCGAACCGAGCTGCGCTGGAAATTGATCGCCGCGTCCGTCCTGTCGCTGCACGTCGTCCACGTTCCGTATTGGTTCGTAGGCATCATGGGCTGGCACTACGTCTTCGAAACGGCCCCGCTGCTGCTGTTGCTCTTCGCGATCACGTCGCGCGAGCTGGCCGGCGTGTGGACCGCGAGCGGACGCGTCGCCATGCCAATTTGGTGGGCCGCATTCATTGCCTCGGCGGTCGTGACGAATTGGATTGCCTTCGATCCGTTCTGGTCGGAAGCGCGGATCGATGGCGGCGTCGAGGAGGTGGCGTTCGCGCGCCTGCGCTACGAAGGATTCCAGCGGATGCTCGATCAACTCGTCGCGCGGCGTCCGGCGTTGGTGCTCATCCAAGGCGATCCCGCCGATCGCAGCCTCGACTATGTCTACAACGATCCCACGCTCGACGCCCCGCTACTCCGCGGCCGCTATCGGCCGGGCAAAACGGGTCCCGCCGCAGTGCGGGCGGCGTTTCCCGATCGTACGCTGTATCTGTTCGACGCCAAATCGGGCCAGTTGCGGCAGTTGACGCCGTAACTACGGGCCCACCGGAGGCAAGCGCTACTCCTCTTCCTCCTCGTGCTTGTGAGCCGCGGCGGCCACGATCTTCTGCTGCTCGTTGGGCGGGACGACGTCGTAGTGGCTGAACTCGATCGTGAATGAGCCCTGACCGCCCGTCATGCTCGAGAGCGAGCGGGCGTAGGTCATCATTTCCGACAGCGGCGCCTTCGCCCGGATCACCTGGAAGCCGCCCGGCGCATTGTCCATGCCTTCGACCCGGCCGCGGCGGCCGTTCAGGTCGCTGGTGATATCGCCCAGCTTTTCAGCGGGCACGGTGATTTCCGCGGTCACGATCGGCTCCAACAACACGGGTTTCGCCTCGCGAAAGATGTTGCGAAAAGCCATGCTGCCCGCGGTGCGAAAGGCCGTTTCGTTGCTGTCGACGGGATGATCCTTGCCGAAGAACAGTTCGCAGGAAACATCCTGCACCTGGAAGCCGGCGATGACCCCCTTCTCCATCCGTTCCTTCACGCCCTTCTCGACGGCCGGGATAAAGTTGTTGGGAACGGAGCCGCCGCTCACCCGATCGACAAAGCACGAATTGAGCGCGGCATCGTAGTGGAACTCGCGCATGCTCAAAAAGCGATCTTTCGTGAAGAACTCTTCCGGCTTGACGCCGCGCGGCACTGGCGCAATCCGGATGTGCACTTCGGCGAATTGCCCGGAGCCTCCCGACTGTTTCTTGTGCCGGTAAAAGCCCTCGGCGTGCCCAGCGACCGTTTCGCGATACGGAATTTTCGGCGCGTGCGAAATCATTTCGACCTTGTCGCGCTTATGCACGCGCTCCTGCATCATGTGCAGATGCAGTTCGCTCATGCCGTGAATCACCATTTCCTTCGTCTGGGATTCGCGAGTCAGCGTGAAAGTTTGGTCTTCCTCCGTGATCTTGTGCAGGGCTCCGGAAATCTTCTGCTGGTCTGCGCGGCTCTTGGGTTCGACGGCCAGGCCGATCATCGGCGTGGGAAACTTCAGCGGCGGCATCTTGAACGTGCCGGCATCCTTCGTGATTGTGTCGCCCACGGCTAGATCTTCGACCTTCACGACGACCGCAATGTCGCCGGCCAAGGCGTCCTCGAGGGCTACGTGTTGGTGCCCCTGCATTTCCATGACCTGGGGAACTTTGATCGCCTTCGCCACGTGCGAGTGGATCGACATATCCTTCTTGAGCGTGCCCGAATAAATGCGGATGAAGCTCATCCGCGCCACGAACGGGTCGATGCGTGTCTTGAACACCTGCGCGACGAGCGGCCCTTCGCGATCGGGCTTGAGCGTGACCTCCTGTCCGCTGGCATTGGTCGCTTTGCGCGGCAGCTCGGCCGGCGAGAGTGCATATTCGGCAATGGCATTCATCAGCTCGGCAACGCCGACGCCCGTCTTCGTGCTGGTGAAGAAGACTGGAATCAATGTCCCGGCGGCAACCGACTTCGAGAGCGCGGCCGAGATCTCCTCCGGGGTGAGCTGCGCCCCTTCGAGGTATCGCTCCATCAGCGCCTCGTCCGCCTCGACGATGGCGTCCATCATCGGCTGATTCCATTCCTTCGGGTCGGCGACGGCTTCCGCCGGCACGGTCCCTGGAACTTCGAGCGTACTGACGACTCCGCTGAACTTCGCGCCCAGGCCGACGGGCACATTCATCGGCACGCAGGCGCTGCCGAAAGTTTCGCGAATCGAATCGACGATCCGTTCGAAATCGATGTTATCCAGATCGCATTTGTTGACGACGATCATCCGGCCGAGGCCTTCGTCGCCTGCCAGGTTGAACGTGCGCCGCGTGTTGACTTCGATGCCGGCGGTCGCGCTCAACACGGTGATCGCCGTTTCAACGGCCCGCAAGCTGCCAATCACCTGGCCGATGAAGTCGGGATAGCCCGGCGTGTCGATGACGTTGACGTATTTGCCGGCGTGCGTGAAATGGGCAACGGTGGAAGTGATCGAATGTTTGTGGTGTTTGGCCTCTTCGTCCGAGTCGAGCAAGCTCGAACCATCATCGACCGAACCGGCCCGGGTGACAGCTCCCGATTTGAACAACAGCAAGTCGGCAAGCGTCGTCTTTCCGACGGCTCCGTGCCCGATCAGTGCCACGTTGCGGATGTCCGCGGCTTGATGTTTGGCCATAAGCGCATGGTTCCTGGCTGATGTGCAAGTTTCCGATAGATGAAGACCGCGAGAAGGGACAGAACTGGCATCTTAACACTGGCGATGGAGGCGCTCAAACGCGCGAGTCTCGGGTGATCCGCGCGACGGGAGGGCGGCGCCTGAAAGTTTGCTCTTGCGCCGAGCGTGGCCTCTCGCATGTCGAGGAACGCTATTTGCATCCTTCGAGAAAGACGTTTGGGCGCAATCCGCGCGCCTGTTTTTAATTGGAAAGAATCGAGCCATGCCAGAACAAGAAACTCTGCGTCGGGCGAAACGAGATAAACAACAAGGCAAGGCCCCGACCACCCAAGCCGGAGAATTCATCCGTGAGGAAATGGACCACATTCGTGAAGGAAAGCATGGGGCTCGCTCGACCAAGCAGGCCATCGCCATCGGTCTCTCGAAAGCCCGACGAGCCGGCGTGAAGCTTCCGCCGCCCAAGAAGGGTGAGGCCTCCGAAAAAACTCGCCAAAGCGCCGAGTCGGCTTACAAAGAGGGGCAGAGCAGCCAGCATCACAAGACGAGCCCTAAGCGCTCGCGTGCAACCTTGCAGGCTCTCAAACGAGAAGGCCACTCAGCCGCCTCCCAGGGACCCCTGTCGCATCAAGCCAAAGAACAGGCGCACCAAAAGACGGCAGCCCAACGTAGTGAGATTGGCAAGAAGGCGGCCCGGACCCGAATGGCTCATCAAAGCCACGCCCAACGCAGCCGGATCGCCAAAAAGGCGGCTCGCACGCGGGCCGGCCGCTGACATACCCGGTGCGGAGAACTCAGGGAGGCGCTTAAAAACCCCCCAAGGGCGGGTTACAATGGGAGGTTGACGATCCTCCCGCCTTTTGGCCCTCAACCAGGGGTCCCGCCCGCATGGTCCGTTTCGCGCTTTCCCGGCCCGCGCCCGCTGCGGTTGCCATCTTGTCCCTATTTTGCGTCGCAATCCCCGCCTTCGTTCAGGCTGCCGGGCCAAAAGCGATTCGAGCCGGCGCTGCGCTGTCTCTCTCGTTTGATGACGCGAATCAGCCTTCCGCCGTGTCGGTCAAACGGGTCGCCGAACCATTGGCCGCGCAAGTCGTGAATGCTCCCGCCCGAGTTCCCAGCCCGTTCTGGAACCGGGCAGGCAAAACGGCCCTGCGGTTCGACGCGGCGAAGCGGCAATCGGTGCGGCTGGTCGATATCCCTTACACCAACCGTCCGGACGCGGTCACGCTCAGCTTCTTTTTTGTCAGCCTGCATCCGGCGACCGACAATCAGCCTCACGGCATTCTGGCGAAGCGATCGCCCGGGCCCCGCGGCACGAACTACGGCATCAATTACGTCCCCGCCAACGACGTCTTCCAACTCTACGTGCACGACGGCGCCGGCTATCGGATCGCCAGCTACAGTGCGAAGAACGTTCTCGGCACGCGTCGCCTGGCCCAACTGACGGCCACGCTAGAAGTCGACGAGGATTCCGCGACGGGCGACGATCTGGATCTTTTCGACGTGCGAGCCCGATTGTTCGTCAACGGCGAGCCGGCCACTCCCAAAACCGTCGGCGGCGCGGGACGAATTCACAATCAGGACGTCTGGTTCACCCAGGTGAACGCGGCCGGTTTGCTGAACGACGCTCCCCTCACGCTCGGCTGCAGCTCGCCCGAGCTGGAATCCACGAGCGGCGTCCTCGACGAGTTCCTGCTCTTCACGCGGGCGCTCTCGCCCTCGGACGCTCGCCAACTATTTCTGGAAATGGCCGGGCCGCGCGGCCCCGAGCTTGCCAAGCGCGAGCTGCAACCGGTCCGCCCCCTCGATGAGCCGCCGGCCATCGAGTCGCTCTCTCAATTCGGGCTCCAGATTGGCCAAACGACCCGTTTGCGAATCAACGGCAATCGACTGGCCGACAAGGCGCGGGTCGATCTTCCGATTCCCGGGGTCAAGCAAAGCGTGGCCAAAAATTCCGACAACCGGCACCTTTCAGTCGACATCACCGTGCCGGCTGACGCGCCTCCGGGCATTTATCCGCTCACGGTGTTTACAGCCGGCGGCGTCAGCAATCCGATGGGCATCGCAGTCGATGGCTTGCCGCAATGGCTGGTCGGCGACAGTGCCGAAGATCGGCCCGCCTCGCTACCGGCCGCGTTTTCCGGCCTGCTGACCGGACCGGCTCTCAGTCACGTCTACTTTCGCGGTCACGCCGGCGATCGGATGGTGGCCGAAGTCGAAGCCCGACGCATCGGTTCGCGACTCGACCCGGTGCTCGAGTTGAAAAACGCGGGCGGATCGACGATCGCCATCGAGTGGGGCAAAGCGTTCTTACGCGGCGACGCGCGAGCCGAGCTGACTCTGCCAGCCGACGGAGTCTACCTCCTCGAACTGCATGACTTGGCCTACAACGCACCGGCCGAGAGCCCCTACCGATTGCTACTGGGCGACTTCCGCTCGGTCGATTCGTACTATCCGCCAGTCGTTCCCCGCGGCGCCGATTGGCCCGTGGAGCCGGTGGGCTCCGGAATTCCGCCGGGCACAACGCTCGACGCCAATCTGAAAGGCGGTCCGCCCGGTGAACTAGCGAAGCTGCTTCCGTTTCCTGGCAAGCTTCGCGCCTCGGGCCCGCTTCCGCCGTTGGGCATCAGTGATGGCATCGAGGTTTTGGAAGTCCCGCAGCCGAATCAGCAATTGCAAACGATCGACGCCCGGTTCGCCGAGAAACGGCACGAGTCGGTCGCCGTCAACGGCCGGCTCACCAAAGAAGGCGAGATCGACCGCTATCTGCTCGCGGTCACTCCCGGTACTCTGCTCTCCTTTTCGCTCGACAGCCATTCGTTGAACTCTCCCGTCGAGGGAGACGTCTCGATTTTTTCGCATCCCGAACAAAAGCCGATGGGAGGCGACGGGGGCACTCCAGGGGCCGCCGGCAAAGGTTTTCAATTCCAGGTGCCAGCGAACGTTTCGTCGATCGAAGTCGCCGTCCGCGATTTGAACGGCCGTGGCGGCCCGCACTTTGTTTACCGATTGCGAGTCGCGCCGGCTGCCGCGCCCGATTTTTCGCTCGCCTTGTTGGACACGCGGGTGAACATCCCCAAGAACGGCCGCACGATGGTACCGCTGCAAGTCGACCGCAAAGGTTACGCCGGGCCGATCAAGCTGCGATTAGAGGGGCCAAAGGAGGGCGCGACCGGCATTACGATCGCACCGCAGGAACTTCCGGCCGACGGCCAGAGCCGCAAACTGTTCGTCACATTCACATCGACAGGCTCGCAGACGGGTTCCGCCGCCGGATTGCGGATCGTCGGCGAGTCGGTCGGGATCAGTCCGTCGATCCGACGCAGTGCCGTGATTGAAGTGCCCAACCAGGCCGAACTGTCCGGGTTTCTCGACCGAGTTCCGATCGGCGCTCGCTCCCGTTCGCCGCTGCAAGTCGACCTGACGACCCTGCCGCGCGAGTTGTACAAAGGCAGCGTGATCGACTGGCCGATCGTTCTTACGGCCGACAGCAAGCAGGCAATGGGCATCGATGCGGATGCCTGGGTGCGACTATCGCTGGTGTCAACCGAGGTCCCCCGCCCAGTCGATCCGAACAACCCGAACAAACGGCGTGTGAAACCGATGATCGCCGCCATGCCCGACCAGGCGATGCCGTTGGCGTCGGCCAAGGGCAGCTTGAAAGTCGCGGTGCCCGCCGACGTGGCCGAACCGGCCATCGAATTCGTCGTTAAAGCCGACGTCGTGCGGCATCCCTACGCGACCGGCGTTTTCGCAACGACCTACTCCGAGCCGTTTCAGGTGCTGGTGAAAGACAAGCCCGCGCCTGAAAAACCCGCCTCACCAAAGCCCGCGGAAAAGAAACCGGCCGCGCCAAAGAAAGCG
>Ga0210393_10002973_pt1 | contig 13756 bp, 7 predicted proteins | sample IncBWC27OmetaG_FD_160068 | JGI IMG/M metagenome (GOLD analysis project Ga0210393, IMG submission 160068) | Forest soil microbial communities from Barre Woods Harvard Forest LTER site, Petersham, Massachusetts, United States - Inc-BW-C-27-O ... | reverse complement strand
AAAGGACATGGTGATTTTCGGAATCGCGAATCTGGCGATACTGCTACTCGTGATGGCGTTTAAGCGATACGCATTCACTTCTTTGTGGTGCGCCTATGCGGCAGTTGCGAGCGTGATCATCCTGGCGTACTTCTGGAAGAGTTTCAAAATTAGACCGTTTGCATACGCTAGATCGATTTAGGCGGAGAGGAAACAGGTGATCACGGTTAAGCACCCGCCTTGTGAGTCGCCGTTAGTCTAAATATTACTTCTTGTTTGAGGGAATTCGACCTTATGGTTTTTACGATAGTCAAGCCAGTTCGTCGCGTGTGGCGCTTCGTGTGTCTTGGAATTTGCTTCGCTGCCTTGTCGGCCGCAAGTGTGCGAGCCGAACAATGGAAAGTTCTGGGGCCGGACGGCGGAGATGCCCGGAGTCTGGCCTACGATCCGCGTAACTTCGACCACATCTTCCTTGGAACCGGTACTGGAAGCTTGTTTGAGTCGTTAGACAGTGGGCATAGTTGGTCGCGATTTGCGCATCTCGGTATTGGGAATGACTATGTGCTGGATCATATTGTCATCGATCCGCAGAATCCAGACCTGATGTTCGTCTCCGCATGGAGCGTGGAAGACACTAAGGCTGGCGATGTGTTTCGCTCCCGCGACGGCGGAAAAACCTGGGAAACACTGGCCGCCATGCATGGTGAATCCGTTCGTGCTTTGGCTCTTGCTGTTTCCGACTCTAAGGTGGTGACAGCGGGCGCACTGGATGGTGTGTATCGGAGCAAGGACAGTGGCGAGACTTGGGAGCGTATTTCTCCCGCCGCTGACATCAGAGATGTTGAATCCATTGCCGTGGATCCCAAGGATCCGAACGTGGTCTACGCCGGAACTTGGCACCTGGCGTGGAAGACGGCTGATGGTGGGGTGAACTGGCATCACATCAACAAAGGCATGATTGAGGACTCGGATGTGTTCTCGATCATTATCGACTCGACTGACCCCGCAGTGGTCTACGCCAGCGCTTGTTCGGGAATTTATAGCAGTGATAGTGCCGGTGAGAGTTTCCGCAAAGTGCAGGGAATGCCTTTTTCTGCGCGCCGAACACGGGTGCTGAAGCAGGATCCGCGAAATCCGAAGATCGTTTATGCGGGAACCACCGAGGGACTTTGGAAGACGAACGACGCGGGCAAGACCTGGAAGCGGGACGGCAATCCTGAGACGGTGGTAAATGATGTGCTGATCGATCCGCGAAATTCCAAGCTGGTTTTACTGGCGACGGATCGCAGTGGCGTGATCGCGAGTGAGGACGGCGCGCAGACTTTCCGTCCTTCGAATCACGGTTACGCGCATCGATATGTCACCGCAATCCTGCCGGACAAAAAAGATCCGGACACACTCTTCGTAGCCGTGGTGAACGACCGCGAATGGGGTGGCGTGTTTTCGTACCGCTATGGCGGGCAGCACTGGGACCAGAAGAGCACCGGACTAGGAGGCCGCGACGTTTTCACCTTACAAGAAGCCGGCAACGGATCGCTGATCGCAGGCACGAATCGGGGCATCTTCATACTCGATCACGCGAGCAAGGCGTGGCGGCCCAGCAATACCATCGTTAAGGAGGCACCTCCGGTGACCAAGCCGAGGAAGGGAACGAAGGTGGTTGCGAAGCCCGTGCCACATACGACGTTGGAAGCGAAGGTGAATGAAATCGAAGTGACTCCGCAACGCTGGTTGGCGGCCACGACGGCAGGATTGTTTGCCAGTTCGAATTTGGGGAAGACTTGGATGGGTGGTCCGGTGCTTGGCAGAAGCGATTTTGTCGCTGTGCGGTCCAATGGACAATTGGAAGTGGCCGCTACTCGCAAAGAAGTGGTGGTTTCAACCGACGGCGGGACCACATGGCAACCTGCAACACTGCCAGGAAACATCAGCGGCATCCGCGGCGTGACTGTGACGCCAGACGCGCAGATTCTGGTGGCGTCACGCGAAGGCGGATTCAGCAGCAGCGATAGCGGGGCCACTTGGCTGCGCCTAAAAAATGGCCTGCCTGATCGGGATATCAGTTCCATCTCCTACGACGAATCAGATAAGACCCTGCTGGCGACGAGTATGGCAACCAGCACGATCTTTCAAAGCAGCGATGGCGGGCAAAGCTGGCAAAGTGGCGCGGATTCGGGTTATCCGCTTCGCCTGATCAGTGTGGTCCGAGGACGCTTCGTGGCGGCAACGCCGTTCGATGGCGTCATCGTTCAACCGTAAGTCGTTCAACCGTAAATCCGGATTTGCAGTCTACGGATGAGCAGCTTATCGACGATCACGCTCTTTTCTTCTTGTGGTTGGCGTGGAGCGCGAGGTCTGCCGCGCCCAGGCGGTCCTCAAGATCCGCCAGCAGCCCTGCGTCAGTCAGATCGAGAGGATGAGAATTCTCCCAATCATGGTGTGCGATTTTGTCCACACGTTCGATTACATCCTCGTCGCGCACTTCGATCGCAAGTTCACGCCGGCTGTCGAAACTGCCGGGCGCCAAGTTGATTGAACCTACGATCGCCCGGACTCCATCAGCAAAAAGCATCTTGGCATGCAGCTTGAGATGCTTGAGTTTGTGGACTTTGATCCCCACATCGTCCATGATGCGCAGGCCGCCAACGCCTTCGACTAGCTTTTCTTTTTTTAGCGTGTGCGGAGGCCGCGCCATTACGTGCACCTTTACTCCGCGTACCTTCGCACGCACCAGGTGTTCGATGATGATGGCATCCTGATAACGTTCATTTTGCAGGAACAGCGTGTGCTTCGCCTGATCGATGAATTCGGCAATTTTGTCGCGTCCGTTGCCTTCGCACCAGATAAGGTGCGCGTGTTCGCCTGGGTCGAAGGACGTCCGGCTCCAATCCGCCTCGAAGCAGTCGATAACCTCGCTGACCTCGTGCGTGTTGTCCGTGATCACGGCATAATCCCGGGTCTCAGTCAGGTTCTTGGTTTCCCAGTTGAGTGATTTCACAAAGGCGACGCGATCGTCGACGACCATCGACTTCTCGTGCGTCAGATCGAAAACCGGGTTGCTGTCAATCACTTCGACTCCCGCTTGAGTGAGCGTCTTGCGGGATTCCTCGTTTTCCACCTCTCCGCTGCGGCGAGCGGGATTCAGCATCACTCGCACCTTTACGCCACGGCGATGTGCGTCAATGACCGCGCTCAACAGCGTGGGGTCGGAGAAAACAAACATCTTGATCCGAAGCGATTTCGTGGCCCGATGGATGGCATCAAGAATGGGTTGAGCGGAGTCGTCGGGAAGAACGACTAGAGAACGGGACATGCTGCCTCCATGGAATCATGCGAGCAACTGCAGACCGCTGCCTCAGATAATATGCTTCTAGCCTGCAACTTTTTCTGAAAACCCATCGACCTGCACGCGATGCAACTCGGCATAGACTCCGCCGAGAGCCAGCAATTCTTCGTGAGTGCCTTGCTCCGCGACCGTGCCTGCCTTGAGCACAATGATTTTATCTGCATCCCGAATGGTGCTGAGACGGTGCGCGATTGTAATGACGGTTCGTCCCTTCATGAGACGTTCCAGAGCTTCGATCACGAGCCGCTCCGATTCGGTGTCCAGCGCAGCGGTGGGCTCGTCGAGGATAAGAATTGGCGTATTGCGGATGACGGCGCGAGCAATTCCGATTCTCTGCCGTTGCCCTCCGGAAAGGCTGAGTCCGCGCTCCCCCACCAGGGTGTCGTAGCCGTGTGGCATCCGCGAAATGAACTCGTCGGCATTGGCCAGTTGCGCAGCTTCCTCAATTTCTTTCTGGGTCGCACCCGGGCGGCCGTAAGCAATGTTGTCTCGTATAGTCCCGCGAAACAGCACCGTGTCTTGCAGCACGAAGCCGATCTGGCTTCTCAGAGGATCCAGTTTGTACTCGCGAACGTCGACGCCATCGATCCGGACGAAGCCAGAGGTCGGATCGTAAAAGCGTGGGATCAGGCTCACGACGGTGGATTTGCCACCGCCGGTCGTACCCACAATCCCGACCAACTCGCCTTGCTTGACGGTGAAGCTAACATCGAGCAGCACGGGTTCGTCCTGGCTGTAGCCGAAGGCCACGTGGTCAAAAGAGATGTCGCCGCGAACAGCTCCCGGTTCCCGCGCGGTCGGAGATTCACGAATGGCGCTGTCGGTCTCGAGGATGGCCTGAATTCGCTCCACTCCCACCGCGGCCTGAGCGATGGAGTTGGTCATCTTCGCGAGATCCTGCACTGGCTTGAAGAATTTGGTGAGGTACGAAAGAAAGACGGTCAATGCGCCCGCCGTCATGGTTCCGATCAGAATGAGCGACGCACCGCGCCAAAGAACAAACGCGGTACACAAAGCCACAGTCACGGTCACAACCGGCGAGAGCATTGACTTCACTCTGCGGGCTTTGAGCGCGGCATCAACCGTGGCGCGGCTGGCATCGCTGAGCTCCTTTTGTTCCAGATCCTGCCGGCCGAAGGCCTTCACGACGCGTACCGATTCCAGCCCCTGCTGGACCACGGCGACAATGTCAGCTTGGCGATGACGTACCTCGCGGGTTGCTTTCTTCACCGCCCGCTTGAACCGCGACACGAAAAGCAGCAGGAACGGAGTGATTCCTACAGCCACGAGGGCAAAGTCCCATTGAAGCCAGAACATCAGGCCGAGCATCCCGACAATGGTCAGGAGATCGACCAGAATGCCCAGGGTCGCGGAGGACGCGAAGCTTTGAATGGTTTGAATGTCGTCGGTAATGGTGCTGAGCAGGACCCCGGTCTGATGGCTGTCGTAATAAGCGAGCGAAAGCCGTTGCAGATGGTGATACGTGCGCATGCGCAGGTCGTGCGCCACCCACTGTCCGACACTTTCGGTGTAATAGTTATCGATGTAGGACGCGAGGGACCCGATCACAGCGATCAGTATTGCGCTGAGGGCCGCGACGGCTGCGATCTTCATCTTGCTGGGGCCCAGCCCAGTGCTCAGCGAAGCTACAAAGTGATCGAACCATCGGGGAAGATGATGCGATCCGACCACATTGTCGAGAATGATTTTCAAAGGCCACGGGCCGGCGAGACTCATCAGAGTCTCGACCATCATGGCGATCAGAATGACGAGCAGAGTTCTACGATAAGGGCGTATGAGCTCGCGAATCAGCCGCCACATACCGCCTCACTGATGGTGATCGGTAGGGCTTCTGAGTTTGGGTTTCTTCCCTGGAGGTCGTGACTCATCTGTTTCCGCTCTTGTGCTACTGGAGTCCGGAGCGGACACTCATCCGACATCCGTTGCATGTGAGTGACACATCAGCGCTCTCGCCGCTGCGAGCGCGAAGTATATCGCAAAAACGGAGGCTAAGTCTCGCGCGATTTGGAGGCGGGGTGAGGTTGGGAGCCTGTGTTCACGAATGAAATTAGGTACGAGAGAAAGCCGAAGCGATCGGGGGCCGAGCCCGGCGGAATTGTTTTGTGGCCCGGCGAACCTGCAGTGCGAACGGGGACGAAGTTGGAGGCGCCGCACCGGCGTGCAGGCCGGATGAGCTGCGCCTCCTTCGAGACTTAGTTGCTCCAAATGATGTCGGCCTTCTTGGCTGTTTCGTGCTCTTTCTTCATTCTGCGGGCAACGTCACCCAGAGGCACGGAGTGCGACAGGGGCTGTACTTCCCAGAGCGGACGCTCACCCTGTGCAAAGGAATAACTGGAGTTTGACAGCAAGTTCTGTTCTTGAGCCATCGGTAGCTGAGTAGCGCGTTCGTTGTGAGTGGAAAACTGCAGCTCATTGCTCAGGTTCGCACTGCCACTGCTCGATTGCGCAAGGGCTGTAGCGGCGCAAAGAAGGCATAAAACCAACAATCCAGTTTTCATCGCATTTTCTCCAAATCGTAGAACCTATAGATCAGAGGCAGCGCGGGGATTCTCTATGCCATCCGGCGTGTTTCCGATCCTGCCTTGGCTATAGGCAAGCCCTGTACCAACCGATGCGGCCCGAAGAATGTGTGGCTTAGAGACACAAGGATGTAAGCCATTGTGCAATTGTTTGCACATTTGTGAAGGGCCCCCGATAGGGATCGCGTCGAAAACGAGCAAGCTATAACTGCACGAGAGCCCGCCGCCAACTATCGGCGGCGGGTCCTTGGTCCGCTCTGAATGAATCATTTCGCTTATTGCTTCGCGGCCAACATCGTTTCGAGTTTGGCCATGCGCGCTGCCAGATCTCGAATCTGTGCCTGTTGCTGGGCGATGGTGTTGCCCTGTTCTTCGTTGGCCTTCTGCTGATCTTCGATCCGTTGGCGCTGCTTCTGGACTTCGTTCAACAGCATGGCATTGACGAAGTGATAACGCACGGTCTCCGGGGTACCGTCCGGGTTGAAGACGACCAGTTCCGGGGCCACCTTGGCCACTTCCTCAGCCACCAGACCGAACTGCCGCGTCTGCGTGTCATCGAGTTCGGGCTTGTAGTAGAACGCGACTGGCCGCAGTTTCATCAGGACATCGCTCTGGTCGCCCATGTCGGCGATTGCGTGCTTATAACGCACTGAGGACTTTACCGTGCCGAGCTGGCCCGTAGCGTTGACGAAAACGTCCGAGCCGTTGGCGCTGGTTTTTCCGGAGATCCCGGCGATATAAGTCGACGAGATATTTTTGATGTAGCCGATGCGGATGGTACCTGATTCGCCGGCAATTCCGCTGTCGCCGATGTAGATGTCATTACTTTCTGCTGCGTTGAGATTGCCTCCAGCTCCGGTGCCAACGGCAATGTTGCCACTTCCGGTCGTGAGGCTCGCGAGCGCGGCAGGGCCGACGGCGACGTTGTTGTTCCCGCTCGTGTTGGCGGTGAGGGCGCTAAAGCCAAAGGCCGTGTTGCCACCGCCTATCGTATTCGCTAAGAGTGCGAAGTTGCCAAAGGCGGCGTTGCCGCCGGTTGTGGTTGACGAACCACCAGTCGTGTTCTGATACAAGGCGCCAGTGCCGAATGCGGCGTTGCCGTTGCCTGTCGTGTTGGCGAAAAGTGCTTCGTAGCCGAAGCCCTCGTTCTGGGTTCCCGTGGTATTGGCGTGGAGAGCGGCATAGCCGAAGCCCGAGTTGTTGATGCCTATTGTGTTGTCATAGAGAGTGGCGAGGCCGAAGGCGGAGTTCGACGAGCCCGTCGTATTCGAATAGAGCGCTCCGGCGCCGAAGGCGTGGTTTTGAGCACCGGTTGTGTTGGCGGCGAGCGCAAACCAGCCGAAGGCAGCGCTGTCGTTGGCTGTCGTGCTGGCACTCAGAGCGGAGGCTCCCACGGCCGTGTTGCTTTTACCCGTAGTGTCGGCGCTGAGCGCGGAAGTTCCCACGCCGATGTTGCCTGTCCCTGTTGTCGTGGAGTTTCCGGCGAATCCTAGAAATGCGTTGGTGTTCGCGACCGAGCCAAATGCAAAGGGGGTGCCACCGATCTCGTAGTTGGTGCTGGCGCTCACCGAACCTGCAACCGTGATTGTCGATCCGGATTCGCTCATGATCGAGCTGTCTACTTTCGAGGCGCCTCCAGTGGTTGTAAACACGGGGACGGTACCGCTCTTGCACGCTGTGCCCGAAGAGCAGGTAATCGGGAAGGTTGTCGGTTGCTGAGCGAATGCGGAAAGAGTGACGCAAACCACGAGCAAGATCAGACATACAACGCGAGTGCGAATCATAAACTCTCCTTTTCGATTTTTCTGGGTCCCGGTCGTGCGAAAAAGTTTTCCCGCCGTGCGTGGCACGGCGGGAGTTCCAGGTTTCAGAACGTAAGCTTTCTACTCGGTGCCCTGAAACGCCTCTGGCGCGGTCTTGCCCGTCGGAATGTAAGAGCCGACGATCAGCTTGCTGTCGTTGATGCCGCCGGCTCCGGTGTTGGAGCCCTTGGGATAATCGAAGACGTAGTAGTCCGTTCCGATTTTCACCGCGCCATGGCCGACACCGTAGGGATCGGATATGAAGTAGACGATGTCGCCGGCAGTGTTGATTCCTTGGACCTGGTTCACCGCAGCACCTGGGACGTTGATCGTGGTGTATTTCTTTCCGTTGTAAAGCGAAGCCTGGAAGTAGCCAGCCGAGTCTCTCCACTGCACCGTGACCATGCCGGCATTGTTGATGCCACGGGCGAGCGTCAATTGCGCGCCGGGGACATTCAGGGCTTTGTATTTGCCGCCGGTGAGAACGAAACCGTGGCCCGCCCCGCTTCCATCGACGTAAAGTCCAGAGATACTCCCGGAGTCGTTAATTCCGAAGGCGGCACTGGCGATTGAACCGGCCGGGCCTGGTATATCTTTGAATTTTCCGGACGCGTATTCAAACCCATGCGGATTGCCGGAACTGTCAGTATATAAACCGACAATGTCGCCAGCGGTGTTGATGCCAAAGCAGTTGGTGGTGGTGCCCTTTGGATCATTAATGTTTTTTACCTTGCCTCCCGAAATCATCAAGCCATTCTCGATTCCCTTCGAGTTGACGTAGTCTCCGACGGTAACGCCTGATTTGTTGACGCCCCAGATTTGCGCCTGCTGGTTGCCCGGAACTTTGACGGTGCTTAGCGCGAAGGCTTGCGGCGAGGCCAGATACCCGGAGAGCGCTCCGTCGACGCCCCAGTAGTAGCCGACGTAGTCCCCTTTGCCGTTGACTCCGAAGGTGCCGGCGAAGTCAGTGCTCGTGTACTTACCTTTTACGTAGGTGAAGCCATACGTTAATCCGGACGTGTTGGTATAAATGCCCGTAATTTCGCCGGAGTCGTTAATCCCGCTGCACTGGGTCGCGGCTGCGCCTGGATATGCAAGCTCAGTGATGGTTCCACTCGCGCTCCGATAGTAACCATGTGCGACATTGCTGGAGTCGAAATACTCTCCGACGACTTCATTGGAGCTGTTAATGGCGTAGGCATAAGTTGCATCGGTGCCGCTGGCGTAGAACTCTGTCAACTTGCCTCCGATGTAAGTAAATCCTTCCAAAACACCCTCACCTGCATTGCCCTCAGCGCCGGCGAAGTCGCCAGCGGCGTTAATCCCGAAGATCGAAGTCGAGACGTTCCCTCCGACGTCGTACTGCTTGTAGGTTCCCTTCTCATAAGTGAAGCCGTGGTAAGTGACGCCATCGGAATCAAGCCAGTCGCCTACGACCTCACCAGCGTCATTGATGCCTAGGGCCCGGGTGTAATTGTCCGATCCCGCCCAATTGATAGTGGTGTATTTGCCGCCCGTATACAAGAATCCCACGAGAGCTCCCGACGACGCGGTGCCGTAACCAACCACGGCGTCGTTTGCGTTCACGGCAATCGGCACCGTGCTATTTGCCACGTTGCCGGGAACCTCCAGTTGGGTCATCTTGAATCCTTGTCCTAGCGCACTCGAAGTGATCATCAGAAAGGTAGCCGCGAAAAATAGACCGGCGAACTTTAAGTCTCGCGACTTTTGCTTGCTCCAACCTGGAATGTTTCGGGTCTTCATCTTCTCTCCTTTTTTGCGCGTCGAAGTCGATCGCTGCGTGTGCTCATTGGGTTCGTCGAGTCGAGTTGTGAGTGCGAAACTACTCCCCGGAAACCACGGTGAGGGTTACGTTGTCTGCGTTGTAGGTTACGGTGAAGTGTTCGCTGTCGTTGATCTTCGTCCCATTCACCGTGGCGAACGTCCCGGTCACCTTTTTTGCCATCAGAATTTCGAAAGTGTCGCCGACGGCCGGAACAAAATTATCCAGCAGACCGATATTTAGGGTTCCGCCAATCGTCGCCGTGCCGGTGACGTTGAGCATGTTGAATTGGCCCGAGCCGGCGCCGGCTATGTTGGCATCCAGGGCGCCCGCGGCAGTTTGAGTATAGGCGCCAGTGATCCCAAGCTTGCCCGTTGTGGTCAGCGAAGCCGCCGGGATTACCGTTCCAGACGAGGAGACGTGGGCTGCGATGGTTCCTCCGTTGCCCAAGAGCGTGCCTTTGGCGATCCTAATGTTGGCAGCGGCAGGGTTGGAATCGGAATCGGCTTCGTCGGTTTTCTCCTCGGAAGTCGAGAGAGCGAGCTTTCCATTTACCGTAGTTTTCCCTTCAGTCTGGAGATACGATCCGCCCGATCCCACGGTGAACGTGCTGCCCTTGCCGACGACAATCGCGCCTTGGTTGGTGAAGGTGCCTGCGGAGGTGAAGCTCTGACCTCCTTTGAGGTCAAAGCTGCCCTTGGAAGCATTGGTGACAAACCCCACAAGGGCGTTGGTGTTGGGATTCAGGATCTGCGATGCCTTCCCGGTCAGTGCGATCTTGGCGTCGTTGGTGGTGATGTTCCCGGGAAGGACCAGCGTTCCGGCGACGTTATACGTGCCGCCCGTCAGTGTGCCATTAACCAGATTGAGAAATGGACCGCCGTTATTGTTGAAGTAGATTGTGCTGCTGGATGCCGCGTTCAGCGTGCCGGTGTTGCTGAAGCTGTTGTAAGGATAAATCTGCAGCATCCCGCCCTTCGAGGCCTCCATGGTTCCGTTGTTGATGATTCCCGAGGTTCCCTCGCAGCAGACGTTGAGTAGAAGACCATTGGCGCCGACGGGGACGTTAGCGCTGATCGTGCCACTGTTGATAAGGCCCAGAGTACCGGACGCGATGGTGCCGGTTCCCTCGATGGTGGACTGGTTTGTGAAGATACCGCCGCCGCCAAAGTCGTCGCCGATCACCGGTTGATTGTTATAGGCGTTGTTGGTTCCATCCCCCATGATCAGCGTACCGCTCCCGGCGAGCGTTAGATTCTCCCCGCCGACAAGCTGCAAGAAGATCTGAGCTCCTGAGGCGTTCGGCAACAATTGAATGGTCCCCGTGTTCTTGAGCGTCCCTCCGGCATTAATGTTTGGAGGGTTGCCCACGCTTGGCACGATCAAAGTCCCGGAGTTTGTAACCGGGTTCGTGGTTCCGTCAAATGTGGTTCCTCCATAACCGTAAATAACACCCCCACCTGAAGTGGTGTAGGTGCCTCCGCTGATCGTCAGCCCCGATGTTCCGAGGGAACCAACTAATGAAACGTTAGAGTTCGCGCCTACCGATTCAATAATGCCACCGACGTTGTTGATCGTGGTGCTGCCGATCAACAGCACTCCGCCGTTCGTGGCCTCGATGGTTCCAGTGTTGGTGCTTGCGCCGGCCCGGCCCAATTGAAGCTGCAGGTTATTCGCACCCGTCGGAACGTTGGCGTTGATGGTGCCGCTATTGCTGAAGCTGGTGAGATTCAAGATGGCTCCCGTCCCTTGGACGGTTTGCTGGTTCACGAACGTTGCGCCGCTGATGTAGTCCTGATTGTTGTAGGCGTTGCCGGTGCCATCTCCCATAGTTAGACTGCCGGCGCCCGTCAGGGTGAAGGTCTGCCCGCCTGGAATGTTCAGGCCAACGCCGTTTCCCCTCGACAAAATCTGGAGCGTGCCCTTGTTCATTAGGGTTCCTTGAAAATTGCCGCCGGGGTGTGCCGCGCCGTCAACCAACTGCATGGTTCCGGAGTTGGTTATGGTGTTCCCATTGGTGCCGTCGAGGAGCGCGCTGCCGTCAACAATCTGAATCACTCCTCCGTTGGCGGTTGTCCACGTGCCCCCGGTGAAGGTTTCGTTGCCTTGGCCTTCGCCCTCGAGTTGGACGTAGGAGTTTTTGCCCGATGCCCTAATCGTCCCGCCAACGTTGTTCAGCGTGAGGCTCCCCATCGCGAGCTGGCCGCCATCGGTGGCTTCCATCAGTCCGGTATTGGTCGAGGCGCCCTGGTTTTGGTTGCGTCCCACGACCAGTTGAACTCCGGATTCGTTGGCGTTGATCACGCCGGCACTGGCGTTATTGAATGTCATGTCGAAGCCGCCGCCGCCCAGGATCGTCGACTTATTCACCAGCTTCGCGCTGCCTCCAATAGAGTCGCCGCCGAAGGAGTTGGCGTTCAGGGTAATCGTTCCGCGGCCGGACAGAGTTACGGTCCCGCTGGATGAGAGGTTCAAAGACGTTGTGCCAAACGACACCGGAGCGGACAAGATAATCTGGCCGGCGTTCGTGATCGAGGAACCATTGATACTGAGGTTGGGACTCCCGTTAGTTACGTTCGGGATCGTCAGGCTGTCGCCGCTGCCGACGGCGAGGTCGGCTATCGTGTCGCCGACGTCCAACAACACTGCCGCTCCCGATGTCTGAATGCAGACGGCGTCCGTGTTGCCCGGCTCGTTGCCGTTCGACCAATTCGCACCGTTACTCCAATTGTCATTGCCTCCTCCTCCGGTCCAACTGTCAGTGCACTGCTGAGCCGGTGCCGGGATCGCGCTGGCGAGTGAGAGCAGAATCATCGCGGCAACAAATAACACACAGTTCTGCGATCGTTTTTCCTGTTGGCGTATGTAATTCATGAAGGCTCCTCGAACTCCAAAAGATCTTTCTCGCGCTTGGCGGACAGTTTTTGAGTTGAGCTTGCATCCCGGCAAATCTCGTGAGTATCTGAGACTCGCCTGGGGTGTGCAAAATATTGCACTCTGCAAGCTTCGTCGGCCCATTTGGGCGGCGAAAGACTACGGGGGAAGTATCCACGATCTATGCAGTCGCGCTATACTCTAGGAACTTGCTCCCCCAAGCAAGGGACATCACGGGACAACTCAGGACATTTCAGGCCTATGCACGCTCGCGAGCAGCAGGCGTCGAATCGCCGTCTGGATTCGTGGAAGGAAATCGCCGCCTTCTTCGGTCGGGATGAGCGGACCGTCAAGCGATGGGAAAAAGAAAGGGCTCTCCCCGTACACCGGGTGCCGGGAGGGGTGAGAAGTGGTGTGTTCGCCTATACCGACGAGTTATCTCAATGGTTGAAAGATCCAGCCGCGGCGGAAAGAGAATTCCCGGACGCGCCGGGTGTTGGCACGGACGGAAGGGAAGTATCGTCCGCTGCCGTCTTGGAAGACGTGGACCCCGCGATATCCAAGCCGGTCCTGGCGCCGACTGCTCCGCCGGGTAGTTCGAAATTCGCAGTGGCGCGAATCCTGGGATTGCTCCTGGCCATCCTGATCGGGTTTCTCATACTCAAACATCAAATCCCGCGTCCACCAACCTCAGCGTCGGCGATAAGCAATGCCCCACTCGACCATCACCCAAACCCTGAAGCCGAAGAGCTGTATTTGAAGGGACGCTATTTCTGGAATAAGCGGACCCCGGAAGATCTGAACAAAGCTCTAGACCTCTTTACTCAGGCGATCGTTCGTGACCCCAGTTATGCCCAGGCTTATGTCGGCCTTGCCGACTGCTATAACCTGATGCGCGAGTATTCGGTGATGCCGCCTAATGAGGCTTATCCGCGGGCGCTTGCCGCGGCAAAGAAAGCCGTGGAACTCGACGACAATTCCGCCGAGGCGCACAATTCGCTTGCCTTCGTCACATTTTATTGGACCTGGGATGCGGCCACGGCCGAGCACGAGTTCAAGCGCGCGATTGCCCTGAATCCGGGCTACGTGGCCGCTCACCACTGGTATGCGACCTTCTTAATGACTATGCGGCGTTACCCTGAGGCGGTGGTAGAAGTCGAAACCGCGAGAAAACTTGATCCTTCCTCCACGCCGATTATGGCCGACAAAGGACTCATCCTTTATTGGGCAGGTCAACCAGAAGAAGGCACTGCAGTCTTGAAGCAAATCGAAACTCGGGAACCAACTTTTCTTTCGCCTCACCTTTACCTGGCGGAGATCTATCTCAACGGCAAGGACTATCCAAATTATTTAACGGAGACAAAGAAGGTTGCGGCGTTGCGCCACGACTCGATGGCCCTTGCAATCGTGAGCGCGGCCGAAAAAGGCTTCT
>Ga0210393_10002969_pt1 | contig 13761 bp, 12 predicted proteins | sample IncBWC27OmetaG_FD_160068 | JGI IMG/M metagenome (GOLD analysis project Ga0210393, IMG submission 160068) | Forest soil microbial communities from Barre Woods Harvard Forest LTER site, Petersham, Massachusetts, United States - Inc-BW-C-27-O ... | reverse complement strand
TTGACCAAGCATTGCCGACTGATACGGAGACTCTCACAAAGCGAAGCAAGGACGCGAAATAGAGAAATTTGGTCAATTTGCAATATTGTTCCAGGTGTGTGTTTACCCCGGTGCTCGCGAAACACTCGAAGTCGTTCTCGCTCGTCGACTGCATCTCGGTGGGTCTGGACCAACGTGGGGGCTAGTTACTCGGGTAGCACGGCGAAACTGGCCGAGCACGGCGGGTTCGCCCATGACGACACCAATGTGGTTCTGCTGTGTCCAACCCGACCTACCAACCTAAGACGGTTCACGCCCCAGTAGGACCGTCCAGGTGGCGGCTACCATGCTCCAGTCCTTGGGTATCAATCCTTCGGCCCTTAGTGCTGTTCGTGCTGAGGAAACAAGCGTCTTTCCCGAAGTAACCGATCGATCCCGCGAAGGCCGGTTCGACCGACAGCGGACGCGGCAAAGGGGCGTGCGCTGTTTGTCTGCCTGAGAACTCCCAATCACAATCCTGCCGCAGGCAGCAGCCCGTGGGCCTCCCGAAGTCGCGTCACCGCGATGACGAACTAAAATATGTTCACAGGTAGCCGATTCCTGGATTTTATTCGCTCAATCGGGAAGACATTTGCCTTTGGTCTCCTCGCCGAAAGGCAAGAGCAAGATCCCAACCAGAAAAGCAAAAGCTGTGGCAGCCACAGGCGTGCCAAGAGTCTGAAAGCGATGCACTCCAGCACCCACGAGAAAGGTAAAACCTGCCGCAGCAAATCGCCCTAAATTTGTTGTAAAGGCGAATGCACTGGGGCTCGACATTCCGTTCCATATTGCTCAGGCAGCCAAAACGAATACACGATGAAATTTGCTCCACCGACTCCCAGGAAAAAGGCGCAAACCATAAACCACCCAACCGCATGGGTCTGCATGTAAAACACGTGTCCAAACGCGAGCCGGATGAAGACAAACATGACAGCAAAGAAAACGCCCAAAGTAATCCTGCGGCCAAGCCAATCGGCAAGCAACGGAACAACCAACGCCGCCAAAACGGTTGCAATTCCAAGAAGCGCCGTTGAATAGGATGCCAGCCGAGCCGCATCCACCGGAGACCGGCCGGTCCTGGCGGCGAGGTAAGTGACCGCGGCCGGCACATAAACCGACCCAGCCCACAAGCCCACTAGTGAGACGATCAAGTAAATCGAATTGAAGATGGTGCGTCGCCGGTACCTGGAAGAAAAAAGTGCGAGAAAGGAATGGTGCATCTTCTGTGATTTGCCAAGTTGCTGCGATTTTTTCTCCCACCGGGCCGGCTCCTGAACGCGATTGCGGATGAGAGCAATGAGGAAGGCTGGGGTTCCCCCCACGACGAACATGAATCTCCAACCGAAACGGCTCCCTATGAAATAGTTGGCGAGCGCGGCCAATAAAAAACCAAAATAATAGCCAGTGTGCATCAACGCCGCGCCCATGGTTCGGCGTTTCTCGGGCCAGTCCTCGGACACCAGAGATGCTCCGATGGACCACTCGCCGCCTATCCCTATTCCCGCCAGCAACCGGAATAACGCCAGAGTCCAGACTCCGGTGGCGAAAGCGGCTAGGAATGTGAACACGGAAAAACAAAGTATGCTGTACATCATTGTCCGCACACGACCGAAGCGGTCCGCGATCGGTCCCCAAATCAGAGCTATTCCCCATCCGATCATGAATAATGCAAAGAGCAGTCCGCCGTAATAGCCGATGTTAGCGGTGGTCGCAGGAATGCCGGATTTCGGCAATAGTTCATGCAAGGCGGGAACTAGCACCAAAGAGTAAATGAACGAGTCCATCCCATCCATGGTCCATCCGCCCCACGCGGCCCAGAAGCAGCGCACCTGATTGCTGGTGAGGCGTGCGCGCAAAGACTGAACATCGGCAGTGCCAATCTTTTCCATGACTCGCCTTCTGACTAAATCGGAGTACATGAATTCAGGCGTTCGGGAAAAGGCAGAGCGCGGTCGCTATTACTTCGTCGTACATCCGATATGCAATGCTGCAGGTCGACGGGGATTAAATCCACTTTAATGCTCAACAATCACCTTAAGCCGCTCATCAACATCTGAGCCGATCATTTCAATCCCCCGCTTCAGTTCGGGAAATGGGAGCGTATGCGTAACCAATGGTTCGAGACGCACAATTCCGCGCTGTACCAGGTCTATGGAACTGGCATAGTCTTCACCCTTGGCGGCGCGGGCATTGAACAGCGCAAGTTCCTTGAAATAGAGTTGGTAAAAAGGAAGACGGCCCTCAGTCGCGGTATTAATTCCGAACAGTAGTAGCTTCCCGCCAAGCCGAGCCATATTGAGAGCATCGGCGAAGGCCTCGACCCTCCCTGTAGTCTCAATCACAAGATCAGCACCGCGTCCCGCCGTCGCCTCCAATACGCCATGAACCATTCCTGCCCCACTCTGGAGTGTGATATCCGCGCCGAATTGCCGGGCGAGTTGCGCTTTGAATGGACTTCTCGTGACGCCGATTACGGGGCTGGCTCCGCGGGCCTTGGCCAGCTGCACGTGCAATTGCCCGGTAACGCCGAGACCCAGAACAACCACAGATTCAGCGGGAAACAACTGAGTTAAGCGTTGAGCGTGCAAGCACGTGGTAGTGACTTGGATCAGGGGTGCGGTTTGGCTGCTGATGGATGGAGTTAGACGAAAAACATTCGCGCCGGGCGCGACGATGTAATCCGCAAACCCACCATCCGCATCGCGTCCCAGGATCACACCGTCGGGGCACAGGTTAGTTTGGCCAATGCGGCAGTGAAAACACGTTCCACAGAAAACCATCGGGTCGACAATCACCCGATTCCCAACCTGGAGTTCCGCATCATCGCCGCATTCAACTACCTCGCCAACCACCTCGTGACCCATAATTAATGGATACTGTACTGGGATGGCGCCGTTGTAGATTTTGAGATCCGTTCCGCAGACGCCGGTGTGGGTGACTCGAATCCTTACATGGGACGCCTCCAGTCTCGGGACTTCAACTTCGTCGAGCACCAAATCACCGGGCGCTCTTAGAACCATGGCTTTCATGATCACCCTCAGTTAAACAGCAACGGGCGAGACCCGTCGCCCCTCTCGACCCACTCTCGCCATGGACTGGAGCACAGCGTACAGGGAGGCGGTGTCTTGATCGCCCTGGCCATTTGCCATGCCTGCGGCATAAAGAGGAAGAGTGGCGCTGAACAAGGGTACTGGCGAGGCGAGATCATCGGCGAACTTACTGATGATGGCAAGATCTTTTTGCCAAACCGACAACTTCATGGTGGCAGGCTCATAGCAATCCTCTGCCATCAGCGGAGCGCGCAGCTCGAAAATGCGAGATGTGCCGGCTCCGGCACAAATTGATTCCACAACCTTATGTAGATCAAGACCAGCCTTACTCGCAAGAACCATCGCCTCCGCAGCCGCGACGTTGTGAATGGCGACGAGAAGGTTCGCGACCAACTTCATGCGACTACCGTTCCCGTACTCCCCCATGTCGTAAACCGCGCGCGCAAAGCCATTGAACACAGGCATCAGGCTCGCAATAGTGCCGGAGTGTCCGCTCGCGTAGACCACCAGATCTTTTACCAATGCCTGGGCGCCGGTGCCGCTGATTGGACAATCGAGGGCTTGGTGCCCCGCAGTAGTCAGAATCTTTTTCACTTCCAGTTTATCTTCCAGCGATAGTGTGCTTGCTTCGATAACTACTTTTGGGCTGGCCGCGGCAGCGATCTCCGTCATGGTGACATGCGCAGATTCAGCAGTAGGCAGGCTGGTAATAATGATGTCTGCTCTCCCGACCAGTTCGGCAGCGCTCCCTGTACCCTCGATACCGGACCCGATTAATATGCTTTGCCGGTCGGGGTCCGTGTCGAAGCCATAAACTTGCCAACCGGCGCTGACGAGGCTCCGCGCTATCGCGCTACCCATAATTCCCAGACCGACAACTCCGACCACAGTGCCCATGGTTCCTTTGCCATTCTTAAGACGTTCTAATTCACATCGTAAATTAGAACAACGGCATTCTTGTCTTCATGCTGTGGCACGGAAACGAAGTATCGGTGAAGCGCGCTGGATAGCAGAGAGGTTTTGCCCATAGGGCCTGAGGGGATCTGCGCCAGCGGGTGGATGTGACCAGGATCGGCTTCCTCGTACACTTCGACGAATCCCGGTCCGTCTCCGCATGAAGCATAGATGCGCCTGCTTGCCGAATCGAAGACCATGTCGTCAACTCCCTTTGTCATGGGTAGCGACTGTACCTCCTTGCCTGTCGAAGTGTCGAAGACTACGAGAGTGCCACTCCGGCACCCCACAAAAAGTCGATGGTTGGCTTCATCGAGGGCAAGGGAGGTATTGTTCTGCGCGAGGGTGATTGGCCAGCTCGCAATCAGCATTTTCTTGTCCCGATCAATGACATCCACTCGATTCTTTGACGTATTGTTTACATAGAGCTTCGTAGTTCTCGTTTCTAACGTCAAGGCTTCGAGTGCGTCCCCTTCGATCTCAATGTCACCAATTGAGCTTTCCGAAGTGGTGTCGACAATGTCAATTCTCGAAACTTCCTGCTGGGCTTGTTTCCCTCCCGTCACAATATAAAGAAACTTGCTTGCCGGGTCGTAAGTAATAGAGTCTGTATGGGCAAGCAGCTTGATGCTTTTCAGCAGGTTATAGGTTTTTCCGTCAAAGATCCTTACAGCTCCCGGATCACCGTCCGTCACGAAGATGCGGTCTACATCTTCTCGATAGAGCACCGCATGAGGCATTCCGATTCCTTTGATATTATGGACCATCTTGCCGGTCACATAGTCGAAGACAATTACCGACTTATAGTCTTCGGGCGTTGTAAACAGGCGATGGCCTTTAATATCAATCGCGAGATGGTCGAAATGGCCTTTTACTTCGCCAGGGAGCTGTAAGGTTTGGGAGAGGGTTAGGGGGAGAGCTGCGAACGCATGCGACTGAAAAAATAGGGGAAGCATTATCGCCACGAACAGAGTACAAACCTTCCGCATCATTGTGCCTTTCTTATGGTCTTTGTCTCACCTTGCACATTCGACGCGGAGCGGTGTGACAACAATCGCTACCTTCCGTCGCGCTGCATCCTAACCCAGTCCGGGCATGTTCACCAGTAATATCTTGACATGCTATCCATACGTCCATATTATAGCTCCCGGATGTACAACGCACCGAAACGCAGCTCAGCTGATGACTCCGCCGCTGTTGACGCGGCCCGATTGCAACCCGTAATCCGCATACCTGGCTCCTTGATGGAGTCCATAGATCTCAAGCAAATTCGATGCTTCGTCGCCGCCTATGAGGAAGGTAGCTTCAGCATGGCGGCCAAGCGGGAGCACTGCACCCAACCAGGGCTGAGCGTTTACATCCAACGTCTGGAATCGATGCTGGCCCACCGGTTGTTCGATCGGAGAGCCCGCGGTGTGACGCCCACGATTGCGGGCGCCCATTTTTACGCTTCTTGCACGGATGTCTTAAAAAGCGTGCGAATGGCCAAACAACGCATGTTGGATCTGGCAGGCAGCGTTGCCGCCAAGATTGATGTGGGCGTATCCCCCTCCTTGCTCAAGGGAGCGCTGACTCGAACGTTGTCCCAATACCTACCTGCCCATCCCTATGTTGACGTCCGCCTGTCAGAAGCCTACAGCGGTACTCTTACGGACTGGGTAGTGTCTGGCGAAGTGCAGACCGCAATTGTTACGAAACCTCCCGTGCATTTGGGATTGGAAACGACGCACTTTTTCAGAGACCGAGTTGTCCTGGTAACACGCGGAAACGGAAAGCCGCTGCGAGGAAGACGACCGGTTCGGGAGCGGAGAGTCAAAGAGTTGGAAAAATTAAAGCTGATTCTTCCATCGCCCAGACATAATCTACGCCAGGTGATTGAAGGCGCCGTCCGTCTGGGCGTCAGCGGCTCCGGCAGGATTCTGGAGATCGACGGAATGCTTGGCACATTCGAAGTAGTCCGAAACTCGGATTGGGCGACGGTGGTTGCCGGCGTGGCTGTCATGGATGAAGTGAAGCAGGGGAGGCTGGTGGCCGAAGCGCTGTGTGAGCCCGAGCTGTGGCTGGATTTTTATCTGGTAAGGACCAAAGACATGGTTCTGTCCGTAGCTTGCCAGGAGTTCTTAGATCTGCTCAAACAGAAATTAGAACAACTGGCCAGTAGCTGGAATCCTAAAGCGGTAAGCGTTCAGGGTTAGCGGTGAACACATCTGTTCGGTTCATAAAGCTAAAGCGTATCCCCAGCGTCTTCCCGCTCGCACGACTTTAGCGGATGCCATCGCCTCGCGCCTTCGGAGCTATCCAAGGCGAACAGGATTTTGCAGCACTCCCAGATGATCAATCTCGACTCGCACGGTCTCGCCCGCCCGCAGGAAACGAGGAGGTTTTCGCGTAAACCCTACGCCTGCAGGCGTTCCCGTGGCGACAATATCGCCCGGTTCGAGGGTCATCGCCGTGCTGAGATGCGCGACCAGCATCGCCACGCTAAAAACCATTTCGCTTGTGTTGGAGTTCTGAAGCAATTCGTCGCCTATACGCAGTCTGATTCCCAGCGCGTGCGGGTTAGGAACTTCATCCTTAGTTACGAGAGCAGGTCCGACCGGGCCGAAGGTATCGAAAGACTTGCCCAATGTCCACTGACTCGTACGTAACTGGTAGTCTCGGGCGCTCACGTCATTGAAAATCGTATATCCGGCGACGTAAGCCAACGCTTCTTCCTCGGACACGTTTTTTGCACGGCGCCCTATCACAAACGCCAATTCCGCCTCGTAATCGATCTTGGATGTCGCCGCGGATATCACGATAGCTTCGCCGTCCCCAATGAGAGTGTTGGAATACTTGGCGAACACCGTGGGCACTTCCGGAAGCGGAAGATTTGTTTCTTTTGCATGATCGCGATAGTTCAAGCCGATACAAATTATTTTCTCAGGATCGGGCACGACTGGACCAAGGGTGACGTCTGCCATTTGCAAACGTGTTTCTACGGGTGCCTTGTGGGCCATATCGAGTAAAGATTGAAAGTCACCATCCAGCCCTTGCAGCAGTGAGCGCATGCTCCGAGGGACACCCCGGCTGGTTTGGCCAAGATCGACGACAACATCTTTCCCGTTAACGCTCTCCAATGCTCCCACTCTGAATGATCGCGTCCCACGCTCCGCAAACGTCACCAACCGCATTGCTCGTCCTCCTTAAGATGGGGTACAAAGCCCCTGTTGCCCCTTCGCAATCTCGCAAGCCTTAAGATTGCCCGCGCACCTGCTTTTCACACCATGCTGACCGTGGCTGGATCACCGACAGCGTGCCCGAACTCTTCGCCGGGCTTCATCCAAAACGCAACGACTGATCCAAAGAGCAGGACGGCGATGCTTCCAACAAAAGGGAAGTTCCAGTTGCCGGTCTTGTCAATCAAATAGCCGAAGACTAGAGGGGAGATGATGGCGGCGAGAGGCGATCCAACGTTCATGAGGCCGCTCGCCGACCCAGAGAACTGCGGGGCGATATCCATGGGAATCGCCCACATTGGCCCGATCGTGAACTCAGAAAAGAAAAAGGCAAGGCTCAGACAAATCGCCGCCGCAGAGACACTATGTACGAAAAAAATGAGAAGCATGCACGCCAATGAACAAAGGAAACCACCAACGACCAGATTGCGCCGCGCCTTGTTCCGGTTTCCCGTCCTGCTCAGGATGCGATCGCTAACTACTCCGCCCATTGTATCGCCCACAACACCAGCAAAAAATACTCCGGAGGAGAAGAGAGCCGAGTTTTTCAAGTCGAGCCGGTAGCTATGAAGAAAAAATGAAGGAATCCACGCCAGGTAGAGCCAGAGCGTCCAGCCGTAACAAAAATACACAACCGTGACGGGAAACATGCGACGGGCTAGAGAAAACCATGGAACTGAATCCTTTTTTCTCTCGGCTCGCGAAACATAGACAGGAAGGGATTCTAACTCTCGTGCGGTAATGCCAGAGTGTTCGGTGGGACTGTCGCGGAAGTAGAAACCCCATATCATCGCCCAACACAGACTAACGATTCCGAGCACTGCGAATGATCCGCGCCAGGTTATGAGAGCGATCAACCATGCGACCAGGGGCGGCGTTATTGCCGTACCAAGCCTTGAACTTGAATGCGTGATCCCCTGAGCGAAAGCTCGCTTCCGCTCGGGGAGCCAGTCGCACATCGCTCGTGTTGCGATCGGAAAAGTTGCGCCCTCGCCCAGTCCGAGCACGGCGCGAGTCAATAGCATAGTCGTAAGCGTCGTGGTCATCCCCGTCAGGAGGGTGGCCCCCCCCCAAATGACAGCCGACACCGTGAGCGCCCATCGCGCTCCAAACCGGTCGCTGAGCCACCCTCCGAACGTCGTAAATATCACATACGGGTAAGCGAACGCTGAAAAGACCAGGCCGACTTGCGCGTTCGTGAGATGAAGGTCCTGCTTGAAGACCAAAGCCGCGGTGCTCACGTTAACGCGGTCAACGTATGTAATGCCATACATCAAGCAAAGTAGCATGAGCACTATCGTCGTTGCGGAAAACAGTCCATTGCGCATTTTGACTGCTCTTGTTCCGGACGCCACGGGTCGACTCCAGTCCTGCTCGATTCTTCGAGACCTCGAAGTTTTCCAGAAATGACGATTACTTCGCTGGCACTGCTGCTGCGACCCGTTTGTGAGCCCCGGCAAGACTGTCGAGCGCTGCCACTACACCGCCGTGATTGTGAGGCACATTCGCCAGGCGAAGGCCCATTTCAACCCCACTCAAAGTTCCGGCCAGCATTAGATCATTAAAGCTGCCGAGATGCCCGATGCGAAATACTCTGCCCGCCAACTTCGACAGTCCCGCCCCCAAAGACATATCAAAGTTGTGCAAGATGATCTCGCGCAGCTGGTCGGCGTCATGACCTCTTGGCATAAAGACCGCGGTTAGAGAACTTGAGTACTCGTTCGGGTTTTCGCAAACCACTTCCAAGCCCCAGGCTCTGACAGCTGCCCGCGTAGCCTCCGCGTGGCGATCATGCCTGCGGAAAACATTGGACAGGCCCTCCTCAAACAGCATGGCCAGCGCCTCTCGCAATCCGTAGAGGAGATTTGTGGCTGGGGTGTAAGGGAAGAAACCTGCTTGATTGGGCTTCAACATATCGTACCAATCCCAGTAGGAGCGAGGTAGGCGGGCGATCTTGCTGGCGGCAAGCGCCTTTTCCGAAACCGCATTCATGCTGAGTCCGGGGGGAAGCATGAGACCTTTTTGCGAACCAGCAACCGTGACGTCAACCTCCCATTCGTCGTGGCGATATTCCATGCAGGCCAGCGAAGAGATTGTGTCTACCATGAGCAATGCCGGATGTTGCGAGCGAGTCATCGCGCGGCGAATTTCTGGAATGCTGCTCGTGACTCCTGTCGAAGTTTCGTTGTGGACGACCAGGATGGCTTTGATGGCGTGCCGGCAATCGGAATTCAGCCATGATTCCAGATCCGCCCCCTTGGCGCCGCTTCGCCAGTTACCCGGTAGATAATCCACCGTGACGCCAAATCTCTCTACTACCTGGCGCCAAAGTTGCGAAAAGTGCCCCGTCTCGAACATCAGAACGCGGTCTCCTGGGGAGAGCGTGTTCACGACGGCGGCCTCCCAGGCTCCTGTCCCGGAGGAGGGATATATAAGGACGGGCCCCGCGGTTTGGAAGACCGCTTTCACACTTTCCAGAACTTCCGCCGCCATCTTTGCGAACTCAGCACCACGGTGGTCCACGACTGGACGATCCATGGCCCGAAGCACCCGATCTGGGACATTCGTAGGACCCGGGATTTGGAGAAAATGGCGACCCGCGTGAATCATTTTCATTTCCGATTCATTCTGCTGATTGCTCGCGATTACTTAGCCCTTCAATTCGATTTCAGCCGGTCATATGCGGGCAGCGTGAGAAACTCGACAAATGTCTGCGACTGAACCAAGGCCCGCAGCAAACTTGCCGCTTCCGGATATTGGCTGGCCTCGAATTGAGCATCGCCCAGTTCGGCATGTATTCTAGCGAGTTCCTCATCCATCACTTGCCCGACTAGCGCCAGGTCGACCACGCGGCCATCCTTCAAATGAGCCTGGTGGTGAACCCACTGCCAGAGTTGGGAGCGGCTTATTTCAGCAGTTGCGGCATCCTCCATCAGATTAAAAAGAGGGACACAGCCTATCCCTCTTAACCATGATTCGAGATAACCAAGGCCAACTGCAATATTCTGTCTCAGACCCACCTCCGAAATATCGCCTCTGACGGGCGTCAGTAAGTCGGCGGCCGTGGTCTTCACATCGTCAAGTTTTCGCGCGATCTGATTAGGCTGGGGCATATGTTTGTCGAATACTTCCCTGGCAAGCGCAACCAGGCCCGGATGCGCGACCCACGTGCCGTCATTTCCGTCAGTCACTTCTCGTTCTTTGTCAGCACGAACCTGGTCCATCGCAAGCTTGTTCGCAACCGGATCATTCTTGATTGGAATATACGCTGCCATGCCGCCGATAGCGTGTACTTCTCGCCGATGGCAAATCTTAATAAGCAGCTTGCTGTAGGAACGCATGCAGTGCGTGGTCATTGTCACCTGGGCACGATCTGGAAAGATTAGGGAGGGATCCGCAGAAAATTTCTTAATGAAGCTGAAAATATAGTCCCAGCGGCCACAATTCAATCCTGCCGAGTGCTCGCGTAATTCGTACAAAACTTCATCCATCTCAAAACTCGCCAGAATAGTCTCGATGAGTACGGTGGCTTTAATCGTTCCACGTTTCAACCCAAGCGATTCCTGCGCATAAAGAAACACGTCATTCCACAAGCGCGCCTCAAGATAGCTTTCCAGCTTGGGAAGGTAAAAGTAGGGACCCGAACCCCGCGCCAGTAACTCTTTCGCGTTGTGCCAGAAAAAGAGCCCGAAATCAAACAGTGCGCCGGACATCGGTTGACCGTCAACGATGACGTGCTTTTCGGGCAGGTGCCAGCCGCGCGGGCGCACCAGCAGGACCGCTGTCTTTTGATTCAGCTTATAAATTCTGCCGGTTTTCGGATCCTCGTAACCGATCGTGCGCCGGATGGCATCACGAAGGTTGAGTTGGCCGTCGATAAGATTGCTCCAGGTAGGAGTATTGGAGTCTTCAAAATCAGCCATGAAGATATTTGCACCAGAATTCAGGGCATTGATGATCATCTTGCGATCCGTCGGTCCGGTGATCTCAACGCGGCGGTCCAGCAAATCTGTTGGCAAGGGAGCGACCGTCCAAGCGTCTTCACGGATCTGAGCGGTTTCTGGGGGAAAGGTCGGGCGTTCACCGGCGTCTAGTTTTTTTTGCCGCCTGGCTCGTGCCTCCAGCAAGTCATGGCGCTTAGCGCCAAACCGTCGCTCCAGATCAACGACGAATCGCAAAGCATCAGGTGATAATATCTCGTCGGATTGCTCGGTGCTCGCGGCTGGAAATTCGACGCCCGGCAATTGCTCAAGTCTAAGTTTCACTGCCAATTCCTCTCAAACTTACTTTCAGTTAGGTAAGCACAACGTCATGCGATGCGGCCTACGTGATTCCATATTAGATTCTGCGAGCTATAATCTCCAATAATATTAGAACATGAATGCTAGCTCTAAGGCTTATGACTACGCTCCAACCAGCTTGGGGGGAGAATCGAAAGACAGTAGTGTCGATTCCAAAGCCGCCAGTCCGGCAGTTGCAACGTACTCGTCTTCGTGTGATTTCGCTCCTGACACGCCAATCCCGCCGATAGATTCACCTTGGTAAATAATCGGCAGACCACCTTGAACAGGTACTCTGCCGGGGAAAGTCGCGGTTGCCGGCCGCTCCTTCACGATTTCCTCCAAGGACTTCGTGGGGCAGCGCGACAGGGCGGCAGTACGCGCCTTAAGAATCGCCACTTCAGGGCTTGGCAGAACTGCGCCGTCCAGGCGTTCGACATGAACCACGTAACCACCGTCATCCACAATTGCGATACTGACGTTCCAGTTCTTCTGTACCGCGACATTTTTGCACGCGGTGATAATTGTCTGAGCGTCAGAAGCTGTTAAGCAAGGTTTGTTTCGCATTGCGCTGTCTCATCGTCCTTCGGGTGCGGTTTTTTTTAAAATCTTGCCTTTGCAGGCTTCCGGATTAACGGGGTTACGGGGGCCCTCGCCACTCATCGCGCGAACAACTTCCTCGGCTGCCTTGACCTGCAGATCGACAAGTGACTCGTCAGAGTAAAAGCTCATATGGGGCGTAAGAATCACATTACTTCGGCCAAACAAAGGCGACCCGGTGGGCGGCTCCTGGGACAGGACATCCAAGGCTGCCCCCGCCAGTTGGCCTCGATCGAGCGCATCTGCTAAAGCGTGTTCGTCGATGATGGGCCCACGCGCGGTGTTAATAAGGTAGGCCGTGGGTTTCATGTTCCGGAAAACGTCTGCGTTGAAGAGGTGGTGCGTCTCTTCTAACAGCGGCGTGTGAAGCGAGATGTAATCGGATAGTTTCACCAATTCAGCAAAATCGCATGGCTCGACTCCGGCGCGGGCCAGGACCTCCGGGGAAACATAGGGATCGCTGGTGATAACCTTCAGGCCAAACGCTGCCGCTTTCGGAGCAACCAGCTGCGGAATACGCCCAAAGCCGACAAGGCCCAGAATGCTTCCACGCAAACGATGAATCGGAACCGTCGCAGACAGTTCCCACCGCCCCGAATGAACCAGGGAATTAGCGAGCGGTATCTTGCGAGCTACGGCTAAGAGCAAAGCCAATGTGTGATCAGAGACTTCGTCGATGCAATAGTCGGGCACCCGGGTGACAACAATTCCTGCATCCGTGGCGGCGCTAATATCGACGTTGTCCACACCGATACCGAAACGCGAGATGATTCGACAACGCTTCATTTGCCGAATGGCTTCGGCGCCAATTTTGGCGTAGGTGACGAGCACGCCGTCCGCATCCTGCGTCGCCTCCGCAATGCCATCTGGAGTGGAGTTTTCTACCAGACGGATCACGGCATTGATGTTGGATAGGACCTTTCGAGCTGGGTCCAAGTTCGGGAAAGGCGAGTCTGTGACCACCACGATGGGGCGCTGCATATTTAACGCGCCATCGCTTCTTCCATGTGTTCCATCAACGTAAAGACCACTGGCCCCTGGCCGGAAACCAGCACGTTTTCTTCCAACCTGCAAGTCTGCTGAAGGCCCGGATGTCCGGCGAATGTTTCGATCGCAAAGTACATGTTCTCTTTGATTTCGGCCGGATACTGCATCGAATACGCTCTTGAGATCCACATGCCTTCATAAAGCGTAATGCCGATGCTGTGGGCGAATTGCTGGAGGGTTACGGTTTTATATTTGTCGTCATCGTATTCCGGAAAAGCGGCGGCAACATCGGCCGTAGTGTTGCCCGGGCGCAGCTTTTCCAGCCCCGCATACATGGAATCGTAGACTTCGTGATAGAGATCGATCTCCTTCTGGGTCATTTTCGAGGCGCATTTGAAGCAGCGCACGAAGTCGATGAAATATCCCGAGGGACCGACGGCATTGATATCAACGATCACGAGATCGCCTTGGCGGATGATTTTATCTGTCGCCCAGCGGCGATAGGGACTGGTGTTTCCTCCGGAAGCCACAATAATGTCGTAAATAATCTCGCAACCTCGCTCGAGCATGAACTCGTGGACTTTGGCTTCCACCTCCCGCTCGCGCACTCCCGGCTTGAGCCATTCGTACTTGATCTTCCACATGGCAGCATCG
>Ga0210393_10002967_pt1 | contig 13775 bp, 11 predicted proteins | sample IncBWC27OmetaG_FD_160068 | JGI IMG/M metagenome (GOLD analysis project Ga0210393, IMG submission 160068) | Forest soil microbial communities from Barre Woods Harvard Forest LTER site, Petersham, Massachusetts, United States - Inc-BW-C-27-O ... | reverse complement strand
CGCAACTGCCACTTCGGATTCCAATCGGTGACGCCGCGCGGACACTGTTGGCGGCCCGCCACACCGCGCCCGACGACGTCCCGTTCCTCACGACCACCACCGTCGATTAGTCCCGTCGGCCCGAACTAGACGCGCGCGCCCGCGAAAGCTTGGATGGACAAATGACCGCTGTGACCTACAGCAAGGACATCACCGGGTTGGTCGTGATCGATCCGTACAACGATTTCATTTCCGCGGGCGGAAAGGTCTGGGATCGATTGAAGGGTGTCATCGAAACCAACAATTGCGTCGGTCACATGGAACAGGTCCTCGCCGCCGCCCGGAGTGCGGACATCCGCGTTTTCTATGCGCTGCATCGCCGGTACCGGCCTGGTGACTACGAAACCTGGAAGTACATAGCCCCAATTCAGAAGGCGGCGTGGTCACGCAAAACGTTCGAGTCCGGCACCTGGGGTGGCGAGATCCGCAGCGAGTTCGAGCCGCAGCAGGGCGATATCGTCGCTCACGAGCACTGGGGTTCCAGCGGCTTCGCGAACACGGATCTGGACCTGCAACTCAAGCGGCACGGTATTCATCAGCTCATCGTCATGGGACTGATCGCGCACACCTGTGTGGAGGCAACCGTTCGATACGCCGCCGAGCTTGGCTACCAGGTGACGATGGTGAAAGACGCCACCGCGGACTACTCGGAAACCGAGATGCACGCCGCCCTGGAAATCAACATCCCGAATTACGCCACCGCTGTCGTGACCGCGGAGGAAGTGATCGCGGCGATTTCCTCCCTGGGGGCTCCGCGCTGAGGCTGTGAAGATTGGCGACCAGGGTGTGAAGAGTTCGTAAAGAATGTGGCCGATTCCCCGTTCGACCCGCACCTTGGGAACATGACGTTGTTTGAGCTGCTTCCGTCGTCGCGGCATGGGCTCAACGCGCACCTGGACCGCGCGATCTGGCCGCTCAGCACGTACGTCGACGAACGAGGCCGGCTGTGCGTCGGCGGGGTGCCTGCCACCGAGATCGCAACCGAGTTCGGCACACCTACCCACGTCGTGGATGAAGAGGACTTTCGGGCCCGCATCCGGGCGTACCGCGCCGCGCTCCCCGATGTCGACCTGGTCTATGCCGGAATGGCGCTGTTGAGCACCGCAGTGGCGCGGTGGGCGGCCGACGAAGGTGTCGGCGTGGCCGTCTGCTCGGGCGGCGAGCTAGCCACCGTCCTGGCCGGCGGCATGCCGGCGTCGCGGATCATCCTGCACGGCAATGCCAAGACTGCCGGGGAGCTGCACGATGCGGCCGCCGCCGGGATCGGGCGCGTGGTCATCGACTCGCCAAGCGAGATCACGCTTCTTGCCGCGCGGCGGCTGCGTCGTCGCCAACCTGTCCTAGTCCGGGTGATCCCCGACATCGAGACCGACCGGAAATTCGGCTTTGCTCTGGCCGGCGGCCAGGCGGCCGGCGCGGTCAAGCGGGTGTTGGATCAGCCATGCCTGGACCTGGTCGGACTGCATTGCCAACTCGGGTCGCAACTCGCCGACCCGGGGCTGTACGCCGAGGCGATCCGGCAAATGGTCGCCGTGATGGCCGAAGTACGCGAACGCCATCAGATCGTGCTCACCGAACTCAACCTCGGTGGCGGCCATGCCGTTCCCTACCATTCCGGCGACCCGGAATCCAACCTTCACGCGCTCGGCACGAGCATCGATGCCGCACTCCGATCCGCCTGCGCCGAATACAGCTATCCCCGTCCGCAGATCGTGATCGAGCCGGGCCGAGCGATCGCCGCGCGTGCCGGTGTGACCTTGTACCGGGTGATCGCCGTCAAGCGTCAGCCCGACGGCCGCAGCTTCGTCGCGGTCGACGGTGGCATGACGGACAACTCGCTGGTCGCGCTCAGCGGCGCGAAATACACTTTGGCACTGGCTAACCGGCACCGGCCAGGCCGTACCGCACCCGTCACGGTTGTGGGCCGGCACGGCGAGGCCGGCGACGAGATCGCCCGCGACGTCGAGCTGCCTGACGACATCCGCCCCGGCGATCTGCTGGCGGTGGCCTGCACCGGTGCCTACCACCATTCGATGGGCTCGAGCAGCAATCTGGAAGGACGGCCACCGCTGGTCGCCGTCGCCGGCGGTCAGTGCCAGGAATTGGTGCGACGCGAAACCGTCGCCGACCTACTGGCCCGCGATCGCGGCTGGCCCGGCCATCCCGTCACCTCGGCGGCCTCCTGAGGTGGGCGGCGAATGACGATCACTGCGGTTCGGGACTGGGCCGACACGGCGGTCGGAGCTTGGTACGGCCGACGCGCCACGCCCGTTTTGCCTGAACACAAGGTGCTTCGCGCTGGAAACCGTTGGACAGCAACGGTTTCGCGGGCATTGTCGGCCGTTGCGTCGTTGCGCGTCACGATCGTGTACGCCGTCGCGCTGGTTGCGGTCTCTACCACGTTGACGGCGCTCGGTCCGCACGCACGCGACGTCGTCGTAAGTCGCATGAGCACCAACTTGCACAACCTGTCCCGCGGCCACCTGAGCACGTTGGTCGGCAGCGCGTTTGTCCACGACGGCGATGAAGTGTATACATGGTTGCCCGGACTGGTGTGCTTGTTGGCCTTGGGTGAATTGACATGGCGCAGCACGGGTTTGCTTATCGCGTTCGCGGTCGGTCATATCGGCGCCACGTTGCTCGTCGCGGCCGGGCTAATCGCCGCGATCAAGGCGGGCTGGGTCCCGATCTCTGTTGCACACGCGAGCGACGTGGGGGTCAGCTACGGCGCGGTTTGTGTTCTGGGCGCGTTGACGGCATCGATACCGGCACGTTGGCGGCCAGTCTGGATCGGTTGGTGGCTTGGCATCACAGCAACTGCAGCCTGGGCAACGGAGTTCGACTTCACCGCGGTCGGTCACGTTCTGGCGCTGTTGTTGGGTATGGGCTTGTCCCTCCGGCTGCCGTCGATTGCGCGCTGGTCATCCCTACACCTGGCCTTGCTGGCCGTCGGCGTCGCGGTCGGTTATTTCATGGTGTCCGGGTCGTCGATGGTAACGACGGCCGGGGGGCTGGCAGGAATGCTGCTTGGGTTCCTTGCCGGCGGGCTCTTGCGATCGCGCAGCGGCTACCCGCGTGCAGTGGGCCAGCCTCAGCCCTGCTTCACGACGATGTCATAGCCCGACTGGGTGACTTTGGGTGAGCCCGGATCGTCGTCGAACTCCATTCGCCGAATCGTCCCACACCGCCTGGCTGATTACGCCGTTACGAAGTGCGAATTAGGCGCTGTCGCGGGTCGATTTAGTGGGTCCCGCCCGTTTCGTGGTAGCGGGTGCCGTACTGCGGCACGGCGCGGGGGCCTCGCGCGTGTGCCGCCGTCATAGCGCGCCGCAGCGGCAAGATCAGCGGAGCAAAGAGGATTTGGTCGAGCACGATCGGCGTGACGAGCCGATTGTGTACGAAGGCGAAGGAGCTTTTGGTGGCGGGATCAGCCCACCCGATGGTCCCGCCCAGACCAGCGTGGCCGTATCCGCGCAACAGTCCAGGCACCGGTGATCCGTGGTAGCCGAGGTGGAACGACATCGGGAATACCATGTTCAGGTCCGGCCGCAAACTGGTCTTGCCCAGCAGTCCATCCGCCAACTTCGAGGACAGGAATTGCGTCCCGTCGATACGGCCACTGTTGGCCAGCGCGCCGTACATCTTCGCCAGCCCGCGCGCGGTCACCACGGCATTAACCGACGGGATCTCGCTGTCCAGAAATGGGGTGTCGCCCTGCACGAGGGAGGTCAGGCCCGGAACATATATCGCACCTAAGCCGCCGGCCACCGGTAGCCCGGCGAGCCACGGTGCGAGACGGTCGATCAGCGGGTTGGCCCGCGTGTTTTGCGGAAACATGATCTGCGCGACTTTGGTTGGCGCATCTTCCGGAGGGCGTCCCAGATGTAAACCGTCGGTGTCGAGCGGCCGCGCGACCTCGGCACGGAACAACTCGCGCATGCCCTTACCCATGATCGCCCGCGCCAGGCCGGAGGCCAGCCATCCATAGGTGACGGCGTGATAGGCCGCGCGCCCGAGCTGGCGACGATCGACTGGTGCGGCCGCGATCCGCTCTTCCATCAGTCGGTGATCAAGCAGCTCCTCCTTGCTGACACCCTTCAGGTGTGACAGTCCGGCTCGGTGCTGCAGGATGTCGCGCACCGTGATCGAGGCCTTGCCGTTCGCCCCGAACTCCGGCCAATAGTGCGCGACCGGCGTGTCGTAATCGAGCAGCCCATGGTCGGCGAGGCGATGCAAGACCGTCGAGGCCACTCCCTTGCTTGCGGAAAAGACCATCGCGCCGGTGTCGGCCGTCCACCGCTGCTCACCATGGCGATCCGACCATCCTGTCCAGACATCCACGACCGGTTCACCGTCGACGTACACCGCGAGGGCGCCGCCACCGAAGCGAGGACCGGGAAACAGGCTGGCAAAGGTTTGAACGGCGCACGCGAAACGAGGGTCGGCGGCGCCCTGAACATGCTCTGGCAGTCCGTTGTCGCCTTTGCCGCTCTGCAGAACGGCTGCTTGTGTCACGGCTCTTTTATCCCCCAGTAGCCGACGAACGCAGTTGCGGCCGCAAATACGTCAGGAGAACCAGCTTATCATCTTCGGATAAGGACATTCTCCGCGCGACAATCGGCAGTTGCGCCGAACGGCCAATCAGTATTTGGCGCGCCGGATAAGCCGCAACCGCGGTCGCGGCTGCTCAGGTGTGGCGGGCAGCCTGTTGGGCGAGTTGTCGCATGACCGTCACACCCGACAACAACGCGACGACCTGGCGGGACTTGGCCGACCAGCTGACACCCGGCCAGATCGCCGAGACTCGAGTGACTGCGAACGCGAGCAGGTTAGCTTCGCGAGCGACCACGCCACCGCAAGGGCGCAAAGATCGCTGATCTAATGATCCAGAGTGGTTCAGGCTGTCAAGGCCCTCCGCGCAACGCTTCGCCGAAAGTGGGGTCGGTCCGCGACATGTCAAAGGTTGTGCTGGCACTGTTCTAACTCTTCTGACTCGGCGCTTCCAGGGGTCCGAGCGACGGTCTCGCGTCGGCGCGGTTTCAGATCGACCAATCCGAAGAATGAGGTAGCCGACTACTCGAGTCGACTTGGCCAAACGGTGAAATACTTCTCCCGTCGAGAGGGGTCTCAGCATGGTCGAGACGATCGCGGTCGCCGCACTGCCGCTGGCGCCGAAGAGTCCACTGCCATACCTCCAACGGATGAAAGCCACACGGGCGTATCACACCGGCTGCGAAACGCTGCGCGACGCCGGCGGGCCGGTAACGAGATACAGTCTTGGTCCCAAATGGATGCTGCCGCAAATCGCGGTCACAACATCACCCAAAGGCGCCCGGGATGTTCTCAGCCGTAGCTACCCCTTTGTCGATAGGGAATCGCCTGCCTTCAACGAACAACGACGGCTCAACGGCGGCTCGTTATTCAACTTCAAACACGAAGCGTGGCTCCCCCGGCGACGGGCATTGCAACCGGTGTTCACCAAGCAGCACGTGACACAATTCGCCGGGCACATGGCCGAGGGCGCCGCCAAGCTTTCGCAGGCGTGGGGCGAAGACGCCGAAGTCGACCTCGACCAGGAGTGCCGCCGACTGACGTTGCGGGTGTTGGCTCGATCGGTGCTGGGCTTGGACCTCGATGCGCGGGCCGATCCGCTGGGCGAGGCGCTTCGCACCATCCAGACGTACGTCTCCGATCGCAGCCTCCGGCCGGTCCGCGCCCCTTGGTGGTTGCCAACCCTCGCCCGGCGGCGCGCACGCGCCGCCAACGAGACGTTCCAGCGACTCGCCGACGACGTCCTTCGAGCCTGCCGAGCCGACCCGACTCGGGACGCACCACTGGTTCGCGCGTTGATCGACCTCGCTGACCCGGATACCGGACAGCCGCTGTCCGACGACGACATTCGTCACGAACTGGTCGTCTTCTTGGCGGCCGGACACGATACGACGGCGACCACCCTGACGTACGCGTTGTGGGCGCTGGGCGCCCATCCCGAGCTGCAGGACCGGGTCGCCGCCGAGGTCGCCGCAGTAGGCGACCGGCCACTGACCTCCAACGACGTCCCCCGGCTGGGCTACACCGTTCAGGTTTTGCACGAGGCGCTGCGCTTGTGCCCACCGGGGCCCGCAATACCGAGGATGGTGATGAAGGATTTCGACGTCGACGGTCACCGGATCGAAGCCGGCACCTTGGCGGTGGTCGGGATCTACGCCATGCATCGCGATCCCAGCCTGTGGGACCACCCGCTGGTGTTCGACCCCGACAGATTCAGGCCGGGAAACTCCGGGGACCGTGATCGCTGGCAATTCCTGCCGTTTGGTGGCGGACCGCGATCGTGCATTGGCGATCACTTCGCCATGCTCGAAGCGACCCTCGGTCTGGCGACCATCATCCGGAACACCGAAATTCAATCGCTCGACGGCGACTTTCCCCTCGCACTGCCACTGACCATGGCTGCCGCCGCCCCGATCCGGGCCCGCGTCCGCGCGCGGAACTAATCGACCCACACAAGCCTGAACCCGCAAACAGCGTCCTGCCCTGCCACGGGCAGCATGCTAGCGATTACCCAAGTCTGCACAGTCGATTGGGAACCAGATCGCCCTGGTCCGCATCTACTAGTTGATCGGGCCGTCCCTGCTCTCCTCGGGGGCGGCCCGGTTGTGCCCAGTTCCTGGCACTGCTTAACTCGCGAGGTGGTCCGACACTATGACATGGTGCCTAATGGGAAATGCCACGTTTCCACCGGAAACCGACTGTATTGGCGCAGTAACCACAAGGCCGGTCCCCACCTCGGAACTAGGTCCGCCACGTGGTTGAACAGATGCGTTGTACACGCCTGGGGGCAACTCCCACCAGTAAAATACAGGCTTGGGGTGGTCGGGGAATGAGTTAGGCGGGACATCGACGTTGTACGCCGCTGCACGCGGATTTTTTCGACGTGCAGGCGGGACATAGATGTGGTACGCCGTATTCTCCTGGTCTTTCGGAAAGTTGGGTCCTGTCACAGTCAGGTTCACAATTATGGTTTCGTCGGTGGTGTTAGTCATTAAGAACCGGATACCCTCGGCTTCTCCGACGACAGTTACCGACAGGCCGGGAAGGACGTCTGTTCTCGTGAGTCCCATGATTTCCTTTCCTTCAGGCCGTGCGGTTTGAATGACCCCTTGGAGTCGGGGCCACGGGCTATCGTTCGATGGTGCCGCGAAGCAGTGCAACTGTCGCGAGTAGTACGCTACCTCTCCACTACTTGTTTTGTGTCGACGTTCACCGAGACATCTGAACCTGCGACCAGGGGAACCAGATCGCCCAGCGCCGCGTCTGACTAGCTGATCGGTCCGCCCCGCGTGCCCGGACCGCGCCAAGTGCTCGTATCCAAAATTGTTGGGCGGTGGCCCGTTTGGCGCTGACAGCTGACTCGCGGCCAAAGGACAGGAAGCGCCCAACCAGCACACAGCCAGCGATAAGCTTCGCGACGTTATTCCAATCATGCTGGTTAAAAAAACAGCGAAGCAAATAATTGAGAAAGTCTTGGTCAGCGCCTCTATGGCTCTCATTGCCTTAAGGCTGGCGGCACCGGCCAGCGCTGACTCAAACCCTGCACAGAAACATCCCACAGTTCAGGGCTTCTTGGCTGCAGCGCGGGCGGCAGGCATCACCGGAACGGACCCGGCGATGTTGGAAGACGGTTACAACGTGTGCTGGGAGCTTTGGAATCAGCACAGCCCGGCTAATCAGGTGGCTGCGGGTTTGCAGAAGGACTATCCACAGCTGACCACCGACCAAGCGGCTCATTTCGTTATTGCCGCGTATCAGAACCTGTGCCCGGTGCCTGGTGCGTATGACTATTGGGCCTATAGCACCAGCTAATCACCGCAATGATCGGGCCGGCAAGCCGCGCCCTCAACCGCGGTCTTGAGCACCGCGATCGCTGACCTCGGCACACGACGCTGCACGGAACCGGATCGCCCTAGTGCGCGTCTGACTGATTGATCGGGCCGCCCCTGCTGTCCTCCGGGGGCGGCTCGGTTTGTGTCGAAGAAAGTACGACCAGTACACCCTTGTCGACCTCTCAGAATCGCACCCGACGCCTCCACCGCACTCGCCGCGGCGGCCGTATTCACGGCTGCGCCTGCACACGCTGATGACGCAGGCCCGGATTCCGGGACTGTTCGTCGACTGGGGTAAAACGCTGGCCGACGGTCACATGCCCCAGTCAGCGACAACTGCATGCCGCAGCTGCAGAAGTTCGCTTCGCGGCGGACAGCGCGGGCCGGAGGACGCCAACAGGCGCGCTTGGTCTCAAACATGGACGTCTTCCAGTGGGACACTGCACGCGACGGCATATATGTACTGCTGGGCCACGCCGTTGCTCCTATCTGGCTGACTCCAGAACAAACGCGGCGATGGGTGCAGGAGAACCCCGATCACACCTACTACGTCACTTCGGCTTGTTCTTCCTGGTTAGATCGGTATTTCGCGAGGGTTGAACCCTCTTAGGCTCGCCCGGCATCTTCGGGTAGTTCGGCGGATAAGGCATGTCGCCGAGCCCGCGCTGTTCGTCAGCCTCAACCATCTCCAGCAGCGCCGCGATCGACTGGGCCACGTCATCCATTGCGGCCCAGGGGTCGTCGCGGTGCTGCACCAGCTCTGGCACGGTCGCCATGGTGTAGTCGTCGGGATCGGCGTTGGCCAGCTCGCCCCAAGTCAGTGGCGTCGACACCGTCGCGATCGGGGTGCGCCGCACCGAATACGGCGACGCCATGGTGCGATCGCGGGCATTCTGGTTGAAGTCGATGAAGATCCGCGCGCCACGTTCTTCCTTCCACCACGACGTGGTCACCGCGTCTGGAGCGCGCCGCCCCACTTCGCGGGCCAAAGCAATGCCCGCCCGGCGGACCTGGATGAAGTCCCAGTCAGTGGCGATCCGCAGAAACACATGGATCCCGCGTCCCCCCGACGTCTTCGGGTACCCGACCAATCCGAGCTCGTCGAGCAACGGCCGCAACACATCGACGGCAACGGCGCGGGCTTCGGCAAAGCCGGTGCCGGGTTGCGGATCCAAGTCGATGCGTAACTCGTCCGGGTGATCGGTGTCCGGGCAGCGCACCTGCCACGGGTGCAGCGTGATCGTGCCCATCTGCGCCGCCCACACGATGGCCGCCGGATGGGTCACCTTCAGCGCGTCTGCGGTCCGCCCCGACGGGAACGTCACCCGGCAGGTCTCCAGATAGTCGGGATGGTGCTGCGGCACCCGCTTTTGGTAAATCTCCTCGCCGTCGATGCCGTCCGGGAAACGCTGCAGATGGGTGGGCCGGTCGCGCAGCGCGGCGAGCATCGGACCCCCAGCTTCGACTGCCAAGGCGAGGTAGTACTCGACGAGCCGCCGCTTGGTGCCGTTGGGGCCCAGCTCGGGGAAATACACCTTGTCGGGATTTGTGACGCGCACCGCGATGCCGTCGACGTCGAGTTCTTCTGCTGCGGCGGCCATATCTCGATTGCAGCACGCCGGACGCCAGAATGGGTCTATGGACTTACCCGTCATGCCACCGGTCTCGCCGATGCTAGCCAAGTCGGTCAAGGAAATCCCACCAGGTGCCTCGTATGAGCCGAAATGGGACGGCTTCAGGTCCATCTGCTTTCGCGACGGCGATCAAGTGGAGCTGGGTAGCCGCAACGAGCGGCCGATGACCCGCTACTTTCCCGAGCTGGTCGCGGCGGTCACCGCAGAGCTGCCAGACCGCTGCGTGATCGACGGTGAGATTGTCATATCCACCATGCGAGCCACCGGCCCCAGATTGGATTTCGAGGCGCTGCAACAGCGCATCCACCCGGCCGATTCGCGGGTGCGGATGCTCGCCGAAAAGACGCCGGCGTCCTTCATTGCGTTCGACTTGCTGGCCCTCGGCGACGACGACTACACCCGGCGACCGTTCAGCGAACGGCGCGCCGCCCTCGTCGACGCTTTAGCCGTTTCGGCCGCGTCGATCCACGTCACGCCGGCGACCACCGACCTGGCGACCGCGCAGCGATGGTTCGAGGAGTTCGAGGGGGCCGGTCTTGACGGCGTCATCGCCAAGCCGCTGACGATCACCTATCAACCGGACAAGCGCGTCATGTTCAAAATCAAGCACGAACGAACCGCCGACTGCGTGGTCGCCGGTTATCGAGTGCACAAGTCCGGCGGGGACGCAATCGGCTCGCTGCTGCTCGGGCTGTACCAAGACGACGGACAACTCGCATCAGTGGGCGTGATCGGCGCTTTCCCGATGGCCGAACGACGGCGGCTGTTCACCGAGTTGCAGCCGCTCGTTACGGATTTCGACGATCACCCGTGGAATTGGGCCGCGCACGAAGCGGGCGAGCGAACGCCACGCAAAAACGAATTCTCCCGCTGGAATGCCGGCAAGGACCTTTCGTTCGTACCGCTGCGCCCGGAGCGTGTGGTCGAGGTTCGCTACGACCACATGGAGGGTCGACGCTTCCGCCACACGGCCCAATTCAGCCGGTGGCGCCCGGACCGCGACTCACTCTCATGTACCTACGATCAACTCGAGCAGCCACTCACATTCAGCCTGGGCGACATTGTGCCGGGCCTCGTTTGAGGCAAGACGAATTTTCCGTAACACAAGGTGGTCCGGCTAACGGACACCGCTAGGCTGTCGTGATGCTTCATGTAGCCGCACTGCTGGTGGCAGGTTCCGCCACCCTCGACGACGACGGCGCGCTCAGTGCCACGCGCATACCGACGACCTGCTACGAGATCGACGAGGTCCCGTTATCGGCAGCGGTCCCAGTTGTTCTCGTCGTGCATGCACGAGCGGGTGGAGACTATGACCCGCAGCTCTATATCGTGTGCAAAGACCCGGTCGGAGTGAAGCGCGGCAGCATTGAGGCGGCGTGGCACTGGCCAGATGATGGCGGCAAACCATCCAAGTACCGATGCTTCACTCAAATGATCCCATTCGACATCGTGAGCGAAGGTGAATACACGATCGGTGTGTATTACGACGCCGAAGGCATGATCGAAATGGCCACAGCGGTACCAATTTCGATCTTGCTGACCACGGTGAAAGCGGGCGCCACTAACGGCGGCGACAGTGCTAAGGAGAACCTCGAGTTTGGCGGCATTTGACTTCATCGTGGTCGGCGCCGGCTCTGCCGGTTGCGCGGTCGCGGGGCGGTTGGCGACGCATTCGTCGTCGAGGGTGCTGCTGATCGAGGCCGGCGGTTCGGATCGGCGGCTGGAGGTGCGAGCGCCGCTGGCGTTCGGCCGCCAATTCGGAACCTCGCTGGACTGGGCGTATGAAAGCGAGCCGGAGCCCGGCTGCGCCAATCGTCGGATCGGACAACCCCGTGGCCGCGTGCTTGGCGGCACCAGCGCGATGAACGGGATGGTCTGGGTCAAGGGCAGCAATCTCGACTACGACGGCTGGCGGCTGCCCGGCTGGAGCTGGCAAGACGTGGCGCCCGTGTTCGCGCGGATCGAACAAGGTCCGATGCGGGTGACCCGGGTGGCATATCCCGACGAACTGTCTCAGCGCTTCGTCGCCGCGGCGCGTACTGCGGGCGTCGCGGCCAACGACGACGTCAGTGGACCCGAACTCGACGGCGTCGCGATCGCCCCCGTCACCATCCACAACGGCCAGCGCTGGACCACGGCGCGCGCCTATCTACACCGCCAGAAGAACCTGACCGTCGTCACCAAGGCCGAGGTCCGTCGGGTCATCATCCGCAACGGTCGCGCTGTCGGTGTCGAGTACCGCCGCCGGGGCCGTCAGCAACAGGCTTTCGCCGACCAAGAGGTCGTGGTGAGCGCCGGCGCCTTCGGCACCCCACAGCTGCTTCAGTTGTCGGGTGTCGGTCCGGCCGATCACCTGCGTAGCGTCGGGATCACCGCGCTCGTCGACAGCCCCCGCGTCGGCGACGGGCTGACCGATCATCCGGCGACCTTCATCACCTGGGCTCTGGCACCCGACCACGTCGGCCTGGCCGATGCTGCGAACCCAAAATGGTTGCTGCAGTGGCTACTTGGCCGCCGCGGCAAGCTCACCAGCAACATCATGGAGGCGCTGGCCCACGTCCGGTCGAGAGCCGATTTGCCGGCGTGCGACTTTCAGATCGTCTTCGCACCCATCGATGTCCTGGCCGGCACCACGGGGGCGGCGCTCAAACCCACGGCATCGGTGATGCAGTCCTACTGGACGCCGAAGAGTCGCGGCAGTGTCATGGTCCGCTCGGCGGATCCCGCGACGCCCCCAGCCATTCGGATGAACCTGCTGACCGAGCGCGATGACGTCGACGCGCTGGTTTGGGCGATGCAGTTCAGCCGCGAGATCATCGCGACCGAACCGATCGCATCCACCATCGACCGCGAGGTTTCTCCGGGTTCCGGCTCGGATCTCGTGGCGCACATCAGGGAGACCGCCATCACCACGGCCCACCCGGCCTGCAGCGTCGCGATGGGCAGCCAGTCCGACAGTCCGCTCGACGAGAAGCTGCGCGTCCGGGGTGTGGAGAACCTCCGCGTCGCCGACGCCTCCGCGCTACCCCAGATTCCCCGCGCCAACACCAACGCGCCCTCGATCATGATCGGCGAACGCTGCGCGGATTTCCTGCTCGCGGGCCGCTAGCCACCTGGCCCGATGGTGACGACCCGCTTCGCCCGGCTCCGCCGCACTCGCGATCGCCACCTAGACAGTGACGGACAGCGCGGACATTCCGCGCAGCGTGACGTTCGTCTTGTACTGCGGCTCGCTGTCCAGCCGGGCGCCGGGGAAGCGTGCCGTGACGGCCGACAGCGCCACACTGGCTTCCAGCCTCGCCAGTGGAGCACCCAGGCAATAATGCGCGCCGCGACCAAAACCCAAGTGCCGCACCGTCCCCCGATCGGGGTCGAAGGCTTCGGGCCGATCATACTCGGCCGGGTCCCGTTGCGCAGCGGCCAGTAGCACCATCATGGTGTCGCCCTTGATCATTGTTGTGTCTCCAATGACCATGTCCTCGAGGGCATTTCGGCCCGCCAACTGCACCGGCGGGTCGTAGCGCAGGGTCTCCTCGACGACCGCCGACGCGCGGCCGGCGTCCGCACCCAGCGCGGCCCACTGCTCCGGGTGGCGCAACATCGCCAGGATGGCGTTGGCGATCAGGTTCACCGTGGTCTCGTGTCCGGCAATCAGCACCAGATTGCAGGTCGAGACGATCTCCTCCTCCGTCAGCTGATCGCCGGACTCCTCCACGGCGATCAGCCCCGACAGCAAGTCATCACCGGGATCCGATCGGCGGCGCTCGATCAGTTCGTGAAAGTATCCGCGCAGCCACTGGACGGCCTGCATGCGCTCCTTGAACTTGCCCGACGGCGCCCCGGTGATCGCGACGAACGGATCCAGCGCCTGCGCGAGCAAGCCGGATGCCTGGCTGAACATCGGCTCGTCCTCCAGCGGCACGCCCAGCAGCCGGCAGATGACAGCCACCGGCAGTGGATACGCGAGGTCACCGATCACATCGAAGTGACCGCGCTCGGCGATCTGGTCCAGTAACCCGTCGACCATTGCCGTGATGTCAGGTTGCAGCGCGTTTACCACTTTGGGTGCGAAAGCCTTGCTGACCAGCTTGCGCAGCCGCGTGTGATCCGGCGGATCGAGAAACAGAAATCCCGGCGGCACCGCCGGTTTCGACCATGCCCCCGAGGCGAGCTGTCGCTGCACGATCGTCGAGTTCCACCGGTTACTTGAAGACGAGGG
>Ga0210393_10002963_pt1 | contig 13783 bp, 11 predicted proteins | sample IncBWC27OmetaG_FD_160068 | JGI IMG/M metagenome (GOLD analysis project Ga0210393, IMG submission 160068) | Forest soil microbial communities from Barre Woods Harvard Forest LTER site, Petersham, Massachusetts, United States - Inc-BW-C-27-O ... | reverse complement strand
ACCCCTGTGTCTCTACCGCATACGTCCGCACTCCCGGCACATGCTCCTTCATATAGCGAGCGACGCCGGTAAATGTTCCACAAGTCCCACAACCCAAAACCACCGCATCCACTCTGCCACCCATTTGCTCAAACATTTCCACCGCAGTGGTTTCGTAGTGGTACTCGGGATTCGCCTGATTCTCAAATTGCCCAGCCATAAATGCACTCTTATCGCCAGCCACCAGTTCTTTGGCGCGCCGAATCGCCCCCTTCATCCCTTCTTCATCCGGAGTGCGCTCCACTTCCGCCCCCAGCGCCCGCATAATAATCACTTTTTCCTGTGAGAAATTTTCGGGAACAAACAGCTTTACCTTATAGCCGCGATTCACTCCAATCAGTGCCAACCCAATCCCGGTATTCCCGGCCGTCGCCTCAACAATCGTCCCTCCGGGCGCGAGTTTTCCCTCCTGCTCCGCCCGCCGGATAATCCCAATGGCGGCGCGATCCTTCACGCTTCCACCTGGATTCAAGTATTCAAGTTTGGCGAAAATGTCGGCCGACCCAGCCGGAACCAACCGTCTCAGCCGCAACATGGGGGTTCCACCGACCAAATCCGTAATATCGTCGGCGACCCCGAGATGGGAATCTTCAAAGTTTTTCTGATGCACGTTACAGGTTAAGGGCAGAGTTCCAGAATCGTCAATGTAACCAAAGCGCAGATTTCTCAGCTCGGGAGCCACGCATTTGGGGAAGCTGCCTCGACTGTCTAGTCGAGCGAAGCTCGACTAGACTCTCCACTCACCCTACTTCGCCCCCGCCGCGGCCCGTTGCGTCCCGGCGTAATACCCGCTCTTGGTCCGCACCAGCATCTTGCCGTGTCCCTTCGCTTTCGCTTCCACGTGGATTTGCCGGAATCCGCCGCTCGACCGCGGATTCGTCGCCTTATACCCAATCGTGTACTGGTTCCGAATGTCATGCGCTACCTGCCGGCTGATCTCGTCCACTTCGTCCAGTGTCTTCGGGAAAAACGCCAGCCCTCCGGTCCTCTGCGCGATGATCTCCAGCGCATGCCGGGCTCGCTTGGGATGCTCTTCATCCCCCAGAATTCCGATTGCATACACCGACGGACCGTTTTCCTCCTGGAGCTGCTTCACCGCCTGCTCGAGGGTCTCCCGGCTGGCGTTGTCTTCGCCGTCCGTCACTACGAACAATACTTTCCGCTCCAGCCTCGCATCCCTTTTCAAATGATCGGCCGAAGCCACCACGGCTTCATAAAGAGCAGTCCCGCCCTTAGCGTCAATTTTTTCCAGCGCCTCTTTCAGTTTCAGCAGGTCGTTGGTGAAATCCTGATCGAGATAATATTCGTCGTTGAAATTCACCACGAAAACTTCGTCCTGAGGATTACTCGACCTCACCAGATTCAGCGCCGCCTGGTTCACCTTGGACCGTTTTTCCCGCATCGATCCGGAATTATCAATCACGATCCCGATCGCCACCGGAATATCTTCATGATGAAAGGAAATAATGGCCTGCGGTTTGCCATCTTCAAGCACCGTAAAGGCGCTCTTGTCCAGGTCAGTCACGATACGTTGCCTGTCATCCACGACGGTGGCATGCAACACCACTTCATCTACATCTTTGCGGATGACAAATGTTCCATTGTCGTCTGAGTTCTGTTGCTGGCTGGCGGGCGGCTGTCTGGATTCCTGAGAGTTGGTTTGAGGCGAAGGCAAAGCCTGGGCGGCTCCCACGCCACTTTCAGGCTTTTGAGACGCCGAAGGCTGGGACGACGAAGAAGGCTGCGGTGACGGAGAAGTCTGAGCCGGCACTGTCTGGACCTGAGCAAGCTTCGGCCCGGCATGCCCACCAACTGGTTGAGCCAGTGCCGCAGCCAAAGCCACAGCCCACATCGCCCAGCTCAAAACCTTAAAGTAGCCTGCAACCCTATTCTTGGGGCGCGTAATATCCGGTCCTGGCATACACTTTCAGCGGCGGCAGCCCTTTCGGCGGCAATAACTTCACTTTGATCTTACGCCATTTGCCATCTCGCGACCCGTTGTGGGGACGATATCCCAGCACATACTGGTTCCGCAGTTCGATCCCGATCTTCGTGGCCACGTCCGCCAGATCGTTGGGATTCTCTACTGTAAATGCCCGCCCACCCGATAGTTCCGCAATCTGACCCAGAAGCTCCGGACCCAGCCGCTCCTCCTGCGTCTGGAAATAGCGGTCGTAAATTCCAATCGCGTAGACCATCACATCCGCTTCTTTCACCAGCGCCTTGATTTCGTTTTCCGTATACCGACTGTGATTGTCACCGCCATCGGAAATAATCAGCAACGCTTTTTTCGCGAACTTGGCCTGCCTCATCTTGGTGACGCCCATGTAAATCGCGTCCAGCAGAGCTGTCCGCTTTCGCGGCACCGTAAACACCAGCTTGCCCTGAATATCGTCCACGGAACTGGTAAAGTCGCTGACCACTTCCGGCTCGTCCGAGAAGGTGATCATGAAAAATTCATCCTGCGGGTTGGCGGTCTTGAAAAACTCAACCACCGCATCCTTCGCCCGGTCCATCTTGCTGCTCATGCTTCCGCTGGAATCGAAAATCACCCCCAGGGAAACCGGCGCATCCTCACTCGAGAACGTCTTGATCTCCTGCCCCGCGCTGCCTTCGAAAAGCTGGAAGTTTTCCTTTTCCAGTCCGGTGACCAGTCGGTTCATTGGATCCGTGATCGTCACCGGCACCAGCACCAGATCGACGCTGGCCTTCAACGGCCGGACGTGCGTATTCAAAGAAGGCGAGACCATGCTCTCCTTGGCCACTTCTTCCGTCTTTGTTTTCTCCACCGGCCGCGGCACGACGTGCACGTCATTCACATCCGTCTGCGCGAACGCCAGCAGGGACCAACAGGGGCACAAAAGGACCATCACCAGCCCGAGCCAGAATTGAGGGGAACGAAAAACGGCAGGACTGCACAAGATCGTCCGCAACCGGATAGAAGTCGGATTCCAGGGTCGAATCAAACTGCACTTCCCAGCTCGGACCATCCCAGCTCGGACCATTGGGCGAGACAACTGGCGCTCATCCGTGGAGGACATAAGCACCTCAATTGGCCGCGATAGTATCACAGCTTTCTCTGGGCGGACCTGTTAATTTTGTCAATTCTTGCTGACAAACCCACATTGGATCGCCCATTTCGGGCGATTTGCTTTCAGGCCGCTGCAATCCACCGCCACCTTGCTACAATCAGGACTTTCCATGGCTGACATTCATCCCTTCCGTGCGTTTCGTTATGCGACCCCAGCTCATGCCAAAGACTCGCAGACGCTTTCCCCTGCTCAGGTCGTCACCCAACCCTACGACAAGATCACTCCGGCACTTCAGGATCGCTACTACGCAGCCAGCCCCTACAACCTCGTCCGGATCATCCTCGGTCGCCGCCAAGCCGATGACAATCCGGCAAACAATGTATATTCGCGAGCCGCCGCTTACTTTCGCGACTGGCGCCAGCAGGGCATCTTGCGCCAGGATTCTCTCCCGTCTTTATACGTCTATTCCCAGCGGTTCACCCTTCCGGGTTTCAGTAAAGAGCGATCCACCCCGGAGTTGGAACGCCGTGGCTTCATCGCCCTCGGCCGCATCGAGGACTATTCCGCCGGCGTGGTTTTCCGCCATGAACAAACCCTCGCCAAGCCCAAGGCCGACCGCCTCGACCTCCTCCGCGCTACCGGCGCCCATTTCGGCCAGATTTTCATGCTCTACGAGGACTCCGGCCACCTCGATTCTCTCCTCAATACCCCCGCCGACCCCGACATCGCCCTCACCGATGAAAGTGGAGTTCTACACCGGGTCTGGCAAGTTTCCGACCCCGCCCTCATCGCTTCCGTCCGCACCGCTATGGGCGACAAGAAACTCATCATCGCCGACGGCCACCATCGTTACGAAACCGCACTCAGCTATCGTAACGAATGCCGAGCCGCTGCCAGCGCTTCTTCTTCGACCGCGCAGTCGAGCGACGCCCCCTACGAGTTCGTAATGATGACCTTCGTCAACATGAATAGCCCCGCACTGGCCGTCCTGCCCACGCACCGCGTGGTTCACAGCCTGCCTTCTTTTTCCGAAGAGGCCTTCCGCAACGCTGCCCGAGCCTTTTTCGACATCGATGAACTCGACGGTCCGCTCGACGCTCCCCGCGCCGCCGCCATACTTCGCGAGTGCGGCCGCGCCGGAACCAGCATCCTCGCCGTCACCGCCAGCCGCGCCTTTCTTCTGCATCATCCCAATCCCAACCCCGCCGAGGTCTTCGCGGGCCTCTCCATTCGCCAACAATCGCTCGACGTCGTCCAGCTGCATAGGGTCCTGCTGGAAAATGCTCTGCACCTTTCGGAAGAGTCCATCCGCAACCAGCAGAATATTGCCTATGTCCGCGACGCCGCCGAGGCCCTTTCTAACCTGGAATCCTCCGTCCCGGCCAATATCGTCTTCCTGATGAACCCCTGCCGCGTCTCCCAGGTCCGTGACATCGCCTTCGCGGGAGAAGTCATGCCCCAGAAATCCACCGACTTCTACCCCAAGCTCCTCAGCGGATTGACGGTTTATGCCCTCGATTAGCGCAAAGTTGCGTGCAGCAAGAGTTCGCGTTTCGTATCGACTTGAAAAGGGCGCGGCCTCAAGCCTACCCAGTCGAGAGAAAAAACGTGGGCTTCAGCTCCCGAGGGCGCTGCTCTTCGCCTCGTTACTCGTATCTGTCGCCCTCCCGCTGTCCTCAGCCCCTCTTGAAAAGCGTCTCTCCATCTACTCCACCGTCGCCAACTATTCCCTTCCCATCGTCCAGCGCCAAGGCCACGATTACGTCGGACTTCTCGAACTCCTCGAACCCCTCGGAACCGTCAGCGCCAAGTCTGACGGCTTGCACTGGCATCTGCACTACAACAACATTCTCGGAGAATTTACCGTCGACAAATCTCACGCTCGCGTCCAGGGACGCGATGCCGATCTCTCCGCCAGATTCCTCATGGAAAACGGCCGCGGCCTGGTACCGCTCTCCTCCCTCAACTCCCTCCTGCCCCGTTTTCTCGGTGGACCCGCAAATCTGCACGAGGAGTCCGCTCGTCTTTTCATCGGCAATGCCGCCACCCACTTCACGGCGTCCGTCGTACCCGACGACCCTTCCCGCCTGGTTTTCCAATTCACCTCGCCCGTTAATCCTTCTGTCGCCACCGAACCCGGCAAACTGCGCATGACCTTCAGCCATGAACCGGTCACGGCGCCGGCATCGCCCACGCTCACCTTCGCCAGCAAGTCAATTCCCGCCGCCGCGTATTCCGAAAGTAATGGCGCCGCCGAAATCACCGTGACCACCACAATTCCACTCATGGCCGCCTTCAGCAATGATGGCCGCACCATTACGCTTTTTCCACCGAAATCCCAAACCACCGCTACCCCCGCAGTCCCTAGGCCTCCCACGCCTCCACAGCAAAACGTTCAAGCGGCGCAATCGCAAGGCGCTCCGGTCACCGCGCGCCGCTATTTCGCGGTCGTTGACGCCAGCCACGGTGGCGCCGATCGCGGCGAAGCCCTCAGTTCCAACCTCGCCGAAAAAGACATCACCCTCGCCTTCGCCCGCCGCCTCCGACAGGAACTCGAGAGTCGCGGAATAAACACCCTCGTCCTCCGCGACTCTGACGCCAACCTTTCTCTCGACGAGCGCGCTTTTTTTGCCAACACCACCCACGCCGCCGTATACATCGCGCTGCACGCCGCTTCCAACGGCCACGGCGTTCGCCTCTATACCGCGCTGCTTCCCTACGCCGATGCCAGCGACGAAGATCGCGGCCCATTCCGCTCCTGGCCTACAGCTCAGTCATCTTCCATTCCTCTCAGTCAGGCCGCCGCCGCCAGCATCGCTCAGGCACTGAGAAAAGGAGAGATTACCGTCCGTACTCTCACCGCCCCCCTCCGTCCCCTGAATAACATTGGCACTGCCGCCATTGCCGTCGAAGTTGCACCCCCCACGTCCGACGTCTCTGCCCTCGCCGCTCCGGGCTATCAGCAACTGATCGCCGGCGCCGTGGCCAACGGAATCGTCGCCATTCGCGCTCAACTCGCAGCCGCCCCATAAAAATTGGACGCTTGTGCAATCGCGCGATTTGGTGATTTAACGGAACAAGGTTAAGGTTCTTAAATCGCCCAATGACCCGATCACTCAGTCGCTCAGTGAAATGATTCCCCGCCACTTCTTTATCGCTCTCTCGGTCCTCCTGGCAGCTGTACTGGGGATGAGTATCTACGCCTGGCGCATGCGGGGACGCGCTGCCGCCACTCCCGTCCCCTCCGTCGACACGGGCCCCGTCGTCGCACCCGTCGCCGGAGCCACCGAACGGGTTACTCTCTTCGTCGCTTACGACGACATCGGCATCCTCCGCGCGCAGTCCGCTCAGATCCCGATGCCCTCGGTTCGCCAGCAACGCGCCGAAGAATTGCTTCGCGCCCTCATCGCCCTCTATCTCGACAAGGCTTCGCCTCACCCGCTTCCACCTGGATCCGACATTCGCAGCGTCTACCTCGTCGATCCTGGCCTCGCCGTCATCGACGTTAACGCTGCCTTTGCCGACGGCCACCGCTCTGGCGTCCTGGCTGAAGAACTCACCGTCGCCTCCCTCATTCAAACCCTTTCTGCCAACATCCCCGGTATCCTGAAAGTAAAAATCCTGGTTGAAGGCAGGCAGCGCGACACCCTCGCCGGCCACGCCGATCTCTCCAACTTTTTCGACGTCGGCGCCGTCAACCAACTAACCACACAGCTTCAATCCATCCAGTAGCTTTCAAACCTAGGAGCAGCCGCCCTCAGCTGTCCGCCGGGCTTGCCTGCAGTGCCGCAGCGTTGCGACGGGCGGAGCCGGTGTGCAGAACTTAGATTTTGGGTGGCGCTGCAGCGCTGCAACGATGCGATAGGACTTCTGAAAGAAGGCGGGCTTTAGCCCCGAGGCAGTTCCCAGCAAACGGGCGGGAGTCGAAACATCTACTTCCTACTTCGGCGGCGGGGCCAAATACCACGGCTCAACCGTCTCATCACTCTTCATGAAAGTCGTCAGCAGAGCCGCGTCCTTGTACTTTCCGACCGTCGAAGCGTGCACGCCATCCGGACCTAGATCGCTGCAGCTCCACTCGAGCCCCGTGCTGGCAGCCAGCGCGGTGCCGTCCGCCAACATTCCGTTTGCCCAATCGTATGTGCCCCACGAGAGCCACGGAGCCACTACCGGCCCATTGTTCGGGTTGTAATTCAAATTCGCCGCACCATTAATTTGATCCGCAATCACCGCTTGCATCGCAAACCCGGTCTCATACGCATACGGCTCCGGCAAAATCTCGGGATTGTTCGTCGCATACCCGCCGTAGTGCATGCTCTCCAGATAAGCCATCTTCAGATTGGGAAAATAAATCTGCATATTCTGCAGCGCCGCAATTACGTCGCTCTCCTGCTCCGCCATGTCGGCCGGAAACGTTCCCTTGGGTTGGCTGTGCGGATCATTCAGCCAGACCGCCACAACCTGATTTGCGGTTACGTTCTGATAAGGCAGGTAAAAGTTGAGAATCGTTTGCCACGATCCATCCGTGAAGCTGGCGTAGTTCGGGGAATTTGTCCCGTCGATCGCACCATTCACGATGACCAGGTTCGGATTCAAACTCGGGTCCACTTGCTCGGTGAGCTGGTACTGCGTAAACAACGTCCGCGAAATCGACACTCCGATCGACAGCAGCACGTACTTTCCATTCGGATCAAAGTTCCCGTTGCCATCGAGCGGAACAATACTGTTCGCCAGCGCGAGCCCGTCGGCCTCATGATCCGGAGGCCGCACATTGGTTCCCCCCGGATACAATCCGCCCTCGGACCCCATGTAGCTGCCCGTTCCTAAATCCGGCAGGTCCAGCTCCGGGTTGGTGGTTCCCGCCTGGTTCCAGGTTGTGTTATTGCAGGCGGAAGAGGAAGTCGCTACCGGAAGCGTGAGAGCAGCGGTCGCCAACAACCGCGGCACGCTTGAATCCGCCACTTGCACCGTGAAGCCATAGTTTCCAGCGGATGCGACGTTCACTGGCCCGGTCAATGCCCCGGACGCATTCAAGGTTAGTCCAGTCGGCAGAGCGCCGGAAGCTAAGCTCCACGTATAGGGAGGCGTGCCCCCCGCGGCCGCCAAATTCGCCAAATATGAAAATCCCTTGGAACCAGTCGGCAGAGTTGGAAACGACGAGACCGCCAGCGTGGGTGGCGCAATCCCGCTGCCCGCTACGCTTATCGTCTGCGCGGGAACAAGGTCGTACACCAGCGAGATCGCATTCGCATAGGGCAAGACTTGGCTCGGCGTAAACGTCAACTGAAAGGAAAACGACTTGTGCGCGGCGATCGCCACCGAACTGGTAAATCCGCTCTCGCTAAACGGCGGTAGCGCCGTCACCGCGGTCAGATGCATTGTGTTCGTGCCCGTATTGCTCACGGTCACGGTTTGCGTCGACGTGCTGCCGAGCGCAGTCGCCGGGAAATTCACCACGTTCGGACTGACGCCCACCACGGCTCCGGTAGTTGTCCCCGTCCCCGAGAGCGTCACGATCTGGGGCACGCTCACCCCCTGAATTGTGAACGAGATCTGCCCCGTCACCGGCCCCGCAGCGGTTGGTTTGAAACGCACCGCCCAGATGCCCGCCTGCCCTTTGTGCAGCGTTCGCGTCCACCCGTATTCGAGAACAAAGACGTTGAAGGGCGTGATCGAAAAGCTGGTGATCGTAAGCAGAGTCGTGCCGGTATTGGTGATCGTGATCTCCGTCACTCCGGTTTCCATCCCCACCACGACGCTCTTGAAGGCAATCGAACTGGGACTGATCTTGAACGATTGTCCGGCAACCGGACTCGCGGCCGAAAGCGCAAACAGGCCCATCGCCAGGAAACAAATGACGGATCTGAAAATTGATTGGCTTGGCATAGAGAATAGAGACAGGAATACAGGCGAAAAAAGGGGGAGCAAAATTTATATCACAAAACGGTCGCAAACGACGCAGCCCTAAGCGTGGAGAAATATTTCTCTACTCCACCTTTTCCGCCGCCCACCTCGACACCGCCGTCACCCACTTCCGTGGCGCAAAGCGCACCGACTCCGCCACGAGCCAGTTCTGCATCCCGGAAATCACCAGCGCCTTGCCCGCTATCAGCCCCCGGTACCCATCCCGCGCCACCGCTTCCACCCTCATCGCTCCAATTTTCTTGAACAGACGCGAGTTTTCCATTCCGGCTCTCTTCTGGAAGCCTGTGTCTGTCGCTCCCGGGCAAAAGCAGTTCACCACCACCCCGGTCCCCGCCACCTCATTCGCCAGCGCCTCCGAGAACGACAGCACATAAGCCTTGGTCGCGTAATACACCGCCATCAGCGGTCCCGGCTGAAAAGCTGCCGTGGACGCCACATTCATAATTTTTCCTCTCCCTCGCCCCACCATCCCCGGAAGAAACAATCGCGTCAGATGCGTGAGCGCAACAACGTTCAGATGAATCTGTCCCAGGATCTCTTCCTCCTCCATTCCTGCAAATTCTCCGAACACGCCAAACCCTGCGTTGTTTACCAGAACATCCACCACAACCGCTTCACCCTGCAGATGATCGAACAGTATCTTCGAACCGTGTCCCGCAGCTAAATCCAGCGCCACCGTCTTCACCGAAACCTGAAACTCCGACTGCAACTCGCTCGCGACCGCCTTCAACTTGTCGCCGCTTCGAGCCACCAGCACCAGGCTGTAACGATCCCTGGCAAACAATTTCGCCAGTTCGTATCCAATTCCACCGGATGCCCCGGTGATCAGTGCGGTTTGAGAATTCGCGTCCATTTAGTTCTCCTGACAGAATTCCTACGAGCTCCAATTCTGCACCTTGAGCCCTCGCACCCTGCGAAACTCCCTCTCATTATTCGTAACCAGCGTCAAGCCATCCGCGAGCGCGTGCGCGGCGATCCAAAGGTCATTATTCCCAATCATCTCTCCTTTCGATTCCAACTCGGCGCGCATCGCGCCATACATCTCAGCCGCACTCTCGGGCAAGGCCAGCGCCGGCAAGAGGCGAACCAACTCCCGCAATTTTTCCCGCGCCTCCGTTCGATGCGCGCTCTTGGCTGCCCCATAAAGCAGTTCGCCATATGTAATAACCGATAACACCGCCTCGCCCGGTCGCAGCTTTCGGAACCGTCGCAACACTTCCTCCGGTTTTTTTTGTCGAATATAGATGCAGATATTCGTGTCCAGCAGATAGCGAGGCTCCATCACAATCCCCTGCGTTTCTGCGGCAGATCCTTCTCCCGCCCCGCGAGTTCAACATCAACGGGCAGCTCCGCCAGGAGCTCGAATGCCCTCACCATATTTCCGTCCTTCTCTCGCAGGACAATCTCCTCCCCCCGCCGGAAGATCTCAACCTCTTCGCTCTTCAGCCGAAATTCCTTCGGCAACCGCACCGCCTGACTATTACCCGACCGGAACACCCGCGCCGTCCCCATGCTTCACACCTCCGATGTATATACATGAAGTATACACATCAGGATTCCGCTGCAAAACGAAATGCTCCAGCGATCTGCCTCGTGCACCTAAGTCCCTGTCTTTGAGGTTTCTTGACTCGTCTCCAGCGCACACTGAATGGTATAGTGGTATGACCGCTACGATTCCTTGGGCTCCGGTCCCAAGTAGATAATCAAGCGCGTTTCTATAGACTGCTTACACTCCATGCCGAAGGACGACTGTCATGCCCATTGCCACTGTTAATCCCGCTACCGGAGCAACTCTCCAAACCTTCCAACCACTATCTGCTGCCGAGATCGAGCAAAAACTCCAGCTCGCGGTCACCACATTCCGCGCCGAGCGCCAAACTCCATTCGCCGAGCGTGCCCGCCGCATGTTGAAAGCCGCCGACATCCTCGAACGCGACAAAGAAAAGTTCGCTAAATTAATGACCCTCGAAATGGGCAAGCCCTACAAAGCCGCCGTCGCCGAGGCGGTCAAGTGCACCACCGGCTGCCGCTACTACGCCGAGAACGCAGAACATATCCTCGCTGACGAAGTCATCGATACCGGCGCTCCAGTGGGAGCGAAGAAAAGTTTCATCCGCTACCGCCCCATCGGACCTGTTCTCGCCGTTATGCCTTGGAACTTCCCTTTCTGGCAAGTGATCCGCTTCGCCGCTCCCGCCCTCATGGCGGGCAACGTCGGACTCCTGAAACACGCCTCTAACGTTCCGCAGTGCGCCCTCGCAATTGAGCAGATCTTCCTAGAAGCCGGCTTCCCCGGCGGAGCCTTCCAGACCCTGCTCATCGGATCTCAGCAAGTCGACGCCATCCTCAACGACCCTCGGGTCGTCGCCGCCACCCTCACCGGAAGCGAGCAGGCCGGCATCGAAGTAGGAATCGCCGCCGCGAAACGAATAAAGAAAGTCGTCCTCGAACTCGGCGGCAGTGATCCCTTCATCGTCATGCCCAGCGCCAACCTCGACGCCGCGGTCGCCACCGCCGTCGAAGCCCGCGTCATCAACAACGGCCAATCCTGCATCGCCGCCAAACGCTTTATCGTCCATGATTCCATCGCGTCCGACTTCGAAAACAGGTTCGTCGCCCGCATGAAGAACCTCCGCATCGGTGATCCCTTCGATGAAAAAACTGAACTCGGGCCCCTCGCCACAGCCAGCGCAGTCAAAGATCTCGACGCCGACGTCCAGAAAACCGTCAAGGCCGGCGCCAGACTCCTGACGGGAGGCCACAAACTCGACCTTCCCGGCAACTACTACGCCCCTACCGTCCTCACCGACATTCCCAAAGAATCTCCCGCCTACCGCGAAGAATTCTTCGGCCCCGTCGCCTCGCTATTCCGAGTCAAAGATATCGACGAAGCCATCCGCCTCGCCAACGACAGCCGCTTCGGCCTCGGCGCCAGCGCCTGGACCACCGACGACCGCGAGCGCGAACGCTTCATCAACGAACTTGAATCCGGCATGGTCTTCATCAACAAAATGGTCGCGTCCGATCCCCGCATCCCCTTCGGGGGAGTAAAGAGTTCCGGCCACGGCCGCGAACTCGCCGCCAACGGCATCCGTGAATTCATGAACATCAAAACCGTCTGGATCGCTTAAATGCGACCACTAGTGCCGCCACAATTGTATGGTGAAAGATTTAGCCTGCGGCCCTCCGTGCTCCCTGTGCTAAAGATTTCGTCCTTGATCCAAGCATGAACCCGGTTGAGTTCCTCAGGTCCTCCGCAGTAATCTTCCCCATGCCAGGAGGGTTTTCCACGTGCCGCCAATAAATCTCTCTGTCCTCATGCCTAGATCCTTGCTCGCTGCCCTGTTCGCAGCCTCCATGATGCCCGCCGCGTGCGCCGCCCAGGCTCCAGAAAACACCACCCCCGGCGCAAATTGGGAGACCGTCAACCGTGAGTCCATCAGCTACTCTTCGCTCCGCCTGGACGCCCTTACCGCTCTTCTCAAGGCCGAGAACACCACCGCGATGTTGGTCGCCGTCCACGGAAAAGTCATCTTCCAGTACGGAGACGTCAGCTATGTCAGCCAGATCGCTTCAGTCCGCAAAAGCGTTCTCAGCATGCTTTACGGCAACTATGTGCAGAGCAACAAGATCGATCTGCAGAAGACAGTAAAAGATCTCGGTCTCGCCGACGTACAGCCGTTTTTGCCCCTCGAAGAGCGCGCCACTCTGGAGCAAGTGCTCGCCGGACGCTCCGGCGTCTACATCGTGACCGAGAAACCCGGCCCGCATGGCCCAGAGTCCTTTCAACCGCGCCGCGGCACCCAACTCCCGGGGAACTATTTCACCTATAACGAATGGGATTTCAACGCCGCCGGTACCGCCTTTGAGAAACTCACCGGAAAGAATATTTACGATGCTCTTGAATCCGATCTAGCTCGTCCCATCGGCATGCAGGATTTCGATCGCGCTCGTCAGGTGAAGGCTAGCAACCTACCGTACTCGCTTCACGAGAGTTATCCGATGTACCTTTCAACTCGCGACATGGCGCGCCTCGGACAACTCATGCTGCGTCACGGAAACTGGAATGGCAAACAAGTAATTCCCAGCGACTGGGTCGACTACTCCACCATTCTGTGGACGCCTTTCCAAGACATAAATCCCAGCTGGTTGCGCGAGTATGCACGCTCGGACCGCTGGGGCTTTGGATTGATGTGGTTCGTCTGGGACGAACCCGGTTTCCTGAAACATGATTGGACCGGCCCCATGCAGGGCGCATTCATCGCCATGGGTTCAGCTGGACAGTACATCGCCGTTCTCCCCGCCCAAGACATGGTGATCGCCCACAAAGTCGACCTCACCAACTACAAGGGACAAGTAACTCCGCTACAGTGGGATGCCATCCTGAACCTGGTGCTTGCCTCTTCATGCGAAGACAATTGCCCTGACCCAAAATAGTTCTCCCGCGCCGCCGTGCTTTTGAAAAATCCCAGCTAACGATTGTGTTTTTCGCCAGTCGAATTGATAGCCGGGGATTGTTGTTCCCTTCCCCGGCCTGAGCTAACGAATGCGCATGCTCCTGGACATCTTCGGCCAGACCTTGCGCACCCTATGGGCGCACAAGTTACGCTCTTTCCTCACTATGTTCGGCATCGCGTGGGGTGTGGGATCGCTCTTGCTCCTGGCCGGAGTCGGTGAAGGTTTCCGCAACGGCAACCGCCGTCAGCTCGAGACCTTCGGCAAAAATATTATTTTCTTCTATGGCGGCCGTTCCCCGGCAGTCGAGGGCAACTTCACTTCCATGAAGT
>Ga0210393_10002962_pt1 | contig 13784 bp, 9 predicted proteins | sample IncBWC27OmetaG_FD_160068 | JGI IMG/M metagenome (GOLD analysis project Ga0210393, IMG submission 160068) | Forest soil microbial communities from Barre Woods Harvard Forest LTER site, Petersham, Massachusetts, United States - Inc-BW-C-27-O ... | reverse complement strand
GCTGACCGAGCGCAGTCCTTAGAGCTCGTCTTCGAAAATACTTGGAATCTCGGCCGGATCGCCGATGAAATGATATTTGCCGTTCGAGTCCTGCGCGATACGCTGCAGGAGTTTCTCGTTGAACTCGACCCCGACGCCCATCGTCGAGAACGAAATCTCGCCGCGATTTTTCTCGGCCAGGTCGATACACGCCGTCTCTTCGTAAGTCTGGCCGTCGGTCAGCACCAGCACGCGATTGAGCCGGTCGGAGCTCAGATTCTTCTTGACCTCGTCGATCGCCGCGCGCATTCCGAGCGCCATCTGAGTGCCGCCGCCGATTTCGAGCAGATCGATATCGTCGATTGCACGCTTGACCGCCGACTTGTCGCGAGCCGCCTCGGGCGTGATCAGCACTTTGGCCTTGTCGGCGAACGCCACTATCGAGACCTTGTCGTCAGCCGTCAGGTTGTCGGCGAGGAACTTAACCGCCTCGATAACGAATTCCAGGCGCCGCTCGTCGTACATCGATCCCGAACGATCGATCACCACGCCAAGGTTGAGCGGCAGCCGGCTGCCACCGCCGGGTCCAGCTGAACCACGGGCGACGGCCTCTAGCAGGACGTAAAGAACGAAGTTTTCTGCGCTGGAGAGCACATGCTCACTGCTCGCCAGCGCCTGGAAGCTAAGCGGATCGGCCATTCGTCAATCTCCCGAGACTAATTGTAGATTCAAGCTGCGAGCCTTGGCAACCGACCAATTAGAATACGAACCGCACGCGGGTAAACCAAGCCCTTCGGTAGCGATACCGTACCTGTTAGGACGTTGCCAGGGTTAATCCGGATACAACGGCCGAGAGGAGCAAATCGATGAGTTCCGCCACCAAACACATCCGTCACGGCGTCGGCAGCGTCCGGCCGTATCTCTATGGCCGCCTGGATATGCTGGAACTGGTGAAGCGGGCCTTCGGCGCGGTGGAACTGGAACATCTGAAGATGGGCAACGGCGCCCACGTCGAGGCGAAAATCGGCGACTCGATGATCGTGATGGAAGTCAGCGACCCGCCCCATCCCGGCGGCCAGCCCGCCTCCATCTACGTGTACGTCGACGACGTCGACGCATCCTACCAACGCGCGTTAGCTGCGGGCGCAACGTCGGTCGCCGCCCCGGAAGACAAGCCGTACCAGGAGCGCGCCGCCGGCATAAAAGACAGTTTCGGCAATACCTGGTGGATCGCGACGTACACGGGGTGAGCGACGACGCTAGAACTGGAATACCGAAACGAACGCGTTGCTGTTCAGGAGCAACGGGCCTTCAATCGCCTGGTCGCCGCGCTCACTTATGTTGAGGCAAGCGGGACACTGTAGCTGGAATGCGTTGGGCGTCGTCGGAAAATCGGTCGAGCTGGAATATCCCGCAACCGCGATCAGTCCCATCGGTCCAACGGCGAGTCCAGTTGCGGAGTCATAATTGTTTCCGCCCAGAAAAGTCGAGTAGACCAATTGATTTGCTCCGGATGCTGCGGGATTGAGAACCGTCAGGAATCCGTCTTTTCCACTGTCTTGGGTTGCTCCGGGACAGGCCAGACAAGTTGTTTGAGCTGCGTCGTTGGTGACGGGGAAGTTCGCTGACAGCGTGTGTCCGGCTGCATAGATTCTGCCGTTCGAATCGACTCCCAAGCCTGTGACGGCCTCATTGCCGATGGTCGAAACGCCGCCAAGATAGGTTCCGTACACCAATTGATTCGCGGGTGCAGCATTTGGATTCAACTCGGCGATGAATCCGGAGCCGCCGCCGCACGGCAAGGCCGGACACTGTGGGATGAATGCATTTGGCGAAACTGGAAAGTCGTAACCGAAAATTTGTCCGCCAATGTAAACATCGCCACTCGAATCAACTGCCACCGCATATGGAAATGCGATCGGGTTGCTGTCCCCGCCGTTGCCGTTGACAAAGGTCGAATACACAAGTGCTGTTTGCCCGGAAAGCGCAGGATTGATCACGCTTATGGCTGGCGAATCGCACAGCCCTTGGCACTGCGGCTGGTACGCATTCGGAGTGGTCGGAAAATCCGGCGAAGACACGGTTCCAGTGAGTATCGCATTGCCATTCGCGTCAGCCGCGACTGCGCTCAGCGCATCTCCGGTTTCCGAAGCTCCGAACTTGCCCCCGCTTCCACTCAGGTATGTCGCATACACCAGCGACGCGGCGCCCGTGGCATTCGGGTTCACTTTTGAAAAATAGCCGGAAGTTATGCCGACCTCGAGGTTGCAGAGGTTGCAGGTGCTCTGCACAGCGCCTGGCGTAACCGGAATCCCTTCGCGGGTAGCGCCGGCGATCAGGCCGTTCTGGTTTGGATCGATCGCGACGCTGGCGGAAACGGCGGTTCCAACGAAACTCGAGTAAAGGAGTTGGCTGCCCGTTGAATCGAGCTTCGCGAAGAACAAGCAGTCATTGCCAGATCCGCTGCACGAATTGGAAAATGCGTTTGGCGTAGTCGGAAAATTTCCGTCGGAGATACCGACCGTGTAAGCCTCTCCGTCGGCGTCCACGGCTATCCCGGTTGCTTCGGCAATATTCTGGGCACCGGGACTCGAACCATCGAGATAAGTCGCATAAATGAGTTGATCGCACGGCGCGGCGGTCGGGTTCAGCTTGGCGACAAATGCGCCGTAGCTGAGTTCCAAGGACCCGTCGAAATTGTACGCGACGCAGCCATCACAGTTCTGCTGAAATGCGCCAGATGTCGCCGGAAAGTCTATCGACGTGGTAAGCCCCGCAACATAGACATCGCCAGACCCGTCCATCGTCACCCCGGCCGCGGAGTCGCCGATAAATCTGGGGCCGCCGCCGCCGAGATATGACGAATACTCGAGCGCCTGCGTACCGGTTGTTGCGTTTGGGTTGATCCTGACGACGAATCCGTCGGATCCGAGCGACGGACAGGCCTTGCACACTGTTTGCTGCGCACCGCTAGTCGTTGGAAATCGGTTCGCGTAGGTCAGGCCCGCCGCGTGGATTACCCCGTTGGAATCGAGCGCGATGCCGTTGACAGCGTCCACCTCGACCAGATTCGGCAATCTTTCATTAGCAGGAAAAGAGACGGGCGAGAGGACAGTTGCGCCGCCCAGGTAGGTCGAGTAGACGAGTCCGGACTTTTTCGAGAAGGGATTCAGTACTGCTACAAATGCCGGACCGCGATATTGTTCGCATCCCGTGCACGGTATGTAGGTCGACTGCACGGCGTTGCTGGTGACAGGAAAGTTGGACGACGTCGTCTGCCCGCCGATGTAAGCTTCGCCGGACCCCGCCAGGAAGATCGCGTTTGCTGAGTCGCTGCCATCTCCGCCCAAATAATCCGAGAGCGCAAGCGAAGAACGGCCCGATTTCGAGCCGTCGAATACCGCCAGCAGTGCGTGATTTCCGCACATCATGTGCTTTGCGCAATTGACCTCGGATTTTTTGCCCTTAAAGGAAGACGGATTGGCCGAACCGACCGCCCATGCGCGATCCTTGGAGTCCACCGCGATCGCATGAATAATGTCGCGGGCTGCGCTTCCACCGATGTATGTTGAATAGACTAGACTCTTCTTTGTGCTGCCCTTCGATGGGTCGAGCAACGACACGAATCCTGCGAAATCTTCGGAACACTTCTTACACTTGTGCTGATACGCGTTGGTAGTGATCGGAAAACCAACGCCTGACGTCTGCCCGCCAATCCAAATTTCATGATTCTTCGTGAGCGCCACCGCATAGCCTGTCGCCGAGGCGAGAGCGACTGCGTACGAAGTCGCAGTGCCGGTGGGATTGAGCACAATCGCGAACGCGTTTCCGTTGATAACGCCGGTCACGTATGCGTTCCCTGACTCGTCGATCGCGATTGCGTTGGCATAGTCCTGAGTGTCGGATTTCTCCAGAAGCGTCGAGTACAACAACGAACTCCCGTCCGCGCTGAGCTTCGTGACGAATGGAACCGGCTGGCAGAAATTGCAGCTTGGTACGAGTGCACCCGGTGTGGTCGGAAAGCTGGTGGAAAAGGTCGCCCCTGCTACATACGCGTTTCCAAACTGATCGACTGCTATTCCGAGCCCCTCATCGCCGTTGCCCAAACCCTCGTTTCCGCCTGCGCCCCCGCCCAGAAGCGTCGAGTAGATGACGGCCCCTGTCTTTCCGTCGATCTTATTGATGAACGCCGGGTCGCAAGGACCACCGCCGTTATTGCATGAAGAGAAAAAAGCTTTGTCGCTTGCGGGAAAGTCGAGCGAGGTTGTCGCGCCGGTCAAGTACTCGTTGCCGTCCTGGTCGAGCGCAATCGCATTAACCCGGTCGCCGGTACCGTCAGCAATAGTGCCCGCCTTCGCTTCACCGCTGCCGCCGAGGTACGTCGAGTAAATCAGGCTGGGATCGATAACCAACCGCGCATTAGTATCGCGTCGCGCAACCTCGAATTGAACTTGCAGCTGATGGGTTCCGCTATGCTCATCCGATGGAACCGCGACGAACTTCGCCGATACTTGCCGGCGTCCCGCGACGCCCTCCTCGAATACGCGCGGCTTGGAGAATCGAATCTTGCGGACTCCGATAGCGGTTTCGACCTCGCCATCTGGCGTCAGCACGACGTCGCCGGGTGCGTCGAACGCCAGCTTTAGCGCCGCAGGATTCGCACCCTTTCTTACTGTGAATGTACATTCCACTGCTTGTGGTCCGGCACTTTCGTCGCGGCCGTACGTGACGTCGATTCCGGGCCACGCATCATGCGCGACGACCTCGTTGACCGTCGGGATATTCGTGTGCCATCGGCTCGGATCTCTGCCGACGAAATAATTGATCCGCGCCAACGCCTTGCCGCGCCCCTCGACAGTTCCATTGGGATTCGCGCCGACCAGCCGCATCGTCAGCACGCCGCCCGATTGGCGATGCGGAGCATCCCGCGTCGTCCGCAAACCTCGCATCGGCACCAGTGCGGGCGACGACACTGCCAGAACGGCTTCGTCGCTTGCGATAAACAGTACGCCGTCGCGCTCGCGCGACAGGAACTTCACGCGCGCATCCGCCTGACCGACGTTGGGCTCGAAAATGATTGGCAGTGGGTAACCCGACGCCGTCGTTCGAGGCATCTGGGCAAGCGAAACCGCCGCCGAACCCGCAATACAGATCACGATGGCCGCAACCGCAGCTACCAGCGCTCGACCTATAAATGAACGCATGATTTCCCCCAACGACAAATCCGGCCTTGCGATTCTGTGTGGTAGTTAACCCACTGTCAAACGCCTTCGCATTTTTGAAATTGTGGACGCGCCGCAGAACCCTCACCTACCGGCGGCCGCGCCCGCCGGCCTCCTCTCCCGTAGTAACGGGCGAGGTAATAGAGGCCGCAGCGGCCGTTCGAAAAGAAACACAGGCGATACAAAGAAGGAGCCGGGATTCTTCGCTGCGCTCTGAATGACACAGGAAAAGAACCTTAGAGCAAAATGGCGTCCTCGCCATTTTGCGATTTCTTCTTTTCACTGGGTGCAGGGGTCACCCCTGCCGAAGGAAGCGTGAAACCCACCGCGGGTTTCACATTCGATTAAGTTCGTTCATTTGTTCCTGCGTCGTCTCCTCCTCCCGCACGCTGCGCTAGAAGCCCTCCACGAAAAAGCGTAAGAGAGTAAGCGCTATGTCTTTAAGAGCTAAATGCGCTATCGCCGGGCTCGGGCAGACCCGGATGGGCAAAAACTTCGATCATGCCGGGCCGGTCGGCTTCGCTGCCGAGGCTGTCAATCTCGCACTCGACGACGCCGGCCTCCAGCGTTCCGATATCGACGGGTTGCTGGTCAACCCGGGGATCTCCTGGTTCCAAAATCCGATGGCGTCGCACACGCTGCAGAATGCGATGGGTATCCGCGACTTGCGCCTGACCGCGACGATGAACCTCGGCGGCGCGACCGCGGCCGCGATGATTATGCATGCGGCGCAGGCGATCGACGCCGGCATGGCGGAGGTCGTCGCATGCGTATTCGCCGACGCTCCCCTGCGTCCTCCGTCGCCGAACAAGGGCGACGCGACTGGCTCAGCCGCCTCCTACGGATATGCGCAGGGTGTGAACGCGCATTACGGACTGTTCGGCGTCAACGCGCAGTATGCGTTCGTCGCCCAGCGCCACATGTACAAGTATGGCACGACCAACGATCATCTCGGCGCCGTCGCGGTGGCCGAGCGCGATTGGGCCAATCTGAATCCTGCGGCGCAGTTTCATAACGCTCCGATGACGCTCGCCGACTACCACGCCTCGCGATGGGTCGTCGAGCCGTTCCATCTTTACGATTGCTGCCTGGTTTCCAACGGCGGTCTCGCGGTTATCGTGACCTCCGCCGATCGCGCGAAGACGTTGAAGCGGCCACCAGTTTATATATTGGGGATGGGTCAGGGGCATCCCGGTGGCGATCCGCTCGATACTCTCGTCTCGGGCGCGCCGATCGCAAAAGAGACCGCCTTCAAGATGGCGGGAATCAAGCTTGGTGACGTAAACTTTTGCGAGCTCTACGACTGTTACACTTTCACGGTGCTGGTCACGCTCGAGGACTACGGATTTTGCAAAAAAGGCGAGGGCGGCCCGTTCGTAGCCAGCGGCGCGGTCGCTCCCGGCGGCGCGCTCCCCGTCAACACGGGCGGCGGCCAGCTAAGCTCCTTTTATATGTGGGGGATGACCCCGGTGGCGGAGGCAATCGTGCAGATGCGGGGTGATGGAGGGCGGCGACAGGTGCCAAAACACGACGTTGGACTTGTTTCAGGCAACGGCGGTATCCTAGCCACGCATTCAACGCTGGTACTCGGGTCACAGCCATAACATTAGCCACTTGCCGCGCGTTAGCTATCTTTAGCATCGCACGGTGTGCTTAAATCATTTCAACTGGCGGATCGTCTAACTTATATATAAGCCCGACTGCGATGCCCGAAATCAGCAAACCCGTCCCGGCCATCACCCCCGACATGCGCGAGTTTTTCGACGGCGCGCGCGGCGGCCGCCTGATGGTCCAGAAGTGCGACAGTTGCGGGACGCTCCGATTCCCCGCCCACGAACTCTGCTCGACGTGCAACTCCAAGGACTCGCGATGGGTCCCCGTGAGCGGTCGCGGAGAAGTGTTTAGCTTTAATATTATGCATCAGCTCTATCACCCGGGATTCGCCAGCGAAGTACCGTACGCGGTGGTGATGGTCGAGCTCGAAGAGGGATGCAAATTTGTGTCGAACCTGCTCGGCATCAAGCCGCATGAGATAAAATGTGGGATGCCGGTAGAGGTTACGTTTGAAAAACTCAATGACGAAGTTTCGATGCCGAAATTCCGGCTCCGCGCCGTGAAATAATCCGGCTCGACGGAACGATCAGGATAAATAAACCAACCATGGCTTCGCTCGATAAAAAATATTTCCAGCGGCTCATCGAGAGCTCGCCCGATATCATAATTGCCGTCGATAAAAGCGGCACCGTGAACTATTACAACGACGGCGCCCGCACCAGCCTCGGCTACAGCTCCGAGGAAATCATCGGCGAGGGATGCACCCGCATCTATCCGTCGATCGACGAGGCCCGCCGCGTAATGAAGGCGATGCGCGAGTCGGTCGACAAGTGCCAGGTCGCCAGCTTCGAGACCGAGTTCCGCAACAAGGCCGGCGAAGTCATCCCGGTCATGATCACCGGCACTCTCATCCACGACGACGAAGGCAAAGAGATCGGATCGATCGGCTTCGCGCGCGACATCCGCCGCATGCGTCATGCGCAGCAACTCGCGACCGCCGGCGAAATCGCAGTCAGCCTCGCGCACGAGATCAACAATCCGCTCGAATCGATCACCAACAACCTCGAACTGCTATCCCAGAGCCTCGAGACGCATCTCACCGACGCTGAAAAAGTTGTCGAGAACGAGCGACTCGATTCGATTCGAACTTCCATCGAGCGCGTACAGGCAATCGTCCGCCGCCTCGACGAGATGACCCGCAAGGGCGAATACGAGACGCGCGACTACCTGGCGGGCAAGCGGATGGCTGATCTCGCGCCGCGCGGCGATGCCAAAGTGCACACCCGGCCGCACGACGCTCCCCACACCGAACAGTCTCCGCTGGCCGGGATGTCGGTGCTGGTGCTCGACGACGATACCGCGGTGGTCAATTCGATGGCTGACCTGCTGCGCGCCGAAAAATGTATCGTGTTCTGCGCCACGCGTCCCTCGGCCGCATTCGGAATCCTGCGCAATGTCAGGCTCGACGCAGTCATCTCCGACGTCGTGATGCCCGAGATGGACGGCTACGACTTCTACCTCAAGGTCAAGGAAGACATGCCGAAGCTGCCGGTCATCCTGATGACCGCGTACTACTACGACAAGGATCACATACTGAAGCGATCGCGCCTGCGCGGCCTCGAAGGCGCTCTGTTCAAGAAACCGGTGAATCCCGGCAAGCTGCGCGCGATGCTGTCGCAGTTACGCCAAAAAGCATCCACCGAAAAAGCCGAAGCCAAGGCCGCAGCGATAGCAGCAAAATCCGCAACACCCACCGAACCCACACCAAAGCCAATCGCGCAGTCCTGATCTTACCTCTCTCACCGGGAGAGGTCGCGACGAGTCTTCGAGACGCGGGTGAGGGCGTTCGCATCGAGCTGAATGCATGCCCGTCGCTCACTTTTTTGTGTCATTCTGAGCGAAGCAAAGAAGCCCGGATCTTTCTGGATGCCTGCCGACGCACCCCAACCATGGCGCATGCGAGCATTTCTGCGTGGTCAAATCCGGGATTCTTCGCTTCGCTCTGAATGACACAAAGATGAAATCGCGACGCCGCAAATCTCCTGCGCGCCCTCAGAAGCTTCTCATCGCACGCGATTTCCCCATCATCGAATACGATCCCTCCCCAACCGCGATCATCGAGCCGAGCCGCGTGTACAAACGCATCGACGTGCCGAAACATTGCGTGCTCTGCTTTTTCCAGGACGTGATCGACGACCTGGTTCTCAACGGCGGCGCTCGCGAGATCGATCATTCGATCGGCGAAGAGGGGCGTCATCCGGTGTACGAGGTCGAGATCAGCGGCAAGCGTCTCGCGGTCGTCCATCCACGCGTCGGCGCCGCGATGGCGGCTGCGATGTTCGATCGATTGATCGCTCGCGGCTCGCGCAAGTTCATCGCATGTGGTGGCGCGGGCGTCCTCGATTCGAAGATCGCAGTCGGTCATATCATCGTGCCGAACTCCGCGGTGCGCGACGAGGGAACGTCGTATCATTACCTACGGCCCGCGCGCGAAGTCGCGCCGCATCCGCGCGCCCTGGCCGCAATCGAAAAAACCCTCAAACGAAACGGCGTCGATTATATTGTCGCCAAAACGTGGACGACTGACGGTCTGTTCCGCGAGACGCGCGCCCGGATGCTCGCGCGCAAGCGTGAAGGATGCCTGACGGTCGAGATGGAAGCGGCGGCCTTTTTCGCCGTCGCGCAGTTCCGCCGCGTGCAGTTCGGCCAGATTCTCTACGGCGGCGACGACTTAGGCGGCGACGACTGGGACCCTCGCAACTGGAACCGTCATCAAATCCGCGAACAGTTGTTCACCCTGGCCGCCGAAGCCTGCCTCAGCATGTGACCGGCCGCTGAAAAAATCACTGCGCCAGCGTAATCCCGAACGGCCCGCTATTACGGTTCGCCGGATTCTCCGTCGAAACTGTCGGCCCCGTGCATAACTGGATCCCGCAGGTGCCATTGATAATTGACTGCGCGAGGGTGCCGTCCTTACTGTCCGCGGTGTAAACGTTCACCATCTGCGGATCGACTACCAACCCCGTTGGCCCGTTGTATGGCCCCACGACGACGGGCGGCGTAAACACGTTCGTCCCGCCGTTGACGATGAACGACGACACCGAATTGCCCCCCTGGTTGGCCGTAAACAAATACTCGATGCCCGCGTTTACTGCGATTCCGACGCCTATCGGTACATTGCCAACACTGCTATTCGCGAACGTGGGTCCCTGCGTAAGTGCGCCGGAGCCGTCGATCGAAAACGTCGAGATCTCACCGATTTTTTGATCGGCGATAAACAGCGATACGCCCGCCGCATCGATCGCTATCGCGGCCGGCGTACTCGCGGTCGGGTCCGCACTATGCATCGCCGTAAAGTTCTTCGAGAGCGCTCCAGTAGTAGTATTAAAGGTCATCGGCTGGATAAGGCCGGTTACCGTGTCCGACACATAAAGTACCGACAATGTAGGATGCAGCGTGATGCCGAACGGGGTGTTGAAGCCTCCAATCGAGCTGCTCTTGGTGATCTGTCCGGTCGAGGTGTTAACCGTATAGCTCTTCACGGTCGCGTCGTTTGGGCTGGTCACCCACAGTAATGTTCCCGCGGAATTCATCGCAAGTTCATCGGGTCCGCTCGCATTCCCGTTGCTCACGGACGGCGGCGACAGCGGCGTCAGCGCGCCGTTGGTCTGATTGACCGAGAACTCGTAAATATTGTCGTCTTTGATATTCGCGACGTACAAAAAACTGCCGCTCGGCGACGCGATCACACCGCGCGGCCCATTTTTCGCTCCAGCCGTCACCTGCCCCTTATGCAGCGTGAGCAGGCCAGTAGTAATGTTTCGCGTGAACGACGACACCTTGGCGTCGTTGAAGTTGGTCACGAACGCGAGCGTGCCGGTGCCAGCCGTCGGAGTAGCAGTCGGGCTATTGGAACCACCGTTGTCCTGCGGCAGGAGTCCATTGTTATTCGTACACGACACCGTATTGAGCATCGTCGCCAGGATCACAACGGCGGGAATCAGCCGGATAACGTTCTTAAGCGCGTTTCGCCTCGATGAAGACAGTCGGCGTTGCTCAGTACCCATTCAGACCCCTTTCCGGCCGTTCCGGTCAGAAAAAACAACCGCGAGTTAAATATCACAAATGATACGCGGCATCGAACCGAAAGGTTTCAGAAGAAGCCAGCCACATCCGAGCAAAGAGAATTCGTTATCTCAACTCGGAAGGTACACGGGAAGAAACGCGGTCCGGGGCTTTATATTCTTCTTGGTCGTCAGCAAACGCTCAAGACAGGAAGATCGTAGGAGTGCGCGCCGCCTCAGTGTAACACCGCGATCCCGAACGGACCGCTGCTGGCGTTATGCGGACTCTCGGCCGATACCGTGGTACCCGCACACATCTTGCTCGGGCACGCGCCCTTGATCTTTGACACCTTGACGGTGCCGTCTGCACTGTTCGCCGTGTAAACGAACACGCCCTGCGGATCCACCACGCCAACCTTGCTGTTGGTCGCCGCATGGATCGGTGTAAGGGCCCCCGAACCATCGATCGCAAACGACGAGCCCTCGCCGTTCCCCTGATTCGGCGCGAACAGCGCAGTGCCCGCCGGGTCGATCGTCAGCGCGGCCGGTATTTTCGCGTTCGGGTCCGAACTAGCGACCGCCGGAAGGTTCTTCGAGAGCAATCCGTTCCCGGTGTTATACGACATCGGCTGGATGAGCCCCGTTTTCAGGTCCGACACGTAAATAACAGGCAGCGTCGGATGCACCGCGATACCGAACGGAGTGTTGAATCCATCGATCGAGCTTTTCTTCGTGAGCTTCCCGGTCGCTGTGTCTACGGTGTAGGCAGTAACCGTTCCGGCGCGGCCCGTCACCCACAGCAACGTTCCTGCGCCGTTCATTGCCAGTTCATCTGGTTCAGTCGCGTTCCCGTTGCTCACTGACGGCGTCGCCAGCGGCGTCAGCTTCCCGTCGGTCTGATTGATCGAAAACTCGTAAATATTGTCGTCGTTGATATTCGCGACGTAGAGGGATCTGCCGTCGGGCGCCGCGACCACACCGCGCGGCCCGGCTTTTACGCCCGCCTGCACTTGCCCGGTATGCGTGAGCGCGCCGGTCGACGTGTTGCGCGTAAACGAGGACACCATACCGTCGTTAAAGTTGGTCACGAACGCGACCGCCGCGGCAGCCGCCGCCGTCGGTGTCGAACTCGGGGTTGGGGTCAATGACGATGACGTTGGGGTCACTGACGATGATGCAGCGCCGCCACCCTCCTGCGGGAAGAGACCGTTACCGTTGTTGCACGACATCGTATTGATAGTCGCCGCGACAATCACAACAGCCGGAAGCATCCGGACTATGTTCTTAAGCATAAGCACGGTTCGCCCCGATGAAGACTGTCGAATCCCTTGCTGTGCTGCCATTCGATCCCCTTTCCCAATCAGTCCGGTCAAAAGAACAACAGCGAGTTAAATATCACAAAAAGGTACGTGGCATCGAACCGAATCTGTTTCATCCACTCCGCGAGCGTTCACCTCCCTTGGGTTCATCTTTGTGTTTGCAAAAAACGTCACACAGGTCTAAATGAGGATTCCAAACTCAACTCACGGATAAGCGTCGTTCATGCATTTCCTCGGGAGGGGCGCGCCATGACTCGAAGTCTGAATCTGTCTAACCGAACTTTTCTGCATCCACGCTCATCACATCTCGCCGCGATCGCTATCTCTGCCATCGCGCTGATTGTGAGCATGGGCAGCATGCCCGCGTACGCCGCCGTCACGCGAATAACGATCACGCCGCTCACACTTACGTTCCCCAAGCAGGAAGTGGATACGACTTCCGCCGCGAAGAACGTGACCATCACCAATCCGAACAGTTCCGCGCTGCAGATCGATACCGTCACGCCATCGGCCGGCGATTTCGCCGTCTCGAGCGACGGATGCAGCGGCGTTCTCCTCGCGCCCGGCGCAAATTGCGTCGTCAGCGTGACATTCACGCCGAGCCAGACCGGTACCCGCACGGGAACCCTGACGATTACCGACGCTGCCGCCAACAGCCCGCAAACCGTGAATCTCACGGGCACTGGCATCCTGCTGAAACCTACTTTTAACCCGGCTCACCTGAGCTTCGGCGCTCAGCCGCTCGATGTACCCAGCGCCACTCAAACTGTAGTCCTGACTAACCCGAACCTGGTCGCGCTCAGCGTCAGCAGCGTTGCATCGACGTCAAGCGAGTTCGTCGTAAGCGCTGACACGTGCAGCGGGACGAATGTCCCTGCCAGCGGCACCTGCAGCTTCGGTGTGACTTTCACTCCCACTGCGACCGGGATCGTAGCCGCGAAGATAGTCGTCACCGACAACGCGGAAATCACGACGCAATCGGTCACGGTGTCCGGAAACGGCATCATCGTGACTCCTACTCTTTCTCCGACCCGCCTCTCGTTCGGGAAGGTACAGGTCGGTACTATTTCGGCGCCGCAAACGGTTACTCTCACCAACTCGAACGCAGTCCCGGTAACCTTCACCTCGATCGCGACCAGCGGGCCATTCGCGATAACGGCCAATAGCTGCGACGGCTCGGTGCCGGCGAACTCGACCTGCCAGGTTTCAGTGACATTCAACCCGGTCACTGACTCCAATCCCAACGGAACCACCGAAACCGGGCAGCTGACTTTCACCGATGATGCGCAGCGGAGCACCCAGATTGCCGCACTCGTCGGCGTCGCGACCGGTGCGGTAGCGACATCGACACCGACGGTCACGGCGACACCGACCGCCACAAATACGCCGACCGAGACCCCGACGCCCACAGACACAGCAACTGCCACAGCGACTTCGACGGCCACTGCGACTGAGACAGCGACCGCGACGGCAACGGCTACTCAGACGGCAACCGCAACCGCGACTCCCACGGTGACTGCCACTGCGACGGCCACTCAGACTGCAACCGCAACTGCGACTCCGACTGTGACTGCGACCGCAACACCGACTGCGACTGCAACCGCAACAGTTACTGCAACCGCAACTCCGACTCCGACTGTGACTGC
>Ga0210393_10002959_pt1 | contig 13787 bp, 15 predicted proteins | sample IncBWC27OmetaG_FD_160068 | JGI IMG/M metagenome (GOLD analysis project Ga0210393, IMG submission 160068) | Forest soil microbial communities from Barre Woods Harvard Forest LTER site, Petersham, Massachusetts, United States - Inc-BW-C-27-O ... | reverse complement strand
ATCGGGGGGCATTGGACAAATTGACTTGTCGTGGTGCAAAGTTTCGGGGGGTCTGTTGCAACCCTCTTTGCTGGAAGCGTGGCGGGTTGTTGTTAAAGCGCTGGAAGTCTGGTGCATTTTGCGCTATTGAGTTCACTAGCTGCATTGATTTGATGATGGCTATGAGTCGCTTCTTCATTGCTTTGTACATGACGGGCACTGGTGGGGTGAATACTTTGTCTAGTAGGTTTTGATTTTGACTGAAACCTTTTAGGAAGAGGTTAATCGTTTCTTGAGACGCTAGGTTGTATCCTGCATGGACTATTAGGTCCTCAAAGTGTTAAGAACTAGATTATATCCCTCAGTTCTGTTATCACTGAACGAACTGATATTGTGTACCTAGATTATATCTGAGTACAGTGAGTAAGTAAGGCAATCCTGGAGTAGGTAGTTGTGTATGTACTTACCCCTCAGTTCTGTTATCACTGAACGAACTGAAGGGTGTGAGTGTGCGTGAGACGCGACTTATACGGTAGGCCACGTGAGTTCACCATCGAGTGTCGTGACCTGCAACACGTGATAGCCCACGGTCCAAAGCTGGCTATGTATTCATTAATTTCTGGGTACTTGAACTTCAGTTGTTCAAGTTGGGTCCTAGCCCACAGTTCCCTTGTCAAGTCTATGAATTTGTCTTTGAAGGCTTACTCAAATTGTTCCCATACCCTTGGGACATTGTGATGGACCGGGTGGAGCCTCCTTAGACTAGTGATCATGTTTCGAACCCATAAGTCGACCTTTTCTCCCTTGATAAGCGTGAGGGCTAATGCAACTTGTTGAATAGGGGACTCAAATCCCGAGACTCCATTGTTGAGCATGAGGTACCCGAGGAACCCAGTAAGGAAGGCTTCTGCCTTGGTTTGGTCTCCATCGAAGATTCGGGGGAGTGATCCCATTGCCTTAACATCGTGAGCTTGGGGGATGTGGATCAGGTCCTGGAGGTGGTCACCATCAGGCTCTTCGTCAGAAGATCCTCCTCCAAATTCATCATCACTAGGAGGGTCTCCTCCACCTCCTCTGTCTCCTGCTCTTCAAGGTTAGAGGCGCCTCCTAAAGGCATTGGTGATAGCAGTGCGGACTTGCCCATCACTGTATCAACTGGATCCAAGTCGGTCAGCTCCAAAAGGAACGGATCCAGTTCTTCATCTGGATCCTTCAGGTGGTTGGGCCAATTCCTGAGTGACCTTATGTTGCGGGGTGCTCTCTGTGAGCGTCCTTGAGATAGTTTCTATGGCCATTGGTAGTCGTGGTTGTGTCTGCTGAGTAGGATATGTGGTAAGAGGGATGGTGGTTGTGGCGGAGTCAATGGTGGGTGTTCTATCGAGACCCCAAGGTTCTCAGGTTCTTTCCGGGCTTCCTCGCTGTCCTTGATCAATTTTGACTAGTGAGTTATGGATTTGTAGAGTGAGTCCTTCAGTTCCTTGCTCTTCTTCTGTTGATGTGTCGTCTTGGAATTCGTATTGGTTGACTTCTTTGAGTGCTGCTCCCAGGTAGGGGTTCCCTGTAGTGGTTGAGTGGAAAAATTGGTGAAACTTGTCTTTGTAGAAGACGACTCCTATTGGTTCCTTTGCAAGATCTTCGGGGTAGTAAACGTTGTACAAGTAGCTGTACTTGTTTTCGTGGTCGTCTGTGTCGACTTCTTGGATTCTAGTGTCTGGTCATAAGCTTGGTAGCTTCTGGAGCGCCGCTTTTTCTAGCCACTGGCGCAATATCTTCTTTGATGGGCCGGCCATTGCATAAATAGCTTGATCCTAGTGTCACCACTGCTAGCATGTGACTCTAGAACTTAGAGTCGAAGAGGAGGACCTGGGCAAAGTGGTCCCAATAAGCTAGGGTGAGGAGTGCAACCACATGTGTGGCGAATGTGAATGCGATATATATGAGTGCAACTGCTAATGCTCGAGTTACTGGATCGTTCAGTCTTGCAGTTGAGATGGCAAAGGTGGTAATAACAGCTAAGTTGAAGGTGATAGAGGAGGGGCATCACTAGGGCCTCTATAGTTGGACTTGGGAGGATCCCTTTGCAAGGGATACTAGTGCACAAGGATAGGGAAGTCGCAAGGGACTAATTATTGAGAGTAAGAGCTCGCAGAGCTCCTAACACTGAGAATGAGACAAGAGGATCAAGCTGAGGTCCTTAAGGTGACCTCAGCCTCTACTAAGTACTACTCGTAGGTGCGGGCAGTACTCTAGGTAGACAATAAGACGAGATGAGTCATAACGAGGCAGTACTATAGACAAATAGATCCGCAGCCCTTGGTTACAAGGGTCGGTAGTAGTACGAGTCAAGACGAGTCAGGTGTAATACAATAAGACAAGACAGTTCGCCAGGAACTTATGAGACTATAACCATTGGTCCTATGGACCCGGTGTGTAAGGTAACTTTAGATATCTGACTCACATGGCAACTCCAGGTCAAGCTTGGCTAAAGCTCGCTGTAGATACATCTCTCTCCCCAACGCATCTGACCAGTCGGCCCAGTTAGTACCCGGAGCTGGTGGTGACAGAGACTATGCCTCAACTTGCTAGGTGGCAATGGCACACACTAGATAAGAAACAGGAGACAATGGGAGAGAAGGCTACTGCTTGAATTAGGGGTTCAAGTCAGGCTTGATTGAGCTCTAGGGGCAAGCTCAAGGGTCCTTAAATACAGGGAGAGGCACAGCCTTGTGATCTAAGAGGAATATGAGGTCTTAGTTACATAATGTGAGGCACAAGGGTGAAACATGGAGGTGAAACACACAATAGTGATGAAGGTGAAATGCATAAGTCATACAGTATGGAGTAATAAAGGTAAGGGTAGATTAGTAAAAGGAAAAAGAACAGTCAGATTGTAACACCATGTCCTCCCTAAGCTCATTTGCTACCATGTGATAAATTCAGACAACCCTACTCAGCTTTAGCATCTGATGGGACCATCCTATACTCTTCCTCGCCTTGACTAGAGAAGTCTGGGGTGGGGCAATGTGGGCACCAAGCTGTGTCCCCGTGCTGGTTCCAGCAGTTATAACACTGGAATAATAGAGGGCAACTGAGAGTAACATGATAGATATCCCTGCAATTGGTGCAGGGTCCAATAGGGAGGAGAGGGTCCTGAAGGCGGTGAGAAGGCAGCTCGGCCTAAGTGGCTTCGCCCCATCCATCATTGGAGTTAGTGGGTCCTTCTGAGGCTTGGATGGGGGGAATGCCTGTTGGAGGTAAAGGGGGTGAGTTGGGTTGGCTTGGGTTAAAGACCCTTTTGAATATACATGAGGGGATCCATGCTCAGAAGATGTAGCCCTCCGCAGCAAGCCACTTTTCTTGTGCCCTTTAGACAGTGGCCTGGGCATAATGTTGGTCCCACTCCATATTGCAGAGTTCAATAAAGGCAGCTCTGTAGTGAGCTACCTCTGCAGTGGCCCCAATGTTGTCAAGGAGGAAAGGGCAGTGTCGACGAGGAGCTGCTGGCAGATTGTGGGGTTAAACATTTCAAACCTCATGTCATAAGGTCCATCAGTGGTGGGGATGGGGTCAGAATGGGGGCAAGTGTGGAGGATATAGCTGTAAATCCCTTGGGAAGGATAAGTGCAACCTTAAAGCATGGGGATACCATCAATCTGGACATATTGTATGTATGGGCAGAGCTGTTGCTGGCCAAACTGGTCAGTGTAATAGACAGGGTAGTGGTTGGTCTTGAGGGGGTCATACTTAATCCAGTTCTCAAGTGCAGGGTTATCTGGGTGGTTTTCCTGGTTGCTGTCATTAGATAGTAAAGGCAGGGGTGGTATAAAGGGGACATCCCTGATCCTGGTGAGCAGGGCTCCAGCCAGGTGAGGGGTGTTCACACAATTGAACATGGGTCCTGGGACAGGGAGTGTGGGGGAGTTGGGTCTGATGGGAGATGTGGCAGAGGTGAAGGAGTCATGGAGGTAGGGGGTAAGGAGCTTGTCGATGCTGTGGAGAGCATAGTGCCAAGCTAGGTAGTTGAAGAGGAGTGGGTCCTCACCATGGCCCAAGGTTCATATATACTGGAGCATGCTGACCATGTTGATGTTGTGGAAGACTCCTGACTGTTCTAGGATTGAGGGAACATGTTTATGTCAGGCATGGTATTGATGGATGCTAGCACAGAGGACTCCAAGTTCTGTGAGCTCTGGGTGAGGGATTGTAGAGCAACGTTTGGGGTGCTATTCAGGACCAACATATCCAATTGGCATCAAAGTTGTACTGCAAGGGCTACCAAGACCCCCAGCTGGGCTAGAACTATTGTTCCCAGGACAAGAAGGCTCCCCAGCAGGGCTGTTAATCGAGAATGGGGAGGCAGGGGCTGGTTTAGCAGTGGGCAGGACTGGGCTCACTGGTGATGGTGGTGAGGTAGTGGCAATCTCAAGCTCATTATTGGTCATAAAGGAGTTAGGGACAAGGAGGTTATCGATGAGGGGAGGCAGGTTGTTATTGAGGGGGGAGAAAAGTGAGTTGGTGTCTGGGTCAAGCCTAACCTCTACAGCTTTTATCATGGTTGTCCTAGCATTAGGGGAAAACTCAGAGAATTCTTGGAGTAGATTGTTGGCATGCATGTCTTCTTGATTGACCCATGAGTCATGTGCCAGAGAGTATCCTTTCCATCTTACAAGATATTACTTCTTTTTCCATCTCTCAAATTCCTGCTATTTCAGGATCCTTTCAACTTCCCATTCTGGGGTGTCATCAATGATGTCTGGTAGTGGTTCGAGGAAGTTGGGTCCATGTTCTCTGGTCTCCCAATATGGTGTGAGTAGTGAGGCATGGAAGATGTTATGTATCTTTCAGTGATCTAGGAGGTTAAGTCTGTATGCTACATGTGAAACTTTGGCGGCTACCCTGAAGGGTCCGTACCACCTTAGTGAGAGTTTTGGGGTGCCTTCTATCCATTTCAGATTTGTCCCTTCTAATCACACTTGATCCCCTTCCTGATACTCCTTGAAATATGTTGGACCTTGCTGTAATTAGTCTTATGATTATATCATGGCTTCTTGTGCAGCTGATCTTAATTCCTTGATCCTAGCAAGACACTCCTAAAGTGTTGGGAGATCAGTTGTCCTGGTGGGTTGATGGGCTGTGGGGGTATAGCTGAGGATGGTATTAAAGGGGACTTGTTTGGTCATTGTGTTTGGCCATGAGTTCCTCACATAATGTGCTAAAGGCAGAAGCTTCGACCATTCCTGCTGTTGGGTATTACAGTAGAGTCATAGGTACATTTCAAGAGACTAGTTTGTTCTTTTGGACTGTCCATCAGTTTGTAGGTGGTATGCTATACTTATGTTCTGTTTGATTCTCAAGAGGCAACATAGGTGAGTGGTGAAGGTAGAGTCAAAGCATGGGTCATGGTCACTGATGATTTTCAAGGGGATTCCATAGTGGGGGAACACATGTGTGGCATAGAGTGCTGCTATGCCTACCGTATCGATCGTTTCTTTACAGGGGAGGAGTATGCAAGCTTTGAAGATGTTGTGATTGGTGATGATAAGTATCATGTTATAGCCATTAGACAGTGGGAGCTTAGTGATGAAGTCCATGGCAATGGTCTGGAAGGGAAGGGTGCTGGTGGGTGTGATGGGGAAAAGAGGAGGTTTGGTGGGGTATTGATTTTATTCATCTAACAGGTGGCGCATCTCTTGATGTAGGCAGTGACTAAGTCTCTCATGTTGGGCCACTAGTAGTAGGGGCGAATAAGGGCAAGGGTGTTTGAAATACCAGGGTGCCTAGCTGTGTGGAGGGTGTGAAAAGTATGTAGCACCCCCCTCGTAAGGTTGTTGTTTTCTACAACATAAGGGCAAGGTCTTTCTGGAAACAGTTCTGAGAGTCAATGGTAAGGTGGTAGGTTGCTTAGAGGCTTTGGAGATAGGGGAAATAGTCCTCCTGGGCAGTGATGATTTGCTGGTTAAGGGGAGTTTCAAGGGTACCTGTGGCAATGGTGGTAGAGTCAGACTGGAATGTGGCAAGGAGGTCAGGGGATATGTTGGCGAATCAGCTGAGGAGTAGGACAATGAGATGGTCATTGGAGGCATTTCTGGTGTCATAGTCAGGGTGTTGACTAAGTAGGTCGGCTTTATTGCCTTCACCAGGTTTGTGGTGTAGTTTGAAGTTGTATTGGGTAAGTTCAACTTGCCAGGTGGCAGCATGTGGGCCAACTTTATGGGGCTTGGCCCAATAGGTGAGGTTCTTGTGGTTAGTCCATATGATGACAGGTAGGACTATGCTGTGGAGGAGGTGGGACCAATAGCAGAGGGATCAGATGACTGCAAGTAATTCTTGGTTCCAAATGGAGTAGTTTCATTCTGCAGGGCTGAGAGTGCTAGAGAAGTATCCGACAGCACAGAGGAGTTTGGGGCTAGCAGGGTCTTGTTGCCAAAGGATTCCTCCTAGGGCAAATTAATGCATCCACTTCTAGTTCAAACTATTGGTCTTGGTCAGGTGCAACAAGGATAGGGCTGAAGGTAACAATATCGATGAGGAGGTTGATGGCCTTGCAGCACTTGTTGGTCCATTCAAAGGGGGCATTGGCCTTTAGGAGGGCTGTTACTGGTTGGGCAATTTTTATGAAGTTTGGGATAAAGGGCCGTTGGTATCCTAAAATGGCTAGGAGAGAGCAGAGCTCTTTTAGGTTTCTTGGCATTTAAGGCCAGTCACAGATAGTGGAGATTTTGCTAAGGTTGATAGTGACGCCACTCTGGGTGAGACAAAGGCTGAGGAAGTTATTTTCAGGGACACGGAAAACACACTTGGAGAGTTTTAGAAAAAGGTTATTGTCTCTATGAATGTTGAAGAAGATGACTGTAATTTCATGATGTAGGGCTTCTTCTCCTAGTCTAGTGGCAATGAGATAGTCATCCATGTAATTCTTGAACCTGTGATTGTATTTCGCATATAGTGGAGCAAAGACATGATTTATGAAATGCTACATGGCCGCTGGGCAGTTTGTAGGTCCAAAAGGCATTACTGTGGGGGCATAGAGCCCTTCTGTTGTTTTAAACGCAAGCAGGTCCTGGGACTCTTCTTCAACTGCAAGATTGTAATACCCTTCTTGTAGGTCAAAACTGCTAAAACAGACCATCCCTGCGATGTCTTCTACTATGGTATCGATACTAGAGAGGGGGCTAACATCCTTGATGGTGATTGCATTCAGCTTCTGGCAGTCAAAAAGAGGTTAGTAGGTCCCGTCTTTCTTCTTCTTATAGAAGACCAGCATGGCATATGGTGATGTGGACTCCTGAATGAAACCTATAGCCAAGTTCTCTTTAATGTACTAGGTCTGAAAGATCTGTTCAGGGCAGGACAATTGATAGGGTTGGCAACTGAGTGAGAGTGGCGCATTAGGTATAAGCCAGACTTTAAGGTCCTAGGGTTGGTGTGGTGGTAGTTGTCCAGCAATGGGCTTCACAAATATAGGTATAAACTCTCTATATTCCTGTGGGAGGTGACTCATATCTTTGGGGGGCAGTAGGTCGTTAGATGGTGTTTCAGTAGTTGTTTCTCTAATTTTGATGTCATCAGAGGGGTGGTTGAGTGTTGGTATTGTGCTCTTCTTTTGCCATTCTATAATTCAGTGGAGGGTGGGGAAACAAGAGTAGAATGGGGTCTCAATTTCAACTTAGGGTCCTTTAAGTTTTCCTTTAGTCCAGTTAATGTTAGGGTTGAAATCTTTGAGCCACAGGTACCTTAGTAAGGCTCTGTCCCCTCCTAGGCTCGTTACGTAGAACCTGCTTAGTATTTTCTTGCTTTCTCTTGTAATAATGAGCTCAAGGAAGTCTGTGATATATTCTACTTGGTTTTAAGTACCATCAATGTTTTTGACTAGGATTGGGTGTTTTAGCATTTTTGTTCTGAGTCTGAGTCTTTTGGCAGTGGAGTGGTCGATGAAATTTTCCATTGCTCCACTATCGACCAGTGCTTTCTCTTCTTCCATGCCTTTGAATGAATGAAACTTTATAGGGAGCTCTAGTCTATTCCCTTCAAATATGTACATTGTTCGCAGATGTAAGGTCCTTGCTAAGACAGCTAGCTGGGACCCTAGATAAAACTCTAATCAATTATGGCAGAGAAGTACCTTTCCTTGTTATCCTCCATTTGAAGGAATTTCTTAAGGTCTCCCATCAGGCCTTCTAGCATTTTGGGCTCTAGGGGGTTTTGTGCTTTGACATGGGGGCTGGTCTCCCATACTTGGCAGATCCATTCTTATTAAGGCAGTCTCAAGACATATGCCCTTGTTTGTAGCATCAGAAGCAAGCTCCTTTTGTGCTCAGTTCCTTTCATTCTTCATCAGTCAGCTTCTGGAATCTGATTATTCCTGCATCAACATCCATAGCATTGGGGTCCTTCCCCTTACTGTTGTACTGGTTGCAGAGTTGTTTAGCAAATGCTTATTGGCTGAGACTGAGGTTTTTCCCTGTGAACTCCTTTATTTTAAGGTACTTTAGCTATTGTTCCCTTGCCACTTTCTGCCATTCCTTCAGATTTTGGGGGCTAGGGATGACATTATTGATGATGCAAACATTAAGGTGCCCTAAAAGTCCTTTCTTGAATATGTTGAGGGCATCTCATTCATCTTCCATGTACCCAGCCTAGGCTAGGAGTTTGTTGAAAGTGGCAATGTATGTGTCAATGTCACCTCACTCCATTTTGAGATTGTGGAGTGCTGTTTCAGCAGAGACTTTCTCTCCGAGGTCGGTGTATGTCTGTTTAAAGGCGGTCTGGAATCTGGTCCAGTGGTGTTCTTGGTCATTGCTGTATCCTGTAGCAACATTATCATCCATCTTCTTCTGCTGTTCATCGGCCTAATCTTCAACATTTAGCCCTCTTAAGTGGTTGAGAAAGAGGGCGATGTGTTTGTAGGGCTGGGAGAAGACAGGTTTCTCTTAGTTGAGTTTCCACCAGTGGTTGAAAGACTGCATAAAGTTCTTGGATTTGTTTCTATCCCCTGTGAAGAGGGCTGGTGGGGTGCTATAGAGTCCATCACCTCTGTTAGTCGGGGCAGTGGCTGGGGGAGGGTTCTGGGTGATTGTTGTGCCAGCTGTTATTCTAGACATAATGTCAATGTGGGGTGTGAGTGGAGGAATGTCTGTGGGGATTTCACTGCCTGAAGTGGCAGCGGTGTAGATCTGCTAGGTTATTGGGGTGTGTTGGGTTTCTGTGGCTAGAGGGTGCATTTCTGATAAGGTCGCAATGTGATGGAGTCCCCCTGAAAGGAACTCTTTATGTGGTTCTGACTAGATTGACTAGGTTTATTCGACCTGGGGTCCTGCTGATTAACTACTTGGTCTGGTATTAAGAATATAGTTGGGGTGCTGTGGGTCTGATTCTACCCAAAAGCCTAGTCCCTAGGTGTTTTCTGTCACTGCTTTTTGCAACGGTTTGTGTACCACTGATGGTTTTCTAGGTTCTGTTCTAGGAGGTACTAATGTTCTTAGTCTGTGTGTAGGTCTCTGATGAATTCAATAGGAGAATTTTCGTTGTGGCTAGTGTTTGAGTTTCTGAGAGTGATAATGTAGCCTCTGCTATCCTCAAATCCATGCAAACTGCTATAGAACTAGGTGTCTCCTTTTATGTGGACTGGGAGGTCATCTGAGGTGTGGCAGATGATACGGGTAGGTTTGCTTTTGTTGATGAACTTGTGGATGGCTGCCAGGGTGACAATTTGGAAGCCTAACTTGTGTAATGCTCTAAGTGGGGTGCTAGGTAGTTTGACGTAGATGGCGTGAGGTTACACAAGGCAACAGTGAGGATACAGGGTTTAGGGGAGCTTTGTAGAGCACAAAGGGCTACTATGCAATAGGGATAACACTAGGTCAAGTCCATACCCGAGTGTGGTTGCTTTAGGGTGCTTAGATGGAGGAGATGAGAGGGGTGGAGGACAGGGCTGCTACTCAAGGTGACTCAGCGAGAGGCCAGGTATGGATACCACATCAAGAGTAGAGTTACTTAGAGAGACTATGCCTCAACTTGCTAGGTGGAAATGGCACACACTAGACAAGGAACAGGGGACAACAGGGGAGAAGGCTACTGCTTGAATTGGGGGTTCAAGTTAGGCTTGAGCTCTAGGGGTGAGCTCAAGGGTCCTTAAATACAGGAAGAGGTGTAGCCTCATGATCTAAGTGGAACGCAAGGTCTTAGTTATGTAATGTGAGGCACAAGGGTGAAATGCGGAGGTGAAACATGCGATAGTGATGAAGGTGAAACACATAAGTCATACAGAGTAATAAAGGTAAGGGTAGATTAGTAAAAGGAAAAAGAATAGTCAGATTGTAACATCTGCCTATCTATTGTTGATGGGTGAGCTGTTGCTTTTATGGATTTTAAATAAACTGGCTCCTATCAATCTTTGATAGGAGCATAAGCTAGGCCTGAAAGGGATAAAAAAGATAAAAAAGAAGAAAAATGCAAAAAACCAGGAGCTGGTGGCAGAGGTCCTAACACTGTTCCCTCTTATAACATTTTTCTTTGACCTTCAAGTTCCCTCTTAATAATTTTCTTGATCATTTTCTTATTCTCTTATTTTCCATCTTTCTTTTAACCAGTTATGGCTAGTCAGAATGTGAGGCTTGATGGCTATAAAAGGGCTTATTCCACAAAGGCCACAAGCTGCCTATTACTAAATAATGGGCGGCACTCTTTTCCAAAAAGCTAGGTTTCTGATTTAATCTAGGGTTACTACAGTTCAAAACAGCTTTTTCTGGCCTCTGAACTTATGAGAACTTGGACTTTCCACTGCTCTGTCAAAATACAATAAAATCATATAAAACCTAGCACACTTTTATCGCATTGTAAAGTAGAATAATACCTATACATTATCTTTTTTTTTAAAATAAGCACCTGCCTTTTTCAGACTGAATTTGAAATGAATTTCAATAACACTACTTTCCTATGCTCAGAGACATTGTGCAGACTCTAAATCAGCCTGAAATGAGTATTTACAAAGATTTAACACAAAAAAGGGCATATATTAAGAATTAAAGGGTGTGCAGGGCAGACATGCATGTAAACACTATATGTGTATTAGTAAGGGATGTGCAACTTCCTAATTTGGATGTACTGGGCTATAACTGGCTTCCCCACAGATGCATACCTTTGTGCTGCCACGCTGCTGCACAATTTATAGTCAATCTTCTAAATTAGATCTATTGTATGATTTTATTATTATTTGTATCTCAATTTTGGGTCTTACATAGGTGCCAAAGATCTAAAATCAACCCCAAAAATTGAAGTAAGTGCCTAAAAACACAGAAATCTCAGAATTATCATATTTACCCCACTTTCTTGCTTAGATTGAAACCATTTGGCCTGAAACTTATTATTTAAGCCCCTGCACATGTAATGTCAAAAACTGCCTTAAACTGTAGCTTGTGGCAGGGGGAATCTCTAGGAGTGTCTAGGGTCTGACTCATATACTATATAAGCACTGTTTGCTTGCAAGTCAAACCCTAAGCTTGACTTGATCAGAATCACAGCATTGTTATCTTATCTCTTATAAGGAACTGCAGTGGCAGATCCTCACCTATCTCCCTTGTCCCTGCCTTTGCTCTCTTCAGAATTACAAAATCTTTATTCTAATATTACTCTCTATTGTGATGACATTAAAGAGACTGTGCCATCCCTGCAACTATTTGCAAGAGCAGTTGTGTCTTGGACCCTCCTCAGAAATCAAGTATTTTGCTTATACTTGATTTGGGAATATTCAGCCTGGCAATGCATGTGACATACTACTTAGTTAGCAGTTCTGTGTGCTTGACCCTATAAGGCCAGCTATGGCCTTAGCACCCCTTCTAAGGGCTTAGTTTCATCCAAGCTAAGATTATTAATTGTTTTCAAAGAGTGAGACTATCATTAACCCACATGCCCTCCTTGAGGGTTTCTAGATGTTGTATCTTATCTGAGGACTCAGCCATGATGCCTTGTTTGCATTTACTGTCCCCCTGTTTCCTGATTTATTGCTATAGGAACTGGCACTGTTAGAAATAGAAACCTGGATGGTCACATCACAATCAACAGAATGGCCCTTGACAGATGTTGTGGGGCTTCTCACATTCATGGGTCCAATGCCCAATCCCATCCATGAGACTTGTGCACTGCCTTGTCTTAGTTACACCCCCATCTCTTCTATCTATCTAACTCCCCTCCCCATATCACCACACATCATAAAGAGAGCTGGGAGCACTAAGAAGCCTCTAATACCCACATTTACAGTTACTTATACCACACTAGAGGGGCAACACATTGCTACCTACCGCATCCTCTAGTCCAAAAACCAGATTACTTATGGAATCCTTAGAAGAGCAGACAAAATGCAGGCCATCTGCCTACTAGTAAAAACCACCCTCTCACTACCCTACTTTATAGCACATATCTTCCTATGGCTTAGCAAACCCCTGTGCAAAACCTTACTGACACTTTCACCTTATAGCAACTCCCCAATCACTTAGAATACCCATGCTCTCATTTCTGCACACTTACAGACTGAGTATCATACATTTCATCTCCATAGACTAGATCCAAAATAGCCAGGGAAACCCACCAAAGAGGAACTCAGGAGCCTAGACCTAGAGCTGGATGCCACCTCTTGCCAACCCCTCAACCCCTCACTCCTATCACCGAAACAGGAAATGTGGCAAAAGTATCACGCAGACTACCATCACAACCCACACCCTGTATATATCACTTGCACACCCTCAATCAACCCTACACCACCCTCAGCCATTTGTGCAGCTGCAGCCTCACATAACCACCTCACATCTGCCACCATCTTCTGATGGGCGACAAGCCACTCCTTTGATGCCAACTACTCCCTCTGCTTCTATCAAGGAGCTGACGACACTGTTATGTGCCCCTGCGTCCATATCCCCTGATCCAACCCCACCCATCCACACTATAACCCCTACCGCCACACTAAGGAACACATCCTATTCTGCTACATTAGATACACTAATCAGTGCTGCCGCCATATAGGCAACATGTCTTCCCTCCAGGTCCTCTTCTGTTCAGAAGAGGATACTAAACACCTTATAAGATTTGCAATCAAGACCAACTGCTCCCTCCTTCATCTGCTCTACCCACCCCACCCTAGGGTTCCCTAGCCTGACCCCCCATAAGTTACTTATCTATAATTTAAACATACCCCACCCATGAATGCCATTAAAGGCAAGGGACCATACTATACTGTCAAGGCTACAGCGGGCCTCTCTGGGTACTGACGGGCCGACTGACTAAGTGGCCCTTCTAACACGCTTTCAAACTGGATACTATTGGGTCAAGTACTCTCGAAGTACTTGATGCCTCAGTAAAGTTTGTGTTATTGCTGTTGAAGCAAATTGCCTCAAGGAGGGCACAGTTTCTGTAATATCATCACTATATAGAGTCACCAAAGATTGAAGACTCTGAAGCTCTTCAGAGATCAAAGTGGAATGATTGGATGGCACAAAGTTATCAGCCACTGTGCGACTTTTTAGAGATTAGATAAGATGCAGATGAGCTGTGATTTTTAGATCAAGCCAAGCTTAGGGCTTGGCTCCCTCAAATACAAGCTCTTTTATAGTACTACTTAGGTACCCCAGACAGTCATAGGAATACCCCTGCCTAGTGTTGTCACGGCTCGGCTTAGGAGCCACTTAGCCGTGAGCCGAGCTATTTTTTAGCCAAACCAAGCCACTGAATGGCTCGCGGCTAGGGACTTACCATATTGGCTTGGAAGCCGCTGAGCCGTGGCTCAAATGCCAAATTAGGAAATCTAATCTTCAGTGGCC
>Ga0210393_10002958_pt1 | contig 13789 bp, 13 predicted proteins | sample IncBWC27OmetaG_FD_160068 | JGI IMG/M metagenome (GOLD analysis project Ga0210393, IMG submission 160068) | Forest soil microbial communities from Barre Woods Harvard Forest LTER site, Petersham, Massachusetts, United States - Inc-BW-C-27-O ... | reverse complement strand
CTCGATCACGCGCAGTTCCGCCGGTTGCTGCGCCGCGGCTATGCGGACGCCGCCAGCCAGGCCGGCCAGGGGCTGGTCCATACCTGGGGACCACGACCAGACTGGCGGCTGACCCTGCTCGCCATCGACCACGTCCTCGTCGACCGGAGCTGTCAGGTACTCACCACGTCGGCGTACCGGGTAACCGGCAGCGACCACCGCGCGCTCTACGCCGAGCTCCGGCTGCCAGCGCCAGAGCAGATCACGGTCCGGAGCACGGAGTAGGTCAGCCCGAGGTGTCGCTACGGCGGTGCTCGGTGTCGCCGTCAAACCGTTACGAAGCGACCTCACTGACGGTCGGGTCGATGTCCGTGTCGTCCAGATGGATCAAGCCCACGTCGATGACGCGCTGCGGGTGAGCGACGTAGAGATAGATCAGATAGGCCAGGCCGATGACCATCCAGACCCCGACGGCCGGTCCCATGTACGAAAGCGGCGGGGGCAGCGGGCTGATCCAGCTGATCCCGGCGATCTTGATGCCTGCCCCGGCGCACCACGCGGGCACGAACACCACGATGCCCAGGACCGGGATGATCAGGTGGGACACGATCTTGAACTTGTGGGTGCGGCTGCGCGCGAAGAATCCGATGCAGGCCGCGTTCATGACGATGTAGATAGCAACGAGCAGGATCACCAGGGCCGTTCCCACCATGGCGAACGCCTCGGTCGGGCCGTAGTGGAGGCCGAGGCCGAGCATGGCCGCCAGCGAGATCACGGCGCCGAGGTAGATCGCGTTGACTGGTGCTCGGTGCCGGGCACTGACGACGCCGAGCAGGGACGGGAACGCCTTGATCCGACCCATGGCAAAGGCGGTCCGGCTAGACACGTTCTGTCCGGCGTTGGAGTTCGCCAGGGTGGAGTTGACGATCGCGAGGAAGACCAGGATCCAGAAAAGGCCGTAGAACGACCTGGCCAGGCCCTCCCACGAGGCGCTGCCGGTGCCGGTCGTGAAGCCGGCGAATCCCTTGGGCCCGAAGGCGACATCGGCTGCGTAGGTGGTGAACACGTACAGCGCGCCGATCAGCAGCGTGGCCAGCACCACCGCGAGCTGAATCGTCCGTCTCGGGTTGCGAGCTTCCTCAGCCAGTGGGGCGGCGCCCTCGAAACCGCCGAAAGCAAGGATGCTGAAAACCGATCCGGCCACGACGCCAGAAAGGCCGTGGAAGCCGGACGGCGTGTACTTAGTGGTGAAGACCGAGAGGGTGTTGTGGCTGCCCGCGTGGAACACGAGAAGCACGCCCATGACGAGGAACACCGCGATCTCGAAAACGCCAAGGATAGTGCCGAACCGGGTAGAGCCCCTGACGCCGAAGTACCCCGCCGCGAAGATGATCAGCAAGCCGAGGATGGCCCACGGCCACCACAAGTTCGCCGGGTAGCCGGAAATCTCAGCGTGCAGCGTGCCAGCAGTCGTGAAACCAAGCTGGAGCAGCACCAGCGGCGGGATCAGCCAGCCCACCATGGCGTAGCCCCACGCGGTGAGGAACCCGAACGAGGGATGCAGGCCCCGCGCCGCGTAGGTCGCCATCGAGCCAGATGACGGCAACTCGCGGGCCAGCTGGCCGATGCTCCAGGCCGAGAACAGGCAGGCGATCAGGGCGAACACGACCGCCAGCGGCAGCGCGCCACCGGCGAAGGCGACCCCGGCCGGGATGGATGCGGCAATGGCGGCACCAGGCGCCATGTCAGTGATGCTCTGGAACAGAACCTCACGCAATCCGATCGCGTCCGCGCGGAGCCCGGTCTGTGTCGCGACTGGAGCAGATGCGGCCATTGATGCCTCCATTTGCCAATGGGGTCTTCGTTACGGCGATGATCTCACGTCGGGGTCGTCGGAAATAGCCGAATTTTGGGCTGCTCCTGCGTCCCGGCGCACCCACCGGCCCTGCCCCGGCTGTGCCGTGACGCTGCCGTCGGCCAAGACGATCTGGCCGCGGCGGAGGACGAACCGCGGCCAGCCTTGGACGGTCCAGCCGTCATACACCGAATAGCCGGCCCGCGACTGCATCCGCGCTCCGTCAATGACCCGGCGCTCGGCTGGATCCCACAGTGCAAGGTCGGCGTCCGAGCCGACCGCGATCGCGCCCTTGCGCGGATAGAGGCCGAACAGCCGGGCAGCGCTGGCTGACGTCAGCTCGACGAACCTGTCCAGCGAGATCCGCCCGGCCAGTACGCCCTCGGAAAACAGCATGGGCATGAGCGTCTCGAGATCGGCGACGCCCTGCCGCGCGGTGACGACGTCGAGGGCGGGGTCGAGCTTCGCCTCGAGCGTCCACGGCGCATGATCGCTGCAGACGGTATCCACCTCCCCCGCCGCCAGCCCCCGCCACAGCGCCTCCCGGTCAGACCGGTCCCGCAGCGGCGGCGCGCCCACGTATTTCGCTGCGTCCGGCTCCCCGAACCGCTCCCGGGTCAGGTGCAGGTAGAGCGGCCTGGTCTCCACATAGACGGGCAGGCCTGCAGCACGGGCCGCCCGGCACCGGTCCAGGGCGGCAGCCGAGGACAGGTGGACGATGTAAATCGGCGCGCCGGTCTGGCGGGCCAGGCCAATGGCCTGGTCGACGGCCTCAACCTCGGCGCTGACTGGCCGCGCGTCAGGGAAATGGCTCATTCCGCCGCGTCCCGACTCGATCAGGTCCTGACCCGTCCGCGTCAGTATGCCGGCATCCTCGCAGTGCAGCAGCGTCAGTGCGCCGGCCTGCCTGGCCGCCGCGATCGCATCAGCCAGGCCCGGCGTACCCGGCGCGTACTCAGGTTCGGACAAGAAGATCTTGACGCTGGCATGCCCGTCAGCTGCGAGGGCCGCGAGCTGCGCGACAGCGTCGTCGCCGAGGCCGGTCAGCACCGGATGCAAGAACCAGTCCACCGCAGCCTCGGCACCGGCTCCCGCCATTTCCCGAGCGATCGCCGCGGTCATGGATTCACCGGGCAGCGCGAAGGTCATGTTTCCGATCGTCGTGACGCCCCCCGCGATGGCGGCAAGGGAGCCAGTCCAGAAGTCGTCGACCCAGATCGGCTCCTGCTGCGCTGGCTCGTCTTGGCGGAGCGCAGCTGCCAGCGCTGCGCACACCAGGTGCACATGCGCGTCGATGCCGCCGGGGACGACCAGCAGCCCACGGGCGTCGAGCTCGTCCTGCCCGGTCATGGCGCCGCCGAGCTGGACTATGCGGCCGTCCCGCACGCCGACGTCGGCGATGCCCCGGTGGCCAGGAGCGACAATCTCGCCGCCGCGGACGACGAGGTCCATGCGCGCGGAAGCCAACGTGCTCAGCCGCCGCCAGGTCCCGGCACCACGGCGTCGACCGACAGCACGTGATACTTCGGGTGCACGCAGGTGTACCCGTTGAACGGCAGGCCCATCGAGGTTGTGAGATTCGGCGGGTAGACCAGAACTCCGCTGGCTGTCGTCAGGCCGCATGGGCCCGGCGAGTAGTTCTGGGCGTCTACGACGCTGATCTCCGCGCTGGCGACGGCGCCTGGCGGCAGCGTGACCAGGGCTGGCTTGCTCCCCGGATTGCGCGTCGCCGCCGGCCCGACCTGGACGGCGTAGGTCTCGCCAGTGAAGGAGACGCCGGGGAATCCGTATAGCGTGCACGTCGCTGCGGAGACGTTGGTGAACAGGATCTCGTAGTACGTCGTGCCCGCCGCGGCGTTGCCCGACCCCAGCGTCACCTTGAGCGCGCTGGCCTGGCAAGCCCCCGGACCAGCTGGCGTCGTGGTCGTTCCGCCGCCGGTACTCGCGCTGGCCGGCCCGGTCCCGCTTGCGGTCGCCGTGACGGTCACGGTCGGCGCAGCGGCCGGCCTGCCGCTCGAGCAGCCGGCGATCAGCGCCGCGCCAGCCATGCCGAACCCGGTGACCAGCCGGGCAGACCGTGGAAATGAACGCATAAGTAACCCCTCGGGAGGCTGACAGAAGTAGAGCAGCCGGCCTCGGGCCGGTCAAGCGTGCGCTCAGCGTCGGCAGACGCGACAGACCAGGTCCTGCCAGCTCTGCGCGATCCGCTCGGCGATGCGCGCCGCGGCTTCGGTCAGGTCAGTGGCCGACAAGTAGAGCAGTAGAGGGCCGTCGAGGGCGGCCGTCAGCTGGACGGCCAGCACATCGAGGTCCGGCGCGTCGAGGCCCAGCTGCCCGAGCAGCATGCGGATGTGCAGCTGGGAGATCGGCGTCTGCGATCCGGCCGGCACGAGCTGGCTGCCGTCCAGGGCAGCCCGCGCGATCTCTCGATGCTCGATCAGGAACCCGATCCTGGCGCGGCCATAGCTGATCAGGCGGTCCAGCGGCGGAGCTCCCGGACCGAGCGGCGGCGGCCCGGACAGGACCTGCTCCTGAAACGCCCGCTCGTCGTCATCCAGAAGCGCCTGGAAGATCCCGGCGCGCGTACCGAACCGGCGGAAAACCGTCCCTTTACCCAGACCCGCGCGCTCGGCGAGCCCGTCCATAGTCAGGGTGTCGGCGCCCTGCTCGGCCAGCATCTCGCGGGCGGTGGCCAGCAGGTGCAGTCGGTTGCGCGCGGCGTCAGCGCGCTCGCCACGCGGCGCTGCCAGTGGCACGACGGGCTGATCCACGCAGATCACTCTACCGGCCGGGAATACTAACCGGGGTATAGTCCGTTTAGCTGCACGACCTTGGAAGATGACCGGCCTGCGGACCAGAGATCTTCCTTTATGCCAGGGAGGACCAGTTATGAGCACAGTGCACGCTGATCGGCACGCGGCTGACCGCTTCACCGCGCTGCCCGATGACGAGACGCTCGCCGCGACCGTGCTGGCGCTCGAGGAACATGGCTTTAGCACGGAGGTCGTCGACAGCCTCGACGCCGCGCGCGACGCCGTGCTTGCGCGCATCCCGCACGGTTCCTCGGTCATGACGAACACCTCGGTGACGCTGCAGGAGACCGGGATCGCGGATGCGATCAACGACGGCGGCCCCTACGACTCGGCCCGTAACGCCATGTTCGCGCTCGACTTCGCGACGCAGGCACAGGAAATGAAGGCGATCGGCGGCCAGCCCGACTACGCCGTCGGCAGCGTGCACGCGATCACCCGAGACGGCACGCTCGTCATCGCCTCGGCGTCCGGCAGCCAGCTGGCGTCCTATGCATGGGGTGCCGCGAACGTCATCTTCGTCGTCGGCGCGCAGAAACTGGTGCCCAACCCCGACGCGGCCCGCGAGCGCATCTATCAGCACAGCCTGGTACTCGAGGACGCCCGCGCGCAGGCCGCGTACGGGCAGCACAGCTCGGTCGGCAAGATCCTGGAGATCCACCAGGAACTGCCCGGCCGCATCCACATTGTTCTCGTCCGCCAGCAGGTCGGGTTCTGACGAGCTATGCCTGTACCAGGCCAGCCTGACGCGATAGCTCAGCCGCGTACGCTGTTGCCCCGGATCGCCGTGCTCGGGGCCGGCCACTCCGGGCCGGTGCTCGCGCGGGTCGCGATGGACGCTGGCTACCCGGTGACGATCGCCGCCTCCGGTGATCCGGCGGACATCGAGCTGATCACGCAGGTGCTGGTGCCGGGGGCCGAGCCGCGATGGGCAGCAGCTGCGGCTGCGGATGCCGACATCGTGGTGCTGGCGATTCCGCTGCACAAGTTCGCGACACTGGACCCGTCACTGGTCGCCGGCAAGCTCGTCGTCGACGTGATGAACTACTGGCCGGCCGTCGACGGCGTGGTGCCGATGTTCGACGATCATCGGCTCGGCAGCAGCGAGATCGTCCAGCGCCGACTGCGTTCCTCCACGGTCGTTAAGGCCCTCAACCACATCGGCTACCACGAGCTTGACGACGAGCGGCGGCCTGCGGGCGCGCCAGACCGGCGGGCACTCGGGGTCGCGGCCGACGACCCGCGCGGGCTCGACGTCATCGCGGGCCTTGTCGACCGCATCGGCTATGACCCCGTCCGGCTGGACAGCCTGGGCGCCGGCCGCATCCTCGAGCCCGGCGGCCCCGTCTTCGGTGTCTCGCTGCGCCGCTCCGAGTTCGACCAAGCAGCGCGGGCTGACGCTGCCTAGCGCGACTCAGCCCGTTCCCTCCAGTACAGATGCGAAAGGAAACCTGCACGTGACCCCGCTCATCCTCGGCCTCGACACCTTCGGTGACGCGATGCATGACGAGCGCGACCGGCCGCTCTCGCACGCCGCGACTATCCGCAACGTGGTCGAGCAGGGAGTCCTGGCCGAGCAGGCCGGGGCGGACTTCTTCGGCATCGGCGAGCACCACACCAGCGATTTCCCGATGCCGGCCGCCGACGTCGTCCTCGCCGCGATCGCGGCGCGGACCACTCGCATGCACCTCGGTTCGGCCGTCACCGTGCTCAGCTCCGACGATCCGGTCCGGGTGTTCCAGCGGTACTCCACCCTGAACGCGATCTCCGGCGGCCGGGCCGAGGTGATACTCGGCCGGGGCTCCAGCATCGACTCGTTCCCGCTATTCGGCTACGACCTCGCCGACTACGAGGACCTGTTCGAGGAGAAAGCCGGCCTGTTCGCCGAGTTGCTCCACGGCGGCCCCGTTACCTGGGAGGGCAAGACCCGCGCGCCGCTCTACCGCCAGGACGTCGTGCCGCACACCGAATTCGGCCCGTTCCCGGCGTGGATCGGCGTCGGCGGCAGCCCGCAGTCGGTTATTCGCGCCGCCCGCTACGGATACTCCCTCATGCTGGCGATCATCGGCGGCTCGCCGGCGCGGTTCGCGCCCTTCTCCCGGCTCTACCAGCAGGCGCTCGAGCAATTCGGGCGTGCTCCCTTGCCGGTCGGCGTGCACGCGCCAGGCCACGTCGCGGCGACCGACGAGCAGGCCCGCGAGGAGTTCTGGCCGCGCTACCGCGACGTCATCGCCAGCGTGGGCGCAGCCCGCGGTTTCGCGATGCCGACTCCGGACACATTCCAGCGCGAGGTCGGGCCTGCGGGCGCACTCTACGTCGGCTCCCCCGAGACAGTCGCCCAGAAGATCGCCGCCAACCTCACCGTCCTCGGCGCGAGCCGCTTCGACCTCAAGTACGGCATGGGCGGCCTCTCCCATCCGACCCTGATGACCGCCATTGAGCTATACGGCACGCAGGTCATCCCGCGCGTCCGCGAGCTGCTGGCCAGCTAGCCACGGAGGCTTCGAGCCGACGAGATCGCGCCGCCGCAGACCCAAGATCATATATTTAGTTTTCGACTTTCAATAAACTATGTATTGGCCTTGACAGCAATGTCGGGCCAGGGCTCTACTACGGGTGTTCGGGTCATCGGTCACTCTCGCGGCACCCGCATCCCGGGCCGCCCCGAGATGCGCGCCGCGGCCAGATCTTCGAGCGAGAGGGCCGAACACATGGCAGCTACCGAGCCCGCGCCAACCGGGTCAGGAACGGTGCAGGCGGGAGAGTCCAAGCCGCAGCTCGCCCGGGGCATCCTGAGCCTGCGCAACTGCCTCGCGCTGTCGGCCGCCGTCATGGCGCCAGTGCTGGCCGTGATCCTGAACGCGCCCGCGGCCGGCGCGGACGCCGGGGCCGCGCTCCCCGTCGCGTTCCTGCTCGCCTTCATCGCCGCGCTGTTCGTCGGCAACACCGTGATCGAGTTTGCGAAGAAGCTGCCGACCGCAGGCTCCTTCTACACCTTCTGCAGCCGCGCGCTCGGAAGCCTGGCGGGCTTCTTCACCGGCTGGATGTACGCCGGTGCCTTCGTCGTGCTGACCATCGGCCTGTTCACGGCGAACGGCGCATTCCTGCGTTCCTACCTGCAGACGACGTTCCACTGGAACGTGTCCTGGGTGATCCTCGGCATCATCTTGCTGGCCATCGCGATGACGCTGTCGGTGCGCAGCATCCGGACATCGGTACGGCTCGACCTGATCCTGCTCGGCCTGGAAATGTTCATCTTCTCCCTGCTGGCGCTGATCGCCATCATCCGCGCCGGGCACGGCAACAGCATCTCCTACTTCAACCCGACCTCCGGCCCGACCGGCTTCTCCGGCGTCGGCCTCGGCGTCGTGTTCGGCCTGCTGTCGTTCATCGGCTTCGAGGCCGCGGCCGTGCTCGGCGAAGAGACCGGCAACCCGAAGCGGAACGTGCCGCTCGCGGTTCGGGGCGCGCTCCTTGGCGTCGGCGTGTTCTTCGTCTTCGTCATGTACGGGCTGGTCGCAGGCTTCCACATGAACACCGCGGCCGGGCTTAAGTCATTCCTCGCGAGCCCCGCGCAGTTCTCGACACTGGCGGGCCAGTACGCGTCGTGGCTGAAGCAGCCCGTCGACCTCGCGGCGATCGCCGGACTGTTCTCCTGCATGCTCGCCGTCCTCAACACCACGGTCCGGGTGATGTTCGCGATGGCACGGGAGCGGGTGCTGCCGCCGCAGCTGTCACGGGTGCACGACCGGTTCAAGTCCCCGTACATCTCGATCTACGCCCTCGTCGGATTCTCCGTCATCGTCGGCGTGCTGCTGTCGGTCTGGCTTGGCTCCGGGCTGACGGACGTGTACGGCTACACCGGCGCGATCGGCACGATCGCGATCATCCTGGTCTACGGCATGGCGAACATCGGCCTGATCCGGTTCTACTGGGGACAGCCAGATTTCAGCGTGTGGAGACACCTGGTCGCGCCGATCATCGGCTGTGCGGTGCTCCTGTATCCGCTGTACGAGACCGCCAAGCCGGGCCAGCCATTCCCGTACAACTTCGTGGCCGAAGTCGTGCTGGCGTGGATCATCATCGGCTTCGCCGTTTACTACTACCTGCGTTCGAAGTCACCTGAGAAGCTCGCCGCGCTAGGTGCCACGATGGCCACCGACGAGATCGACTTCGCCGAGGCTCACTCGGCCAGCCTCTCGTCCGGCGGCAACCCGGAGCTGTCCGACCGCTCCGAGCTGCCCAAGCTCTCTGAGCCGGAGACGCCATGATCGAGGTGGCCGGCAAGCACGTATTCACCGAGCTATCCGAGATCGTCGACCCCGCCCACACCGCGCTGCTCATCGTCGACATGCAACGCGATTTCTGCTGTCCGGGCGGCAGCTTCGACCAGTTCGGCGTCGACCTGTCCATGTACCCGCCGGTGATCGACCGAATCGCCGAGCTGATCGCCGCAGCCCGCGAGTCGCGGGTCATGCTGGTCTTCATCCAGATGACGGTTCTCCCCGGCCAGGCCAGTGACTCCCCCGCCCAGATCAGGTTCAACCTGCGCCTGCACGACGACCACCATGGCGAGGCCGAACCGCTGACCTACACCCTCGACGGTTCGGAGGGCCAGCAGTTCGTGCCAGGCCTCGAGCCGGCCGACGGCGAGCTGGTAGTGAAGAAGTACCGGTCCAGCGCGTTCTGGGGAACCAATCTCGACCTGCTGCTGCGCAGTAACGGCATCAAGTCCGTCGTCGTCACCGGTTGCACGACCGAAGGCTGCGTCGAATCCACGGCGCGGGACGCGATGTTCGCCGACCACTACGTCGTCATCGTCACCGATGCCGTGGCCAGCGATGATCCAGCCCAGCATGAGGCATCGATGTATCTGATGGCCCGGCGGTTCGACCTGGCGACGTCGGACGAGATCCGCAAGCTCTGGGCCACCTGACATCAGCTCGCCACATCCGTGCCGGCCGGCCGCGGCGGCCGCGGAGCCAGCGCCCCGTGGGGCCATGACCAGAATCGAGGGACTTAGCGTGGCCGGGAAACTTAGCGGGAAAACGGCGATCGTCACCGGTGGCGCCCGCGGGATAGGCGGCGAGATCGCGATGGCGTTCGCCGCCGAGGGCGCCGACGTGGTCATCGCCGATCTGCTCGATGCCGACGTGGCGGCGCCAGTGCTGTCGTCGATCGCCGCGTCGGGGCAGCGCTCGCTGCTGGTCCGGACCGATGTCAGCGACGAGCAGCAGGTACGGGCCATGGTCGACGCGGCGCTAGCGGAGTTCGGCCAGGTGGACATCCTGGTGAACGACGCCGGCACGTTCAGCCAGTGCGCGTTCGCTGAGCTTGAGGTCGGCGAGTGGGATCGCGTCCTTGGGGTCAACCTTCGCGGCGTATTCCTGTGCACCAGATTCGTGCTGCCAGGGATGCTCGAGCGCAAGCGCGGGAAGATCATCAACGTCGCCTCGCAGCTGGGCCAGATCGGCGGCATCGAAATGGTTCACTACAGCGCCAGCAAAGCCGGCGTCATCGGACTGACGAAGGCCCTGGCCCGTGAGGTGTCGACACAGGGCATTCATGTCAACGCGATCGCGCCCGGCCCGATCCTCACCGAGATGATGGCGCAGGAGACCGAGGAGTGGGCTGCCCGCAAGCTCGCTGAGCTGCCGATCGGCCGGTTCGGCGAAGTGCACGAGGTCGCTCCGACCGCGGTATTTCTCGCCAGCGATGACTCCTCGTACTACGTCGGCCAGACGCTCTGCCCGAACGGCGGCGACGTCATGCTCTGACCCAGCCTGCCTGAGTACCGCTGAGCAGCCGCCGGGCGCAGCGCACCGCCCGGGACGTCATCTGGTGAGGGAACGAGGACAGCATGTTTGATCTTGACGGCCGGGTAGCACTTGTCACCGGGGCGGCCTCCGGCATCGGCGCCGCGACGGCGCGCGCGTTCGCGCGCGCTGGCGCGAGCGTGGCGCTCGCCTGGTATCCGCCTGACGGCCACGATGTGCGCGAGGTGCAGGACGCGATCACCGCGGCCGGCGGACGATGCCTGGTCGCCGCCGTCGACGTCCGCAGCACCGCCGACGTCACCGCGATCACCGAGCAAGCCGTAGCCGAGTTCGGGTCCATCGACATCGTGGTGGCCAACGCCGGCATCGCTCGCAAGGTCGAGCTTGACCAGCTCGATGACGATGCCTGGCAGCGCGTGATCGAGGTCGACCTCAACGGCGCCTGGCGCTGCTTCCGCGCCGCGCTGCCGCACATGCGCAGGGTCGGCTACGGCCGCCTGCTGGCGACCTCATCGGTCGCCGGAACGGTGCAGGCGTGGCCAGCGCATCCGCACTACGCGGCGGCCAAGGCCGGTCTGGTCGGCCTCATCCAGACGCTCGCAGTCGAGTACGGCCCGGACGGAATCACCGCGAATGCCATCGCCCCCGGCGTGATCGATACGCCGCAGGCTAATGACCCGGTGAACTCGCTTGGGCCGGACGGCGTGCGCGCCGCGGCATCGAAGGTGCCGTCGCGGCGAGTAGGCCGCCCGGAAGATATCGCCCACCTGTACCAGTTCCTGGCCAGCGAGGAGGCCTCCTACGTCAGCGGCCAGCTGATCGTCGCCGACGGGGCGCGCCACCTGGCCGGGCTGGACTAGCCGATGTCGGTCGTGCCGGCCTCGGGAGTCATCTCGTTCGCGCGTGGCATTCCGGCGCCAGAGATGTTCCCTTCCGACGAGCTCGCGGAAGCAGCCCGACTGGCGTTCCGGCGGCACAGCGCGACGGCGCTGAACTACGGGCCGCCGGGCGGCTTCGGGCCGTTGCGCGAGTGGCTCGGCGACCAGCACAGCGCCGCGCCCGGCCAGGTCGTGCTCACTCCCGGATCTTTCCTGCTACTCGTCCTCCTGGCCCGGGTGCTGCTGCGGCCGTCGGCGCCGGTGCTGGTCGAGGTGCCCAGCTATGACCGGGTCAACAACCTGCTGCGGCAATCTGGCGCCCGGATTGTGCCCATCCGCCGCGGCCGGGACGGCCTGGACTTCGAGGCGCTTGAGCGCTGCCTGCTATCCGGCGGCGAACGCCCGGCCTTCTTCTACGTGATGCCCACCTTTCACAACCCGACGGGAACGACGCTGTCACCAGCCGCCCGGCAGCGGCTGGCGGACCTGGCTGTGCGGCACGACCTGCTGCTGATCGAGGACGACCCGTACGGACTGCTGCGGTTCGATGGCCCGGCGCCGCCATCGCTGCGGACCCTGCTTGAGGCCAGGGGCGCCGGCCGGCTGTCGGTATTTACCTCGTCGTTCTCCAAGGTGATAGCGCCAGGGCTGCGAGTGGGATACGGAGTGCTCCCCGAGCACCTGGCCCCGCGCGTGGCGGCTGCGGCGCTCGATACGTACGTGTCGCCCCCGTTGTGGCCGCAAGCCGAGGTGTACGAGTTCCTCGCCGCGGGATTCCTGCCGGGGCAGCTGACGCGGATCCGTGAGCTGCTGCGGCAGCGGCGCGATGCCCTGGTCGAACGGCTGGCCGCAGGCCTGGACGGCTGGAGCGGTGACTGGTGGGCCCCGGACGGGGGATACTTCCTGTGGCTGGAGCTGCCGCGCGGGATGAGCGCGGCCGCGCTGCTGGCCGACTCCGAGCGAGCTGGTGTCACGTTCGTGCCTGGCTCGGGCTTCTTCTCAGGCGGCGGCGGTGACGACAGCGCACGCCTGTCGTTCAGCTTCCCGAGCGTCGCTGACATCCGCATCGGCGCGGACCTCCTGGTTGCGACGGCGCGCGGTCAACTCCTCAGCCACGGAGCCTGGTGATGGAAGAACGCTGGGGCGACTACGTGGCGACGGACGACGTGTCCCGGATGGACCTGGCCCGCGTGCACCAGTGGCTGTGCGACGAGGCCTACTGGTCGATGGGCAGGACTCTCGAGGAGGTCGTTGCGTCAGTCCGCCAGTCGCGTACCTACGGCGTGCTGCTGGCAGGCGAGCAGGTAGCCGTCGGCAGAGCGATCACCGACGGTGTGACGTTCGCCTACCTGTGTGATGTCTTCGTGGCCGGGCCGTACCGCAACCGCAAGCTCGGCAGCTGGCTGCTGCAATGCATGCTCGCCGACCTCCGCGCGGCGAGGATCCGCCAGGTCATCCTGGCGACCAGGGACGCCCACGCGGTGTACCAGCGGGCTGGCTTCCACCCGCTGACCCGGCCCGAGCGCTGGCTAGAGCTGGACCCGACAGCCGAAAACTCATGAGGAGAGCACGATGACGAACGATGACTCATTTTTCCGGCGCACCGACCTGGCGGCGGTCGCCGGACCTGCCCGCGAGATCGCCGGCTACGGCGAGCACCCGCCGATGGTCCGGTGGCGCGGCGACGCCAAGGTCGCGGTCCAGCTCGTGGTCAACTACGAAGAGGGCTCGGAGAAGACCTATGCCATGGGCGACGACACCAACGACATCTTGTATGAGCTGCCGTTCGCTCTTGAGGGCCAGCGTGACCTCGCCGTGGAGTCCATGTACGAGTACGGGTCCCGCGCTGGCATCTGGCGGCTGTTCCGGATCTTCGACAACGCTGGCATCCCGGTCACCTTCTTCGCCGCGGCGGTAGCACTGGAGCGCAATCCCGCCGTCGCGACGAAGCTTGCCAGCCGCGGCGACGAGGCCGCCGGCCATGGCTACCGCTGGAGCAACCACTTCGAGATGACCCGAGATCAGGAGCGAGAGGCCATCAGGCTCGCGATCACCTCCATCGAGAAGACCACCGGATCGCGGCCAGTCGGCTGGTACTGCCGCGAGATGAGCACGAACACCAGGGAACTTGTGGTCGAAGAAGGCGGGTTCGAGTACGACTCGGACTGCTACAACGACGACCTGCCGTACTGGACGACGATCGGCGGACGCTCTCATCTGGTGGTGCCGTACTCCCTGGTCGTGAACGATGCGAGATACATCGTGGGAACGGGGTACGCCAACCCTGATGACTTTTTCCTGACCGCCAAGGCCAGCCTGGACCGACTGCGGGCCGACGGCGACGACCTCGGCCGGATGATGTCCATCGGCATTCATCCGCGGATCAGTGGCAACCCGGCGCGATCGGACGGCCTCGCGCGCTTCATCGACTACGCCCAGCAGTTCGGTGACGTGGCCTTCATGCGGCGCATCGACAACTCGCGGGACTTC
>Ga0210393_10002954_pt1 | contig 13802 bp, 12 predicted proteins | sample IncBWC27OmetaG_FD_160068 | JGI IMG/M metagenome (GOLD analysis project Ga0210393, IMG submission 160068) | Forest soil microbial communities from Barre Woods Harvard Forest LTER site, Petersham, Massachusetts, United States - Inc-BW-C-27-O ... | reverse complement strand
GGGCTACACGCACGGCCTCAACGAAGAATGCGCGACGATTGCCGAATTGCTCCGCACAGGGGGCTACCGCACGTATCACGTCGGGAAGTGGCACGTCGGCGGCGTCGGCCAGAAAGATCCCCGCAACCATCCGATCAATCGCGGCTTCGACCACGCGCACGGCACGGGCGGCGGCGGAAACTATTTCAAGCTCTATCCGCTTTACGACGATCTCAAATCAATCCAACCGGGCCCGGGCTTTTATGCGACCGACACCTTTGCCGACTGGGGCGTGGCTGCGATTCGCCAACATCAGCGCGAGCAAGCCGGGCGGCCTTTCTTTCTGCATTTGTGTTTCACAGCGCCGCACTTTCCGCTGCAAGCGCATCCGCTCGACATCGCCCGCCATCGCGGCGACTACAAGATCGGCTGGGACGAGCTGCGCAAGCAGCGATTCGCGCGGCAGAAATCGATCGGCCTGATCGACCCAAAATGGAATCTGTCGGCCCGCGATCCGATCGCGCGAGCATGGAACGAGACGCCCGAGGCCGATCGCGACGAATGGGACCTGCGGATGTCCGTCTACGCCGCCATGATCGAGTGTCTCGACCGCGGAATCGCCCGCGTGCTGGATGAAATTCGGCAGGCCGGGCTTACCGAGAATACGGTTGTGATCTTCTTCTCCGATAACGGGGCCAGTGCCGAGGCACTCAATTCGTATCCCAACCCGGCCCGCGGACATCAGCCGGGCAGCGTGACCGGCACCGCCGAATCGCACCGCTGTCTCGAAGTCGGTTGGGCAAACGCGGCCAACACGCCATTCCGAGAGCACAAGATGTGGGTCCACGAAGGAGGCATCTCGACGCCGCTGATCATCTCATGGCCCGGCATGATCAAGCATCCCGGTTCGTGGACTCCGCAACTTGGACACGTCGTCGACCTGATGCCGACCTGCCTGGAACTGGCTCACGTCGAGTATCCCAAAGTTCTCCAGGGTAGGACACTCAAGCCCCTCGAAGGACAGAGCCTCGTCCCAGTGCTGGAGGGTCGCGGGCCGGTTCCGCGCACGCTCGCTTGGGAACACGAGGGAAATCGGGCGATTCGTGACGGCGACCTGAAGCTCGTCGCCCAGTTCCGTGAGCCGTGGCAGCTGTATGACTTGAAGGCCGACCGCACGGAGACGCACGACCTCGCCGCCGAACGCCCGGACGAGGTCCGCCGCCTGACCGCGCTGTGGCAGAAGTGGGCCGACCGCGTCGGCGTCGTAGATAACGAGACGCTGCCCGAGTCGAAGTACCATCCGACGCGACAGTACCGCAAAAAATCGGAGCCCGTGCCAGAGTCGGATTAGCGGCACCGCGATGCGACTGCTCGCGCCGGCGAGCCTGGGGCGTCAGCCCCACGGTGCTTGATTCGTTATCGGCAAAAGGCAAAAAGAAAAGCACCCGCCAGCTGACGCAGGCGGCTCGCCGCGTGTCACTCGCCGTCAGTCGATCAGGCAGCAACCACCGGCAGCACGTACGGCCCCTTCGGCACAACCGCGATGCGAGCATTGGGGCCGTACTCAACAAGCGCCTCGGCGATCGCTTGCTCCACGCTTGGGACGGAATCAACGAAGAGGCCTTTCATGGCCTCAGCTGACAATCCTCGCGTCACAAATCTCGGACGTGCCTTCTTGCAAACATGGGCCAGCTTTTCGAGCTGCCACTGGTCGAGCACGAAATAGTCCTTGCCGAGGATCCGCCGCATAAACGTATCGATGTCGGCGTTCTCAGCGAAGAGACGCCGAAACTCGGGGCTGCCGACCCCCTCGTTGAGTGCCGCGGCGATCACGATCGTGCCGCCTTTCTTGACGATCGGCAGTACGCCGGTGAGCCCCTTGATCGCCTGGTAGAACGTCGTATCGAGGGGATAGCCGGCACTCGACGTGACGACGACGTCGCACGGCTCGGAGATTGCCGCTTTGCAAACCGACTCGACGAATTCGACTCCCTTGGCGAAGGCGGCTTCCATGTCGCCGGCGACGAGCGACGTGACGCGACGACGCTCGTCGAGCGAGACGTTCACGATGAAATCGCAGCCGGCTATGCGGGCAATCCGCGTGTTCTCCTCGTGGACGGGGTTGCCTTCTAAGAGGCCGCAATCGGCGCGGGGGTGTTCGAGGAACGCCGGGCCATGCCAGCTCTGCACTGTTTCGAGGGCGGCAATTCCGGGGCAGACCAGCTTCCGGCCGCCGGAGTAACCGGCCATCAGATGGGGCTCGATCAGGCCAGTGGCGATCTTGAGGTCGGCCTCGACATAGCGGCGGTCGATCCACACGGGGACGCCGCGCGGCGATGTGCCCAAGTGCGCGTGCTCGGCCAGGTTTCGGCCGTCATGATTCTCGACGCGATACTTCGCGGCAATCTCCGCCCCAATCAATTCGACCAGTTCGTCTCCCAAGTTCGGCCGATGCAAGCCGGTGGCGATCAGGATCAGAATCTTGTCGCGCGGAATTCCGGCCGCTTCGAGCGTCGGCAAGATTTGGCGGAGCAGGAATTCATTCGGAACCGGGCGGGTGATGTCGCAGATCAAAATGCAGGCCGATGTTCGACCCCGACCGAGTTCCAGCAGCGGGGCCGACCCGATTGGATGCGCGAGTGCGTCCGCGAGGACCCGCTCGGGATTCGCCAAGGGCTCGACCGGTCGCAGTCCGAGCGGGCCGACTAGATTCCGATCGGGAACGTCAACTTCCATTCCGGTCTTACCGTAATCGAGCGTGATACGCACTTTCGTTTCCTTTGATCGAACAAGCTCCGCCAGCTCACGCTGGCGGCTCAGATCATTCCTCTCCGTGGAGCGTCAAAGTCAGCCGGCGACTGTGGGCGTGGTTTCGGTGCTCGCAGAGATAGATCCCCTGCCACGTACCGAGCACCAGGCACCCCTCGCGAATCGGAATCGTCAGCGATGATCCCATCAGCGAGGCCTTGACGTGCGCCGGCATATCGTCGGGCCCCTCGACTGTGTGGCGATAGGGAAAATCTTCCGGCGCCAAATTGTTGAGCGAGGCTTCTAGATCTCGCAACACGTCCGAATCGGCGTTTTCGTTGATCGTGAGGGAGGCCGACGTGTGTTGGATGAAGACGTGGAGCAAACCGATCCGCACCGGCTTCAGCTCGCCGAGCGCCAACACGACTTCGTCGGTGATCAGATGAAGTCCGCGGCGGCGGGGTTTCAACGTCAAGTCGCGCTGCTGCCAGCTCACGCCGTCGGCTCCGAAGTCTGAGCTTTCCAGCGCAGCCAATGATCGGCCAGCACGATTGCGACCATCGCCTCGGCCATCGGCACGAAGCGAGGCAACAGGCACGGGTCATGCCGTCCTTTGGTGCGGATTGTCGTCGGTTTGCCTTCGTCGGTGACCGTTTCTTGCTCGATCGGCAGGCTGCTCGTCGGTTTAACCGCCGCACGCAGCACAATCGGCAACCCGCTCGTGATCCCGCCGAGCATTCCGCCGTGACGATTGGTTTCGGTGGTGATAGCCGGTTTGCCGGATCGACTGGAAACGTCGCCTGGGCGGAAGAGATCGTTGTTCTGACTGCCTCTCATCGTGACGCAGCCGAAGCCGATGCCGTACTCGACTCCCAAAACCGCGGGCAGGCTGAACAGGGCCTTTGCCAGGTCGGCTTTGATTTTGTCGAAGACCGGTTCGCCAAGCCCAGCCGGAACGTCGGTCGCCACGATTTCTGCTGCTCCGCCGATCGAGTCGCCCTGGCCGCGCAGCGATTCGATCAGCGCGACCATCTTGGCCGCAGCCTTCGGATCGGGGCAACGGACGATGTTTGGCTGCCCGTCTGGCAGCTTTTCGACTTGATCGAGAGTGACCTTTGCCGGCTCCGGGACATCGGCGATCACATCGCCGACTTGTTTGACGTATCCGACGACCTCGCCGCCAAACGCGGCGCGGATCAGCTTCTTCGCGACGACGCCAGCCGCGACACGCACGGTCGTCTCGCGGGCGCTCGAGCGGCCACCACCGCGGTAATCGCGGAAACCATACTTCGCGTCGTAGGTGTAGTCGGCGTGGCCCGGGCGATAGGTGTGCTTGATCTCCTCGTAATCGCGGCTGCGCTGGTCCTGGTTGCGGACCAGAATGGCGAGGCTTGTCCCCGTGGTCCGTCCCTCGAATACGCCGGACAGGATTTCAGGCGTGTCGGCCTCGTCACGTTGGGTGACGATTTTGCTTTGGCCGGGCCGGCGGCGGTTCAAGTCGACCATCAGATCGTCGACCGACAGCTCGATGCCCGGAGGCACGCCGTCGATGATGACCACATAAGCCGGCCCGTGGCTCTCACCCGCGGTGGTGATGCGAAAGGCCTGTCCGAAGGAATTGCCGGGCATCCGCTTATTTTAGCTGAACCGCGAGGCTCCTGCATTGCGGAGTCAACGGGCGATTTCAGTACTGGGACAACGGAAACTCTGGCTCCTCGTGGCGCCGGGGCCGTCATTGAGTCTTCCCCACACGGTGCACGGTAATCAGCAGGATCGGTTGGCGCCCCTCGGGACCGGGCAGCACGATGCCCAACGCGTCCCCCGCTTCCAGCGTGACGGAAGTTTTCAGCTCGCGTGTGGAGATGATGGGTTTGCCGATTTCCAGTTCAACGCCTGGAACGGGCTCGTGTCCGTCGACCGTCCCGAATGTGACCTTGAGCGGAGAAATGGTAATCAGCTCCGGATCGTTCGGTACTGCCCGCGGCGTCAAATCGACCGTAAGGCCGAGGGAATTGACAGCCTCGGCAGGCAGAGATTGCAGCTCGAAAGACTTTTCTCCGGTTCGCACCATGTAATGCAACTGGGTCGTGGTGACACCCAAGCCCATTCTGAGTCCTGCCGCCCGGCCTAGCCGCGTCGTGAGTTTTGGAACAAGAGCGCCCGTAAGTTGGGAGTGCTCGTGCAGCGATTGAAGGAGTTCCTGCGCCGTCTTCGGCTTACGGCCCCCTTTTGTGCCCTCGCCGCCGGCTCGCAGCAGTCCGCCAAATTGGCGAAATCCGGCCTCCTGCAGAGCACGGGCTTCGTCTCCATGGACTTCCCAAATCTCAAGATCAATCGCCACGCTGTCCGAGCCCTCCTGGGATCGAGCGACGGGGGCCGCGAGCCCCTCCTTCGTCTTGTCCTGCAGGCCGGTGGAGCCGCTTCCGGCATAACCAGACGAAAAGCCGCAAAGCAGCGTCAAGCAAACGACGACTCGTAATTTCATAGAAGGTCTCCAATCGGTTATCAGTTGGATGCTTACTGGACGTGCGAGGGATGGGACTGGGCTTCCAACGGCTGACTGCCGAACACGCTCACCAAGGTTTTCGGTTTGGTCACCAACTGGACGAAGGCCTCGTTCGCCGGCACAAGGGCGCGGCTCGCAACTAGTTCGGGCTCGGAGTCGGTGGTCCCCGGAGCTGCGAGGGCGGGAACATACGATTGCGAGGGCGGCAGTGAGACGGATTGCCGACCGAGCACGAAGCCGACCAGCAGGGCACACGCAATCGAGCTGCCGAGCCGCAGCACTGCGCCCAGCGGTGCACGAGTGTGCTCGGGCTGCACCTTTCGCGTGGTTTCGGCGATCCGAGCGTCGAGTGTCGGACCAGGCGCCGGGCGATCCAGTCGCGAAATCAGTTGTTCCATGTCACGATCGTTCACCACACACCTCCAACAACTGGCGCAGTTTTTCGAGTGCTCGGCGATAACGGGAGGCGACCGTTTGCAGCGGCTCCTCGAGAACCGTAGCGATCTCCCGAAATGTCAGGCCCGAGTGCAGATGTAATTCGACAACCTCGCGAGATGCCTCATCGAGTTGGTTCAACGCGACCGACACGCTCGACAGCAATTCCCCGTCGTCGGGGATCGGCCCGAAACTCTCGGAGATCCTCTCCTCGCCAATCGGTTCTTCGCGGCGGCGGGATCGGCTGCGGCACAGATCGATTGCCGCATTCCGCACGGCCCGAAAAACGTAAAGTTTCGGACCGCGCGGCGCTGTGCGCAATTCAGCCAAGCGAGCAAACGCGGAATGCACCGCGTCTTCGGCCAGGCTGGAGCATCGCAGGACGTTCCAGGCCGTCAGAAACAACGGCCGCCGATATTGCCGGTAGAGTTCGTCCAGCCACGTCCGACCGGGCATCGCCATCCATCCGTTGGAATTGCCTCAGGCTGACTTTGTGTCAGGCTGCCACAATAACCACGACGCAGGCCGCCGAAATTATTCAAACCGTGGAAATCTCGTCAGGTTGGCAATCGGGAGCCCGCTCGCAGCGCGGCCTCGATGGCCACTGGGTCATAGACACAGCCGCCCCAGGTGCCGCCACTGGCCTGCTGGAGCAGGGCCCAAAGGCGGGTGTCGCTGGGCAGATCGGGATCGGCGACGAGGGGCAGAGCAGGCTGGCGAGTGGCCAGGACTTTTTGTCCTTCGCCGGGCGTGAGGCGCTTTTCAGCAGACCCGACGAAGTTGATCGAGCCAATCAGGGAATTGCGGTCGATGACAATCTCGATCAGATCACCGTCACGGACCTTACCGATCGGCCCGCCCGCGAGTGCTTCCGGGCCAACGTGGCCGATGCAAGCGCCGGTCGAGACGCCGGAGAATCGGGCGTCCGTGATCACCGCGACCTCCTTACCCCATTTCAAATAGCGCAATGCCGACGTGATTTGATAAATCTCCTCCATTCCGGCCCCGAGCGGGCCCCGGCACATCAGCACGATCACATCTCCTGGCTGAATCTTTCGCTCCGAGCGCCCCTTGATCGCGGCTGTCGCCTCGCGTTCGCTGGTGAAAACGCGGGCCGGCCCGATCTTGCGATAAACACCATCGAGCCCGACCACCGATGGGTCGATCGAGGTGCTTTTGATGACCGAACCCTCCGGCGCGATGTTGCCGATCGGGAAGGTCACGGTGCTCGTCAATCCGCGCTGTTTGGCCTTTGGTGGCGGCAGGATCACGTCATCGGGATCGACCCCGTCGCGCTCCTGCAACACTTCTCGCAGTCGGCCCCGGCGATCGGAGCGCTCCCACCATTCGAGCACGTCGCCCAATCGCACGCCGGCGGTGGAGAGTGCGTCGAGCCGCAACAGCCCGAGCGCTCGGAGATGCAGCATCAACTCGGGAACCCCGCCGGCAAGGAAAAATCGGACGGTCGGATGGCCGACCGGCCCGTTGGGCAAAACGTCGACCAGGCGGGGAACGCGGCAATTAACGCGATGCCAATCCTCGACCGTCGGCCGCCGCAGTCCCGCTTCGAACGCGATCGCCGGCACGTGCAGCAAAAGGTTCGTCGAACCACCGCACGCGGCATGCACAGTCATCGCATTTTCCAGCGCGTCGAGCGTCAGGATGTCGCGCGTCGCAAGCTTTTTCTGAGCGAGCGCGACGACCGCGCGAGCCGCTTGTCGTGCGGCGTTCAGCCAGATCGGCTGGCCGGACGGAGCCAACGCGGTGTGAGGCAGTGCGAGGCCCAACGCTTCCGCGACAACCTGCGACGTAGCCGCCGTCCCCAGGAACTGACAGCCCCCGCCGGGAGAGCCACAGGCGCGGCATCCCATGTCGGCCGCATAGTCGAGCGTGATGTCTCCCTCGGCGAATCGCGCTCCGATCGACTGCACCTTGCCCGCATCTTCAGCGTCTGCCGCCGGCAAAGTCACGCCACCCGGCACGATGACCGTCGGCAGATCGTGTTGAGCCGCCAGGGCCATCATCGCCGCGGGCAACCCTTTGTCGCAGGTCGCCACGCCGATCACTCCCTTACGTAGCGGGAGCGATCGGATCAGCCGTTTCATGACGACGGCCGCATCGTTGCGATACGGTAGACTGTCCATCATGGCCGTGGTGCCCTGCGAGCGCCCGTCGCACGGATCGCTGACGGCCGCGGCAAACGGCAAGCGCTCCAAGCGATCCAGTTCTTCGGCCGCCGCCTTCACCAACAAGCCGACTTCCCAGTGTCCAGTGTGATAGCCCAGCGCGATCGGGTGACCGTCTTCCGCCCGCAACCCTCCTTGGGTGCTGAGAATGAGCACCTGATCCCGCAGCAGTTGCTGGGGATTCCAACCCATCCCGGCACTTTGAGTCATCCCGAACAGGTCGCCGCTGGGGCTGTTTAAGAGCAGTTCGTCCGTCAGCGGGAGCCGGCCGGCCGGACCTGTGGCCCGTGTCTCGACGCGGAACAATTCCGGGTCGCGGGCGTCAAGAAGATCGTCAAGTCGGTCGGACATGAGGAGATGCGTCGCTCGAGAACCGCTCGGTGAGATGATTTTCGCCCGGCCAAGCCGCCCTCGCTTAGAGGAATCGCAGGGCGGTTATACAATCCCTTGGGCCGGCCGTTGGTCGATTATAGAGGTCGTACGGCGGTTGGTGCGACGGGGCGCGTCAATCGAGTTATGCCGCACGCTTGGCCCTGGCCAACCCTATGATCGAGCGACCCCTATAATTCATTTGAGACGAAAACTCCCGAGACGAAACGCCGGCACCGTCCGAATCGAGTCCAGGTGACGCATGCAACTTCCCGTGTTTGAGCAGCCCGCGTTTGAGCAGGCGGTGAAGTTGCCGGGGCGATACGAAGATCCTCTCGACCTGATGGACGAGATCGAATCGCTCAAAAAGGAAAAGGACGCCACGATCCTGGCCCACTATTACGTCGACGGCGAAATTCAGGACGTGGCCGACTTTACGGGCGACAGCCTTAAGCTGTGCCGCGATGCGGCGGGGGTGCGCTCGTCGGTGATCGTGTTTGCCGGCGTCCATTTCATGGCCGAGTCGGCGAAAATGCTCAACCCCGAGAAGACTGTCCTCATCCCCGATTTGCTCGCCGGCTGTTCGCTCGCGGAAAGCTGCCCGTTCGACAAGCTCGACGCCTATCAACGCAAGCTGCGCAGCGAGGGCCGCAACTTTGTCACCGTGGCCTACATCAACACGACGGCCGCCGTGAAAAGTTTGTGCGATTGGATCGTGACCAGCGGCAACGCACGCGAAACCGTCGAAAAGATCCCCGCTGATCAAGAGATTCTGTTCGTCCCCGATCAACACTTGGGCCGTTACCTCGAAGAGGTGACCGGCCGCAAGATGATCCTGTGGCCCGGCTCGTGTATTGTTCATGAGATTTTCAGTCTGCAGGATCTCCTGCGAGCCAAGAAGAACAACCCGGGCTGCATCGTGATCGCGCATCCCGAGTGTCCGCAAAACATCCTCGAAGTCAGCGACATGGTCGGCGGCACGGAAAAGATGCGGAAGTACGTCGCGTCGATCGCGACCCCGACCAAGTTTCTGGTCGCCACCGAAGCCAACATGATCCACCCCCTCAAAAAGGCCGCCCCGCAACACGAATACATTCCGGTGCCGGGAATCATAACGTCCTCCGGCGAGACGTGTGCGTGTAACCGCTGCCCGCACATGGCCCGCAACACGCTCGCCAGCGTTCGCGATTGCCTCAAATTCGGCCGTCCGGAAATTCAATGGCAGCCCTATTTCGACAAGTCGGCCGAAGTGCTCCGGCGGAGCTTGCTTAGCTGAGTCGCCGCCTTCACGACGACCCCTCGGAAAACCGCTCGCATGGCCGCCAAGAAGCAGGAAAAGGGAGACCCAAACTCGCAGACTGTCTGCCGCAACCGCCGCGCGCGCTTCGAGTACGACATTCTGGACGAGATCAATTGCGGGATCGTGCTCACCGGTAGCGAAGTCAAAAGCATTCGCAACGGCAAGATCGCGATCGAAGAAGCCTTCGCCCGCGTTCGTAGCGGCGAACTGTGGCTGGTCGGGGCCGATATCGCCGTGTATCCGCAAGCGACCGTGATGAATCACGAGCCGAAGCGCATCCGCAAGCTGTTGATTCGCAAACAGGAGCTGCAAAAGGTCGTCGAATCGGCCGCCCAAAAAGGCCTGACACTCGTGCCGCTGGCGGTGTTCTTCTCCCGCGGATTTGTGAAAGTGTCCGTCGCCATCGCCAAGGGCCGCAAGCTGCACGACAAGCGCGAGGCCCTCAAACGCAAAGAGGACACTCGCGAAATGCGGAACGCAACGCTGCGACGGCGGTAGTCGCGTCAGTCGTCGCGCGTCCCGGCGAGCCTCCGGAGTCAGCCGGAGGGTGCTTGGCTAACGCGGCGCGAGGACCCGTTTCAACTCGTCAATCAGATCCGCCTCGGTCACCGTCGTTTGCTGGCCCGCCTGCAGATCCTTGACTTGAAAGTTGCCTTGGGCGAACTCGGTCTGGCCGGCGATGACGGCCGCTTTGAAGCCTTTCCGGCTAGCGTAGCTCAGTTGCTTGCCGATATTGCGGGCATCGCAGAAGACTTCCGTGTCGATCCCCGCGGCACGCAGACGCCGGGCGATCCGCAGGTAGTCGCCGGTGTGGGCAGCGTCGAAGAGCAGAATCAGCACCGGCGCCGGCGTCGATGCGGCGGCCAGCATTCCGAGTTCTTCCATCGCCGCCAGCAAACGGTCCAAACCGAGGCTGGCTCCGACTCCCGGGAGCTTTTGGCTGGTGAACAAGCCGGCCAGGTTGTCGTAGCGGCCGCCGGAACAGACGCTGCCGATGCCGGGCAGATCGGTTAAGAACGTCTCGTAAATTGTGCCGGTGTAGTAATCGAGTCCGCGGGCGATCGACAGGTCGAGCGAAATACGACCTTCCGGAACTCCCGCCGCGGCGGACCAGGTGAATAACTCGCGCAGCTTGTTCACGCCGTTCAAGCCCTGTTCATTTCCCGCGATCATCGTCTCGACTTGCGAGAGAATTTCAGCCGAGCTGCCGGTCAGTTCGGTCATCTTCAAGACCGCATCGGCCTGCGCCGCGGTGGTGCCGACCTTCTCCGTCATTTCGGCAATCACCGCCTCGCGGCCGATCTTGGGCAACTTATCGAGGGTGCGAAGCACGCCGACGGTTTGGCCGGTGAGGCCCAGGTGCTCCAACAGCCCGTTCAGCACGAGCCGATTGTTGATGCGAATCACGAATTTCGAGAAGCCGAGCCGCTCCATCAAGTCGTGAATGACCAGCAGCGTTTCGGCGTCAGAGATGTTCGAGTCGGTGCCGAGCGTGTCGAAATCACATTGAATGAATTCGCGGAAGCGGCCCTTCTGCGGTTTCTCGGCCCGCCAGACCGTGGCGATGTGATACCGCTTGAAGGGAGTGCCGATCTCTTGCAGGTGCTGGGCAGCGAAGCGAGCCAACGGCACCGTGAGATCGAACCGCATGGCGACGTCGCGCTCGCCGGCGTCGGTGAAGCGGAACAACTGCTTGTCGGTCTCGTCGCCGCCTTTACCGAGAAGGATCTCGCTGTATTCGAGCGCAGGCGTGTCGATGGGCGAAAAGCCGAACCCGCGGTAGACGCGGCGGGCCGTATCGATCAGGTGCTCACGGGCCATCATCGGCCCGGGGAGATAATCCCGAAATCCCTTGAGCGTTTGCGGCTTGATCACGGGCTTGGACATAACTGGGTCGCGTGCCTCCTGTGCGAAAATCGTGAAGCGCGGTTCAACCGACGCTGGTGAGAATGGGCAGGGAAATGGTGGGGCTGCCGGCGCGTTTTTTCTTGCGGCGCGGCGGCATGACGGCTTCGGCGTATTCCCAAATCTGTTCGGGCGTCTCGAAGAATTTCTCGTAAACCGCGTCGTCTTCGTACTCGCAGTTTTTGATCGAGTAGTCACGGCAAACTTGCGGACGCGTGTCGTACGTTCCGCAACGGTTGTCGGGAAGCAGGTGCTGGCAGTCGGCGTGGACCATCAGGTACCAGACCTTGTCCTCGACGAAGAGTGAGACGCGGCCGTGCATCATGAACCAACGCAGATAGTCAAATTCCTTCCAAGTCGTCGGTTCCTCGATCGGAAGGGCAAAATAGCGGCAGCATTTCCCCGTGCAATAACTGCACAGGCACTCCCCGGCTTTGAGGTTTGACCGCAGGATTTTGGGGGGTCTTTGCATCGTGTTTCAGCTCCGTCCGAGTCGATAAGGTCGGCGACCGCCAGCCGGGGCGCCATTGTAGCGACCCCAACCGCGCGAGCGAATCGAATAAGCCGATTCTAGGGGCGGCCCTCCGTTGGTCGGCCGTTCGGCGGCCCCGCGACATCAATTCACCTGCCCTGTGTATCAATTCGCCCTTCGGGAAAGGCCCGCTTATTGACCATGCCGTGAAAACGGGCCTATGATAAAGGTTGACCTTTGGAAGGGACGATTTCGATGCACATCGTTGGCAAGATTCTGATTGGCCTCCTGGCGATTGCGGCAGCCTTCGGCTTCATCATCGCGGCCCGGCTGGTGAACACCCGGGGCGACTGGATGAAGCAAGTTCAGGCCGCGAAGGCCAACGACGAGAAGTCGGCCCAAGGCCTCATTGAAGCGCGACAGGCCTTTGAGGAATCCCGAGCCGATCTCGAACGCGAGATGCTCCGCTGGGATCGCTACTTCTCGCCGGTGAAGGGGGCTTTTGACGCCACCACGAATGCCATCATCGCGAGCGCGGGCAAAACGGCCGGCATCCAGCCGAACAAAGAACTGTACGCGTTTCAAATTGGTGACAACGGCAGCACGACGTATGTCGGCTCCTTCAACGCGGCCGAGGTCCAGGCCAACGAGTCGGGCCTCAAAGCGACGTTCCCGGTTCGTGCTCAAGACGTGGCCACCTGGAATGGACAGAATTTTCGGCTCCGCACCGTGATCCCTTCGGCGTTCGTCTCGCAGTTCGCCGACTTGCAGTCCAAGCTGGTCACCCAAGACGAGTTGCTCAAGAAGCAAGAAAAGAATCTCCTGACGCAAGGCGAGCTGTCAGCCGCCGCTCGCGAGCAGCGCGAGGCGCGCGTCGCCGAATTGCTCGGCGGAGGCGAAGCCAAGGCCGCCGGTCTGGTCGCCGAAATCAATCGGGCTGATGATGATCGCAACGCTTCGCTCGCGCGAGTCGACGAGCTGCGACGCAAAATCCGCGAAGCCAAGATCCAAGTCACCAGCCTGATCCAGACCAACAACGAGTTGGCCGCCTCGCTTCCGGGCCAACCGCCGCGGGAACACGCCGAGGCCGGATCGAAGTAAGCTCGCGAAATCGCCTCGGGGCGCGGCGCTCTCGTTGAGCGGAAACCGAGGGAAGCCCCCCTCACCCCCGGCCCCTCTCCCGCCAGGGGAGAGGGGAGAAGAATTTCACGTAGCATCGTCTCGGGCGAGCTGCGGCGCCGACGCTCTTCCAGACTATTCCCGGTCCACGGAAAGCCGTACCATCTTTCCAGGGCATCCTCTGCCGAGCTGATCGGTCTGCCTCTTCCATCTCGTCGCCGTTGCGAAGGCCTTGAATGGGCATCTATAGCCGCGATTATCTGCGTGACGACCGGCGTGGCTGGTCGGGGGCGGCGTCGTGGGGGACGCCCGGCTGCAAATGGATCATTGTTGCCAACATCGTGGTCTTCGTGCTGCAACTGGTGATCACTCACCCCACCGAAGTCATCTTTGGTGACCAGGTCTTCGTGCGACAAACCAGTGTCGTCACCGAAGCGCTCGCACTGGATCCCTCGCGCGTCTTGCATGGCGAAATCTGGCGTCTCGTGACGTACTCGTTCTGCCACGAGGCAGGCGGCGGATTTCCCTGGCACATCCTGTTCAACATGCTGTTTGTCGGCTGGTGGGGCACGACGCTCGAGCGAATGTATGGAACGCGCGAGTTCGTGCTCTTTTACCTGACGGCCGCTCTGGCCGCGGGATTGGCGTTTCTCGGCCTCTCTTTCCTGCAGGGAGATCCCACTCCCGCGATCGGCGCCTCCGGCGCGGTCATGGCCATCATGGCGCTATATGCCATCTTTTATCCACGCGAAGAGATTCTGCTGTTCTTCTTCCTGCGCGTGC
>Ga0210393_10002953_pt1 | contig 13804 bp, 13 predicted proteins | sample IncBWC27OmetaG_FD_160068 | JGI IMG/M metagenome (GOLD analysis project Ga0210393, IMG submission 160068) | Forest soil microbial communities from Barre Woods Harvard Forest LTER site, Petersham, Massachusetts, United States - Inc-BW-C-27-O ... | reverse complement strand
CGCGCCCCGGCCCTCGAGTGCCTTGACCGCATTGAGGCCAACCTCCGGCGTGCCGGACGCCGCGTATTCGCTGCATCGAACATCGCCGCCGCAATAGACCGCGAATTCGTCGATGCAAGCGGGAATCGGCTCATGGGCGATCGCGAACATGGTCGCAAAGATGGGATGACTGTGAATGACGCTGCCGATGTCGTCGAATGCCTGGTAGCAAGCCAGGTGCAGCTTCATTTCTGACGACGGCGATCGGCCGTCCGTGGCTTTTAACACGGTGCCTTCGGAATCAACCAGTACGAGGTCGTCGAGTTCCATGTCGCGATAGTCGACAGACGACGGTGTGATGACGATGTTGCCGTCGGAGCGGCGCGCCGAGATGTTGCCGGCGGTTCCCTCGACCAGCCCCCGGCGCAGCATGTCCTTGGCGGCGTCCAGCACCGCGGTTTCCGGGTTGGCGACGGATTTCACGGATGTCATGGGCCGAGCACCTCCGGGTTGACGATATGGGCGGGTGTGTTGCCGGACAACAGCGCTTCCAGATCGTCGGCAACCATCTGCGCCTGCCGAGCCTCAGTGTTCCACGTGGCACCCCCGATGTGCGGGGTCAAGACGACGTTGGGCATACCCACCAGCGGGTGATCGGTCGGCAGCCATTCGCCGACGAAGTGATCCAGGCCGGCGGCCGCCACCTTGCCGGCGCGCAACGCGTCGACGAGCGCGTCGGTGTCGTGCAGCTGAGCCCGCGCGGTGTTGAGGAAGACCACGCCGTCGCGCATGGCCGCGAACTGCTCGGCGCCGATCATCCCGACGGTGTCGTCGGTGACCGCCGCGTGCAGGGAGACGACGTCGGCCTCGCCCAGCAGTTCGTCGAGGCTATGACGGGCTTCGTCGTTGTACGGGTCGTAAGCGATGACCCGCATGCCCAGCCCGGTCAGTCGCCATCGCAACGCGCGGCCGACGGCACCAAGGCCCACCAGTCCGACGGTGAGCCCGGCCATCTCCCAGCCACGGAACCGCTGATACGGGATGATGCCGTCACGAAACATGTTGCCGCTGCGGACATCCGCGTCGGCGGTCAGCAGGTGACGGGTAGCGGCCAGCAGCAGCGCCACCGTCATCTCGGCGACCGCGTCGGCGTTGCGGGCCGGGGTGTTCAGCACCGGGATGCCAGCCGCGGTGGCACCGGCGATATCGACGTTGTTGGGGTCGCCGCGGGTGGACGCGACCGCGCGCAAGCCCAAGTCGAACACCGGGCCGCGGACCGAGTCGCTTTCCACCACAACCACATCGGCGGCGTCGGCGGTGATCCGCTCGGCCAGCTGCTCTGGAGTGTAGATCCGCAGCGGGTTCTGATCGATCCACGGGTCATACACCACGTCGGCCAGCTGCTGCAGTTTGGCGAACCCCGGTCCGCGCAGCGGGGCTGTCACCAAGGCGCGCGGTCTTGACGTCACGAACCCCAATGCTGGCGTACGGTGACGCCCGTGTCACGTGAAGGCGTCACAATCGGCATCGACGTGGGCAGCACCGCGGTCAAGGCGGTAGTCGCCGACGCCGACGGCTGCGTGACGGCCCGGGTACGGATTCCGCATGGGTTGCGGGTACCGGCGCCCAACCGGCTGGAGCACGACGCCGAGGAGGCATGGCGCCGGGGCCCGCTGGCGGCCCTTGACCAGCTGCGCCAGCTCGGTCCCGGGTCCGAGGTCCGGGCGGTGGCGGTTTCGGCGATGGTCCCCTCGTTGACCGCCGTCGACGCCGCGGGCACGCCGCTGACACCGGGACTGCTGTACGGCGACGAGAGGGGCCGGGTACCGGGCGCCGACGACCAGCCACTGCCGGCGTTGGGCGAGGCCGCCGAGTTTCTGCGCTGGACGGCCGCCGAGGCGCCCGACGCGGCCGGATACTGGCCGGCGCCGGCGGTGGCCAACCACGCTCTGGCGGGCGAGGCGCTGATCGACGTCGCCACGGCAGCCACGGCGTTCCCCCTGTTCGATGGAACGGGCTGGAACCCGACGGCATGCGCCGACCGCGGCGCGACCGTCGAGCAGATGCCACGGGTGGAGACGATCGGGACGGTGGCCGGGCAGGTGCGCGGGACTGGGGCCCTGTTGGGGATCGGCGCCATCGACGCGCTGTGCGAGCAGATCGTGGCCGGCGCCGATCGCGACGGCGATGTGCTGGTGATATGCGGCACCACCCTGATCGTGTGGACCACCGTCGGCGAGGCGCGGCAGGTGCCCGGCCTGTGGACCATTCCGCACACCACCGCCGGCAAGAGCCAGATCGGCGGCGCCAGCAACGCCGGTGGGCTGTTTCTCGGCTGGGTGGATCGCCTTGTCGGACCGGGCGACCCGGAGTCGGTCGATCCGCACCGGGTACCGGTGTGGTCGCCCTACCTACGCGGGGAGCGCACGCCGTTCCACGATCCGGATCGTCGCGCCGTGCTCGACGCCCTGGATCTCACCCACGACGCCGCCTCGCTGCGCAGGGCCGCCTACGAGGCGTCGGGCTTCGTCGTTCGTCAGCTCATCGAGCTCAGTGGAGCGTCGGCATTGCGCATCGTTGCCACCGGTGGTGGCACCAGGCTGCAGCCGTGGATGCAGGCCATCGCCGACGCCGCCGGCCGGCCGGTCGAGGTGTCCGCGGTGGCCGAGGGCGCGGCCCTGGGAGCGGCCTTCCTCGCTCGCATGGCGGCCGGCCTGGAGACGACGATCGCCGACGCGGCCCGCTGGGCCGCCACCGATCGCGTCGTCGATCCCGATCCCGGCTGGGCGGCAGCGATCGAAGACCGCTACCAACGGTTCCTGGAGCTGGGAAATCGACGATCCGACGCGATACCTCCGGCCGCCGCGTTCTAGGCTGGTGCAATGACTGACCACGACCGCAAAGCAGCCCGCCGCGAGATCGCAGACGCGCTGTTGCAAGCTCTTGAACGTCGGCATGAAGTACTCGACCTCATGGTGGAGTCCGAGAACAAGGCGGCCGCGGTCGAGGCAATCGTCAAATTGCTCGACACGTCCCACGTCGCCGCCGAAGCCGTGATGAACATGTCCTTCGATCGGCTCACCAAGGATTCGCGCAGGAAGATCCTTGCTGAACTCGAGGACCTGAACAAGCAGCTGAGCTTCACGCTCAACGAACGGCCGGCCAGCTCGGGCGAGACCCTGGAGCTCCGAGCCTTTTCCGCCGACGAGGACCGCGACGTCTTCGCCGCCCGCACCCAGGACGTCGGCGCCGGCGGCGACGGCTCTGGCGGACCGGCAGGCAATCTCGACGACGAGATCCGTGCGGCGCTGCGACGTGTCGACGACGAAGAGGCGGCATGGTTCGTGGCCGTCGATTCGGGGCAGAAGGTCGGCATGGTGTTCGGCGAGCTGGTCCACGGCGAGGTGAACGTGCGGATCTGGATTCACCCCGATTACCGGAAGAAGGGTTACGGCACCGCCGCGCTGCGCAAGTCGCGGTCAGAGATGGCGTGGTGTTTTCCAGCCGTGCCGTTGGTTGTCCGGACGCCGGCAGCCAAACCGAGCTAAGTCAACGTTGCCGATACGTATGTGATATCGCCGAACGCGACCATGGACGGTTGGTCTGGAAACTCAAAACCGTTGTCGGCGTATAGTGCTGGCGTGCTGTGCACCGTCGACTGCCAGCCGCGATCGGCCAGGTAGGCCACCGCATCGTTGCGCTCGCCGGAGTAGACCAAGTCGGCCCAGTTGAGGTTCAATCCCAGGCGCCGCCAGCGCTCGCTGATCTCGCGCCCCCGCTTTTCGATGCGGTCGCGGATGTTTGGCACGTAGCCGGTGCCCAGTCTGCTGCCGCTGGCGCTCAGCGCGGTGATGTTGTCGAACAAGCGGTCCTGCGCGTCCGGCGGCAGATACCCCAGTAGCCCCTCGGCGATCCAGGCCGCGGGCCGCGTGGTGTCAAATCCACTGTTGCGCAACGCCGCCGGCCAGTCGTCGCGCAGATCGATCCCCACCGCCCTGCGGTCGGCAATCGGGGCCGCGCCGAGGTCGGCAAGGGTGCGGGTCTTGAACTCGATCACCTTCGGCTGGTCGATTTCGTAGAGCACGGTCCCGGCCGGCCATGGCAGCCGGTAGGCGCGGGTGTCAAGTCCGGAGGCCAAGATGACGGCCTGGCGGATGCCGGCTTCGGCGGCGTCGGTGAAGAAGGAGTCGAAGAATCGGGTGCGGACCGCCATCCCTTCGCTGAGTCGCTGTGGAGTGAATGCCGGATCGTCCTCGGCGACTTCGATTTCGCCGTTCATCATCCGGATAAAGGCGTCCACGCCCACGGCGTTCACCAGGGGCTCTGCGAAGGGGTCGTCGATGAGTGGGTTCGGGCCCTTCGAGGCCATCGCCCGCCGGGCAGCCACCGCGGTGGCGGTGGCGCCCACGCTGGATGCCAAATCCCAACTGTCGCCGTCAAATCGCTTGGTGTCGCTATGCGTCATGGGGCCTTCCTAACTGAGCGTTGCGGTAACGGTGGTGATGTTGCGCAATTGCGCCAGCTCGTCGTCGTCCGGGAAGACGCGGCCGTAATCGGCGAACAGGTCCCGCCGTGGCCGGGCGTTCACTTGCCAGCCTCGATCGCTCAGGTAGTCAATGACGTTGCTGCGCTCGCCGTCGAAGAACAGTCCGGACAGGTCGATGTCGCAGCCCAGACTGGCCCACCGCTGGTTGAATTCCTGAGCGCGCTCGGACATCGCCACACCGGAGTCCGGATGGTATTCGGTGGCCAGCTTGCTTCCCGGCGCGCTGAGTGCGGTGATGTTGTCGAAGAGCTGGTCCTGAGCTTCGGGCGGAAGGTACATCAGCAAGCCTTCAGCGCTCCAGGAAGTCGGTTGCGTCACGTCGAATCCGCTGCTGCGCAACGCGGCCGGCCAGTCTTCCCGCAGATCGATGCTGACGGTTCGCCGGTCTGCGGCCGGCGCAGCGCCCAGGGTTGACATCGTGGCGCTCTTGAACTCAATGACTTTGGGCTGATCGACTTCATAGACCACACTCTCGAGTGGCCAGGACAGCCGGTAGGCGCGTGCGTCCAGGCCGGCGGCCAGGATCACCGATTGACGAACCCCGTCGCGGGCCGCGTTGAGAAAAAAATCGTCGAAGAAGCGGGTGCGCACCGCGATCGAATCGGTTTCCAGCTGTAAATCCCGTTCGCCGCCATCGGGCGATTCCGTTGCGACGATTTCACCGTCAACCAGGCGGCGGAAGAAATCGAGCCCGACCGCGCGTACCAGTGGCGCGGCGAACGAGTCGTTGATGATCGGGTCGGTTCCCCGACTGGCCACCGCCCGGGCGGCGGCGACCATCGTGGCGGTGGCACCCACGCTGGACGCCAGGTCCCAGCTGTCTTGATCGGTCCGTGTCATCGTGCTCCTTGTAGTTCTGCGTTGGGGCGCCGCATGCGTCTGCGCAGGCCAGGTCCCAGGTATCGGCGTCAAAACGTGCGCTGCTCAGTTGCGTCATACATCGCTCCCCACACAGCTTCGATACTTAGCAAATGCAATGAGCCATCAGCACTCTACGCCTCGCCGCTGAGCGCCGCCTGTGTCTTTTTGGGGCCTTTAGGGCGCCTGCACTCTGGCTCCGCACAGGCCCTTAAAAGGACCCACCCAAACCAGCTGTTAGTCTCGTACACGGTTTTGACGCGCGACGCCGTACGTCCTGGCCTGCGGGAGTTGGGCGCGTGACGCAGGATTACCCCCGGGCTGCGCAGGAGGAAGAGTGCTTTCGGCTTTCATCTCATCGCTGCGGACAGTCGACCTGAGACGGAAGATTCTCTTCACGCTTGGCATTGTCGTGCTGTACCGCTTCGGTGCCGCTTTGCCGTCGCCCGGTGTCAATTTCCCGAACGTGCAGCAGTGCATCAAAGAGGCCAGCGGTGGCGAAGCCGGACAGATCTACTCGTTGATCAACCTGTTCTCCGGTGGTGCGCTGCTGAAGCTCACCGTTTTTGCGGTGGGGGTGATGCCGTACATCACCGCCAGCATCATCGTGCAGCTGCTCACCGTCGTCATCCCGCGGTTCGAGGAACTGCGCAAGGAAGGCCAGTCCGGCCAGGCCAAGATGACGCAGTACACCCGCTATCTGGCTATTGCGCTGGCGATCCTGCAGGCCACCAGCATCGTGGCGCTGGCGGCCAACGGCGGGCTGCTCCAGGGCTGCTCGCTGGAGATCATCGCCGACCAGAGCATCCTCACCCTGGTCGTCATCGTGCTGGTGATGACGGCCGGTGCGGCGCTGGTGATGTGGATGGGCGAGCTGATCACCGAACGCGGAATCGGCAACGGCATGTCGCTGCTGATCTTCGTCGGCATCGCCGCACGCATTCCGTCCGAAGGCAAAACCATCCTGGACAGCCGCGGCGGGGTCATCTTCGCCGCCGTCTGCGCGGCCGCGCTGGTCATCATCGTCGGCGTGGTGTTCGTCGAGCAGGGCCAGCGCCGCATCCCCGTGCAGTACGCCAAGCGCATGGTGGGCCGGCGCATGTACGGCGGAACCTCGACGTATCTGCCGCTCAAGGTCAACCAGGCCGGCGTTATTCCGGTCATTTTCGCGTCGTCGCTCATCTACATTCCGCACCTGATCACCCAGCTGGTCCGGAGCGGCAGCGGCGGTTTGGGCAACAGCTGGTGGGACAAATTCGTCGGCACTTACCTGTCGGACCCGAGCGACCCGGTCTACATCAGCATTTACTTCGGGCTGATCATCTTCTTCACGTACTTCTACGTATCGGTCACCTTCAATCCCGACGAGCGAGCCGACGAAATGAAGAAGTTCGGCGGCTTCATTCCCGGCATCCGGCCGGGCAAGCCGACGGCCGACTATCTGCGTTATGTGCTGAGCCGGATTACCCTGCCGGGCTCGATCTACCTCGGCGCGATCGCGGTACTGCCGAATCTGTTCCTCCAGATCGGCAATGGCGGAGGGGTCCAGAACTTGCCATTTGGTGGTACTGCGGTTCTGATCATGATTGGCGTCGGTTTGGATACGGTCAAACAAATCGAGAGTCAACTCATGCAGCGCAACTACGAAGGGTTCCTCAAGTGAGAGTTGTTTTGCTGGGACCGCCGGGGGCGGGCAAGGGCACGCAGGCCCAGAAGCTCGCCGAGAAGCTCGAGATCCCGCAAATCTCCACTGGCGAGCTGTTCCGGCGCAACATCGACAACGGCACCAGACTCGGGCTGGAGGCCAAGCGCTACCTGGACGCCGGTGACCTGGTGCCCTCCGACTTGACCAACCAGCTCGTCGACGAGCGGCTCAGCGATGCGGATGCGGCCAACGGTTTCATCCTGGACGGGTATCCGCGCTCGCTCGAGCAGGCCAAAGCGCTGCACGACATGCTCGAACGCCGGGGCACCGACATCGACGCGGTACTGGAGTTCCGGGTGTCGCAGGAGGAGTTGTTCCAGCGGCTGAAGGCGCGCGGCCGCGCCGATGACACCGACGACGTCATCCTCAACCGGATGAAGATCTACCGCGACGAGACTGCCCCGCTGTTGGAGTACTACAGCGGCGAATTGAGGACCGTCGACGCCGTCGGCACGATGGACGAGGTGTTCGCCCGCGCGCTGCAAGCGCTGGGCAAGTAACGATGAGCCCGCTCGCACGGCTGCGAAGTCGCAGGGTCGTGCCGCAGCGCAGTGCGAGTGAACTCGACGCGATGGCGGCGGCCGGCGCTGTGGTTGGCGCTGCGCTGGACGCCGTGCACGCTGCCGCGGTGGCGGGGGCGTCGACCTTGAGCCTGGACGAAATCGCCGAGTCGGTGATTCGCGAAGCCGGCGCGATACCGTCGTTTCTGGGCTATCACGGTTACCCGGCGTCGATCTGCGCATCGGTCAACGACCGGGTCGTTCACGGCATCCCGTCCGCCGCGGAAATACTGGCGCCAGGCGACCTGGTATCCATCGACTGCGGCGCGGTCCTGGACGGCTGGCACGGTGATGCGGCGATCACCTTCGGGGTCGGCACGCTGGATCCAGCCGACGAAGCGCTGTGCGCGGCGACCAGGGAATCGCTGGAAGCCGGAATCGCGGCGATGATCGCCGGCAACCGGTTGACCGACGTTGCGCATGCCATCGAAGTGGGCACCCACGCCGCCGAGGCCCACTACGGACACGCTTTCGGGATCGTGGAGGGCTACGGCGGCCACGGCATCGGCCGGCACATGCACATGGATCCGTTCCTGCCCAACGAGGGCGCCCCGGGCCGGGGCCCGCTGCTGGCCCCCGGTTCGGTGCTGGCCATCGAACCGATGCTGACGCTCGGTACCGGCAAAACTGTCGTGCTCGACGACGAGTGGACGGTGACCACCACCGACGGGTCACGTGCGGCACATTGGGAACACACGGTCGCGGTGACGGAGACCGGACCACGCATCCTTACGCTCGCCTAGCCTTGAACTAAACACCTGCTTGACTCGTGTCTAGTGGGCGGAGGTGATCGAGTGGCTCGTGGGGCCGGCACCGCGGCTGCCGAAGCCGCTCTGATGAAGGCGCTCTACGACGAGCATGCCGCGGTTTTGTGGCGCTACGCCGTCCGGTTGACCGGCGACGCGACCCTGGCCGAGGACGTCGTCCAAGAGACGCTGTTGCGGGCATGGCAGCATCCGGAAGTCATCGGTGACACCGAGAGATCGTCACGGGCGTGGTTGTTCACCGTCGCTCGCAACATGATCATCGACGACCGACGCAGCGCGCGGCACCGCAATGTGGTCGGTTCGATCGACGAAGAAGGCGCTCCCGAGCAGTCCACGCCGGACGAAGTGAACGCGGCGCTGGACAGGTTGCTGATCGCCGACGCGATGGCGCAACTATCCACAGAGCATCGGGCCGTGATCGAGCGCTCCTACTACCGCGGATGGACCACCGCGCAGATTGCTAAAGACCTCGATATTGCCGAAGGAACAGTGAAGTCGCGACTACACTATGCCGTGCGGGCATTGCGGCTCACTCTGCAGGAACTCGGAGTTACCCGATGACAGCCCAACCACCCATCCGGATGGTCATCGGCTCCGAATACTTGAAGGGTGACAGGAGATGGACGACATGAGGACGCCGTTACGAGGGCTTGGCCCGCCCGGTGACAACGAGGTATTTGGTTTGACCATCGAAGACAATCACCGCTACGCGATGTGGGATGCCGCATACGTGCTGGGGTCGTTGTCGGCCGTCGACCGCCGCGAATTCGAGGCGCACATGGCCAACTGCCCGGCATGCCAAGAGGCTGTCGCCGAGCTCAGCGGCGTCCCGGCCCTGCTTTCGCAACTTGACCGTGACGAAGTACTCGCGATCGGCGAGTCCGGCCCTTCATCGCCGACACCGGAGATGTCGCCGGAGCTTCTGCCGTCTTTGCTGGCAAAGGTGCGCTGGCGTCGCCGCCGCACACGCATCGCGACCTGGGTGGCGTCGTCCGCCGCGGCCGCGGTGCTGGGGGTCGGCGTGCTCGTTGGTGTCCAGGGTCATTTCTCGACACCTCCGCAGCAGGTGACCGCGTCCGCGGCGCAGATGTCACAGGTCGGTACCACCCTGCTGACCTCCACGGTAGACATGTCCAGCCAGCACTGGGGGACGTTCATCAATCTGAAGTGTGTCTGCCTGGCTCCGCAGTATGCGCACCATGACACGCTCGCGATGGTCGTGGTGGGTCGCGACGGCAGCCAGACTCGCCTGGCGACCTGGGTGGCCGTACCCGGCCACACGGCGACGCCTGCCGGCAGCATCTCGACGCCGCTCGACCAGATTGCCGCCGTGCAAGTGGTCTCCGCTGATAGCGGTCAGGTTCTGCTGCAGCGTTCGCTCTGAAATCCCATCGCGGGGTGAACCGAAGTCACCCGCGAGTCGTGTCATTGGCATCGTCTTTACCAGGCAGATCTAGGTGGGCAGATGCCGAGGAAGCTCCGGGTGGTCGACCACATCGTCGAACGCCTCGCGTTAATTGGAGTCGATCACATCTTCGGTGTGGACGGCGCCAACATCGAGGATCTGTACGACGCCGCGCATTTCCGGTCCGATATCACCGCGGTTCTGGCCAAGCACGAGTTTTCCGCCGCCACGATGGCCGATGGCTACAGCCGCAGCGGGGCCGGGCTGGGTGTGGTCGCGGCCACCTCGGGCGGCGGCGCGCTGAATCTTGTCGCGGCCCTCGGGGAGTCGCTGACAAGCCGGGTTCCGGTGTTGGCCCTGGTCGGCCAAACTGCCACAACCATGGACGGTCGGGGAAGTTTTCAGGACACCAGCGGCAGCAATGGATCGCTGAACGCCGAGGCGGTGTTTTCCGCGGTGTCCTTGTCGTGCCAGCGGGTGCTCAACCCGGCCGACATCGCTTCGGCGCTGTCGGAGGCCATCGCCGCGGCACGCACCGGCGGCCCGGCAGTGTTGTTGCTGCCCAAGGACATTCAGCAGGGATACGTCGACTGTTTGGATCAGGACGAGCCGACCAGCGACGGCGCCCATGACCTGCGTCCCATCGGCAACCCGGCTCCGATCGTTCCGCTGCTGCGCGACGCGAACGGCCCGGTAACCATCATCGTGGGCGAGCAGGTGGCCCGCGACAACGCCCGCGCCGAGCTCGAAGCGCTGCGTGCGGTGTTGCGCGCACAGGTGGCCACCGTGCCCGACGCCAAGGACGTCGCGGGCACACCCGGGTTCGGGTCCTCGTCTTCGCTCGGGGTGACCGGTGTGATGGGCCACCCGGGGGTCGCCGAAGCGGTGGCCGCAAGCGCCGTGTGCCTCGTGGTCGGCACCCGACTGTCGGTCACCGCGCGGACCGGCCTCGACGACGTGCTGGCGACGGTGCGGACGGTGTCGATCGGGTCAGCGACGCCGTATGTTCCGACCACTCACGTGCACACCGACGACCTGCGCGGCTCGCTCCGCATGCTCACCCAGGCAGTGTCCGGACCCGGGCGGCCGATAGGCGCGCGGGTGCCCGATGTGGTGCGGCGCACCGAACTGACACCGCCACCGTGCGAGGGCGAAGGTGTGCGCTACCGCGACGCCATGGCGGTGCTCGACGATGCCCTGCCCGACGGCGCAGACATCGTGGTCGACGCCGGCAACACCGGCGCGGCGACGATCCACTACCTGGCGGCGCGTCGCGGCGGGAGATTCGCGGTCGCGCTGGGTATGGGCGGCATGGGCTATAGCTTCGGCGCCGGCATCGGGATGGCTTTCGGGCGCGCCAACAGCGGACGTCCCGGCGGCCGCACCGTGGTGATCGCCGGGGACGGCGCGTTCTTTATGCACGGCATGGAGGTGCACACCGCGGTGCAGTACCGGCTTCCGGTGACGTTCGTGTTGTTCAACAACAACGCCCACGCCATGTGCGTGACCCGCGAGCAGCTGTTCTACGACGATCTCTACAGCTACAACCGATTCCGTCCCAGCCGGCTCGGCGCCGGTCTGGCTGCCATGTTCCCGGGTCTGACTTCTGTTGACGTGACTGATTTCAAAGGGTTTGCCGCGGCGATGCGCGCGGGGCTGGACGTCGACGGTCCGGCAGTGGTCAGTGTCGAGTGTGCTGCCGACGAAATGCCGCCGTTCGCACCATTCCTCACCCAGGTCCAAGTCAAAGCGACTGTCCCAGACAAGATTCCAACTGTGAAGGAGAACCGAACCGATGTCGCTGCCAGCGCTTGACGATATCCCCACGCCCATCGATGGGGTGATCCGTATCGAAACCAGCCCCCGAGAAAAGGCGACCCCGATCATCATGGAGATGATGCGTTCGGTGTACCCGCACGATCAGGTCTTCGGCGAATACTGCACCGTCAACGATTACATCGATTGTCCACCCGACGAGTTGTTCGAGTACATGGCTGACACTCGGAGCCTCGAGGAGTGGACATACAGTCTGCGTGGTTTCACCACCACCGACGAACCGGGTCTGTGGCTGGCCCACGACCGGCTTGGTTCAGAGACCGAGATCTACACCCGCACCAGCGTCAATGAGCAGGCGCGGACCGTCGACTACCACTGTGCGTGGGATCAGGGCAAGCACCTGTGGATGATCTATCTGATGCGCGTCATCGACGCCCAGGTGGTCCTCGACAAGCCGGGTTCGGTTGTGTTGTGGACGAATTGCCACCACCCGTTCTATGACCACAACCCATATCCGGAGACCGCACCGCCGCAGCGCCCGGTTTGGGTCGGTGATTTCTGGGACATGTTCGGCGCCGGCCACCTGCTGGAGATGAAGAACCTCAAGGCAATCGCCGAGTACCGCCACCGCAACGGCCTGCCGGTTACCCCGAAATGGATGAGTTGAGAAAAGGTGAGGACACCATGAGCCAGCCCGCCGTCAGTCTGATCGACGTCTCCACCTATCTGCCCGGTGAACCGATCGGCGCCGAGTACTACGCGCAATTCGCCGAATCCGATGACCTACGTGACAACGTCATGTTCCGCGCGCCGAAGTTTCGCCACCACGTCGCACCGGACGAGACTGCGGTCGACATGATCGAGCGCGCGGTGCAGGGGCTGATCGAACGCCACGGCCACGATGTCGTCGAAGGTGCGGACGTGTTGATCACCCACACCCAGGTACCGGATATGGCGTTCTACGGTGAAGGCGGCGGCATCGCTCACCGGCTGGGCTTGCGGCCCTCCTGGGTGCTGGATCTGAACAACGGCGGGTGCGCCGCATTTGTGTTGGCGCTCAACGTGGCTCGCAAACTGCTGTCGACCGGCGAAGGGCACACTGCGCTGATCGCCATCGCGCAGAATGCGGCCGGCCAGTTTTTCGATCAGACCACGATTCGCCGCAAGGCGCAGTCGGCGGTACCCGGTGACGGGGCCGCGGTCGGACTGGTCACGGTGAGCGACCAGTCGCCCATTCTCGATGTCGAGTGCCGCACCTACGGCGAGTACCACGGTGAAATGACGCTGTCGTATGATCCGCCCCGTAAGTGGTGGGCGGCCGGGCACGGGGAGGGCAGCATCGGCTTCACCGACAGCAAGGTCACCAAGGTACTGGCCCGGGGCAACCGGCAGGTCCCCGAGGTGGCGCTGGCGGTCTGTGACCGAATCGGCCTGCCCGCCAAAGACATCGACCTGCTGGTCACCAATCAGCCGAACCGGGCGTTTCTGCGCAACTGGCGTGAAGCGCTCGAGTTGCCCAAATCGAAACACGTCGACACCTTTGAAGATTGCGGCAACCTGTTCGGCGCCGGGATCCCGATCAACCTCGATCGCGCGATATCCGACGGTCAGGTCAAGGCCGGCGACGTGGTCATGATGGCAGGCTTTGCGCACGCCGGTGACTTCGCCGGCGCGGCAGCGGTGCGCTGGGGCGGACGAGGCTGATGCAAGTGGGCCCTCCGGCGGCCGAGATCGATGACGCGTTTCCCAACGCGATCGATCCGCATGCGTTGTCACTGAACGAAAACCCGTTTCCGCCACTCCCGGCGGTGCGGTCGGTGTTGGTTCGCTCCATCGATGCAGCCAACCGCTATCCGGAGTTTTTGCCCGAGCGGCTGCGCAGCGTGATCGCCGGCCGCATCGGCGTGCCCGCGGACCAAGTGGTACTGGGCGCCGGCGCGACGGGGATGGTGCTGCAGGCGCTGCAGGCGCTGACCGTTCCGGGTGACGCGATAGCGATGTCATCACCGACGTTCGACGGCTATCCGATCATTGCGGAGATGGCGCGGCTGAGGTCGGTGACCGTAGCGCTCGATGAGCACGGCCATAACGACCTCGACGGGCTGGCCGACGTCGCTGCGGATGCCCGCGTAGTGGTGGTGTGCCGGCCACACAACCCGACCGGCACGCTGGAGTCGACGGCCCAGCTGTTCCGATTCCTGCGCCGCG
>Ga0210393_10002952_pt1 | contig 13809 bp, 17 predicted proteins | sample IncBWC27OmetaG_FD_160068 | JGI IMG/M metagenome (GOLD analysis project Ga0210393, IMG submission 160068) | Forest soil microbial communities from Barre Woods Harvard Forest LTER site, Petersham, Massachusetts, United States - Inc-BW-C-27-O ... | reverse complement strand
GTCAACATCGCTGACGTGCTGGCGTTCTTGACGCGCATGACTGCGCAGGGCACCGCACACGTTCACAATCAAGCGTCGCTATGGCTTCACGTCATACCAACGACCGCGGCGGTTTTCACCACTGTTGGCGTGCTTATCGCCCTATCCGCCGCGATCATCCGCGAGCGGAAAAGCGCCGAGAGCCTGCGCTACGAGATAGTAACCGCAGCAGAGTATTTCAGTTACGACGGACGTCTGTGGCATTCGCAGCGGACGCGGAAAGGTTGGCGTTAATCATGTTATTCACCGCATTGCGTGACATGCACTGGCGCAGATGGCGCTTCGTGATCGCGATCGTCGTCACGGGCCTCGTATTCGCGATGACGCTCGTCCTCACCGGGCTCGCCAACGGATTCCGCGTAGAGGATGAGCGCACCGTCGATTCCCTCGGCGTCGACATGTTCTTGATCAAGTCCGGTGCGACCGGCCCATTCCTGGGCTCCGCACCGTTCCCGGCGGCAGAACTGCAAGTGGTCGCCGCCACCCCGGGCGTTGTGGCCGCAGCTCCGCTCGCGTACAAGGGGGCGACGTTCAAAAACGGCGACGCAACGCACCCGGGGGCCATGTTCGGCGCACCGGCGGGCGGCCCGGGTATGCCGGCGATGTCCGAGGGCAGGGCACCGTCAAGCCCCGATGAGCTGGCAGTGTCGAGCACGATTGGCCGCCAGATTGGCGAGCAGCTCGAGGTCGGATCGCGCAAGCTGCTGATCGTCGGCATCGTGAACAATTCCACCGCGCTGGCAAAGACACCGAACCTCTTCGTGACGACCGAAGGTGTCCAACAACTGGAGTTCGGCGGCCAGCCGCTCATCTCATCGATCGGGATTCGCGGCACACTGTCGCAGATCCCCGACGGCTACCGGGTTGTCAACCGCACCGTTGCGGTCGACGACCTGATGCGGCCGACCAAAATTGCGGTCCAGGCGATCAGAATCGTCGCCATTCTGCTGTGGATCGTTGCGGCGTTGATTGTGGGCGGCGTCGTTTACCTGTCCGCGCTGGAGCGCATGCGGGACTTCGCGGTCTTCAAGGCGATCGGCGTTGCGACGCGATCCGTCCTCGCCGGCCTGGTGCTACAGGCGATCGTCGTGGCCGTCCTAGCGGCCGGCTTCGGCGCAGGACTTTCGCGCCTGCTCGCACCCCTGTTTCCAATGAACGTCATCGAGCCCGCTTCGGCCTACCCGCTCCTGGCGGTAATCGCCGTCGGGGTCGGGATGTTGGCCAGCGCCACGGCAGTCCAGCGGGCTGCCACCGTCGATCCAGCACTCGCATTTGGAGGTCCCTAATCATGGTCGGTCTGCGCACCCAGAACCTCGTCGTCGAATACTCCAGCGGCGGCAATGCCATCCGCCCGATCGACGACCTCAACCTTGAACTCGATGACGGCTCGTTAACGATCCTGCTCGGCCCCAGCGGCTGTGGGAAAACGACATTGCTGTCGTGCCTCGGCGGACTCCTGACACCCACATCCGGCCAGATCACTGTCGGCGACGTGGACGTGACCTCGCTAAACCGTCGAGCGATGTCGCAATACCGGCGCCACAAGGTTGGCATCGTGTTCCAGGCGTTCAACCTGGTGCCAAGCCTGACGGCGCTGGAGAACGTCCTTGTGCCGCTGCGCGCAGCCGGAGTCTCGCGCCGCGCCGCGCGTGAGCGCGCCGAGGAGCTGCTGACCCGTGTTGGCTTGCAGGACAGGATGACCCATCGTCCCGGTGATCTCAGCGGCGGCCAACAACAACGGGTAGCCGTGGCGCGCGCGATCGCACTCGATCCGCCGCTGATCCTGGCTGACGAACCGACCGCACATCTCGACTACCTCCAGGTCGAAGAGATGCTTCGGCTGATCCGCAGCCTGGCGACCGGCGACCGCATGGTTGTCGTGGCCACCCACGACCCCCGGTTGCTGCCGCTGGCCGATCGTGTGATCGAGATGGTGCCGACGACCACCTTGGTCAACCGCGCGCACGAAACGATTCAGCTCAAGGCAGGAACGGTTCTATTCAACCAAGGCGCGCTGGCTGATTTGATCTACACCGTCTCGGAAGGCGAGCTGGAGATGGTTCGCCAACGACCGGGTGGCAGCCACAAAGTGCTCCGAGTCGCCAAGGCCGGCGACTACTTCGGCGAGGTCGGCCCACTGTTCGGCTTGCCGCGCTCCGCAACCGTGCGTGCCCGTACCGACGCGGCGGTGATCGGCTACAGCGTCCCGGCTTTCCGGCAACGCCTCGGCGCCGCAGCTGGACCGGGCCTCAACGAGGGGCATGAGCTGGCCATGGATTAGGTCCGCAAGAAGTATTTGGGCCTTAGCCGAGCGACCGCAGCGCGTCTAGCGCTTTGGCCGAGTCGCTGCCCGGTTCGGCGCGATACGTCAGCATGTGCTGACCACCATCAGAGTGCGGGATGTTGAACCGGTTTCGGTAAAGATAGAGATCACCGACCACAGGGTGGCGCATGTGGAGGACGCCCACCCGATACCCGACATCCGCACGTGCCCAGAGCTCCCTGAATCGCTCACTGGCGGCGGATAATTCATCGATCAACGACCGCACGCGCGGGTCATCTGGATCACTGCCGGCCGCTTCACGTAACCCGCTCACCGCGATGTCGGTCGCCTCGTCCCCACGTTGAGCTGGTCTCGTTACAGGGCGATCATCTCGTCGAAATAATCTTGTGGACCTGGTTTTTCGGCGAGCAGGCGACGCGCGTTGAGCAGGTCGTCGCGGGTTTGGTCAAGGAAAGACGGGTCGTCCGCCCCCACGGGGTGTCCTGTCTGCGGATGACCGGACTGCTACTGCAGTGCACGTCATTGTAGGCATCCGCCTAATCGACGATGACTTGTGGTTCTCCATGTCGCCGAGGCCGCTCGACTTTGGCGGCTGCCTTGCGCGCCATAAGCGCCCACACAATTTGTGTGGTCCCGATGACAGCCAGCCATGCCCCGACGACGATCGCGAGGACCACGATCGAGCTGATCGGCAGGGCAATGACCACCATGTCGGCGAGCGCGCTCAGCACTCCCGCAAAGATGTGCCAGGCACGTTCGGACAACTCCCTGTGTTGATCGTCAAGACGGCCTTAATGGTGGTGTATCGCAACCTAATTCATAGACAATCATCTTCTGGCCATCAGGATGACCAACAAACTTCATCAAAGTGGTTTCGCGGTTATCTGTAGCCAGGGTTTGAATTCTTTATGCTCACGGCGTTTTTGTGCCCGTTTGGCACGTAATCGTTTGACCATCGTTGCAAGTTCGCCATTGGCCGCGCGTCGTACCTGAGCGTCGGGATCAATAGTCGTGCTTGCTGATTCGGCGATCGGACCGGGCCAGCCTGCGGTCATCGCGACACCATCGCGTACCCGGCCGGCCCAGAACGCCACAGGCAGCATTGCCAGCATTCCGTAGGCTGCGTCGAGCATTGTTCGCTCTTTTCCTCGTGTCCTCACTGGCGGGTTGTGGCTACGCCTCGACCTCGCGAAGCGATCAAGACGCCGCCGAAGATCCTCCAGCAGCGTTCGCCGCGCTCCGGGCTTCGATGGCCCTGACGCTGTTGGAGAACGCCTTGCCCAGGGAGCGCTTGCCGATGGTTCCAAGCACGCCCGACAGCACCCGCCCCTTGAGGTTTTTGCCCTCGCGAACGATGACGACGTCTACGTCGGTCGTTCCGTCGGGCCGCCGCGTGAGGGTGTAGGTGTAGCCGGATGCGCCGCCAAACACGTTGGAGTCGGTGGTCGTGAGCTCGACGTGGCTGGGATCGGACCAGTCGTACTGCAGTCTTTCCCAGATGCCGCCCGAGCCCTCGGTGACGTCAGCCTGATGAGGGCCATTGTTGTGCACCATCAGATACGAATCGGCGCTGTTCTTGAAGATCTTCGAGCGGCCCGGTCCGAAGTCGGTGAGCCCGGCGATGAATTGCTCGGGGGTCGACGTGGTCGCCGCGTGGAAGTGGATCACGGACATGAGTTATTCCTCTCTTACAAAGGTTTGGTGCGATGTCGCCACCATGAGCGCGCCCCACGCGTGCGAAATTCCGTCGAACGGATCCGCAGCCAATCCCAATTGATACGTGGTACTGGCAGGGACACCCTTGAGGCCTACGATCGAACGATGTCCGGCAAGGCTGAGCTGCTCGATGCCGCGCTGACGGCGCACGGAGGGCTGGACCGGTGGCGCGAATTCAGCTCCATCGAGGCGACGATCATCAGTGGCGGCAAGCTATGGGAGATCAAGGGCCAACCGCAGGATCCTACGCCGCGGCGGATGACTGTTGCGCTACACCGTGAATGGGCTTCGGTGCAGCCGTTTGGTGCCGCAGACCAGAAAACCGACTTCACGCCGCAACGCGTCGCCATAGAAAAGCTTGATGGCCGCGTGGTCGCCGAACAAGTCAATCCACGAGAATCGTTCGCCGGCCACAGCTTGACAACACCTTGGGATCCATTGCAACGTGCGTACTTCAACGGTTACGCACTGTGGACATATTTGACCACTCCGTTCCTGATGACGCTGCCCGGGTTCACCGTCTCCGAAATCGATCCCGTCGAGGAAAACGGCGAGCGCTGGTTTGGACTGCAGGCGCACTTCCCCGACCAGTTCGCTAGCCACAGCTCCCTACAGGAGTTCTACTTCGGCAGCGACTACCTGCTGCGCCGTCACGACTACCGTGTCGACGTCGCCGGCGGGTTCGCTGCGATCCAATACGTCTACGACATCGTCCAGGCCGAAGGAATCAAGCTGCCTTCCAAGCGCCGGGCGTACCGGTGCGACGAGAGCGGCGGGCCGTTGCCCGACGAGCTCATGGTGTCCATCGATGTGGGCGACATCCGCCTCGCATAAGGAGTTGTGACGCTTGTGAGCGTCGACCGATCGCTTGACAATGATTTATGGCTGAAACCGTCATTCAACATGTTTTAGGGCGACTCAAAGAGATTGGTGTCGACGACGTCTTCGGCGTCGCCGGGGATTACGCGTTTCCCGTCAATGACGCGATCGTCGAGCACCCGGCGATCAATTGGATCGGATGCTGCAACGAGCTCAACGCTGCCTACGCCGCTGATGGGTATGCCCGGATGCGCGGCGTCGGCGCGCTGTGCACCACGTACGGGGTGGGCGAACTCGCCGCGATGAGCGGTGTCGCCGGTTCATACGCCGAGAATCTTGCGGTTTTTCACTTGGTCGGTACGCCCAACCTGCCGACGCAGGAGGGGCGGGCGCTGGTGCACCACACGCTGGGCAACGGGGAATTCGACCTGTTCAGCACGATGGCGGAATCGGTGGTGTGCGCAAGTGCGACCATGACGCCGCAGAACGCGGCGGCGGAGACCCAACGGCTCATTGCCGAGGCGACCTATCATAGGCGGCCTGTGTACATGGCGTTTCCCAGCGACGTGGCGAGTACGCCCGTGCTCGGGGGCGCGCCACCGCTGAGATTGCCCGTCAGCGATCCAGGGTCGCTGGCCGCGGCGACCGACGCGGTGGTCACTGCGCTTAGCAACACCGGTCAGGCATGTGTGCTGCCCGGGGTGCTGCTGAGGCGGCTGGGTTTGCAGGGTGCTGCGGCGGCGTTCGTCGACGCCTCGGGCTTGCCCTTCGCGACGATGTTTGCCGACAAGTCGGTGCTTGGGGAGGACCATCCCGGCTACATCGGCATGTACGCCGGCCGGCTGATGGAAGAGCCGGTGCGCGCGTTCGTCGAGTCGTGCGATGTGGTGGTGATGATCGGCGCCATGCTGAGCGACGGCAACACCGCGGGGAACACCGTTCGGCTAGACCCGGATAAGACGATCAATATCGACCATCACCGCACCACCGTGGGTGGCAGGGTTTATCGCGACGTGGAGATCGGCGACATTCTGTCAGGGCTGGTCGGACGTATCACCAACAGTTTTCAGCGACCCGCCATCGCGCCCGGGACGCTGGGACCGATCGTGAACGGTGGTGACGACCCGATCACCGCCGACGCCCTTTACCCGCGCTGGGCGAACTTCTTGCGGCCCAATGACTTGATCATCACCGACACCGGAACGTCCTCGCTGGGATTGGCGTTCGCGGAACTACCCAAAGGTGCCGAGTTTCATAACCAAACCCTCTGGGCCTCAATCGGATGGGCGACTCCGGCGGCGTTCGGCGCCGCGATCGGCGCTCCGGGTCGTCGACTGATCCTGATTACCGGCGAAGGTTCTCACCAAATGACCGCTCAGGAGATCGGCCAGTTCGGTCGGCGTGGGCTACGCCCAATTATCTTCGTGCTCAACAACTCCGGCTACCTCAGCGAGCGAATGCTATGCAAGGACATGGCCCTGGCCTACAACGACATCGCAGCCTGGAACTACGCCGAGCTTCCCCACGCGCTGGGCTGTCAGGGATGGTTCACCGCGCGGGTCAGCACCTGCGTCGAGCTCGACGATGCACTCAAGACAGCCGAGCAAGCCGACGGCGCCGCCTACATCGAAGTCGTGACCGCGCCCTACGAAGCTCCACCCCTCTATAAGAAACTGCACGAGTACGTCGAATCGTTCTACAACATCGGGTAGGCCAAGCATTTGAAACCGCAGACGAATCTGTGCGTCCGGCCCACGATTTCGGCATGCCGATACTGGGAGACGCCACGGTCGTTGTCGCACGGCTGACGAGGTCGACATCGAATGCCTTGCGGGTCCAGCTCAACACCCCCGACGGCGCCGAATTGGCGCGCCCAACAAAAGGGCGGCGCTTCCAACGCCGCGGGTGATGAACTCCGGATCGCGGTGGCAGGAACCACGATCATCACACGGCAGAACACGCCCGTCGGAAAAGTTGTGCCCGCCGACGGCGCTGCACGGTTCGAAGACGGTGACGGCGACGTGCTGGCAGTGGTACTGCCGCACGCGGGATCGAAGGCCGACAGTGTTTGGCATCATCGGATACTGTCTCCCGCCGGCCACGACCTTGGCATCCTCACCCTGATGACGGTTCACACCGGTTGGAACGGCATCGAGGCCGAAACCACGCAATGGCTGCTCAACGAAAACGTCGGCAGCCTGAAGGCACCGTCAGCCGGCGCACGGCTCAAAATCGGCGCCGGTCACTCCAGCGTTGGGCGACGTATTGGCCGCGCCGTGCGTTGACTTTTCGGTGTTGCCCCGCGGGTACCTCGCCTGAACGCTCCGCTCGGAAATTAAACGCGCGCATCGGCGCTGAAATGGTGGCAGAGTCAAGCTACGGCGACGTGAGTGGGAGCTGCTCACGCACCGATCAAATCGCGCTCACAGAAGGAGGGCACCATGACTATCGTTCTCGTGCATGGCAATCCAGAGACTGACGCAATCTGGGGCCCGCTGGTCGATGCTCTCAAGCGCGAGGACGTGGTGCGGCTGTCCCCGCCGGGATTCGGCGCACCGCTGCCCGACGACTTCCCGGCGACCTACCTTGCCTACCGTGACTGGCTCGAGGGCGAGCTGGAGAACATCGACGAACCGATCGACCTCGTCGGTCACGACTGGGGGGGCGGTCATGTGGTCAATGTGGTGATGCATCGACCCGAACTGGTGCGCAGCTGGGTCAGCGACATTGTGGGCGTGTTTGACCCCGATTACGTCTGGCACGACCTGGCCCAGGTGTGGCAGACACCCGGCGACGGCGAGCAGTTAGTGGACACATTGCTTGGCGGGACTGTTGAGGATCGGGCCACCCGGATGGTCGACCTCGGGATACCCTCCGACATCGCGACGTCGCTGGCCGCAGCGCAGGGTCCGGAGATGGGTCGGGCCATCTTGCTGCTGTACCGTTCGGCGCGCCAACCCGCGATAGCCCAAGCCGGCCGCGCGCTGGAGAAGGCAGCGGCTCGCCCCGGCCTCTCAATCCTGGCCACCGAGGACACGTACGTCGGCTCAGAGGCGATCCGGCGTCGAGCGGCCGAACGAGCCGGAGCCCACACGGAAGTGCTCGACGGGCTGGGGCACTGGTGGATGCTGCAGGACCCGGCTCGCGGCGCGGCATCCCTCACCCGATTCTGGGACACGGTCGATTGAGCGCCTAACGCCTTTCCGTGGCGGACGGAATCTTGCCGCGGCCACCTCGAGTCGCAGGTAGTACTCGGCGCAAGCGCCCGCCAGCATTGTCCGCTCTTCGCGGCGCAAACCCGGGACCCGTCGCCGCGCGCCCGAAATCAGCCCGACATCCTCGGGCCGCACCTGCTGGCGCCGCGCACGGAGGTAATCACCTAGCGCGTTGGCCTGCGTAGCCATCGTTCGAGCTGATCCTGTCTCTGCCAGTACCGGGGATAAACGCGGTATCCCCGACTGATCCCCGGTGCGCCGATGGTTGATGCAAGGCCCCGGCCGAGTGACGAGTGAGAGCTGAGCTAGACCAATGACCGCAATTATCGAGATTCGCCCAAAAGTATGGGCAGTCAAGCACAACGGACACACCCTGCGTCAGCACTACTTCACGCTTCAGACAGCACAGATGGCAGCACAACGGTTGAGGAGTTACTGACAATGACAATCACGATGACGTCGCCGGCGGATTTGGCGCCGATCTCTTCGACCCGGCAGTTCTCCGCCTTCGGCCCGTCACATTGGACCGTGCTCGTCGTCTTCGCGATAGGGTCCGCTGCGCTGGTCTGGATCGGACGCCGCCAGACCGAATCGCAGGCCCGGCTCCTCGGCCGCGTCCTGGCGGCTTTGACCATCGCGATATTCACCGTGGCTCTGCTCTACAAACTGGTCGAGCCAGCCATTGACCACTCGGTGCCGCTGCAACTCTGCGATCTCGCCGAGCTCACCGCGGCCTACGCCTTGTGGTCGCATCGGAAATGGGCCTCCGCGCTCGTCTATTACTGGGGTCTCCCCCTGAGCTCGCAGGCGCTGATCACACCCGATCTCAGCGCCGCAGACTTCCCTAGCCATAGCTTCCTTACGTTCTTTGCGCTGCACCTGCTCGTTGTATGGGCGGCCATCTATTTGACCTGGGGGTATGGGATTCAGCCGGGTTGGCGCAGCTACCGCTTCGCGGTCATCACGACCCTGGCGTGGGGGGCGTTCACCTTCATCTTCAACACAATCGCGGGAAGCGACTACGGCTTTCTCAACAGGAAACCTCTCAACGCCTCAATGCTGGACTTTCTAGGGCCTTGGCCGTACTACGTACTGGCAGAGGTCGTTATTGTTGGCGCGGTTTGGGCGCTCATGACCTGGCCCTGGGAGCGAAAACGACGCAGACAGTTGAGCATGGCAATCGCCGGTGAAACTCACCCCGTACTCGAACCCCTGTCATGATCGGGCAAAACGCGTGCTAGCCGGCGCCCTTTCCGTTGTCGACTCGATAGACGGCGCCGTGGACGGCGGCTGCTGCATCGCTGGCAAGGAAAGCGATCACATTCGCAACGTCAAGGGGCTGCATCATGCCGCGTGGCGAGGCCGTGCGCATGATCAGGTCGTAGTTCGGGTTGTCCGGCGCACTGAACTGTTCGAGTTGGGGTGTAAGCATGGCGCCCGGACACACTGCATTGACGCGCAAGCGATCCGCGGTGTACTCCACCGCCAAAGCACGAGTAAGCCCGATGAGTCCGTGCTTGGCAGCACAGTAGCCGGCCGAGTAGGCCTGGCCTTCGACGCCGGCAATGGAGCTGACATTGACGATGTTGCCACCTCGCTCCAGCAGATAGGGCAGTGCAGCCCTGCATAGGTAGAACGGCCCACTCAGGTTGACCGCGAGATCTTGTGCCCAGTCGTCGTCGGTCATCGACTCCGCCCGGCGCATCTGGTGTCGCCCGGCGATGTTGATAAGGACGTCTAGTCCGCCCAACTCGCGGACGCACTGCTCGACCGCGTCCCTGCAGGCCTGCGCCGAAGCAACGTCCACCGACGCGTATGACCCGTGTTCCACGTCGGCGAATACTTCGGCCAACCGTCCAGTATCCCGGCCTATGCCGAAAACCGTTGCGCCCTGCCGGGAAAGCAGCCGGGCCGTCTCAGCGCCGAGACCCGACGACGCACCGGTCACCAGCATGACCTTGCCCTGTAGCGCTGACATACCAGTTTTCGTCCTCCCTAGTCGCGATCGTTAAACGCGTTGGCAAGAGCGGGATTTCGCTGATGATCGCTGGGCTGGCCGTTGGGGACGCGTTCACCAAGCTGGCAAGCGTCAATAGGACCGCATCCGCGTGACGCTACCGCGCAGCAGCTCAAGTGGCGCAATAAGTCTCAGCCCCCAGAGGTGCACCGCGTCGGGGAGCGTGTGCCCGGCCCGGAAGCTCGGCTGGATGCGGCGTGCGGTCACCAACACGAGCAGACTGATCGCCAGCCTCCCCAGCGCGATCCGACTCGTTCGCTTCTTCCAGGTTGACGGCGTCGAGCCCACGCGGCGACCGAAGTAGTAGCCGACACATGTTGCCATCGCGAGAGCGGCGATTCCCGCAAGCACCGTCATGATGATGAGCGTTCTTCGTCGCCGTCGCGGCGAGGTCACACGTGGGATACACCTCGGATAATAAGTGCGGCGGAAAAGTGAGAGCAGTACGGCGACGCCTAGGCCATGCGACCTCGAGCTGCAAATATCGGTGAAGCCAAGGGGACTCGAATCCTTGCCTTGACCAGGCAACATTCCTATCTAACTGCAGATTCGATCCGTTTCGGTCCATTTCAGTCCCCCTCGTTGCCTGTGGTTTCGTTCTCGGGTCTTGGCGTCAAGAGCAGGAAGGGGCTCAAGTGCCAGCCCGTGACGGTTTGTTTCAGCACCACCCTGGCGTAGAAAACTCTCGGAATTGACCCCGTCCCCCCGCTTCAGAAGTGAGCCGGCCAAGCCCTCGGAGCGCCGGTGAGTGAGTCCCGTTAGTTGGTGGGGTGTCGTCGCCTTCGGTCTCGCAGCTGCTCGGTGAAGTAGTGGCATTTGCCCCGGCCTGTGGTTTTGGCCGCGTACATAGCGGTGTCGGCGTCGCGCAGGATCTGCGCGGCGCCGCGCGGGTCGTTGTTCTCGACCACAACGATTCCGATGCTGGCCCCGATGCGGAGTCTCACGCCCTCGATGACGACCGGTTCCGACAGGGTCGCCTGGATTCTCTCGGCGAGTGCGTCGAGGTCGGGGCGGGCGATCTGGCCGATCAGCAGGGCGACGAATTCGTCGCCGCCAAGCCGGGCGACCACGTCGTCGGATCGGACGGCGCGGCGGAGACGTTGCGCCACGCGCCGTAGCACGTCGTCGCCGGCGTCGTGGCCGAGCAAATCGTTGATGGTCTTGAGATTGTCCAGATCGATGAACAGGACCGCCGCCAAGACGTGGTGGCCGCCGGATTCGAGCGCTTCGGTACCCCGGGTGACAACGTAGGCGCGGTTGGGCAGCCCGGTCAGCGAGTCGTGTGTGGCCTCGTAGGCGAGCCGTTCGCTGGCGGTGCGCTGTGCGGTGATGTCGGTGAGTGAGACGAGCACCGCCGAATGCTCGGGATCGTCTGGGTTGAGCAGGCGATAGCTTGCGGACAGCCATACCCGTTGTCCGTCGAAGCGATCGACGCCGAAGACGTAATCACTGATCGGGGTTCCGGTCTGCCCGATCTGGGTGAGCGGATGCCGATCTGCACCGACGAGGTGGCCGTTGGTGTCGTAGATGGGAAAATCGAGGGCACTGCTGCCTGGCGGGGTTTCGAGAATCTCGGCGTGTGCGCCGAACATTCGTTGGGCCGCCGGGTTCGAGGATTCGATACGGCCGTCGCTGCCGATGATCGAAACCCCGTAGTCGAGTGTGGTCACCACGGTTTGGAAGTGTTGTTCGGCGCGGCGCAGGGCGGTCTGGTCGGTGCAGACCAGGAGATAGCCGGTGTTTATTGCGGTGGCGGAGACCCGCACGGCCAGTGCCGCTCCATCCGCGGCGTGGTGGGTGCTGTGAACGATTCCGCCGTGGGCGATGATCGCGGCGGGGTCCAACGGGGCGCCGACCGCCTCGCTGACCGGGAGTGCCAGTGCTCCTGCGGCGGGTCGGCGGTAGATGGCTTCAGCGGCCGGGTTCCAATTGGTGACGATCCCGGTGAACGTGGTGACGATGATCGCGTCGCTGACGTGGGTGGCCAGCGCCGCCTGGCAGCGCAGCGCCGCCTCGGCGTCCTTCTGGGCAGACAGATCGCGGAAGATCACCTGATGGGCGGGTCTGCCATCCCAGACCGTCAGCACCGATACTGCCTCGACGTCGAGGGTGGTGCCATCAAAGCGCAGCATCACCGCCTCCCAGGGTGGAGATGTGTCCCCCTCGTGCCGCAGGGAAGCGATTGGCGCCAGCATCGCGGGAACCGAGTCCGAATGCACGAATTCGGTGATCGCGTGTCCCACCAGCTCAGCGCTGGACTGTGCGCCGATCCAGCGGACCCCGGCGGGGTTGATGTAGACGACGCGGCCGCCCTCATGCACGGCGATGGCGTCGGGGCTGCGGTCCACCAGCCGCCGGTACCGCTGCTCGACAACATCTGCCTGCATCTGCCGACCATCGCAGGCTGGATGATGCACAACGCCGCCTTCGACCTCGACGTCGCAGCAGTAATCGTTCCCCGCGTCCAAACCAGATCCTCCGATTGCTGTCGAGCACATTATCAACCAGAACTAACCGGGCAGAGTGAGTAATTCGGACAATACATACCGGTAGCGTGACCAACGGTTCGGGTGTGACCCGTGGTGATGATTTGGACGTTAATCAATACTCCCGGCAACGACCGACCGCAGCGGCGTATTCAGGACTACTTGCCCACCAACGTCTACGTGACGATCTCGGGTGACTTCAGTGTTCCCGCCCTGATGATGCACCCTGCAGGTAATGGGCAGCGACCGGGTGCTGTTCTCCTGCCCGAGAGATCCGATGTGTCCGCCAACTCTGACGCCTATGGGCGCCTCGCAGCCGTGGCGACACTCAACCCCGATTGGATAGGGCGGTTCTAGGGGGTGAAGTGCTCCTGGCACCGCCACCGCGCTGGACGGCACGACGCCTCAGACAGCTGGGGCGACCCGAAACACTGGATACTCCTCGACGATCCCCTCGAAGTCGGCCTCGGTGGTCACGTCGGCGACGCTCCGGTGCGGGGCCTGGGCCCAGAACTGCGCGAGCTCAGCGGCGTTATGGGCGTCAAAGCTGATTGCCAGTACCGGGATGCTCAAGATGTCGTCTCCCGATTGTGGTGATGTTGGGCGCCGTCGCGGCCGCCATCGACGGCCACATTGGTGCCGGTGATGAAGGACGCGCGGGGGGACGCCAGGAATCCGATGACCTCGGCGACCTCCTGCGGCTCGCCCGCCCGGCCCAGCACGGTGGTCTCACCGAGGGAATCGAACAGTTCCCGTTCGGCTGCGTTGGTGTAGACGGGCCCTGGTGAGATGGCGTTGACGCGGACGCCGGCGGGTCCGTATTCGGCGGCCCAGGAGCGGGCGAAGGAGGCCAACGCGGCTTTAGTAGCGCCGTACGCGGCGGTGTTGGGCTGACCGACGGTGCCAGCCCTGCTGGCAATGTTGATGATCACGCCGCCGCCGCGGGCAACCATTTTCGGGGCCAGCACCGACACCAGCAGGTAGGGGGCTTGCACGTTGGCAGCGAACAACTGATCGAGCGTGTTGGCGTCGAGCTTTGCCGACGGGCCGAACCAGGCGAACCCGGCGTTGTTGACCAGAATGTCGACGTCGCCGACCTCCTCGGCAAGCCGCAGCGCCTCCGCGGCTTCGGCCAGGTCGGCGCCCACGAACCGCGCTGAGCCGCCGCTGTTTTCGATCTCGGCGACCACCGCGGCGCCCCGGTTGGCGTCACGGCCGTGCACGATCACCGAA
>Ga0210393_10002951_pt1 | contig 13819 bp, 9 predicted proteins | sample IncBWC27OmetaG_FD_160068 | JGI IMG/M metagenome (GOLD analysis project Ga0210393, IMG submission 160068) | Forest soil microbial communities from Barre Woods Harvard Forest LTER site, Petersham, Massachusetts, United States - Inc-BW-C-27-O ... | reverse complement strand
TCCGAATTCTCATCGTTTTTCGGCATGGCTAACAAAGGACCTTATTTGCGGGAGCAGCGCTCGCTGATCGCGCGCTTTGTCCGATTTCGAGCAGCCCGCGATCGATCTTCCGTCAATCGAGTTTCAAAAACTCGTCGTTTCCGAGACGTTCCACTTCCCGAACTCCGCAAGATTTCACTCGCTTCGGAGCCTGGGTATTCTGAATTGACACTCTTCGATAGGCATCCGTGTTAGCAGCTATCCTGGGGCAGGCGATTCGCGCGAGGGACGACATGGGACCGCAGCGGCCCTTCGTATCGTGTATTTCGGCAGCTCTTCTTGGGCTTTTCGTGACGCAGTTCGGTCTCTTCGACGAACTGTCCGGAGCGCAAGCCTTCGCCGGCGAGTACGATCGCCCCGCGAAGATGCCGCATCAAAGCCGGTCCGCCGTCCTGGCCACGCACGGCATCGTCGCGACGAGCCAGCCGTTGGCCGCCCAGGTGGGCCTCGACATTCTGCGCGCCGGCGGAACAGCGGCGGATGCCGCGATTGCCAGCTGCGCCATGCTGGGATTGGTCGAGCCGATGGATTGCGGCATCGGCGGCGATTTGTTCGCCATCTACTGGGACAACAAGACACAAAAGCTCTATGGCCTCAATGCCAGCGGCCGCAGCCCCTATGCCCTCAATCGCGAGGTCTTTCGCAGCAAGGGCCTCACTGAGATTCCCGAAGAGGGCGTACTTTCATGGTCGGTTCCCGGCTGCGTTGACGGTTGGGACCAGTTGCGTCAGCGGTTCGGAAAAATGTCGTTCAAGCAGTTGCTGGCCCCCACGATTCAATATGCCGAAGAGGGTTTTCCGGTCTCCGAGGTCATCGCCGGTCTCTGGCAGGCCGAAGAAAAAGGGGCGATGAAATATGACGACACGAAGTCGACGTTCTTTCCCCACGGCCGCCCGCCGGCAATCGGCGAGATCTTTCGGAATGCCAACCTGGCTGCCAGCCTGCGCGCCATTTCGCATAGAGGGCGCGATGCCTTCTATCGCGGACCGATCGCCGAGCAAATCGTCGCGGTTAGCAAGTCGCTGGGGGGGTTTTTCAGTCAGAGGGACTTTGCAGATCACCAATCCGAGTGGATCGAACCGGTCTCGACAAATTATCGGGGCTACGATGTGTGGGAACTTCCGCCGAACGGACAGGGAATCGCCGCCCTCGAGATTCTCAACATTCTCGAGGGCTACGACATTCGCGCGATGGGACGCAACAGCCCCGACTACTGGCACCTGTTCATCGAGGCAAAGAAGCTGGCCTATGCCGACCGGGCCAAATATCTCGGCGACCCGGACTACCACAAGCTGCCCGTCGCGGAGCTGATCTCGAAGGACTATGCCGCCCGCCAGCGCAAGCGGATCGATATGCATCATGCGGCGACTTCGGTCGATCCGGGCGACCCCCTTTTGGCCAAGAAGGGGGACACAATCTATCTCTGCGTCGTCGATAAGGATCGCAACTGCTGCTCGTTGATCCAGAGCAATTACTGGGGTTTCGGCTCCTATGTCGTCCCGGGCAAGACGGGTTTCGTGATTCAAAATCGGGGCTCGCAGTTCTCGCTCGATCCCCAGCACGTCAATTCACTCGAGCCGCACAAACGTCCCTTCCACACAATCATTCCTGCGATGGTGACCAAGGAGGGCAAGCCCTGGCTCTGTTTCGGTGTGATGGGCGGCGATTTTCAGCCGCAGGGGCATACGCAGGTGCTGGTGAACATGATCGATTTCGGGCTGGACGTTCAGGCCGCGGGCGACGCGGCGCGGATCCGCCACGACGGTTCTCAGACACCGACCGGCCAGCCCATGAGACCTCCCGGGGGAACGCTCGACATCGAATCGGGTATTCCGGAGGCGACGATCGCTGAGCTCTTGCACCGCGGCCACCAGATCGATCGCAAGGGAGGGGACACCTTCGGCGGATACGAGGGGATTTGGATCGATCAAAAGCACGGCACGCTCCACGGCGGGACCGAACCACGCAAGGATGGCGCTCCGGTCGGATATTGAGCGCCCGCCCTTCAGACCCGCGCGACTTACGACCTCGCATCGAGTGTCGACGCAGGCTTGTACCGAATCGGCTGACCACTGGCCGTGTGAATTTGCTGGCGAAGAAAAGCAGCCCGGCCCTCACCCTGCCGATCGGCCGCTGACGGATGACGAATGCCCGGGAGGAGTCATCACGCCGCGACCCTCGGTGTTGCGCTTCCGCAATTCCGAAAGCTCCTCCCCTTTTGAGAACGCCATTAAACGACGCATTTTACGAACGACCACGGCATGTTACGGTCGTTACTCCAAGGAAGTGCCCGCTATCGTGACGAGCCTCGCAGCGGGGCACTAAAGAGCGTGGATTGTGCAAGCCCCATTGGACGTCCCTCTCGTTGGAAGAGCCTAGCCAAGCGTGAAACTTGTTAAACTCCAGACCGTAAATGGCAGGCGATGCCTCGCTGTTTGCAAGGGTCGCGTCGATGTTCCTCGGCATCTTTGCGGGTTTCAGTTTGATCGTGACCCTGCGACTGATCGAGCGGTCAACGGCGAGACAAGCCCTGCGGCTGACGGAAAGGAAGGCGGAAATGAACCGATACGTCCTCTTAGTGGCCCTCGCCGCGTGGCTGATCGAAGGCGGCGTTTCCCAGGCGATCGACGATGGCAGTCCCTTGGGCCAGAAGGCGGACTATCTACAGCGGGACTTGCTTGACAAGCACTGGCTGGACGGGCTCTACGTTTCGATCGTCCCCAATGCTCCGGCGGGCACGAAGCTGCCGCATACGGTTAACGAGCCCGGCAACGTCATTCATGCAGGGGTTTGGACCGGGCGTTACCTCGCAGGGGTCGGTTATCAGTTCGCGGTGACTGGCGATCTGGGCGTGCGGGACCAGGGGGGACAGATCCTCAGGGCGCTGCGCATTCTGCAGGAGGTGACGGGCAAGCCGGGGCTTTTGGCGCGCGGTTACGTCAAGGGTCACGGTCCAGTCGCCCAGTATGAGCGGAATGGGAACGACAGCAAAGAATGGCATCAGGGGCAGGGAGCCTACGCTGACTATCGCTTTTACAGCGACGTCAGCGTCGACAATTTCAACGCCGTCCTCTACGGCTATGCGATTTACTACGACCTGGCCGCCGACGCGGAACAAAAGAAAATCATCGCGTACGACGTCGACCGCCTGATGACGCACCTCTTGGACAATCACTGCCGGATCATCGACCTCGACGGCCAGCCGACGCAATGGGGGCACATTGGAATCGACCCCGATCCGTCGCGCGCCGACTACTACAACAAGATTTACTCGCGCCGCTCGCGCGCATTCGGCCGGCAATCCGCCGAAAAGATGCCACTCCGCGCGTCGCTGATGCTCTTGCCCGATTTGCTCATCGCGCATCACATCACTGGCAAAGTTCGCTATCGTGATATGTATCGCTGCGTGATCGAGCGGTTCAAAAACAACCCCGAATCGGATTTCTCCCGTCGACAACGGACACCCGAGCGCGCCGCTCGCACCAATCACAGTTCGGAGGGGCAGGCCTACGAGGCCGTCTACAACGCCATCCGCTACGAACACGATCCCGAGCTTTTGAAAATCTATCGCTCGTGGCTGTCGCAACTATGGGAGGCGAATTGGTCCGAGGGAAACCCTCTGTTCACATACATGACGCTGTCGCTTCTCCCGCTGGATCGCTCGAACGAGCGCGGCGCCGCCGGAATGATGTCAGGGCGCGACGTGCCCCACGCTACGGAGGGGCTGCGGCTGGCGAACGAGACGCTGGCCCTGTATCCCGTCGATCGAGTGATGCGGCCGGTCATGAATTCGATTCGCAAGGATATCGAGATCAGTCCTTTTCGCGACCGGGACGGCCAGCGTCAGGCGTCAAAACCGGTCCCGATCAACGAGCGGCCGCTCGACAACGAATACGCTTGGAAAGGGAGTCCCTATGCGCTCGACGGCTGGTTAAAGCCGATTGTCACTTCGATGGCATTCGCGTGCGACGATCCTCAGGTGGCCTGGTTCGCCGACTCGGCAGGCGGTGCCTATCGCACACTCAACCATGGCCAGTCCTGGGAAAGCATCACAACCGGCTTGAAAGGAGCCACGATCGAGAACCTGGTCGCGTCCAAGGACCGGACGTTTGTGCTATGGGCCCGGACCAATCAGGGTGTCCACGTTTCGCGCGACGGCGGCCTGAGTTGGCGAATCGCCGACGCGGGCGCGGCGCCGGCTGACGCCCAAGAAAAAGTTGAACAACCGATGCCCGACAAATGGCTTGCGGTCGCCGGCCCTGTTTGTGTCCGGATCAACGCGGCCAATCGACTCGAGCGATCCTCGGACGGTGGCAAGGGGGCAGAGCCCGCGATGCAAGACTGGCGCATCCCGCTCGCGAAATCAGTGTTCCGTACGCCGTGGGGTATCATCGCCAGCGGGCCGGGCGGCGCGTACCAGAGCGCCGACGCTCGCTCATGGAAGGAGTTGAAGCTGTGGCCTGAGGAAGAGACGGGCCCCGCGGACTACCTCCACGCTTATTGGATGGGCCGCTATTGCGGCTTCTTACACGCTGATCAGCGTCAAAGATAAGCGGACGTTCGCCGTTCACGTGGAGCAGTACTCGTTAAATTGCGCCGATAGGCACGCAGGACGTGGTCGGACACACGATCGCTGCTGGGTCAGTGCCACGAGCGTCCTAGTGATTCCCCGAAACTCAATCCTTTCCGTGGACGCCATTAGACGACCTATTTACGGGAGGCGGCGCTCGCTGTCGCGCGCTTTGTCCGAATTCGAACAGCCCGCGGTCGGTCTTCCGTCAATCGAGTTTCAAAAACTCGTCGTTTCCGGGACGTTCCATTTGAGGAACGTTTTTTGAAGCGATCGACATCGCGTGGCTATCGTTGGACGACGCGGCCGTTGAACTTCGCTAACCAGTCGGACGACTGTCCAACTCCAAGAGAACGCCGAATCGCTTTGATGATCGTCGAGACCCAATTCGGCAAATTGACAGATGTCCCCGGCCGGGCTTTTGTTCGTCGGTAAAAGTCGACCTGCTTAAATGCGGCCTGGGCTTCCCGACGAACGTCGCTTTTCAAGCTGCGCAGGTGTGGTCGCAGACACTCGCGACCGAGGTCACCCATATGTTTAAGTGATCGAACCGCAGCCCTGCGGACGGACTCGTCGGGGCTATCCACAAGGCGTACCGCCTCGGGCGCCAATCGCAACGGTCCCGAGTCGAAGTCGCGGCAGTAATCGCCTGCGGCGCAGAGGGCCGCAGTTTGCACCTTGGGATCCGGGTAGGCGAGTCCCTTGAAAATCCAATTCAACTGGGCCTCGGGTGCGGATTTCAGCCTGTGAGCAATAATTGCGAAAGCCCAGTCCTGTTCCTGCCACGGAAGTCGCGCGAAGAACTCGTGCTCGAACTTGGTGCTCTTGATGTCGGGGAACCCCAGACCGGTGAACCATTGAAAGGCTTCGACGCGGTCGGCGGCCGATGGGACCTGAGTCTGCGCAGGGCACGTGTCGATTCCGCAGCAGAGCAGGATGCACACTGCGCTCGCCGCCCGCCATCGATGCGCTTTCCGCCGAGGGCCGACTTCCATGGTTTTCCGCATTCGAGCGTGCCGTGCGGTCGAAACGTCCTCTCGCTGGTTATACTTCCCGGAAATCTCGCGAGTACATGGCAAACGAGGTCACGGCTGGTCGACAAACCATTTGCGACTGTATTTCGACGATTAGGGTCGCCCGCCCACTCTGCAACCGCCATCATGTTGCGCTTCTCAGCAATCGCGGGGTCAATAGTTACGACGCACACAGAATGTTCATTGCGGCCCGTCGCGTACTTGCGCACCGTCAGCCCGTCAGCCTGCATTTCCTTTAATTCGTTAAGAAGCGTTTCCGCATTTGTGACAGCCTCTTCGAGCGATTGTCCGTCCGCTCCATGCGGCAACTGACCGACCCATATCATTGAGTCCTGCTTCTCACGTTTTAGCCTCTCGACAACCGCCTCTGCCTCCCGAATCCGGTCATCTATCGAAGGCTCTGCCGATTTCTTACGTCTGGCCATCGGATTGCCCCAATCTAGGAGAGTGTTTTGATAATCTCGGGCAGTTTATCTTGTGGTAGGTCAATCACGGGAGCTTGGGCCGTCACGCGCCGCAGGGTTTCCATCAAATTAGTAGCGGCTCGCGGCCGGCCGGCCGATGCCGCAGATCTGCCCAGCGTCGCCGGATTCACGGTTGTCCGGTGCGTGTTCCGTCCGAGGAGGAGATTCGACAGATCGGCCTGATCCAGCCGACGCCGCCGCGGCCTTGGCCAACCACCGTTTCGTGCGGCCCCACTCGCTAAGGCGGCGTTGGAAGTTTGTCCACCCACAATCCGCCGAAGACAAACCAAGTCCCATCAACTCCAATCTTCAGCGACCGAGAACCAACGTCGCCAACTCGGGCAGTTCCATCAGTTCTTTTAAGCCTGCGTCGGAAATCGCCGTCCGCGTCAGGTCGAGTCGTCTCAGGTTCTTGAGTCCTTTAAGGCTCGCGAGTCCCGCGTCGGTGATGTCGGTCGCCGAGAGATCGAGTTCTTCGAGGGAGCCGAGAGCAGCCAGATCTTTGAGGCCGGCATCGGTGATCGAACTCGCCCGAAGGCTCAGCCGGCGCAAGTTCTTCAATCTGGCGAGAAACCTCATGCCGGTGTCGGTAACTTGTGTCATTCCCAGATCGAGACCCTCGAGCTGATGACAGTTTTCCAGCTCTTCCAATCCGTGATCGGTGATCGCCGTGTCAAAGAGGTCCAGGTCCTCGAGCTGCTTGATGACGCTCGCGCTACTGAGACCCTGATCGGTGATCCGCGTCCGCACCAGTTGCAGCTGTTTCAGGTTTTTGAGTGTTGAAAGATGCTTGAGGCCTGCGTCAGAAATCGGATTTCCAGACAGGCATAAGCTTCGCAGGTTTGTCAGCCCGGCGAAGCCGGCGAGACAGGCGTCGGTCAGCCTTACGTACGGCGGGCCGTCCGAAAAAAGATTCAGCTCTTCAAGACTCTTGATGCGACCAATGTCCCGGGGGTCCGCCTCCCAGTGCTCGGCGTCGGAGAGATCCAACCGTTTAAGATTCCGGATTTTTAGGACCTCGCGCAGGTCGGCGGGCTTGAAGCCGTAATTGGTCAAACGCAAGTCGACCAACTTCTGACACGCGGCCAGCCCCTCGACCGGTTCCGCACCGTTGTCGACGCCAAACTCGTGGAGATCAAGTTGCGTCAAGCTTTCCAACTTTCCAAGGCGTCCTAAAACCTTCGCGGAAAGCGTGTTTTCGTCGGCCAAACGTAGCCGACGCAAATGGCGAAATGCGGCCAGCTCGGTCACGATTGCGTCAAAGTTGGCGTCGCCGACTCGATTGAGGCTCAGACGCAGGTCGACCAGCTCGGGCAGGTTTTGGAGATGCCGCGCTCCGGCGCCCGTAATCTCACACATCAAGTCGAGCTGCGTGAGATGTTCGAGCCGACCGAGGACTGCCAGGTCGGCGTCGGTGACGCTGAACTCCCCAAGGTTCAGCGATGTGAGATTTCTCAGCGTTTGCAGGCCCGCCCATCTCAATTCACCCGGGAACCCTTGGACGCGCAGCGATGTGAGATTCGTGAGCCGACCCAATTGAGCAACAGTGTCCTCAGAGGCATGGAAATCGAGAATGATTTCGAGTCGTCTGAGAGCAGAGAGCTGGGCCAGCTGCCGGACGGTCGACTTGCCGACATCGCAATTGAGGACGAGCGTCGTCACATTGGTCAAACGTCCGATTTCATTCAATGCCCCGCTGGTCGAGTGCATTTCCACTGTCTTCAGTCCGCTCAGGCGTCCTATCTCGACGAGCATCGGATCGGAGATTTCGAAGCCCGAGAGCACGAGCGTGCTCAGCCGACGGACACCCGCTAGCTCTCGCAGGCCCACTTCCGAGAGTGCCTGACTCGGGTGCTTTGCGCGGTCGGCAGCGTGCGCTGGCCCGATGGAATTGAGTGAAAACAGCTCTTCGTAGGATTCCGATTTGCCCGGAGTGATCCTCCCGAGCCCGCGGCTCGTGGTTAAGAGAGCCCGTCCCTGCGGATCGAGCGCAACGAAGTCGTGACTAAACCCGATGCGTTGAGTAACAGGCGTCCGCGACAGGACCACCCCAGACTTCGCGTCGATGGTGACCAAAGCGTTGGATGGCTCCGCCATCCCACGCTGGCGCTCGATCACAGAGATGTAGGTGGCCCGAGTGCCGTCGCGGGAAAGAATCGGGCCATGACGAGTCTCTTTCTCCGCAAGCTTGGGAAGCCGAGTGACTCGCTCGATCTTTCCCGCATGAGTGTCAACGCTGACCAGCCATTGCGCGGCCGAATTGGTCGCGTCCAATTGGGCAAGCACCATCGAGGGCGCACTGCGCGACAGGCCACTGACGGAAGAGAACGAGCCGAATTGCTCGCCCGTTGCCTTGCGAAGTTCCGACGCCATCAGAACCCAGCGGCGGCCGCCGGGGCTCCTCGGGTCGAAGCATTCAAAGCGGCCTTGCGGCTCATCGCGACCCTTGGCATCGACCAATTCGTCATACAGGACAAAGGATCGCCGATCACCCTGAGGAATGAGGACGGGCGAACCCAACCAAGCGAGAACCCAGCCCCCCTCGGGGCCGGAACGCACGGGCTCCCTGATCGTAAATCGGGTCAGCGGACCGCGCGGCTTGTCGCGAATCGCGATCGTTTGCATCCCCTCGGGTTCTCGCGACACTCCAAATACGTCGACCCGACCCGGGTCAAGGTCGAGACGCAACAGCGCTGCGGCATCCCATTCTCCCACCGGTTGCAGGGTGCCTCGATCGAGGTTCCACTCCCAAAGGAATCGAGCGTCCGGCGCAAGCGCGGTCGGATGGAGCGCCGGGACCTGATCGACGACCACCGCACAGCGATCCTGGTCCACGAAGGAATGAAGGGAGACGTAATTCCAGCGCCCGCGAGCCGCGTCTTTCAGCGGAGGGATCAACTGCACGACGCGACCGGTATCGAGGTTGTACGCAACGAGCCCGCGCCAAGGGTCATTTCTCATCCCTTTTTCGACGCAGCTTGCTCTGTCGGCGTCATTAGGATTGGCCGCTTCCGGCCGCAGGCCCTCACCAGCAAACGTGACACGGGGTGTTTTCCAGAGTGAAAAAACGACCCAGTGACCGACCGCCAGAGGTGAGCTGAGAGAGAAAGCCGCAAAGTGCATGACCTTGTGTCGGTCTTGCGCTGTGAGTCGATACTTCAATTCGAGCGATCGGACCTCGGGCCGCGAAGTCTCGATTTGGCCGAGCAAGGACATCGTCAGCACGGTCGCGAGAGCCGACTGCATTGCCTATCCCCCGGAACTCGTCCGCAACGTGGGACAGAATTCCTTTGCGCGCCAGTCGCTATATTTCATTCCCGCCTTTGATTGCGCCGCAAACGGCCCGCCGTCATTTTAGCCGAAGCCAAAAACGGCCGCGACAAATCACTCAGGAACGCATCGCAGTGAGAACGCCGTTCAGCTGGACACATATTGCCGTCGCTGATGCGCGAACGTACTGTGGATTTTGAGCGTCGTAGATTGGGGGGCCGCACCGCGTCACTTGAGAAGGAACCCGTCGATGCCAAATCAAGCACTCTCAACCATCGAGAGAGTGTGTGGGTTTGAGCGGGTCGATGACGTCGCGCTCCCCAACCACCGCACTCGCTTTGCCAGCGACGCGTATTGAGAATTTTGCCGCGTTGAGAACCTTGTCCGAGCGGCGGACAGGGGCTGACGCAGATCGTGCGCGATTACTCCGCAAACGGCCGCTTCTCGGCCCACTTCTTCGGATGAAGTTTGCGGTCGATCCAGTTTGCGGGAAAAAAGAAGATTTCCGCCGATCTCTCCGGCAGGCGGTATTCTCCGACGCCACACCAGTTGTGTTCGCCGAGGGCATAGTACGGCCACGCTTGCCAATGGAAGGCGACCCTCGGCCTGCGAACGCACTCGTCATATGCGGCCGCGTAGAGTAGCGCAGCAACCAACACGGCTCCCAGCAGCTTGCCGAACGGGAATCGCTCGCTGGCGTCGGCTCTATTCATCTCAAGCTCGTCGAGGCCCAGCGGTGATCCGGCAACCGCGCGGGCTTTCCCACACTGACGTCGGAACCCGCAAGCGGTGGGTCGTGCGGCGGTTGAGGACTCCTCGCTCAATTACGCACTCCCGCTCGCCCGCGTTTGAACGATCTTCCGCCCGCATCAGAGTTAAAGCGGCTCAGATTCCACGGTAAGAGCCCTGTCGCTGCATTTGCACCGGGACAGATCATGCCTCACGGCACAGTTGTCGAAATCATTCCGGCCCCATGTACGGAAGTGTTCCGCCTGTTGCACGACTACACTCGGCGACTCGAATGGGACACACTGTTGCAAGCCGCCTATCTGACAGATGGCGATACGCAAGCGGGGCTCCACGCGACTTCGGTCTGCAAGGGACGAGCATACCTCGGGGGCGTCGAAGTCAAAGCCGTGTATGTCTTGTTTCGCCCGCCCGACGTGGCTGCCATCAAGATGGTCAATCGTGCGTGGTTCTTCGACTCGCTCGCCGCCACGATTCGCCATCTTGCCGATGGCTCGTCGCGAATTGAATACACATACAACTTCTCTGCGCGACCCCGCTGGCTGCGGTGGCCGCTGCATCCGGTCATGCACGCCATACTCCGATATGAGACCCAGCGGCGTTTGCGTTCGCTGCGAAGATTCTTCGCCGCTCAGTCGTAGCCTCAGGCCCAGGACGCCAATGAGCGAGGTTGGGTCCCGGACGGGTATCGGCAATCAGCCGTCGACCTGTTCGGTGAGGGGTGGGTCTCAAACACGTCGATTCCCCAGCCTGAAAATCGATCAGTCCATGCGGGACATCCTTCATTCGACCGAAGACGATTACCCCGATTTCTGACCGGTCGTGGGGCCGACGCGGAAATTCGCAAATACCTGCAAAATCACCGACCGACCGATGAGCAACGGCGTCGGGAGACTCGAACGACTGTCAAACCAGGTCGGCTGGACGCTGTTGCACGTGGTCGCCGAGACCTACGAGAGCGGCAAACTCGAAGCGATGATTCGAGCGGGGGCTGATATCAATGCCCGAGCCGCCAACGGCCAAACGTCCTTACATATGGCCGCTGCGCACGGCAGCTACGGCGGCATCCGCATCCTCCTGCAATTCAAGGCTAACCCCAACCTCAAAGACAACGCCGGGCGAACTCCTGTCCAGTTGGCATTAGGTTACGACCCTGTTGCGGTCGACGACTTGCTCGCGGGCGGGGCGGAAATTCCCGATATTTTAGTCGCGGCGGTCGCTGGGCGAGCCGACCTAGTCAAACGCTTTCTGGAGAAGGACAAGGCCGCGGTCAACGCGCGTGTCGCTGGCACCGGCGACACGGCCCTTCACCTCGCAGCGCTCCATGGTCGACCAAGGTGGCAGAGGTGCTGTTCGCTCACGGGGCCGATCCAAACGCAAAGAATTTGGGCGGCAAGACACCGAAGGACTTTGCCCTGCAACGACACGACGAGCAGATCCTTCGCCTGTTTGCTAAGTAGGCGGGTCTCAGCCGCCGTTCCCCAGGTGGTCTGCGCGCCGATCTTTGCGGTTGCCAACCAAGTCTTGCACGCGTCGGTCCGACACACACCGATGCGGTGCTGAGGTATTTCGCGAAACCCAACCGTTTTTCGAGATGGTCATCAAAGGACCGTTTTCTGAAAAATCGCCACACGACTCGAAGTCTCCGTGGTCCATTAGCTGAGGGAAGGTTTGGCTGTCCGCGTTCGATCGGGTTTCTTGCGGTCTGCCTGCTCCTGTCCCGGCAGGACCGAAACCACTGAGCGAATCAGAGTGAGCCCTTCTCGTCGCGCAGCTGCTGACAACACTGAGGCAAATCGATCCTAGAAACGTGTCCGATGCAAAAGGCGGGTCAAAAGCGATCCGGGCACGCCCCATGCTGAGCGAAGCTCATTCATAGCTGCCGCAGGTCGTTGCCGTGGGTCAGGCACTGGTTGAAGCGGCCTAGTTCCGACTACTGCTTGGCAACTTGCCCTGCTGGTCCGATAAGACCTGTTCAGGCGCGAGATAGCCGTCCATAACCTACGTCGGGGACTGGTGGCAGATCAAAAAAGGCAGGCTGCCAACGAGTTGTTGACAGCCTACCAATCATCAAAGACATCAAGCCACAAGTCCGCAGCGCGGCTTACGGCTCACCGACAGCGCCATTGACCGTCTCACCACCTTGAATTGTCGAAAGGCCGGTGTAAACGGTCATGTCGATGTTCTCGTTCAGGAACTGCACCGAACCGTCGGCCAGCAGGAACAGGCCGCCGTTCGGGTGATCGCTCCGGAAGTTCGAGAGACTTCCAATCGTCGCGAGCGGGGCCGGATTCGGCTTGCCGTTGCTCGCATTGCCCTGACCGGTCAGATCGAGGCTGATCGGCGGCAGAGTCGGATTGGCGTCCCAAGAACTCTGGCACGTGTTGAACGAGCTCGTCGCGAACACGGGAGGAACGGTCTTGCTGAGGAATTGAACGAAGGTGTCCGTCACCGGATTCTTGTTCAACTGCTCCATCGTGCAAGCGCCTTGGCCCGCCGTCAGAATGGGGAAGCCAAGGCTGGCAATGCCGATCGCGACGTCGTTGTTCAGCAGCTCCGAGTTGATCAGCGGCTGGATCCACACCGGCACGATCTGGTTCGCTTCGCTGGCCGGAATGCCGGTGGCCGCGGTGATCAAAGGAGGAATCACTGCCGGGAATTTGGCCGGAGCGAGACAGAACCGGCCACGGCAGATCGTCCACTTCGGAGTGACGATGAACGGAGCCATCGCCGTTTCGCCGATGCAGATCGTGCTGCTGGTGCCGTCGGTGATGTCACGAATGCGGGTATTCGAGTTGATGCCGAACACACCACGCTCCGTCGCAGGAACGTTGGCTTCCTTCCAGCAGATCACGTCGCTCACGCCGTGCGACAAGCCGTAGTTCAGCGGCACGTCGAAGATTCCGCTACCAACGCCGGCCTGTCCCGGGAAACTCGCGGGGTAAGTGTCGGAGGGGCAGCGGTACAGACCGCTAGCTGAAGCGGACTCCATCGCGGCGGGCGTCAGCCCAATCCCGTTGGTCGAAGCCGTCACTGACTGGCTGTTCACAGCGCGATTCCACTGGTAAGCACGGGCGAAGGCCGTCTGCTCGTCGTACGGGGTCATCAGCAGGAACGCGCTGGCCATCGAGTGGGAATAGGCATTGATTCCCGGGAAGCCGAGCGGAGCCAGGCTGTTGCCGTACACCGAAGCGCCCATCGGGAACATGCGGCAGACATCGTGATAGTTGTGCATGGCAATGCCGAACTGCTTCAGGTTGTTACGGCATTGACTGCGACGGGCCGCTTCGCGGGCTGCTTGGACGGCGGGAAGCAGCAGCGCGATCAGGGTCGCAATAATTGCGATCACCACCAGCAGCTCGATGAGCGTGAAGCCGGCGCGGCGGGCGCGCCCTGACACGGGTCGTGTCATCGAAGGACTCCTTAAACTGGAACGGCCCGCCCAAGAAACTACGACACCAACGTTTGAAGACTGACTAGGGGTTTACACTGCGCATGCATGACCGTACGCCTTAAGAATTTCTTAAGCAAATAGGTGAATCCCTGAATGAGGCATCGGGGAATCCCCGATGCCTGACCCCCGCCAATTGCCAAAATACAAAGCGAATTGCCACAGATGGAGTCGCTTAAAGCACAGACGACCAGATTTCGAACCTGAAGAAATGGCCCCCCCTCGTGGAGTGCGGGGCTCCCCT
>Ga0210393_10002950_pt1 | contig 13829 bp, 15 predicted proteins | sample IncBWC27OmetaG_FD_160068 | JGI IMG/M metagenome (GOLD analysis project Ga0210393, IMG submission 160068) | Forest soil microbial communities from Barre Woods Harvard Forest LTER site, Petersham, Massachusetts, United States - Inc-BW-C-27-O ... | reverse complement strand
CACCTGCAAGGCAGTATTTGCTGCTTTCGCAATCTTACTCGCAGTATGTCTCATTTCACCATTCCCATCCACATATCCTTGTGATATCTGAATGTGTCAGGCGGTGAAAGACGTTAGCGCGAGCTACGATGCTCTTGTAGACTTGTTCGAGTCTATCGAGAACTTCCTCAGCAGGCTCGACATTTATACAAAGATCCCTCTCACGGCAGCCATGGCCGACATCATCATAAAGATAATGGTGGAGGTTCTCACCACTCTCGCCCTGGCAACTAAGCAAGTCAAGCAGGGTCGACTGAGTCAGTCTTATATCGCTGATCCGGTAGTTTCGCTGAACTCGATACAGAGAAATTCGTAAAGAAAATTCTCGGAGAGAATGAGATAGAGGCTGTCCTACAGCGGTTAGACAGACTTACTCTGGACGAGGTTAGGGCAACCGGAGCGCAAACCCTCCAAGTTGTTCATGGTCTTGTCCAACATAGGAGGGTTGTCATGGACGGTGAGAATGTCGTAGTTGGCCTGTCCCTCCTTCGCGGCTGAAGATTGATACTCTAGATATCGACGATACACCAACGGCGGACAATGTCCGGAAAGCTCTAGGTCGGTTTCATTGTTAAGAATTATGACGAAATCTGATCTTGTAATAGAAATTGTGCAACAAATTGCGAGTGACATGAACAAGCCAAGGCGTGAGTTAATTCCCATGATGGCACCGTAAATGATTAGGATGCTAAGAGCCTGAGACCGGCTCGTAGGCGACGAGTTGCAGAAAAGCATTCGAAAGTGGCTCTCCCCCCCGGACCCATGGATCAATCACCACATTGCTCGTAAATCTCAGCACAGTGGAACAGGGACATGGTGGACTCAAAGTGACACCTTCTCCTGTTGGAAATACTCTGGACCAAGTTCATTGCTATGGATCCACGGAAAACGTCAGTGTTTTGTACCATCACCCTTTCTTTGAAATTCATCAACTTATCCTCTTTAGCCGGTGCAGGAAAGAGCGTGCTTTCGTATGTCGTTTTTCCCATGTTTCGTTCCAGAATCTCACGACTTGCTGTTGCCCAGTTCTTCAATTATCGAGGATATCCGCAGGATGCGCGCAGCTGGACTGGCTTCAGTTGCTTTTTTTTATTGTGATTTTAGGGATGACCAGAAGAAGGGACTGCGCCCATTGCTTTCATCTCTCCTGGTCCAGCTTTGCGGCCAGTCCGATGCATATTACCAAATTCTTTTTTTTTTCAATGAAGCACATGATAATGGCGAACAACAAGCCAGCGACAACGAACTATTACAATGTCTCGAGCAAATGCTTGAGCTCCCGGAACAGCCTACGGTCTACATCATCATCGATGCCCTGGATGAATGTCCAACGATTGGATTGCCCTCGCGCCGTGAGGAAGTCTTGAACCTTGTCAGGGAGCTTGTCGGATTACAGATTCCAAACTTGCGCATCTGTGTCACCAGCCGACCCGAGGGGGACATCAAGCCTGTCCTTGATCCTTTGGCATTCCGTTCTGTTTCATTACATGGAGAACGCGGTCAAGTCCACGACATCGAGGAATACGTCAAATTTGTCGTTAACACGGACCCTAAGATGCGAACATGGAGACAAGCAGATAAGGAGCACGTCATCCAAGTACTCACAAGCAAAGCGGATGGAATGTAACCAAAAAAGTTCTTTCTTCGGTATGGTTCTCACTCACACCTGTGATATAGGTTCAGATGGGTGCATTGTCAACTCGACTTCCTCCGACACTGCCTCCGACAACGCATCCGGCGTGCCCTCAACGAATTACCAGACACGCTCGACGAGACATACGATCGCACATTGGAAGAAATTGGGAAGCAAAACTGGGAATATGCACACCGACTCTTCCAGTGTGTTGCAGCAGCTTCCCGCCCACTTCGCGTCGAGGAGCTCGCAGAGTTTCTCGCATTCGATTTCGATGCAGAATCGACACCCACACTTCGGGAGGATTGGCGGGAGGAGGACCCAGCACATGCTGTGCTATCCACATGCTCGAGTTTACTTGCGATTGTCGACGTCGATGGTGCTCCCGTTATCCAATTTTCTCATTTTTCGGTGAAGGAGTACTTGACGTCGAAGCGCCTTGCCGAAGCAAAGGACACCATCTCCCGATTCCACGTTTCTATGACTCCAGCTCATACGATCGTCGCGCAAGCCTGCCTAGGTGTTCTACTACACATAGATGAAAACATTACCTACGATGGCCAGGAGAAGCTTCACCTCACCAAGTACGCTGCGGAGCACTGGGTGGGTCATGCGCGGTTCGATGATGTATCGCGAAGCATCGAAGATGGGATGAAATGTCTATTTGACCCGAACAATCGCCATCTTGCGGTCTGGCTCTGGATTTACGATCCAGAATCGGGCAGGCACAGATACGATAAATTCAAACGCCCGTCGGACTTGGGGGCCAGGGCAACTCCCTTGCATTATGCGGCCTTTTGTGGCCTACATGACATTGTCAAGTTCCTGATCGTCGAGCACTCGCAGGACGTAAACGCTCGGGGCTTTGGCCTGAGCGAGACTCCGCTGGGTGCGGCATCTCGAGTGGGCCATTCTGAAGTTGCTCGGGTCCTCCTCGAACATAGCGCGGATACGGAAACACGGGGCTACGGAAACTGGAGCCCATTGGAACAGGCCTCGAAATACGGACATGTGGAAGTTGTTCAGGTGCTTCTGGAGCACGGTGCAGATGTGAATGCCCAGGACCAGAACAACAAAACGCCATTGTATTTCGCATCGGACAACGGGCAGGCGGCAGCTGCCCGAGTGCTCCTCGAGCACAACGCAGATCCAAATGCCAAATGCCGGAATAATGAGACTCCGCTGCATTGTGCGCAGAACGAGGGGGTTGCTCGGGTTCTCCTCGAGTACGGCGCAGATACGAACGCTCAGGATAGCATCAATTCGACTCCGTTGCATGAGGCACTGGACTATGGACGCACGGAAGTCGCTCGGGTGCTTCTCGAGAATGGCGCAGATGCGAATTCCCGAGATTCCGAAAATTGTACTCCGTTGCATCTGGCGTCCAGGAAGGGATATCCTGACGTTGTGCGGCTGCTGCTTCTGTGCGGCGCCGATATACACGCACAGGACGGCCTGGGTCGGACACCATACAAGGTAGCAACAGCACGCGGACATCATGACATTATGGAATTACTGTTGGAGCATGGAGCAGAGGATCACAAGACGGAATAACTACGGACTCGAAGCCCAGGGGAATAGCTTATTCTCGTCATTATGACTATATCGTATGCTGTATGTGACCTCGATATCGTGAACGATAATATAAAGTGCTAACATTCTAATCGCATAGGAACGCTATGTCAACAAGGGCCGCACTTTTGTCTTTGACCCACGCCAAGGGAAGCATCATCACTCGAGGAAAGTTGTACTGTACGCTTTATCACAACCGATTCGGATAACTCTCTCTTACTACCATTCATGAACACACATTCATCGTTATTCATATTCGATTGCACCCAAATTTATTTGAGCGACCAGTTTTGAGCTTCGAACTGTCGAATCATGGAAAAAGACTGATATATAAGGCCCCAGTAACTCGAACGTGAGCCAATACAATGATCGGCCGTAACCAGTGAGGGAGACGTGCTGCGCGTCCCATATATGGTTTTCTTGTTGGGCTGCGAACACGAGCGTGTTCACGCATCTCACTATTTTTGGGCACGTTCTTTCAAGAGTAATATCTTTGACTCACTGTATATGTTCTAGACTTTCATCAGTAAATCAGTGGTGAAATTGCAACAGGTTATGAGTTAATATCTGCCGGTTGTGAGTAGTTATCAGGGGTGTGAATCGATTATGTCCACGTGTTGGAAATGTAGTGCGTTGTAAGGGTCCCTCAATTTGGTGAGCGATGTGTGAGCCCCACGAGTCAATACACTGCGATGTTGAGTCAGCGAGTTTCGTACACTGATATGTAATATCACGAGTCCTCCCCGGCCGATATTCGCTTCACAAGATATGTACCGCCCGATATAAAGTTATGACTAGGTACGAACATTAATTGATAGTATAAGTCATTGCGATCATAGTTCAGACTCATGATACCAACATGGACCACTGGCAGGTCTGTGAGGTCTTGACGTGCTCAACAATGGCACATTGAGCTCATATGGTAGTCGTGCTTTAATATGGGAGGGATTTTGAAATATCAGATCGGAATTGGTTCAAAACGTTCACATTTATGTATCGCCATATGAGAATAAGGTATATACATCTAGTCTATAAGGATCAACCTAATCACCTATGACTCGGAAGGGCACTGCCAGTGCGAAGGGCACGCATGAGCCTCCTTGAACATCCTCAGAGTCGATTCTGTTGCATCATACGATGCAGCTCCAGTGTTATTGGTAATTGCAGGGGGGAAAACTTCACTAGAGAGGAATTGAAGGGAGATGTTAGGACATCTCACTCTAGTGAAAGAGTAAACAAATCATACCGATTCCACCATTTGAGTAGCTCATTGACATCCCTCTGTGATGTCTCATCCTGGAGATTCTCAAGGTAATCAATAACGAAGTTGTAGAATGATGGGTAGTGAAAGCCAGCGTGTTTATGCTTCCACTCCCGTGCACTGCCAAGGGCAAAAACAAGCTTAAGCAGAGACCAATCAGCGACAGAAGGTGTTATATGTGGGTGTCAACATACCTGAGTCGCAGTATATGCAATTGAGTGGGGTGTGACTTGGTTGTTTATGTGAAGTGTGCTGGCAACATCACATCGCCTGGACGTGACTTCAGATATCAGTTGTCCTTGGATGCCAAGGATGGGGATGTAAAGATATAACAAAATGCCTAGAAAAACCTCATTAGTTATATGTCCAGTCTAGTAATAATGCCTTAGAACTCACGTGTACAAGAAGGGGGCCTTTCAGAAACCCCTCTTTAGGGTCCTCAGGATCTCCGGCCTCGTCCTGGTACAGACAGTGAAGGGAGAATCCACATGTATAGTTGTAGCCCGGAGCAGCATCTCAGAGATTGGCACGTACTCTAGATGAGGGGGTGATGGAATTGACAAGTGAGGAAAAGTGGCAAACAATGCACTCTGGATCATCCCAATCATAATTGATGGGGCAAAGGAGGCGGCCTGTAACATCATGGGAGATGCCATGTTCCTCCTTCTTGTTGGCAGAGAGGCTTTCACCAGCAGATAGTCTTGTGTCTGAGTGCCCACGGTTGTTGAGCCAATCTGTGACCGCAACTTTGAGCCTGCTTGTATTGTCACTTCGTGCATCATTGGCACCTGATTGCAACTTGTTTTTGTCAGTTGGCTGGCATGGACAAAAATAGCGGAGAGATGTACTGGTGCACAAAAGCTGTTGATATTCTCGGCCACCTTTGCCCTCTCTTCGAAATTTAGGATGAGCTTGTTTATTAGAGTCATGGCTATGTGGCAACGCCGACGGCTGATGTTGATGTTATGCCTAAGTCACGAAGTCACATGCGTTGGTCACGTACTCCTTTCACTCTTCATCAATGGCCTTTTCTGTCAATCCATCAAAGTCTTGGCTGTCGATGGAGTCCATCTCAGGTGCTGTCTGCAACGCACAGTATTTTCCTGCTTTATCTGCCAGGTCTGAGAGTTCATGGAACAAGTCCACAATCTTCCGGATCCCTCGTCCTGGTTGGGTTGGAGAGGAATGTTTACTGTTCATTGAGAAGCAATGATCAATAAGCCCTCTTCGCCTCTCACCAGAAATTGAAGATGTCACTTACACTCACTTACTAGGTCTCTCTGATATGTCTGTGGTATCCCTCACATGTTCAAGATGCTGATCAAAGATACTCTGGATCGCACTGTATACTTCTGCAGTTTGGATGAGGTCGGGAGAGGAACTGCAATTATACTGGGACAAGGTTCCATTTGGTGGTGAAGCAGATCGACGTATCTGAGAAGAGGGCGCTGTGGTTGATTGACTCTGAGCATATCACTCTCTCTGGAATCGGTGTGACATGAGAGGAAGGGCAAGGGGGGTGGGGGTAAACCGATGCGGGTTCTTTCAGGTGAGAGGCCCTCTTTTTATTGGTAACTTGGTGTTTTCAACAGACGGCATTTTCGTTTGTTTTGACAGTTGATTGCGCAAGGGATCTGTGACAGCAACTCACAGCATTGAAGATGGGAATGCAATTTCCTGAACCCCGCTGCCTGCTAGAATCGGAGGAGCCACCTCAAGACGGCATTTTGCACTCGAAGAGACCAACCACCATGCCTCCTCATCGTTGTTGCTCCTCCTGTACATGTGAATCTTCTTCTACTGCTGGCATAGGTCTGCATCGTTGATCTTGCCAAAAATATACAGAACATATGTCGACTGTATAGCAGTTAAAGCACCAGGCAACTGTGCAGGAAAGAGCCAATTCCAACTCTACAAGAGGTTTGACCCAGACACCGCATTCCCAAGCATGTGAGCCAGAAAGCCATATGGAAATAGACGATATAGTGAGTCTACCTGTCTTCACTGGTTCATCAGAATGTCCTCACCCTCGCTTCAACAGTCATATTTATCCAGTGTGGTCCCTCAGGCAGTGCCTTTACTGCCTCCACTACCATCGCCGCCATTGCTGCCATCTCTGCCACCACTGCCTCCATCACTGACCTCTCCGCATCCCATACCTGCGCTGCCTTTGCCACCACCTCCTCCAACCTTATCACAATCAGGTTGTCCACTGCGGGTTTGCCTGCAAGGTATCGGGACATTTATCCTGAACCACCACATCCTGTACCTTCAACTTCAACTTCAAATCCTGGCCCACCTGTGTCTGTGCCCACCGACACTGCTGTCGTCCCCCACATGCTCAGGCTTATTGTACGGAATCGTTTCCGAACAAGCACAAATGCCTTTGGTCTTTGGAAAGACTATCGATATTGCCCATCACAAGACCCCGACGCCATTATATCGCCTGAAGACCTATATCACACGAATGCCTCCACAAGCTCCACCATCATTCATGAACACCATGAGATGGAGGTTTCCTCTCCATACAAGAGTAAGTCTATCAAGCTGGTGATAGACTGGAAAAACACCAGAAGTTGTGCAAAGTCAAACGAAGAAATCAATCGCCTTGTACGTGACGTTCTTCATCACCCAGATTTCTGGCTGGATGACCTGGAACATTTCAATGCAGCATGTGAGAACCTCAAAGCTGATGCAACTGAGGAGAATCCTCTCTTTCTCCTGTCTTTCACGCGCACTAATATCAGTATCGACATGCCCTCAGGTAGCAAACATAGCTCACCTCACTCATTTTCCATTCCTGGGCTCTACTATCGGAAAAGGACCTGTTTAATCCAGGAAGCATTCGAAAGCCCCATATCACAACATTTTCATCTCTCACCTTTCAAGCTGTATTGAAAGCACCCAGATGGTGAGGCCGACAAACGCGTATATTCTGAGTTGTACAACTCAGACGTCTTCTACAACGAGCATGACAATATACAATGTGCACCAAGCAATGATCAAACATGCAAGAGAGAGAAAGTTGTGGCAGCGTTGATGTTCTGGTCAGACGCTACACACCTTGCAACATTTAGTACCGCAAAGATGTGGCTGGTGTATTTGCTCTTTGGCAACTTGTCAAAGTACATCCATCTCAAACCCAATTCTGGAGCAACAAAGCACCTCGTATATATCCTCCCGCTCCCCAACTCGCTCCAGGATGAATTGAAGACATTTCATCCCAAATGGGAAACTCAGCAAAAGGGAATATTGACCCATTGTCGTCAAGAATTAATGCACACTGTCTGGAGGTTTTTACTCAATGATAACTTCACTCACGCGCACACCTATGGGATGGTTGTGCGCTGTCACGATGGTGTTGAACGACGTGTCTATCTGTGTATCTTCACCTATGCCACTGATTATCCTGAGAAGTGAGTCGGTGTTGTTATTTCAGGCCGCTTTTCGACTGATTGATTTTAGGGTGCTACTTGCCACCATTCGAGACCAGGGGCTCTGTCCCTGTCTGTGCTGTCTAGTACCGGATACGCAACTTGATCAGCTTGGTCTCATTGCGGATATGAAGAATCGTATCAAGAAATATTATGTGTACCAGGCCAATTCTGTGAACAAGGCACGAGATGCCATCTATAATTTCAGGGATCCTGTCAATGGGAGTAGGGTTCAGCGATTACTGAGGGCTACATCAGCTGTTCCTACTTCTGTAAGTTGTTGATTCTTCCATTCTCAAGTGTGAAATTGTAGTTAACAACTAAACATTCTCTAGAACGCATTTATCGATCGATTGGGTCCCAATTTCAACTTGTCGCAGATGCTCATGGTTGATGTTATGCACGAGTTCGAACTTGGAATATGGAAGGCCCTATTTTCCCACATAATCTGTATCCTCTATGCAGCAGCTCCAGGTGGAAGGCTCGTCTCTCTTCTGGATGAAAGGTACAGCAGCCATCGCTCATGAGCACACATCACCACACTGTCCCCATGGCTTACAACAACATAACTCAACAGGTATTGCCAAACGCCACCGTTTAGTCAGGCTATCTGGAGATTTACAAACAACGTTTCTGAAATGAAGAAGCTAGCTGCACGAGATTTTGAGGATTTGTTACAGGTAATGTATCATCATGTTATATCTGCAAACAGTCAATGTACTTACAGTGGGTCTCATCCCAGTGTTCCATCCCAGCATTTGAGGGTCTCCTCGATGAGCCTCACAATGCACGCGTCATGAAGTTATTATATCGGACAGCAGAATGGCACAGGTTTGCTAAACTTAGAATGCATACAGACACCACAATAAATCACTTAGAAATGCTCACAAAAGAGTTTGGTCAACTCATGAGACAATTTCGTGGTTCCACCTGTTCTGAATTCCAAACGATGGAGCTTCCCCATGAGGTTGCTGCCCATAAACGGCAACATCAATGCATCCAGGACCACGTGCACAAACCTGGGCCTGCGTCAGCATCGTCACATTGTAAAATCAAGATGTTGAATCTCCAGACACCAAAATTTCATTTTCTTGGAGATTATGTGTGTACAATATGGATGTTTGGATATACTGATGGTTTCTCTACTCAAGTGGTATGTAACATGGCTGATAACTTATCCGAACAAAGCACTAATGATAATGAGTAGGGCGAGTTGGCCCACTGTCTAGTAAAGCGACTGTATGGAAGAACCAACAAGTGCGACGCAACTGCGCAGATTGGGCGGCATGTCAGGTGACTAGAGCGTGCCCAACATGCCACTGCGAAACAGAACAAACTCGACATTAGCGAGTTCTTGAATGAGAGTACAGGGCTAGATCCGGACGTACACCATCATATCTCTAAGTCCCAGAATGACCCTCTGAATATCTACTCATATGTTCATGCAAACCAAGGGGATCCCGCTTTTATGGTACATTGCGCATTTGAGTACCACGTCATGTTTTGAGTTAATCTATATCAGCAATTCATTCCCAAATTGAAGAAGCACATACTAGGTTGTCTTCTTGGTCGAGGATATGAAGGCGATACTTATGGCGAGTTCACAGATGAGGAGAGGAACAGTGTTCTTATAGCTGGCGAAGAAATCTTCCATTGCAAGACGCTGCAAGTAAACTATATGACATATGATGTCAGATGGGACAGCGACACCATAAAGCCAGATACATACCCGGATGTGATGGTCAAGTCCCCAGAAACAGGGCCAGGCTCGCAGCCTTACTGGTATGCATGCATGATTGGAATATTCCATGCGGTCATGTCGTCTTCTCATCCAGGTGTCAAGAGGAGATCACGGGAATGGATGGAATTCTTGTGGGTGCGATGGTTTGGTGTTGAGCCTGGTCGATATCGCCATGGCTTCCATCTAGCACACCTTCCCAAACTCAGCTTTGTGGAGTCGTCGGATGAGTACGCGTTCACATTTCTTGACCCTAGGCAAGTGATCAGAGGTGCCCACATCACACCTGCATTCTCCGAAGGGCACATGTCATCTCTTCTGCCAGCTACGAGGTCTGTAGCACGAGTCCTGGCCCCCGGTGAGAATGATGACTGGGTGAATTTTTATGTGAACATGTGAGTCTGGTTACAAGAGTACTTATGGACTCACTGATTGCCCTCTGCAGCTTTGTTGATTGTGATATGCTTATGAGGCATTTCGGTCATGGCATTGGTCACTTGCAATACAGGACTCAGATGCAGCAGGACTTGGATGTGGATGCTGAGTTGGACTCGGACATGGATGCTGACTCAGACTCAGACAACGATACAAGCCCTGAGCAAGAATGTGATGTTGCAGTTGATATTGACTCAGAAGAAGAGGACAAACGTGAGGGAGACTCGGAGCTTGAGAGCAATGTTGAGTCAGACTCGGAGAGCAATGATAGTGGGAATGATTCAGACAGTTATGCAGGCTTTTAGATCATCTGTACCCAGTAATATCAAAGAGTTGCATTTCAAAAGTAGGTCCATAAATACATAAAAGCAGTCAAAAATGTCAGCACACAGGTGGGTAAGGAAACTGTCCATGAAATGTGTTACCGCCGCTTGACGGCAACCCCTAGCAGCGACTTGATCACGCAAGTCGAATCGTTTAGAGATGAGCAGGAAGTTCTCCTTTGACACGGCTGCTTGCAACACTCGCAGGCAGCCCACAGAGTAGGAGAAAGGAAGCTGAGATTCACAAGAGACTCAGAATGCAGAATACAGATGGAAACGTAGCCTACTTATACCCGTACAAGCTAGGGTAGGTAAGCGGTCGAGAACAAGTCCTACTGACGTATCTATGACGAAGCCATGACGTCGTACAGTAAGGGAGCGCAAGAAAAGGGCCCTAAGTAGTACAATGACGTCGCGAGTCGAGAACTATGACGAGGGCCTAAGGCTCCCTGACGTCTACCAGAGACGAGACTGCGACGGGGTCTGGAACTATGCACAAAGCGAGACGATCACCCTCTGAAACAACTCGAGGGGACTGGGACTAGGGGCGACGAACAGATGAGGCAGCACTTAGCGTTATGGTCCAAGATGAAGGCAGTTTATCCACCTGCCCAGGTGGCACCCTACGACTCCTCCTTCTCCGGTGCATTTCCTCTCGCAACTCGTTGGACCAAGCTCGCCACCAAGGCAGGCTTTGGTCCGGCGGTGACAAAATGAGTGAAAGTCATTCTATGAGCATGCGAAAATTACTTCCCAGTCCCCGGCCTGGTGATATGGTCTTCATATGTGCAATTGCTACTTTCCTTATTAGTCCATACCAGGCCATGTGGATGCGTTATCTATGTGGCTCATGAGACAGAAGATCGGCTGATTAGTACCTTTCACCGGATCCAAGTCAGGTGAAAAGTACAAACAGCCGATCTCAGCCTCGGGCACGCCCAAGCAGAATAATCTGAGTCACCTGCATGCGCATCATGATAGTACTTATTGCTACTAATGAAAATACAATCTATCAATGGCAGGTGCGATGGGTTATCTACCAATGAAACTCTACTAGCCTGAGCCTGAGTGCTTCTGTTTGATATCATGCACTTTGACTCCACTGGCAGCAGCTGTCTGCCCTGCGTCCAGAGGGAGAAACTAGAAGATAGATAGAACAAGCTCACCAGAAGAGAGATGGAACAAGCTCACCACGACGTCCTCCAAGTCCGCATCTGCGTCACTCTCCAGTTCGCTGTCAGAGACATCGATGTCATCCGAGTCATGAGGGATGATTGCCTTCGTTGGACCAGATGACCCTGGGCCAGGTGCTGGCCCAAAGCTCACGATTGTGACCTCCTCGTCGCTCTCCAAGTCTGAGTCTGGGTCGGTATCAGAGAGGACGATCATGTCCAGGTCTTCTTGAAAAGGGAGCGAAGGTCTACCACCAGTGGCATGGGCCCAGGCGCAGGGGGCAATAGAAATTTTAACAGTCTGATCAAGTTCAGTGTCGAGAAGGGTAGTAGAGCCAAGAAAAAAGCATACCACAGGCCCGCGTAAGGCTGGCTTGAAGGTAAATTGAGCACTGGCAGTCTGGTTGGCGAGACTTGGAGGGGGAGTATGATTTTGTATACATTTCTTGGGTCGGTTTGCTGTGCCATGCCAGTGGTGCAACGAGCATGAGCGAAGAGGACCTTAAGAAGAGCAGGAAAAAGACTATGCGCTGGCCGCACTCGGGCTGACATGTAATCTGCATAGGTTTATATAGTGAATGAAGTTGGTCAAGGGGAGGGATTATGTCCGAATCATTACAATATATTGACGTGCACGGTGCACGTAAATAAATGCATTTCCGCTGAACGTGATGGGGAGGCCGAGCCCTTCCAAGACTCGGACTCCGGATAATTCCGAGACATAGATCTCACATCTTATTACGATCCGAAAATCTACGTACATATTCTATGAGCATAGCTGAGAGCGGTTATCATACTCATGTTGGGGCACAAGGTACATAAATCCATGGCACCGACTCATGAATATGATAAATCATTCATAATTGTCTCATATTTCATATATACCCTGATGTCAGTATCACACATGGCTACGATCATGACACGTGACTGGTTTCGAGTTACAAGTGTAGGGCGATCCCGTGACTGAATTACAAAGAGGTGCACCACCTCGTAGCGGCGTGCCACTTTGGTGTAACTCGTGACCACCACGAGCCGTTGTCAGAATCTTCCTGATTTACTGATGCCCCTCACTCTTTCCCCCTGTAATGCTGCAGTGCGCGCAGGAAAGCACGGACGCTCATCAATCTGCTCAAGCCAAAGGACGTCAAACAAGCTGCCTGCAAGAGTGCAGCCTGCAAAGTTCGGAGTGGGAGATGCCCTATACACACGCCAAGCAGGCATTGTGGCGCACCCACACACGCGTCCGTCGTTTCAGCTAAAGCATGCATTACGACAAGATGGCTGAAGATGCCATGGGGGAGATTTCGGCATTGATAACTCTCATATTCATGTTTACTGCACAAAGACCATGTATCTATTCACAAAGTGCTACATGGGGCAATGTTCCCCGAGGCGCACAATAATTGATTTTAAAATAAAATAAAAAAAACGTGTACAACACGGCCTCAAGGCGTGGATGATATTATTATAAGGCCACCGCTCTACGTATCCTCCTTGTCTTCAAGCTGATTTCCCACTGTGATTATTACCTCTGACAAGTACGTGTAAAGTCACTCGAAGGCCCCGGCTCTGTTGTGAAAGGACCTGACTTGTTACTCACTAGTCACTGTTCTGCCTGCTCGAAAACTCGAAAACCCAGCGCTATTGCCAAATATCCATCCCTAAGCAAATCACTAATGCTGACTGTCAAGGATTCCGATAGGGGGAAGCATGCTTCACGTCGACGGAAATTGTTGTGGGTCGAAGAAGGTCGAGGTGAGTGATATCGATAATCATCTGCAGGTTCCTCTTGGATTATTACTGAGTTGAGTGGTACAGTCGTGAGCATCAACATACTCCCCGACGATGTCCTTCTGGAAATATTCGACCACTATGTGACCCGAACTCAGAGATATTCTTATCGCATTCAACATGTTGATGCATGGTACACGCTAGTCCACGTGTGTCAGCGATGGCGCTACGTTGTGTTTGATTCACCCCGTCGCCTGGATCTGCGGCTTCTTTGCACAGACAGGACACCGGTCACAAATATGTTGGATATCTGGCCAGTGTTGCCCATCGTCATATCTCCCGTTTCTGTAAAACCGCCACTGCCAGCCAGTGGTGTGGCTAACATCATTTCCGCGCTCCAGCAGCACAGTCGTGTGTGTACAATCGACATCTGGAGTGTCCCAAATTCACTGTTGAAAGAATTCGCGGTAATGCAGGAGCCATTCCCGGCG
>Ga0210393_10002948_pt1 | contig 13834 bp, 13 predicted proteins | sample IncBWC27OmetaG_FD_160068 | JGI IMG/M metagenome (GOLD analysis project Ga0210393, IMG submission 160068) | Forest soil microbial communities from Barre Woods Harvard Forest LTER site, Petersham, Massachusetts, United States - Inc-BW-C-27-O ... | reverse complement strand
TGTTGAAACTTTTTGATAATGTCCCCTCACGAACTTAATAGAAATGTCCCCTTAGACTGAGACCTCCAGCCAGAGGAGGTCTTGTTGAAGAGGACGGCCATGAGCAGGGGTGAGCTGGAGCGGGTGGAAGTGATGGGACGAGTCGCCAATGAGGAATTGAAGTTAACCGATGCAGCCGCAATGCTGCAATTGAGTTACCGCCAGATCAAACGCTTGTGGCGACGCTATCAGCAGAAGGGCAGCAAAGGACTGCAGCATGGCAATGTGGGTCGAGTTTCCAATCGTGGCAAACCAACGAAATTTCGGCGCCGGGTGCTGAGTTTGGTCCGGCAGAAGTATTCTGGTTCGGAAGAGGAGCGATTCGGGCCGACGCTGGTGGCGGAGCACTTGGCCGAAGAAGATGGCATCGTGCTGGATCACGACACGGTCCGACTTTGGATGTTGCAGGAAGGGCTGTGGAACCGGCAACGGAAGCGGAAGAAACACTGCCAACGAAGGGAGCGCAAAGCCCACTTCGGGGAACTGGTGCAACTGGACGGGAGTTTCCACGACTGGTTGGAAGAGCGTGGACCGCGGGGGTGCCTGATGGACATGGTGGATGATGCCACCAGTGAAACGCATGCTCGTCTGGGCAAAGAAGAGACGATCTGGGCGGCAGCCGGGGTGTTGCGGGCCTGGATTGAGAAATATGGCGTGCCGAGCGCGCTCTACACCGATTGGAAGAATGTGTACAAACGAAAGGCCACGTGGGCTGAGCAGTTGCGGGGAGAGGTCCCGGTCACGCAGTTCGGGCGCATGTGTCAGAAGCTTGGCATCGGGATCATTGCCGCCAGTTCGCCCCAGGCGAAGGGACGTGTGGAGCGAATCCACGGCGTTCATCAGGATCGGCTCATCAAGAAGCTGCGGCGGAAGAAGATCGATAGCTATGAAGCCACGAACGAGTATCTGGAAAAAGAGTATCTGCCAGAGCACAACCGACGCTTTGGCCGGCCGGCGGCCCAGCCGGAGGATTATCACAGACGGAAGCCGACCGCCCGCGAACTGCGTCAGATTTTCCGCTTGGAGACCGAGCGCACGATCAGCAACGACTGGGTGATCCGGTACGACGGCCGTTTTCTGCAACTGCGGCCTGGGCAGCGCCGCTATGGACCTAGGCAAAGCAAGGCTCTGGTCTGCGAAGGGGAGCAGGGAGCCATCGAGGTGTACTACCGCGGGGAGCGGGTAGCCTTTATCGAGTTGCAGGAGCCCATACGAAAACCCGTTCAGCCAAATCCGCCCGCCGCCCGAGCCAGTGTGGTGAGGAAAGCTAAGCACGACCATCCCTGGCGGCAGGGTTATCAAAACATGAAGCCCCGGGTTCCGAACCAGGGGACCGCAGCGCCGCTCGTTGGAATACGCACTTACGCTTCGCCCTAACTACAGGGCTTCGCTTCAGTGCGTATTCCAACGAAAACACCACAACCCAAAAAAGGGGACATTTCTAAAAAGTTAACGATGGGGACATTTCTAAAAAGCTTTGACACACGAAAAGACTCAGCGTTGACAATTCTCCGCCCGACAGGCAAACTACCGCATTCCCTGGAAAAGGGCCTCCGGCGAGGACCTGAACGGCGCATCGGCAGAACAAGCGGGCGCCTGGCCGGATTCCCGATTCTCCCCTCATCTATGGGCATAACCGAGCAAAGGGTCTCATACACGCTGGATTCCACCTTGCAAACGGTGGACAGCGCGGAAGAAAAGGCCACCAGTATTGCCACAGAGTTGGGGTTTTCCGAGGATGAGGTCATGCAAATTTCCATGGCCGTCCGCGAGGCTGCGGTCAACGCCGTTCTGCATGGCAACGCTTACGCACCCGACAAGAAAGTCACTTTGTCTTTCGAACGCACCCCCGAGAACCTGGTCATCACGGTTTGCGACCAGGGCGCCGGTATGGATCTGGCGCGCATCCCCAACCCTCTGGCCCCGGAGAATCTGCTCAAAACTTCCGGGCGCGGTATTTTTCTTATGCGCTCGTTTATGGATGTTGTTGAAATTCGCCCGTCGCACACGGGCACCGAACTCAAAATGATAAAGCACGTCCACGGTCCATCCGCGGGCGGCAAGGAGGCTTCCCAGTGAGCATGAAGATTAGTTCCCGGCAGGTGGATGGAGTCACAATCGTGGACTGCAGCGGCCGCATTACCCTCGGCGAAGGCAGCGTAACCCTGCGCGATACCGTGCGCGATCTGCTTTCCAAGGGCAACAAAAAAATTATCCTGAACCTCGCCGACGTCAACTACATCGATAGTTCCGGCATCGGCGAGCTGGTCAGCGCCTTCACCACCACCAAGAACCAGAATGGCGAGCTCAAATTGCTTAAGCTCACCAAGAAGGTCAACGACCTGCTGCAGATCACCAAACTCTACACCGTGTTCGACGTCAAAGACGACGAAACCGCAGCCGTAAAGTCGTTCAAATAAAAGAGTTCCTCGTCGGAATCAGCGGGTGCCCCATTTCTCGCGTTTTTTGCGAGAAGTGGGGACGTTTCCTCCAAATCGAGGTCTCGAATGGTACCTCGCGGCCGGTTTCATTCCGGGTAATACACCCGACATATTTCCGCTCGAACCACCGCCACGCTCTTAAAGTCACTTAATTGCCCGTCCGCATGTTCCGAAACACTCCCACTTCTGCACTACTAGCTAGGGACAGGCGCCACGGCCACTGCCCATGCACAGACAGCCGCCTCGGCTGTTCCGCCTGGGCGAATCCCGGGGGCACGCTAGCACCGTGCAAGCCCCTCACACCATCCCCTTCCTCAACTCCTCCAGCCGATACTTCGTCCCCCGCCACACAATCCCGTCATTCCACAATGTCAGCGCCGTCGACCGCAGCAGCGTGTAGATAAAAAGCACCGTGCTCACCGGATGCAACAGAAAATAATACGGTGGCACGCCCGACCGCCACGACATCCCCAGATAAATCAAAAACATCGACCCCAACGCCAACCCATAAGGCACGCGCGCCCAGCCCTGCGCCAGCAACACTCCCATAAACGGCCCCAGGTTGAGAAATGCCAATCCAAACGCTGAGAGCAACGTTCGCCACCACTGAAACGAAAGAATCGCAAAAAAATTCTTCGTCAAATTATCGACCACACCCATCGCGCCGTTCGCCCAGCGAATCGAAATCAAATCGGCGCCAAACACATTACGCTGCGCAAAGCCCCCATTCTTGATCACCTTGCCCAGCTTCATGTCGTCCACCACTTCCATGCGTAGCGCTTCGTAGGTGCCCACCGCATCATACGCACTGCGCCGCACCAGGTTGAACGCGCCCACGCCCATGTGATCGCGCGCTTTCGGGTCCGCCACTTTCCACGGCCGGTGTCCAAACATGAACATGGTCTGAAAAAACGCAATCATCATGTACTCCCCAGGCCGTTTCATAATCATCCGCGGAAACAGCACTACATGGTCCGCCTTCTCGGCCTCGGCATAAGCCAGCGCCCGCCGCAAAGAATCCGGCTTGAAGAGCACATCCGCGTCCGTAAACAGCAACCAATCTCCCGCAGCCTGATTCGTCGCCGTCCACATGGCATGTGTCTTCCCCAGCCACCCCTCAGGAAGTTCGCGGTGATGCACCACTCGCAAGGTGCATCGCGCTGGGTGCCCCATTTCTCGCGTCTTTTGCGAGAAACGGGGATGTTGACGTTGAAGTTTTCCCGACTGGAGATCTCCCGCAACCCGTTCCATGATCTCGCCCGTCCGATCGGTCGACCGGTCGTTCACCGCAATCACTTCATAATTGTCGTAATCGAGAGCCAGCAGAGTGCGTAGCGCCTGTTCGATGGATTCTTCCTCATTCCGCGCCGGCACAATGATCGAAACCAGAGGGTTCCCAGCGGTCGCAACCGGATTCCGATCCCACTCCGGCCGCGATACATCAGCAACACTGGGCATCCCCAGCGCAGCCTCGACAATGCGGGAGACCCAGGCCAGCGCCAGAATCGTCCCAGCAATCCAGTGAAAGTAATTCATCTCCTAGTTGTTGGGATCTCCTTCGTGATCCTTAGTGCACCATCGCGAATGGGGTTGGGAAGGGCACGGGGCTTCAGTCATGCCATAAAAGCGCCCCCAGAATTCGCCGGCTTTATCCGCTGAGGTCCGCTCGATTGCTTCCGTGGAGAATATTCAGCGCACCCCTGTGCTCGCATCCACCCGCACCGCCGGAGCAAACCTCATCCCGTAGAACAGTATGGCAGAAGAAATCCCCATCGCGATCACCGGCAGCACAAACGCCGCCTGCAGCGACCTCCGGTCCGCCACCCATCCCATCATGGTCGGCGAAGGGACGTCGCCGAGAAGGTGGATGATGAAAATATTCATGGCCAGCGCCGTCGCCCGAATGTGCGCGCCCACCGAATTGATCACCGCCGCATTCAGAGGAGAAGTATTCAGCAGCAGAAAAAATGCCGCCACCGCAATCGCCGGAATCATGACGCGCCCCTTCACGAACAGCGCTACCATCATGAACGGAATCCCCAGTCCCATGCTGGCCGCCGAAATCAGATAATAGGAACTCTTCATTCGTGGCAAAAGATAATCGCCGAACCATCCCCCGGCCAGCGACGCCAGAATTCCATCCACGACGATAATGGCGCCGAACGTTGAGTTGGCCGCCGCCAGCGTGTAATGCCGCTCGCTGTACAGAAACTGCGGCATCCACACCACGATGCCGCCCATTGAAAATGTCATCGCCGCCATGCCCAGCGTCGCAGCCAGAAATGCCGGATTGCGAAACAACCCAAAAACATTTGTCCGCTCCGGAGTCTCGTTAGTTCCCGTGCGCGAATCAAATTGCCCGCGCTCCGGTTCTTTCAAAAACGAAACCGCCAGCGCCAGCAGAAATCCCGGCGCCGCCGCAATGTAAAACGGAAACCGCCACCCGTAATGCGGAGCCAGATTTCCCCCCAGCAAATATCCCGCCGCCGAGCCCACCGGAATCGCCAGGTAAAACACGCCCAGAATCCGGCCGCGTCTTTCCTCCGCAAAAAGATCGGCAACAAACGTCGGGGCGATGGTCACAAACGTCGCTTCGCCAATTCCCACCAGCGTGTGCCGCACCAGCAACTCCGCGTACGTGTGCGTCACCGCGGTCAGAAGCGTAAGTCCGCTCCAGAACACTGCGCCCACCACAATGATGAGTTTGCGCGAGTACCGGTCCGCCAGCGGCCCCACAAACGGCGCCGCGAACATGTAAAAAATCAGGAACGCGCTGGTCAGGTAGCCCACCTGCGTCTTCGACAGATGAAACTCGTCCTGCACCAGCGGTTGCACCGCATTCAACACGGAGCGATCGATGTAGTTGAGCAGATTCAGCGCCGTCAGCAGAAGCAGCGCCGTGCGGGGGTGAAGTTTCGTCGTATCCACAGTTCGAGCGAATATAGCACGGCGCTCTCGCGCCGCAGATCTGTCATCCCGAGCGAAGCGGGGGACCCTATAGCAGCGATGCCGCTGGTCGCCTACAAGGAGTTCCCATCATCGCCAACGCCACTCAGGGCCTCCGCCGCTTCTTCTCTCGCGGCCACTTTGCCAGCACGGTCGTCGAAATCCCTCCCCGCGGACGAAAATCGCCTTTCACTTCCGCCCACACCGGCTTCGCCCAGCGCACCACATCTTCCAGCACCCGGTTCACAACGTTCTCCTGAAAAATTCCCAGGTTGCGGTACGACTGCAAATATTCTTTGTACGATTTCAACTCCAGGCAGACTTTATCGGGCTGGTAACGCAGCGTGATCACGCCAAAATCCGGCAACCCAGTCTTCGGACATACCGACGTAAACTCCGGATCATCAATCACAATCTCATATCCCGGAAACTGGTTTGCCCAGGTCTCAATCTCCGGAAACTCAGCGTCCAACCCGGCAGCAGCATGCTCCGACGTGTAGCGTGGCTTGGTCATGCGCCCATTGTAAATGTGTCCCACGCAGACGTGTACGGTGCTCGCTGGGTGCCCCATTTCTCGCGTCCTGTGCGAGAAGTGGGGCTTTTGCCGCACCAACCATCTGCTCCCGCGGAACGCCAAGGCTGGATTACGAAATGCGAGCCTTCGAATTCTGTTAGTTTCTCCTTCATGGAAAAGCCGGTCCTGATCGTGATCGATATGCTGCGCGACTTTCTCGAAAGTTGGGAGCCGGGCAAAAGAGCACGGCTGGTTCACGCCATCAACGACTTGGCTGGCGTTATGCGAACTTTCTCCCATCCCATAATCTGGGTGCGCCAGGAGTTCGAGACCGACCTGCGGGACGCGTTTCGAGAGATGCGAGCCAAAGGGATTCGCCTCACCATCCAAGGCACTCCAGGCTGCGAAATTCTTCCCGAACTCTCAGTCACTCCAGCCGATACCGTCGTGGTGAAGAAACGGTACAGCGCGTTTTACGGAACCGCTCTTGACGAAACTCTTGCCCGTCTCCGACCCGACGCCATCATCCTCGCCGGCATCAATACCCACGCTTGCATTCGCACCACCGCCATCGACGCCTACCAGCGAGATTGGCCGGTCATCCTGGCCGGAGACTGTATTGACTCCTACGACCGTGAACATCACGAAATCTCTCTGCGCTACATGAACGATAAAATTGCGGCAATCATGAGCAACGAAGAAATCCGCTCTGCGCTCCGCGCACATAAATAAAGCCCTGGCGTCATTTCTCTCCCATTCTCAACCGGGTGCCCCATTTCTCGCGTCCTGTGCGAGAAAAACCTGCCCCTGAGCGAAGTCGAAGGGTGGGGCTCTGCTTGGTGGCGAAACCTCTTGCGGCCTGGGGCTCCCCATCCGCATCTAAACTAGTACTGCCGCCAGAGCGGTCGGCGCTTCTTCACCGAACCGCTGCGGTGGTAGATTGTTACTTGCAGTTGTTCCCGCACCGCCCTGAAAGAAAACAGGTTGGCGAAAACAGCCTGGCGAGGGCATTTCAGCGGAAACCGCTCACGAAAAAGAAGTTGGCGTCGAACAACCACAATTCGAATGGGCATCCCGCGCGCCGCCGCCGCAACACCTGGCTTGCCGCCGGAGTCATCGCCGCCGCTGTCCTCATCCCCATTTTCTCGCATCGCGCGCCGCTGATCGTCCACGTTGCCACCGTTGAGCGTGGTCCGATCCGCAGCCTGGTTTCCACCAACGGAAAAGTTGAGCCCATGGAAAAGGAGAGTTTCGAGGCTCACTCTCCCATCGCCACGGTCGTCAAGCGCCTGCTGGTCAAGGAAGGCGACCAGGTGCGCAAGGGACAGCTTCTTCTGCAACTCGACGACGCCAACATCCGCAGCCAGGCCGAGCACGCCAAGTCGCAGATGACCGCCGCGCAATCCGATCAGACCGATGTCTCCACCGGGGGCACTCACGAAGAAGTGCTCACCCTCGACGCGCTGCTGACAAAAGCTGGCAGCGAACGCGACGCCGCGCTGCGCAGTCTCGACGCCTATCGCCGCCTGCAGCAACAGGGCGCAGCCGCCCCGGGAGAAGTGAAGCAGGCGGAAGACCGCCTGCACCGCGCCCAGGCCGACCTCACCCTGCTTGAGCAAAAACAGAAAGCTCGTTACTCATCGCCCGAAATCGCCAAGGTGAACGCGCAACGTTCCGAAGCCCAGGCCGCCTACGACGCCGCCGAAGACGCGCTCAGCAAATCCAGCGTCCGTGCACCTTTCGACGGCGTCGTCTATTCCCTGCCCGTGAAGCAAGGCGCCTATGTGCAGGCGGGAGATCTACTTCTTCAGGAGGCCGATCTCACCCGCGTGCAGGTGCGAATTTTTGTCGACGAGCCCGACCTCGGCCGCCTCTCCCCCGGACAAAAAGTTGAAGTCACCTGGGACGCTCTCCCCGCACGCGTCTGGAATGGCTCCCTCTCCACCGTGCCCTCCACCGTGAAGCTGCGCGTATCCCGCAACGTCGGCGAGGCTATCTGCATCCTCGACAATCGCGATCTGCGCCTGCTTCCCAACATCAACGTGGGAGTCGCGGTCATCACCAGCGAGCATAGCGGAGCTCTCACCCTGCAGCGCGATGCCCTCCGCATCGATGACACCAAACCTTCCGTCTACTACGTCTACCAGGTGGTCGATGGCCACCTGCGCCACCGCGAAGTTGAAATTTCACTGCAGAATCTCACCCGCGTGGAAATCACTGCCGGACTTCCCGACAACGCCGTGGTCGCGCTGACTGCCGAAGGTTCCAAGCCTCTGTCAGACGGCGCCCCGGTGAAGGTGGTCCCCTAACAAGACTCTGACTAAGCCTTCGCAAATCTCGTTTGTCGCGCCGATCTGTCATCCCGAGCGAAGCGAGGGACCTCACGCACGCCGGCGCCTGCGGCGGCTTCAAGAGGAAGTCCTGAAGCTGCTCGCGCGGTCCTCGGCTCGCTATCTGCGGAATATTGCTCACAGATTTTCCTGCGTGGCCGCTCTCTTCCTCGTCGCGGTCTCGATCGCGGCCCGCGCAGATTCCGCTGCCGACCTGCTGGCCGCCGGCCGCGTCGACGACACCATCCAAACCCTGCAACAGAAGCTCGCCCACTCGCCCGACGACGCCGCATCGCAGAATCTGCTCTGCCGCGCCTACTTCATGCTCGACGAATGGGACCGCGGCATCCCCGGCTGCGAGCGCGCCGTCACTCTCGATTCCACCAACGCGCTTTATCATCTCTGGCTCGGCCGCATCGACGGCGAAAAAGCCGACCGCGCCGGATTTCTCAGCGCCATAGGTCTGGCGAAAAAAGTCCGCATTGAATTCGAGCGCGCCGTTGAACTCGATCCCTCCAACGTGGCGGCCCGCACCGATCTCGCCGAGTTTTATCTCGAAGCACCCGGCATTGTCGGGGGCGGCAAAGACAAAGCCCGCGCCCAGGCCGAAGCCATCGCGCGCCTGGATCCCGCCGCCGGACACTGGGTGACCGGCCGGCTCGCCGAGCGCGCCAAAGACGAGCCTTCCGCCGAGCGCGAGTACCGCGCCGCCATTGACGCCAGCCACGGCGGCGCCCGCGCCTGGCTCAACCTCGCCATTTTTTTTCGTCACACCAACCGCCTGGACGAAATGGAGCAGGCCCTCACCACCCTGGAGTCGCGCCCGCTCGACCGCCCCGAATCGCTCATGGACGGCGCCAGCATGCTCCTCCGCACCAACCGCAATCTTCCGCTGGGCGAACGCTTGCTGCGCCGTTACCTGCAGTCTCCCGTCGAAACCGGCCCCGCCTTCAAAGCCCACTACCTCCTCGGACAGATGCTGGAAAAACAAGGCGACCGCGCCGGCGCAGCCCGGGAATTCCGCGCCGCGCTGTCCCTGGCCCACACCTACGGCCCCGCCAGAGAGGCCCTGCACCGCGTGGAGCACTGACCGTGCAGGACGGACACTCCCTTCGGCTGCCGCTCAGGGCAGGCTTTGTCCGTCGCTTTTGACGTTGTTCTTCGATTCCGGCAATAAAAATGGCGCAGAGCCCTTTTCGGCCTGCGCCATTCGTTTTTCTTCTCTACATTCGGAATATCAAATCAGACAAGGAAACGTGACATGGTTTCGAACTATCTATTCCCCACCGAATCAGCCCCTTAATCCAAAAACCTCACCCTTACCCCCTTGACAACTTGTTCCACAGTTCCCGGTTCGTGGCGATCAGCACAAAAAATGCGCCAGAACAGCGCTGGCGCATTCGAGTAAGAAAGGGGAAACACTCGTCAGTAGCTCATCGAGGACCCTTTCGCCGCAGGAACATCCTTGGACGTCATGTCGAACGTCAGCATGAAGCCGTTCGTTCCTTTGAATTCATAGGCCTTGTCGCCCTCTTTGTATGTCTCCAGTTCATTGGGCATCATCACGAAGCCGTCGTTGCGCGGTGTGCCCCAGTACTTGACGTTCTTCAGCACAGCCGGTTCGTTCGTCATCCCCTGAAAACGCTTCAGCTTGATCTCGGCCGTCTTGCCGCCATTGAGGGTCGCGTGCGCCTGGTCTTTGTCGAAGGTCCAGGTGTCGATATCGCCCTCATCAGTCTGGAACGACTTCCACTTTACGGGAAACACATGCCCCAGGATTTCTCCGAGCGCTTGCCGTTGTTCAGGAGTCGTGCCTTTATCGAATGTGGCCACAACCCAATCCATCTGCCCCTGCGAGAAGTCTCCGCCCAGATCGCCGTGCAACCAGATCTTAGCCCCGGCGAGATCGGTGCTGCCGTAATGTCCCTTATTCACTTTGTAAGCGTTATTGAATTTGCAGAAGTGTTCTGCCTTGCCGTTTTCGTGGTGAGCTGCGGGATGAGCGTTGAAGTAGCACATGCAGAAGTGTGGACAACTGCACGCCTCAATTGCGGTAGCGTTGATCGCCCAGTCTGAGGCCGGCGGAGAGGAATGACCTGCGCTGACGCTAAGCAGGGCGATCACGACCAGTAATGCCGTTCTGTGCATAGGAGCACCCCCTGTCGCGGGAGTATGCACCCGGTCAGCACGGAGACGCAACAAATAGTTTCTGTTGTGTGTGGAAATCAGGATTGCCGGCCGGGAGCGGCGACGCCGTCCTGAAACCCGATGTCATCCCGAACCCGCCGAAGGCTGGTGAGAGCCTGCCCCGAGCGAAGTCGAAGAGGACCGGACGTCGGACGGCTGCATTTCGTGCACCTTTCCCACTCCCCCGGCTCCAAAGAAAATTCTCGCCCTCACGTGTCGTCTTTTGCCGGCGGTTTGCGATTTAGCTAGTAGAGAAGGAAAGTGCGGATGTCTTCTGCACTCGAAATAAGGGGGATACTATGCAACTTACATCGCTACTGCGCACCGCGGCCGCTGCGGCCATACTCTCGGTGCTATTGCTGACCACATTCCAAAAGGCTCAGGCGCAGACGGAGGCGGCCCTTTACAACTTTTGTTCCGTCGGTTGCCTGGACGGGGAAAGTCCCAACGGCACGCTCACGCCTGATGGCTACGGGGGTTTCTACGGTACAACCGCGTTTGGTGGCACCAGCGAGGAGGGTCTTACCTGCTACTTTAATCTTGGTTGCGGCACGGTCTTCCAACTGATCCCCGAGCCCGCTGGCGGCTGCCCAAGCGGAAGCACGCCGGGCAACGGCTGGTGCGAATACGTGGTCTACAACTTCTGCCAAATTGAGACCGGTTCGTCGAGCTGCGCCGACGGAAGTAACCCCATATACTCTCTGATCGTCGCCAGGACGGGGAGCCGGGAAAACCCGATCACCACTCTTTACGGCACGACCGCCTATGGCGGCGCCACTTGCGCCGACTTTTTAGAATCTGCTTGCGGTACCGTCTTCCAACTCAGCCCAGAAACACCGCCCCTGGGCTGCCCAAGCGGCACTACCCCGGGCAACAACGGGTGGTGCGAGAAGGTGATCTACAGCTTCTGCCAGTCGAACCCCTGCGACGACGGGGTTTTTCCTACGGGCAATCTGATCCGAGATGCAGCGGGCAATCTCTACGGACCAGCTTACAGCGGAGTGTTTGAGCTCTCCCCCAGCGGCGGTGGCTGGACCGAAGCGTTAATTTACCCGGACACGAATAATGAGGTAGTGGGCGGATTGGCCATGGATACCAGCGGAAACCTGTACGGAGTAGACTGGAACCAGATTACGGGCGGCGGATTGGGGGACGTTTTCAAACTCACCAATTCCTCGGGTTCCTGGACGGCGACCATCATCCACGCCTTTGACGGCTCGCTGGTGGGGACGATTCCAGATGGCCTATCACCTAACGGCCCTCCAGCCGTCGATAGCGCTGGCAACGTTTACGGGACGACGGGAACAGGCGGCAGCAAAAACCTGGGAACGGTCTGGAAACTGACTCCAGTGACCACAGGGACCGAGGCCGGAACGTACAAGGAAAAGATTCTTCATTCCTTCACATCGACAACAACCGGCGACGACCCCACAGCCGGAGTTACGCTCGACTCTTCCGGGAACATCTACGGGACGACTGCTTCTGGGGGCAAGTATCTCACGCAGTGCCAGAACTCCAAGGGCACAGCCGTAGGCTGTGGGACGGTCTTTGAACTCCCCGTCGACCAAACCACTACCGTCGAGACCTACAAATATAAGCTTCTGTGGAATTTTGACAACACCGACGGCGCCGTTCCCAGCAATTTAGTTCTGGACAGCTCGGGTCACCTGTACGGAGGCGCCGGAGGGGGAGCCAATGGTCAAGGCGTCGTGTTTGAGGTCAATCCGTCGGGAGCCGGGACTACGACGACGCTGACGGCCTCACCAAATCCGTCCACTTCCGGAGAAGCAGTTACTTTCACTGCTACCGTTAGCTCCAGTGCAGGCGCGCCGCCGGACGGCGAAACCGTCAACTTCATGAAAGGCACGACAGTACTGGGAACGGGAACTCTAAGCGGCGGCGACGCCAGCTTCACGACCCCTTCGTTGCCGCTGGGGACGTCAGTTGTGGATGCGGTATACAGCGGTGATTTGAACTTCGCGCCCGGCACCTCGAACAAGGTGAAGGAGGTAGTGGAAAAGTGATTGGTTAAGAAACGTTCCTTCCGTGCTCTGAATTCCCGCCCAGCTTTGAACGGGCGGGATTTTTAACTGTGCGCAAGGTGGGGAGTCAGGTAGTTCGGCTTCACCCCGCCAGCAGCACCACGCCCGCGGCCACCAGTACGGCTGCGATCCAACGTCGCCGGTCGACCCGCTCATGCAGAAATATTTTCGCGGCGAACGCGTTGCCGATAAACGTCAGCGACGCGGCTGCGGGAGCCACCAGGCTTACATCTCCCCAGGACAGGGCGAACAACAGGCTGAAGAATGCCACCGCCATCGCCGTCACGCCGAGGAAAAAATTGGGATTGCCCAGAACGCGGCTCACCACTGTCCATAGCCCCGAGCGGTCCCACAGGGCGTGCACGTCGCCAACTTGTTTCATGGCGCGGGCTAGAAGCACGTCGCCCACCACTGACGCGGACGCAATCGCTAGGATCGCGCACCAGACTGCAACGCCGGGGTTGAGTTCTTTCATGACGCGGCCTCAGTCGAAACCCGGGTGCCCCATTTCTCGCGTTCTTTGCGAGAAATGAGGGTTCTTTGCTGCGTCCAGCGAGAAAATCCCCACTTCTCGCAAAAGACGCGAGAAATGGGGCACCCAAAACCTGATACGGGGGACGTCATGCCGTCCGCGTCTCATGAACCCGCCTCGCTCGACAGCGCGACCGGTGCGGGCTCATTCTCACTCGCGGCGTCGATATGCTCATGCTGCGTGAGCGAGGGCCCTCCAGCGACGAAGCCTACGCCTCCTGTGATCAGCGCGATGCCCACCCAGCGCAGCGGGCTCACTTGCTCGTGCAGTGCGAACTTCGCGACCAATGCCAGCAGCACATAGCCCAGCGACGTGGCCGGCAAAACATAAGTCAAGTCCGCCCACGAGAGCGCGTTCATGTAGGCGGCGAAGAATGCCAGCAGCAAAAGAATTCCACCGGCTACCCAGGGATTGAGCACGGCCAGAATCAAGCTGAGAGGATGGTGCAACGAAATGCGGCTGGCCTGTTTCATCCCGTGAGAGAGCACGGAATCACCCGCCGCTGCGAACACGGTGACTCCCGCCAAGACCAGATACTTACGAAAGGTCACTGAGGCTCAGGTTTCAAGGTTGCAGCGTTTCAAAGTTTCAAAGACGCCAAGAGGTTCGAGTGCGGGCCCCCTTGAAACGTGAAACTTTGAAACCTGCATTACTATGCCTTCACTGGCACCGCTGCTGCCGCGGCTTCATCGTTGTGCTTCTTGACCAGCTTGTTGCGCGCCGAGCGCAGTTTCATGAACGTCTTGGCTTCTTTGTAAAGACGCTTGCGGTCGTTGCTGTCAAACGCGGCTTTTCTTAAGATG
>Ga0210393_10002946_pt1 | contig 13837 bp, 11 predicted proteins | sample IncBWC27OmetaG_FD_160068 | JGI IMG/M metagenome (GOLD analysis project Ga0210393, IMG submission 160068) | Forest soil microbial communities from Barre Woods Harvard Forest LTER site, Petersham, Massachusetts, United States - Inc-BW-C-27-O ... | reverse complement strand
TGCCGGCTTTGGCTGGGGAGAGCGCAGGTGAACCTCTCCAACTACGGCGATGCGCGGGCGAATCTGGAGCGTGGTCTCGCAGCCCTCCGGCAGCCGGCTCCTCGATCGATAGTGAATGCCAGCCGCGTCCTGTTGGGCGAAACCTTGCGGCAGTTTGTGTATCGCCTCTGGCCGTCGCGCTTTCTAGGCAAGAACGCAGGTGAGCGGAAGATGCTGCTGGAAGCAGCGCGAGCCTACCAGGGGCTGATGGAGATTTATTACGTTGAGAATGCCCCGGTGCCCACGCTGGTCGCTTCGATGAAGTCATTGAATCTAGCTGAGTCGGCCGGACCGTCGCCGGAGCTGGCACGGGGATATGGTTCGCTCGGAGCGATTCTCGGCTTTATTCCCTGGCACAGCGCCGCCGCTGCGTACTGTCAACGCGCGCTGGAAACCGCCGAGTCGGTAAATGATCTGTCGGCCGTCAGCTGGGTTCTGCTCTGCAAAGGCATCTACGAGTCTGGCTTGGGGAAGTGGGACGAAGCCGCCAGCGACTTTCAGAGGATGACGCGAATCAGTACTCAACTCGGAGATGCCAGGAGCCTGAGCGACGCCAATCAATGCCAGATTATGCTGCACTATTTCCGCGGGAACTTCGCCGCTGCCGTCCAGAATGCGGAAGAACTCTATGCCTTCATGCTGAAGCGCAACGACCACCGCTTGCAAGCTGAGGCCCTGCGCTGGGAAGCGTACAGCCTCCTGGCATTGGGAAGGACAGATGCGCTGCCCACATGCTTGACAGAACTTGCCAAGTTGCGATCGAGTGAGAAGAGTGGAGGCCTCCTGAATCTGGTAGATGTTTTCACTTTGCGCGCCAGCTTGCATCTGCGTGTCCGGGAATATTCTCAAGCGCTGGAGTCGATCGAGGAAGCTGCGGCTCGACTGGCAAAGATTTCCAATACCTCGCACGAACTGATCCTCGAACGTGGCACCCTGGCCGGCGTCTACCTAAATCTTTGGGAACGGATACAGTCCAAGGAATGGATCTCGCCGGGACCGAAAGCGTTGGCGCAATGCCGGGACGGAGCTAAGAAAGCGTGCAGCGCGCTGGGTAGCTTCACTCGGGTTTTTCCAATTGGCCAGCCCACAACATGGTTACGGCTGGGGCAGTACCGACGTATCGCTGGTGACCACGCCAAGGCTGGAGCGGCTTGGGCACAAGGGGTCGCCGCCGCCCGGAAAATTAAAATGCCCTACCTGGAAGGATTGATTGAATTCGAGATCGGGCGCAGCGCGTCCGGTGAAGCCAACCAGCGCGAGCATCTGCAACGTGCGTGTGATATGTTACGCGAAATGGCTGCAGCCTACGATCTTGGGCTCGCCGAGACTGCCCTCGGTGAAACTCAGCATCGCGCTTGACGCGATATAGCTTGGGTGTTAGCATCCGTTTCCGCTCCTCTGCCATGTTCATGGAACGGGCCTTGATGGCGCGCCACAACGAAAGCCCGGTAGATCAGTCTTCGTTTCTTCTCGACGACCAACTTCAAAAATTGGTAAGCGATGCGTGCGCTCGAATCCAAAACGAATTAACCCGCCGCGCTCCTTTCCTTGGTGAGCAGGTTCGCGGCTGGATGGCACAACTGTCTGCTACAGGACAAGCGCCGGATTACTTTCTGCAGCCGCGCATGTTTCCCTTGCTTCGTTTGCCTTTGTGGGCGGCAAAAAGTTTAGCTGCCGAGCCGGACGGCGAATTTCTGGCCGATGTGATTTATTCGACGGTTAATGGTTATTACTATATCCGACTGCTCGACAACCTCATGGACGATCATGGCACGATCGAGCTGAAAATCTTGCCGGCAACCGCTTTTTTTCATACTGAATTTCAAGCGACGTATCAGAAATATTTCGAAGCCGCGCACCGTTTCTGGGAGGTTTTTCGCTCAGCGTGGTTTTCTGGCAGTGATGCGGTCACGCAGGAATTCAATCTGGATCGCATCGGAGAAGTAGAATTCGAGCGGATCACCGTGTCCAAACTTGCAGGAGCCAGAATTCCGTTGGCGGCTGTGGGCTTCTGGTGCGGGACTGGTCAGAAGATGCAATGCTGGGAAAACTTTGCCCTGGCCCTGGCGCGATGGTCGCAAATGGAAGACGATTTATTCGACTGGCATCACGATGTGCGCCATGGGAAAATATCCTATTTCCTTTCCGAGGCCCACCGCCGAAAAGGCTCTGACACGGTCGATGCCTGGGTGATTCGCGAGGGATTTCAGCTGGGTTTGGAAACTTTACAGCGGGAACTCTCCGCTTTGCGTGATGTGGCTCGACCACTGAAGAGTCCCGACGTCGTCAGTTATCTGGATCTGCGGGAAACGATATTGGAAGATCAAAAGACCAAAATCAGCGAAGCTTTTCAGGTTCTAAGCGCCGTAGCTGTCGTAACGGAAGCTCCGACAGCTCAGGCTCCGGACTAGGCTCACAGCCTGCGGCAAAACAATAACTTAAATAAGGAGCGAACATGACCGTACAGGAACTTTTCGAAAAGGCTCTGCACAACTCGAAGTTTTGGAAGGAACTCAGCAAGGATCCGGCCAAGGCTTTACAAGCCGCGGGAGTGAAAGCCACTGCGGATCAAGTAGCGGCTCTAAAGCAGCTGAATTATGAAGCGCTCGATGAAGTGGCTACGGCATTCGGCGGCGGCGGCACGGGCAACATTACTTAACTGGGCACAGGCGAAGCTACTGTTGAAGATCGATCAGTAAATTGGACGATTAGCGGGGCCAGGAGTGCGCTCGCGCTACGATTTGCGTGTCCGCCCGCATCGCAACAGAGAAAACCATGATCTTCCATTTCTTCAACTTACTATTCGACTCGCACGGTTTTGAGATGATTGCCGCGATTATTGGTTCGCTGCTGTGGGTGCTGGCATACATTCTGATGGCCCTCAAAGGTTATAAGGATCAAACTTACGGTTTGCCCCTGGTAGCCATCACGCTGAATTTCTCCTGGGAGTTCATCTACGTTTTTTTCTATCCTCCTGACAATCAAATAGTCATGTTGTTGCGGATCGCCTGGCTGGTGTTCGACGTTTTCAATGTCTGGTTGCTGTTCCGCTTCGGCAAGGCAGTTCAGAGCGTCCCTGAGATTCGCCAGCACTTCTATGTTGTGGTGTTGTGTACGTTCGCGCTCGCTTATATGGGCGAGATGGCGCTGCACCATCGCTTGGCTGATAGCGGCGGCGACGAGTCCGCTTACTCGATTAACTTCATCATGAGCGTTCTTTTCGTGTTCATGTATTTCAATCGTCGCGATCTGAGAGGACTTTCTTACGGGGCGGCCTGGGCGAAGATGGTGGGGACTGGCATCATGGCTCTGGCCACGTATCTCGCCTTCCTGCGTCAGGGAGGCACTCATTATTTGTTGGACTATTTATTCGCCTGCATCTTCATATTCGACGTGATCTACGTGTACCTCTTGCACAAGGCAGGAGCAGGTGCGAGGTCTGGTCTCAAAGCAACAGCGTCCGTCACGGCTTAGCTCGGGAGCCCGATCTCATTGCAGAGTTGGATAAACCGCGGTTCCTTGCGCAGATGATCGAAGGACGGCCGGACCTTCAGCCAAACTAAATCGACGGCACGCGCCTGGCGGGCCTGATCGAGATAATCGAGAGCATCCTGTTTTTCTCCCAATCCCAATACCACTTGCGCCAGGAGCACGGGAGAAACGTAGTTCGAGAGGCTCTGCTGGCGCAGACCCTCTAGAATCTTGCTCGCCTCGTCCCGTCGACCAGCCTGCGAGTAAGCCCATCCCAGAACTGCCAGAGATTCCGCACTGCGCGCGTTCAGTTCGGACGAGGTCTGTGATTCTCGGACTGCCTCGCTGAACATTCCTTTTAGAGAATAGGCTTGACCGAGGAAAAAGTGGGCCATGCCAAAGTTCTTGTCCATGGCAATCACCTTGGCGAATTCGTCGATCGCTTCGTCGGGCCGTCGCTCCAGTAGAAGCCCAAGCCCCCACGTGGTGCCGATGACCAGCGAAAGCGGTTCTAATTCACGCGCCAACTGAACTTCCCGGCGAGATTCCTCGAAGCGCGCCTGCGGCAACAGGCAACTCGTTGCATACCAATGATGAGCCGTTGCATATCTGGGACTGCTTTCGATTGCGCGCTGAAACTGGTGTTCAGCGCTCTCCCAGTTCCAGTCATACACTGCCTCCGCGCATCCGAGAGAGGTGTACGCCTCGGCAAGTTTCGGATCGAGGGCCAAAGCTTTGCGCGCCGATTCTTTGACTAAGGGAATCACCGCCTTCGGAGCCTCCGCACCGTAAATTGCGAGTGCCATGTGCGAGTCCGCGATACCTGCATGCGCAGGAGCGAAGTTGCTGTCCAGAGCAATGGCATTGCCGAAGCATTCAATGGCCTTTCTGATATCCTGCGCCGTCCTCTTATTCCAGAAGAATCGTCCTTGCAGATAAAGATTGTAGGCCTCAGGATTAATCGCCCGGCGCACGGGAATCGCCATGGGTTGCCGGTTCAAAGCGGATTCCAAACTTGCAACCACCGCTTGTGCGATCTCATCCTGCAGGGCGAAGACATCGCTCAATTCTCGATCGTATTTTCCCGACCATAGTTGGAACCCGTCGGCCACATCGACCAACTGTCCGGTGATGCGGACGCGGTTGCCGGATCGTTGTACGCTACCCTCGAGAATCGAACTGACGGCCAATTCTCTGCCGATTTCCCTTATGTCGAGCGCCTTTTCCCGAAAGCGAAACGAGGAACTGCGGGCAGCAACGCGCAGATCACTTATGTTGCTCAACAGATTGATAAGTTCCTCGGTCAAGCCATCGCTGAAATACTCGTTGTCCGGATCCCGCGTCAGATTGCGGAAAGGCAACACCGCGATGGACGATCTCGCAGGAGACACTGCCCCTACTGTAAGAACGCCCACCTGGCTGAATCCAGCCTCGCTGCTCAACTTGATCAGATCGGTGCGTACTTCCTGCGCATTGCGATATCTTTCGCTTTCGTTCTTGTTCAACATTTTTCGCAAGATCGCCAGCCACGGCTCAGGAACTGGGGGCAGCGAACCGTCGCTCGCGGGGAAGACGTCGGAAAGAATCGAACTCGCCGTCTCCAATGCGGTTCTTTTTACAAACGGATGAATCCCTGTCAACATCTCACAAAGAACGATCCCAAATGAAAAGACATCGGATGCGGTTCCAAGCGGAATGCCGCGAAGCTGCTCGGGCGACATGTACGTCAGGGTGCCCACAATCGCCCCGGCGCGTGTGAGGCCGTCTTGCGCCATGGTGACAGCGTCAGCGGGATACGACAAACCGGACTCTGCAGGCTTGGCCAGCCCGAAATCCAGCAGCTTGATCTGGCCTTCCTCGGTGATGAAAATGTTCGACGGCTTGAGGTCGCGATGGACGATGTAGTGGCCGTGGGCTGCGGAAAGAGCGTCTGCGATTTGCATCGCAAACTGGTAAACCTGCTTTGCCTCGATAGGCCCGCGGGTAAGCGTCTGTTGCAGATCTCGTCCGCGGAGCAGTTCGGTAACAATGAAGTATTGACCCTGCGCTTCGCCGATCTCATGTACAGTGCAGATGTGAGGATGGTTCAGCGCGGAAGCCATCCTTGCCTCGCGCCGGAATCGCTCAATCGCTTCGGATTTGCGCGCACGTTCGGGGCTCAGAAACTTCAACGCAACATGCCGCTGAAGATTCATGTCCTCAGCTTCATACACCTCGCCCATACCACCCCTGCCGAGTACGCTCAGGATGCGGTAGTGAGTGACCGTGCTGCCAACCATCAAAATCCTCCCGCGCGAGGCGTCGCGAGCGTCGCACCAACCCCGAGCAACGCGAACGCCGTCGATCGCAGTTCTATTTCAAGGCTTCCACCAGGTAGAGGTCGGAGAGGAGGCGGCGATAACCGTATGCGTTGCCCACGTCAGTGATCTTGGCGAGTCCGAGGTCCAGGATCTTGGCGTACCCACGCTTCGACACAAAGATGTTCGCAGGCTTGATGTCGCGATGGACGATTCCCTTGGCATGCGTCGCGTCAAGCGCGTCGGTGACTTCGATCGCTATCGACAGCAGGCGCTCGATCTCAAGCGGGCGAGCATTGATCAGATGCTTGAGCGTCGACCCGTCGAGATACTCCATCGCGATGAAGGACTTCCCTTCAAACTTTCCGATTTCGTAAATCGTGCAAATGTTAGGATGATTCAGGGCGGCTCGCGCCTCGCGTCGAAACCGTTCCAGCGTTTGTTCGTCGTGCGCAACCTCTTCAGGCAGGAATTTCAGGGCTACGGAACGACCGAGTTCCGTGTCCTCGGCTCTGAAGACGACTCCCATGCCGCCACCGCCAAGTTTCTCCAGGATGCGGTAGTGCGAGATAGTCTGGCCGATCATTGTTTAGTTTAGAGAGCAAGGCTTAGAGAACAGTGTAGAAAACAAAATTCAGAACAACTCCCAAGCGTAAGCATGGTAGAAGGAAGACGCAGAACAGTCAAAGCTTTTGAACAGGGACAGGTTTCAAGGAACTCGTTTGAACACTGTTCTCGCTACGGTTCAACAACCACAGCAACAGAACTACGGCGCCGAGTGCCAATAGAAAAAAGACAATGCCCCCATGCCGGTGCAAGTTGCCATGCAAGAATCCGGGATCGACGCGCGTTCCAAGCATCGAGATAGTAAAGATTCGAACCCCGTTCTTGGCAATCGAAAGCGGAATCGCCGCCAGGACGACAACAGTCTTCCGCCAAAAAGACCGGAGAAACAATTGCGCCAGTACCATGCTGGTCACGATCAACATAAGGCTGGAACGCAGGCTGCTGCACTCCTGCGCGACCTCAAGGTTCAGTCCTGGGATCGAGAGCATGATGCCGTTTTGGGTATTTGGAATCCCCAAGGCTGAAAACAACAAACTGGCAGAAATAGCGGAGCCATGTTGCCAAATGGCAACGATCTTTTCTAACAATGGCGCCGGAATCGGAACCAGCCAAAACAAAAAGCAAAGAGGAAACAGAAACAGCCGGGCGACGTGGGAACCGAAACACAATACAAAGGACCCGATCCACCAGATCACGATGGACAGCATCTCGATAGAAAGCTGCACATCGATCTGCGAAATGGTGCGGGAAAAGGCACCGATCAGAATCGCGGCAATCAAGAGAAACGAACCAAGTCCCACAGCTGGTTCGGGCGCCAGTTTCAATAGGTCTCGCTCGGAGAAGATCAAAGATACGCTAATCGGAAGGATTAGAAGCAGGTGCGTATACTCATCGACACGCAGCGCCAGCACAAGAGTGCTGAATAGCGAGTGCCAGCCGACAACCAATGATATTACGCACAGAAGAACGAACCGTAGAGACGGAGGTATCCTTGCCATCGTGCGTCCGGCTGTTGACATGAAAATGTTTAAAACATCACTCCGTCAAGCAACGACCGGAGGGGATGTGCATGGCCTCTAGATCATGGTACCCCAACGTCCCGACTGGTTCGCGAAACTACGGTAATAGCGGCAAGAGCCTTCAACTGCTCCATTAATTTTCCGTTAAATTTGCCCCGTCCAATTGACAGGGCCCAGGTGTGGCCTTAACCTGCATGGCTTATGAGTAGTGCCGACCTCGATGAAGCCCGCCTCGCCTACAAAAAGGCTGTCGACGAATGGGTCGATACCATTCGCGCCGAAGAAGCCTTGGCCACTCCCGACCATTCCATGATCGCCATGGAGCACTGGGATGCTGCCCATTTCAAAGAGCAGGACGCCCATCAGAAAGCCACGGAAGCCCGCGAAGCCTATAAGGATGGACTACGTCGAGTGAACTACGGGATCTAGCCAACCGCTCTTCCAGCTTCGCACTCAGGAATCAAATCGTTATTCCGCAGCCTTGGCCGCCAACGTTTCCATGACCGCGATGTTCGGCAACAGTTCGAGGGGCAGGTTGTGCCGCTCCTGCAAATAAGCCGGGCTGTTGTACGTGACCCAAACCTTTCCCTGAAGATCTTCCCAGATCAAAAGCTTTAGCGGAAGATCAAGCGCGCTGCTGGGCGCAGCCAGCATCAGAGGTGTGCCAGCCTTTGGGCTCCCGAAGATTAACAGCTTTGTGGGAGGCATTTTCATTCCCACCTTTTCCGCTTCTCCGCTGTGGTCGATCAAGGCAAACAGCGTCACTCCTTTCGATTGCAGAATATTCTTCAACTTCTCCACCGTTTGCTCGACTGAGTGACTGCTGGGCCTGTCGACAATTCCTTTATTCATATTCACCGCCGGGGTCATGGATAATTCCTCGTTCGTTTCGAAATGTACATTCGCAGAGCTGTGTACGGAAACCAGATAGATCGCCATCGCGAGTCCAATCAGAGCCAGAAACAAAGCGATTAACACAGCCTGAGTCGATGGACGAGAAGGCAGGGGCCCTCCTCGATTTAACTCGCGGACTAAGCGAACATGATGCCACGCGGAAAGAATATTCACCACCACGCCCACCGCAATGAGCGCGGTTCCGAACCAGAGTGACACCCCGTAAGACTGCGCTGAAGAAGCGTGCTCAGCTACCTGGAGTTGCTGCAGGAAGAGACCAAATCGTGCGACAACAAAACCAAATCCCATCAACGCCAGACCAGTGCGTATCCAAGCAAGGAAGGTCCGTTCAGCAGCTAGAGAATCGCGCAGATCGGGTTGCTGCGTTTTTTCCGTTGGCGTGTTCATTTTGATCTCCACTCGCGACTCACTGACCGGTAGTGTCGGTATAACACGATCCCCTTTCCATAGCCAAAAACAAGTGCAATACTTGAGGGCTGAAAACAGGGGAACCTCGCTGCGTTTGACGGTCGGATGGAATGAGCAGGGCGCGATCCCCACAGCGGATGCGCACTTACTCAACTCCAGGCACACGCTCAATGAAGTTGCCAGCCTGCCTCAGCTATGGAATCATCAGGAATGTCTTTTGCAAGAGTCTTGAGAGAATCACGAAAGGACTGGCCCTCGAGGCAACCGTGTGCGCCGGCTCGCCACACGCGCCAGATTCCGGCAAGCGTTGAACGTCGACACATTGTGGCCGGTCACGCGCTGAAGGCTGCGATGCGACATCTGATGCCGATCGCAATTATCTTATGTTTGGTCTGTTCAGCCGGTGTCGCACAAGAGAACCAATCGGGCTCGGCTCCCGACGCGCCGTCTGCCACCGCGCAAACGCAATCTACGCCGCAGGCAACGAATCCTTTGCAGAGCAGCATGGCTTTCTTCCAGTTGCTGCAGCGGAAGTCGGTTTTTTTTCCGGACCTTGCGACGAGCACGGGACCGCTCGACCGATGGCAGAAGTTCAAGCTGGCGGCAAATAACAGCGTGTCACTCGCCACCATCAGCGCGGCACTACTGGGTTCGGCCTACGGCCAAGCCATTAATAGCCCTGCGGGTTACCACCAGGGCGGCGAAGGATATGCCAAGCGCTTTGGAGCTGACATGGCACGCTCTGCGTCAGCCAACTTGTTTGGAACTTTCCTGATCGCGTCCGCATTGCACGAGGACCCGCGCTTCTACGTGAGAAGAAGCCTGTCCTTCAAGGAGTCTCTCAGGTATGCCGCGGTCCGAGTGGCGGTCACGCGCAGTGACCGGGGAGGACGAGCGGTCAACTTTGCGGGGCTACTTGGCCCTTTGGCGGGTGAAGGGTTGGCCAACACCTACTATCCTGAAGGCAATCGGGGAGTCAGCAGTACGTTTATACGCTACGGAGCCGACTTGGGTTGGAAGTTCGGCGGGCACTTGCTCCGCCAATACTGGCCGAACATCAACCGACGGTTGCGGCTGGTGCCGGATGTGCAGCCATCGGCGAATCCGAGCCAGCCTTAGCAAACGGATTCACGCGGCGCAGGCAACGGAAAAGATGGATCTGCGCCTTTAGCGGGTAGCTCTGTGTGTGGCTTCGCATCTATCCAAAAACTGAGTCTTCGGTTCGGCGCACTTCTGTGCCTCGCCTACCCGGCCTTCGCTCAAACTCAGCCCCCGCCCGACGTTCACAAACTCGATATAACCGTCCTCGACGAAAACGGGGTTGCGGTTCGCTCCGCGTTAGTGCTCCTGACCGCCGCTTCGCAAACCGCTTCGCCTACACGTTGCGAAACCGACTTCGCCGGACACTGCAGCTTCACCAGCCTGTCCGCTGCCACGTTTCACCTTCGAGTGGAAAAGCAAGGCTTCTATGCCGTGAGTCTGCCTTCGGTCCGGCCAGAGATTACAGCCGCTGTTGACGTCACTCTATCCCATCTCCAGGAAGTCCGGTCGGTGGTGAATGTCAGCGAATCGCCATCCGCCATCGACCCGGCTCAGGTTTCCTCCAAAGAGCAAATCTCCGGCATCGACATCATTGATATTCCTTATCCCGCAACCCACGACTACCGCAATGTGTTGAATTTCATTCCCGGCGTGGTGCAGGATTCGTCCGGCCAGCCCCACGTTGCCGGCGCGCAAACTTATCAAACTGTCACTTTGATCGATGGGTTCAATGTGACTCAACCCGCCAACGGGCTTCTGCTGGTGCGCGTCAGCACTGACGGTTTCCGCTCCATCGAAGTCGAACCCAGTCGCGAGCCAGCGGAATACGGCAAAGGTTCGGGCGGAGTCCTCAGTCTGAACACCGGTATTGGCAATGATCAGTTCCACATCATCGCCACCAATTTCATTCCCTCGATACAAAACAAGAACGGGATCGCGCTCGACCAGTGGACGCCGCGGGTCACGTTCTCCGGTCCGATCCGAACCCGCAAAGCGTGGTTCTTCGACGCGCTCGAGGGCGAGTACGACAACTTCATCATTACTCAACTACCATCCAACGCTGACGCGGACCACTTCTGGCGCGCCGGGAATCTGGCCAAAGTGCAAGCGAATATTTCCTCGCGCAATATCCTCACCACCAGCTTCCTGTTTAATTATCTCGACGACCAGCACGCCGGTCTTTCGCCACTTCAGCCCGTTCCCAGCACACCGTCCGACGTCGAATTCGCATATGTCGGCACTGTCAAAGACCAGCACTATTTCAGTGGCGGCGAATTGCTGGAGGCCGGTTTCAACGTCGACCAATACAACCTCGCGCTGACCCCGGCCGGCTCACAGCCTTACTACGTGACCCTGGACACTGCGGGTGGCAACTACTATCTCAACTCGCAAACCCACGCTCGTCGATGGCAGGGCCTGTCGAATATATACTTCCGCCCGCGCTACGCCCATGGTCGTCACGATATTAAAGTCGGGGTCGACCTCGACCGCATCGACTACGACGCCCAATTCATCCGCCAGCCGATTTCGTTCTGGCCCGGCCAGACCGTGATCACGCCTAACGGCGCTTGTCCCATCAACGCCGCTGGAGTGCCAATCGTGCCCTCGCCTTGTGCCCGCTATTCCATCTTTTCCGGCGGCAACTATTCCACCACATACAATTTTGAAGCCAGCGCCTACGTGGAAGACCGCTGGCTGATCGCGAACCGCTTTCTCATCGAGCCCGGCTTGCGTGTCGACTGGGATGAAATTGTGCGTAGCCCATTGCTCTCCCCTCGTCTGGCTGGCACTTACGTCCTGGATAGCTCTGGCAACACCAAGCTCTCGGCTGGCGTGGGCGTGGTTTACGACGCGACCGACCTCATCCTGATCGCGCGCCCTAACGCCGGCTCACGCCAAGACTACTTCTTCAACTCGGCCGGGCAACCTACCAATCTTGGCGGCTCGGTTATTTCAACTCCAACTCCAGTTCTTTCGACCTTCACTGTCGACCATCAAACCCTCGAGGCGCCGCATTTTGTGAATTGGAGCGTTGCGCTGGAAAAGAAACTTCCAGCATCCCTGTTCATGAAAGCGGAATTCATCCAGCGCCGCGGCACGCACGACTTTGTCTACAACACTCCTGATAATTTGCCCGGCGGCAACTTCATCCTGCAAAACACGCGTGACGACCATTACAACGCATTCCAATTGACTCTGCGTCGGGCTTTCCGCGAACGCTACATGATCATGGGCTCGTATACGCGGTCTAGCAGCACGTCAAACCAGGTTCTCGATTTCAACGTGGACAACCCAGTACTCGGCCACGTTGTTCCCCGAACATCCTTGATCGGCAGTCCGCAAGCTCCCGGCCCAGTTCTTTGGGACGCACCCAACCGCTTCCTGTCCTGGGGGTTCCTGCCTTTTTTCCGCCTTCCCATCATTCACGAACTGGATCTGGCCTACTCCGCCGAGGCGCGCACCGGATTTCCCTTCAACGTCTTTACCGATCAGCAACTGCTGTATGGATCGCCCGGATCTTATCGCTTCCCGACTTATTTCACTCTGAATTTGCAATTGGAAAAACGTTTCCATCTCTTCGGCTACTATTGGGCGTTGCGCGGCGGCCTCGACGACATCACAGGCGCATCCAATCCCGTCGTAGTCAACGCCGACGTCAACTCTCCCCAATTCCTGACTTTCAGCGGTTATAATCGTCGCTCCTTCACGTCCCGCATCCGCTTCCTGGGGAAAAAATAGCCGCTGTGCCAACCTGTGTTAGCATCCGGATGACTTTCGTGGGACGCATTCTGTCGAATGGAATTCCTCGGCCATTTTCGCAGGCTCACTCCGGTACAGCGGAATACATTCATCGCTTGCTTTCTAGGCTGGTCGCTCGACGCCTTTGATTTCTTCATCCTCATTTTTTGCGTGAACGCGCTGGCGGTTCAGTTTCAGACCAAGGTTTCAGCCATCACGGAAGCGATTTTTCTCACGCTCGCTATGCGACCGATCGGAGCATTCCTGTTCGGGTTAATGGCTGACCGTTTTGGCCGCCGTCCCGCGCTGATGATCGACATTATTGCGTATTCGGTCTTCGAGCTGGCCTCAGCCTTCGCCCCTTCGTTGAAGTTCTTTCTGATCATGCGCGTCTTTTTTGGAATAGCGATGGGGGGAGAATGGGGAGTCGGCGCGGCTTTGGCGTTCGAATCATTACCCGCGGAAGGACGCGGATTCTTCTCCGGTCTGTTGCAGGAAGGATACGTCGTGGGCTATCTGATGGCGGCCCTAGTGTATGGAACCTTGTTTTCGCTTGTCGGTTGGCGGGGCATGTTCGTGATCGGAGCGCTGCCCGCATTCCTGGTGATTTACATTCGCACTAAAGTCGACGAATCGCCGGCCTGGCTGCAGGGACGTGTGTCGCGGGAAGCCGAGAGCCATCTGGGAAAAGATATCTCGGCCCACCTTGGCAACTTTCTTTTCCTGGTCGTCCTGATGTTCGCGTTCAATTCTTTCAGTCATGGCACCCAGGATCTCTACCCAACTTTTCTGCAGAAGAACCATCAGTTCTCGCCGCAAATCGTTGGGCTGATTGCAATCGTGTACAACATTGGTGCATTGTTGGGGGGGATTCTGTTTGGCACCTGGTCGGAGCGAATCGGCCGCCGTCGAGCCATCGTCATCGCCGCGATGCTTGCGATTCCGGTGATTCCGCTCTGGGCTTATTCGCACTCCGTGCCCATGCTGGCGCTGGGCAGCTTCCTGATGCAATTTATGGTGCAGGGCGCCTGGGGCGTCATTCCCGCCCATCTGAACGAACTCTCCCCACCCGCGGTGCGCGCCACATTCCCCGGATTCGCTTATCAGTTAGGCAATTTTCTCTCGTCGCGCAACGCGGTAATTCAAGCCGAACTGGTCGAACATCGCTACGGGGGAAGCTATCCGCCAGTGCTGGCGTGGACGGTCGTGATTGTGGCATCGCTGGTCGCTATAGTTACTTGGAGTGGCAGGGAAAAACGAGGTGCGAACCTCTCGAACACGGACTAGATCTCATCGAGATTATGCGAAACCTTGCTGCCACGCACTTCTCGATGCGCGGTG
>Ga0210393_10002944_pt1 | contig 13845 bp, 12 predicted proteins | sample IncBWC27OmetaG_FD_160068 | JGI IMG/M metagenome (GOLD analysis project Ga0210393, IMG submission 160068) | Forest soil microbial communities from Barre Woods Harvard Forest LTER site, Petersham, Massachusetts, United States - Inc-BW-C-27-O ... | reverse complement strand
GGCTGCGCTGAGAACATGGGTCAGTTCTTCCCTTTGGTTGATATCGTCATCCTGCTCTCTGCTCCTGTCGCCACGCTCATGGAACGGCTCGAAACGCGGCCGCTCGGCAGCTACGGCCACGTCGCAGAGGAGCGGCGAAAGGTTGCCAACCTCACCTCCACTATCGAGCCGCTGCTCAGGCAATCCGCCGACTATGAGATCGACACGAGACGGCCGCTCGATGCCACTGTCGATGAAGTCTTGCGACTGACTGATCGCGTGCGAGGCACTCGCGCGCCCCGTCGCTCATCGCGAACAGGTCAGCGATGAATTCTCTCATGACCCGAGACCGGCCTCCGTCCGTGAGTTGAGGACCCCACAGACAGACGACGAACGGAGCCCGCGGAAATCGACACGCCGTGTCGATTTGCGGGCCCGTCGTTCGTCGAAGGTAGAGACATCGGCAAACCCTAACACAGGCGACTCGAAATGCGAAAGATTAGGATCTTCGAACACACCTCGCTGGACGGTGTGATCCAGATGCCCGACGGACTCGAAGGCGGCGAGTACCAGTATGGCGACTGGACGGCACGGTATCGCAGTCCGACCGGGGCCGCGGCGCTCGCCGATAGATACGGTAAAAGCTACGATCTGCTGCTCGGCCGCCGAACCTACGACGGCTGGTCTGGCTTCTGGCCAAAGGTCAAAGGCGGTCCGTTCGCGGACTCCATTAACGCGGCGACGAAATATGTCGCCACCCACCGGCCGGCGAGCCTCGAGTGGGGCCCAGTCAAGGCGATCGGGCCGGACATCGCGGAGGACGTTCGCCGCGTCAAGTCGACGGACGGCAACGACCTGATTGTCTGCGGCAGCTCGACGCTGACACCGGTGCTGCTCGACCAGGGATTGGTCGACGAATTGGTGCTGATTGTCTATCCGGTCTTGCTGGGCTCCGGCAAACGATTCTTTTCGAATGGCGCTGACGGACGCGAGCTCGCGTTCGTCAGCACGAACACTACGCCCACGGGTGTGGTCGTCAACACGTATCGGTACGTTGGCTCGCTAACGCGGTAAGCGCGGGCCGAACATATTGGGGGCCATGATGGGCTTCAGTTACGACGAATCCAGGCCCCTCCTCGCATTCCCATTAGCAGTGATCGTGGTCATCGTCGGAGTGACCATGTCACTGGCTCAATGGGGGAGAGCATCCATGAACGGCTCGACGCGCGCGGCAGAAGTGTATGGTTACACCGTCTGTCTCATCGCCGTCATCGTGGCGCTCATGAGCGTGAGTAACTTGCTCGATGCGGCATTCACCATCGCTGATCCACTCCGTGGCGATAGCAGCCGCGCATGGAACGAGATGGGTCAAGCGCAGTCATTGCGCTCGCTCGATGCCTTTCGGGCCTCGGCCACGAAGACCTCGACGGGCGCATACGTCTTCAGGCATCAGGTGTTCGGAATGAACGGGGTAACGGCGATCGCCGACACGCTCACCGACGCCCAAGTGCAAGCACGCTATGAGACGCTGCGCGCCGATCGGCTGTCGGAGCAGCGGTTCAAGGCGATCAAGGGGTCGTGACGAGTACGATCATGCTCGTGATCGCACTGGCGCTGTTCGGCTGGCACTGGCGATGGCTCCGGCGCCCGGCCCCCAAGGCTGACTATCTCCTGTTCGTCTTCTGCAGCATGTCCAGAATGGCTTTGACGACAAGATCGGGCTGGTCGGCCATGATCTTGTGCGAGCTTCCCATCGCGAGCACATGTTCGCGATGGGGATTGTTGGCGGTGAAGGCCATATGAGCCTCCGGCCAAATCTTCGCGGTCTCGGGATTGTTCATGCCCTTCTCCGCCACGATGTCGATGATTGGCAATGCCTCCGGCACACAGACGGCATCGATCCGCTTCGCGGTGGAAGGCATGGCCTCAGCCCACGGGATAGCTACCTGTTGGCGAACTTCAGCATACTGGGATCGCATCGTCGCCAGGTTCTTGTCCACTTCCGATTGTGGCCACGCGCCTGGAACCACGGCCTCGAGGAGGACCGATCGGTCCCTCAATACCGCAGGTATTCAGCGCGGACCTGAGTACACTGACGTCGTTGTCGAGACTATATGGCGCGGTCGTGTCAATAGCGCTCTTGCCCAAACCGGCGCGGTCATACACAAAGGTGCGTGCCCCTGCTGAGCGAATCATGGGCGTGATGTTTGCCCACACACTCGACTCGTTCCCGAACCCTGCCTCGAACACTACCGTTACATTCCCGGCGCCTTCCAAGTCAACCCAAATCGTATTGCCGCCAATGGGCAAAAGTGATTCCGTGCACGAACGATGCGCGTGCGCAGCGTGGGCGAGGGCAAGACCCATCAGACCCGCGATAGCAAGAGACGTCATAGGGTGTGCGACACCGCCGGCGACGTTTGCGTTGCATGATGCCGTCGCGTCTCGCTGAGATCAGCGCGGTGCTGCGCGAGGTCTCGGCTCGGGCCGAGGCCCTTGGCGCATCGCTGACGCCCAAGCAGATGCTCCTGCGGCCGGACCCCAACCGGTGGTCCCCCGCCGAGTGCCTCGCGCATCTGACCATCACCGCCAACGCCTACGCGCCCGTATGGCGCGACGCGTTCACCGACGCGAGACAACGCGGCGCGCGCGGCAGTGAGCCCTTTTCTATGGATTTCGTGGGGCGCATGCTGAACTGGTCACTCGAGCCGGGGCGACGTCGGTATAAGGCGCCGGCGCACATGCAACCCATCACCGTCGCTTCGGGCGAGGCGGCGCTTGAGGCCTTTCTCGACTCGCAGCAGATGGTGCAACAATTCCTGATTGAGGGCGCTGGGCTGCCGCTCGACCGCATGAAGATCGCGTCGCCGGCGGTCGCGGCTATACGCTATAGCGTCTGGTCCAGTTTCGTGATCATCGGGACCCATGGACGCCGCCATCTGGCACAGGCCGAAGTTACTGCGAGCGCATCGCGATGATCGGGTCTACGCGCGCGGCGCGACGCGCCGGGAGCCACGAGGCGACTCCACCGACGGCGACGAACACGAGACACACGAGCGCGAGAGTCGGTGGATCCAGCGGCTCGATGCCGAACAGCAGACCGCTGATCGCTCGCGTGAAGAACAGCGCACCGAGAAGACCGGAACCCACGCCCGGCAAAATCAACCAGGCGCCGCGTCTGAGCACGAGGGTCATCACATCGTGCGGCCGCGCGCCGAGCGCGGCACGAATCCCGAAGTCCCGCGTCTGCTGGCTCACGGCATATGAGACTACCCCGTACACGCCAAGCGTCGCCAGCAGCAGCGCGATGCCGGCAAAGGCGGCGAGCAGCAGCGTGTAGAAGCGTGACTGCGACACCGACTCCGCGACGGCCGCATTCATGGTTCCCAGCTCGTACGTCGGCACGTAGGGATCGACCGACTCGACCACGCGCCGGATTTGCGGCTCCAGCGCCGAGGGAGGGAGCGCGGTGCGAAGGAGGAACGTCGTTCCGAGCGGGAACCGACGGTATGGCAGGTATGTCGCCGGGTCGGGTTTGCTCTTGGGCGACTCGTAATGGGCATTGCGCACCACACCGATGATCTCGCCAGTCGGATGCACCGCGCTGTCTCCAGGCGCGGTAGAGCCACCATGCCAAAAGGCGTACGTCAGGTGCTTCCCGATCGGGTCCTGCCCCGGGAAGTACCGGTCGGCAAGGGCTTGGTTGATGACGATCACCGGGGCCGCGTCCCACCGGTTCTCGTCCTGTGCGAAGAGACGCCCGCGCAGCAGCGTCATTCCTATGGTGTTAAAAAATGCGGGCGAGACCGGATGGAGCCGAGATTGGGGCTCGGTGCCCGGAACGGGCGGCGGCGTGCCGTCGATGGTGAACCACGTGGAAGGGCTGAAATTTTCGTTGTCGAACGGGCGGTTGGCCGCCACCGCCACGCTCTGTACACCTGGTAGCGTCGCGAGCCCGGATTGCACCCGATCGGCGAAGTCGATCACCGGCGCATCGGATGCGTATTTCGGGGTCGTCAGGGCGACATCGAATACCACGAGGTGATCTGCCCGGAAGCCCGGATCCACGTCAACCAACCGCTGGAAGCTGCGGATGAGGAGTCCTGCCGACACCAATAACACGGTGCCGAGCGCGAGCTCCGTCACAACGAGGATGGATCGAACGCGGCTGCTTCCGGAGGTTCCGCCAACTCTGCCCGAGCGGAGCAGGTGCGCGAGGTCCCAGCTGGAGATGTGGAGCGCAGGTACGAGGCCGAAGGTCAGGCCAGTGGCGACGGCAAGCGCTGCTGAAAACGCGAGCACGCGCGTATCGACTCCGACGTCCTGCATCCGCGGCAACGGAAGCGCGTTCCCTGCCGCCAGCGCATGCACGACGACCACGGCGATCACCGCGCCGAGCACCGCCCCGCCCAGGGCGATGAGCATACTCTCGGCCAGTGCTTCGCCGATGATCTGTCGCCGCCCTGCTCCCAGGGCAGTGCGTACGGCCACTTCGGACGCGCGCGAGGCGGCTCGAACGAGCAACAGGTTCGCCACGTTCGCGCAGGCTATCAAGAGCACGAACATGACGGCACCCAGCATGGCCCAGAGCGGGGCCTCGACTTCCCCGACGATCTGTTGCCGGAGCGGGACCGCTGCCACACCGATTCCCGCATCGTCCTTGGGGAACGCCTGGGCGATACCGCGTGCGACCGCGCTCAGGTCGCGCTGTGCGCCTCCGAGCGTGGCGCCGTCGCGTAGGCGCGCGATCGCCGCGGCATTGTGATCGCCGCGGCCGACATCGCCGATCTCCCAGTTTTCCCAGACCGCCGGGTACCACAGCTCCGCGTCATCGGGAAACGTGAACCGCGGCGGCGCGACACCCGCCACGACGTAGGGGTCGCCGTTGAGCGTGACCTGCGTTCCCACAATGCCGGAATTCGCGCCGAAATAGCGCCGCCACGCACCATCGGAAAGGACGATCACCTTGGGCGCCGTTCTCGCATCTTCACCGGGCGCGAACGTTCGCCCGAGCTGCGCGTGCGTCCCGAGCACGGAAAAGAACTCCGCGCCCACCCGTGCCGCGTTGATGCGCAGTGCGGGAGCCCCCGAGCGGAGCAGGTTGAGGCTCTGCCGACTTTCGACTGGGACGACCGTCGTGAAGCTGTGCGTCTGGCTACGGAAGTCGATCAGATCCTGCGCCGAGATCATCATCGCCGTTCCCCGCGCATCCGTCCCGTGGAGATACACGAGTCGGTCGGGTCGCTCGAAGCCCAGTGGCTTGAGCAGTACGCCGTCCACGAAGCTGAACGCCGCGGTGCTGGCGCCGATCGCCAGCGACAGGGTGGTGAGCGCGATCAGTGTGAACGCGGGCGTGCGCGCGAGTCGACGCGCAGCGTAGCGCAGTTGCTGGATGGCTACGTCCATATGTTCAGATACGACAACCTCTTGGTGGGATAGGTTTGAATCGTCACTTCCGAGGGTCGGTGTCGCCAGTATACGGCGGGATTGCGTCGGGCTGATCGAGCAGAAAGGCTCGGATCACGCGATGCATGAGCTCCGGCTGCTCCAATTGGATGTAGTGTCCCGCTTTCGGAAAGTAAAATATCTCGAGGTGCCGGAAGGTCCGCCGATAGTCGAGGGAGCCGTTCCACGATAGATAGTTGCACTCTGGATACAGCAGGATCGCCGGTGTGTCATTGCTGCGGAGCGCGGCATGCGGATCGGCGGCTGAGTCGCTCACCTCGGACGCGAGCTGCTGCAGCACGTATGGATTGAATCCGGGATTGACTGAGCCGTTGGTCGCGGAGTCGATCTCTGGCGGGAGGTCGCTCGAGTGGCCCTTGCACACGATAGAACCCTTCGTCGCCAGGAGCGCCGGGGCGAACAAGGCCTCGGCTTCCGCCTGCGGAAGGAGGTTCTCTGCCGTATTGGGGTTGCGATCTCTGAGGAAGAGCGCAGCCAGGAGCCGGAAGCTCGGCAGGCCGCCCGCGGCTGCGTCCGTCCGCGAGTAGTCGACGGAATCGGCAAAGACGTCCCAGATTCGAGCAGGCGAATGGAACACGACTTTATCGACACGTCCGGGATGCGCGGCCATGTACTTCGCCGCGAGCGTCGAGCCCCAGGAGTGACCGATGAGAATCATCTTCGGTGCGCCGATCGCTACACGCACGGCCTCCAAGTCCTCGACCTCGCGCTGCACGGTGTAGTCACGCACATGAGGCAAGAATCCTGAGAGGCCGCTCCCCACTTGGTCGTACAGGAACACCCGGAAGCCATCGTCCGCGAACGGGCCATAGGCGCGTTGATCGAACGCCGCCTGACGGAGGCCGGGCCCGCCGTGCACGAACACGATCGGGAACGGTCGGACGGCGACGCCCGCGGGCGGATCAAATTCGCTGTACGCGATCCGTGAGCCGGTTGGTAACTGCCAGTACCGCGTGGTTCCGTATGGAGTGACCGGACCGATCTTGGACGAGGGGCGGAGGAGTACCACATACTGGACGATCACGAAGCCTGCGCTGACCAGTGCGAGCCCGCGCATCAGATACAATCGGCGGAATGTGGGGCCCCAGAGTTTCGCCAACACGGCCATGCCGGCGGCCGAAACGAGCGCGAAGATGATCACGGACACCAACGTCAGGACCCCGACGGACTCGATGCGTGCCGCCAGCCAATAGGGTATCCACAGCGCTGCCGCGATTGCTACAACGAGCGCGATCAACACCACGACTATGCCGGTGGCGCGACTCCACCGAGTTCTCATGATGCTCTCCACGTAGACGACGACTGGAACCTGGACTGCAGGTGTCGCGTGTCCGTCTTTCATCCGTCTGCTGGCGCGCGGGGTCGGTACGGTTTGGGAAGACCTGACGATGCTCAAGGGTTGGCAGGTCGTCTACGCCGTAACCGCGGCGATCGCCGCCGTGACGGCGCGATCAGCTGCCGTATCGCCTGCGGTTTTTTCTGTAACTGGTATACCTCATGCGTCGACTCGCGGCACACCTCTCGCCAGGGTACCCCCGTGCTGCGCCTATTTGTCAGTGTCTCGCTCGCAATGATATTGGTCGCGTGCTCAGACGCGATCACCCCCACCGTTACGCGTCAACTCGAAGCGGCAGTCTCGACGCCCAACTCGACGATTCCATTCCTCCCCGGCGCGCGCGTGTCGGTGCTCACCGTCCTGGACGGCACGATCTGGGATGCCGTGGCGCTCAACGACCTGGGCGAGGTCGTGGGCTGGGGCAATAATGGATCGGGCACCAGCGATCAGACCTTCCAATGGACGGCGCACTACGGCCTCAATGTCCGTGGGAGCGGTGTGTACGAGGACTCGAACGCCTCCATGGCCGTCTCGGTGAACAACTCCGCTCAGGTGTTGTTCCTTGCCGCATATGCGCGAATGGGGATCTGGGATTGGCAGGGCAACGCCCGGTTCCTGCGTCCCCTGTCGAGCTTCAACCCCGGCTGCACGCCCTGGCAGATCAACGACGCGGGCGTCTCGGTCGGCGGGTGCACGGCCGGCGGGCTCTCGTTGGCTACAGTATGGACGAAGAGCGGTACGCCCTCCGCGTTGTTCGTCAATGGTGGGTCGACCCCAGTCCAGGTGGATATTCAGTATCCGCTCGAGATCTCCGACTCGAACTACATCGCGGGTCCCATGACTCAAACCGGCTTCGTATTCACGCCAACCAAGCAGCTTCGGGTGCTCTCATTTCCCACGATCTCGGGCTTTACGGTTAACGAGGTCAGACCACTCGCCGTGAACAATCACGGACAGGCGGTCGGATTCGCGTCCACTCTTGGCGGGGGCAACACCTGCTTCCGACGCGCTATCGCCTGGCTTACACCTGGGGTAGTGACCGACCTCGGTTTCTGCGGCTCGGCGACCGGTATCACGGACGATGCCACGATCTTCGCCACGCGTGAGGATTCGGCGACTGGCGCCCAGTGGGCGGTCGTCCGGACGAATGCGGGGGTCGTCTACCGTCTGCCCGGGCTCGAAGGTGGTGCGGCGCTCAACGAAGAGCGAAGCTCCGTGGAGGCCGTCAACCATGTGGGAAAGGCACTTGGAGGCATCGTGACATCGGCTAGCGTCTCTCACACCGTGATCTGGACGCTGCCAGCGCTGTAGCGGTGTGCACGTCCCGGTGCGACGATCCGCCAGGCGTCGACTGCGCCGCGGTCGTCCGGGAATTCGAGCCGAGCGTGGTCGCGTTCTTCGACGCACACGTCACATCCCGTTGAGCACCGCGTCATAGAGCGCGTCGAGCCGCTCACTCACGGCGCGCGACTCATGGTGCGTCTGGAATCGCGTCAGTGCCCCGACGCTCCAACGCTCGATGCGCCCGGGCTCCTCGATGATCGCCGTGAGCTGAGAGACGAGCTGGGTCGCTAGCGCATCGTAGGTCTGCGTCAGGAGATCCCAGTAGTCCACGTCCCCGCGACGGGCGAGACCGGTCCACTGGTTCCACTCGTCCGACGGGAGGGCGAGCCGGGCGCCGGCGTCGGGGGGAACGAGCTCCGGCATGGCGCAAATGTCGGATACTATAGCCGGCAGTCCGGTGGAGAGCCCTTCGACGACGCTGTAGCCGAATGTGTCGTCGAGCGTCGGCAATAGTTGGACATGCGCGTTGGCCATGGCCGCCAAGACGTCCGCGTTGGGGCGGCGACCGTGGAACGTCACGGCGGGATGGTCGAGCGCGCGGAGATCCGCGGCGTAGCGGCGCTCATCGCCGTGATCGGCGTAGACGCCAGGGCCGACCTTCAGTGCGGAAAAAATATCGAGGCGCACGGGCAGGCCGAGCGCGGTGGCGCGCGTGATCGCGCGGAGCGCGGCGATCCCGCCTTTTTGCGCGAAGTGATTGCCGACGAAGATGAGGCGGAGTGGTGCGTCGGGACTATACCGGCGGGTCCGGGCCGGACGCGCCGGGAAGTGCGGGTAGACGACCGTCACTTTGCGCAACGCTGCGTCGAGTGCCGGCCAATCGCGATTGGCTTTTGCGAATCGCCGGCTCGCGTACTGCGACATGGCGATCAGTGCGCGACAGTTTGGCTGCGTCATCCGGTCGCGCAGCATTCTTCCCAGCTGAGCGCCACCGGGGCCGATGGTCCGCGGAAGCACCGACTCGAAGGTCGTGATCCACGGTTTGGTCGTGAGTGGGATGGCGTTGAAGCTGTGAACGAGATCGTACCGCGCCCAGCGGGGGTGTGGCCAGGATAACCCGGCGAGCGGACGCCACAGCTTCTCCACCGCGCGCCGTGTGACGAAGCGCAGCCGTTGATTCGGCTCAATGATGAGCGTATGGCGGGATGGGTTGGGTGCGTTCGGGCGCACCATGGGGCGTGTGCCGGTCAGGAATACTGTATAGCTCACTGCTGCGGCACTGTCGCAAGAAACGTGGTCATCTCGCGCACGACGTCCGCCTCATTTGAGCGAACGATCCAGTGCGCCGCATTGGGGATGCGGACGACGTGCGCCGTGGGGACGCCTTTCTCGAATGCGGTCGCCTGAGCGGCTATAGCGGAGTCGATCCGCGCCCGCGTCGCCGCCTGGGCCGCTGAGTCCATGCCACGCAGTGCTTGCGGTTTCCGCGGGACGGCGTAAATCGCCAGAATGGGCGCCGGGATGCTCGTGTACTCCTCCTCGCCGTCCGTGATCGCGCGATCGGCGCTCGGTATGGTGTCAGGCGCCGTATTGGCTGGCAACCCGTCGATCGTTTTCGCAAGCTCGTCGAGGTCCTTCTCAAATCGCGGCAGCGTCGTGTCGCGCAGCGCACGGACAAGCGATCGCGCATCGGCAACCGTCATTTTCGAAGGCTGCAGCCGCTGCAGTTGCTGGATGAGGTCTCGGCGATCGAAGGGGAATACTCCGCTCGAGCGATCGTAGAAGGCGTAGCTGTAGCCCGCGTCGAGGTAAATGAGTCCGGCGACCTTCTCGGGATGGCGCGAGCCGATGGAGCTCAGTTCTTCGCCGGCAAATGAGTGTCCGACGAGCACGGGACGATGCAGGCCGAGTGAATCGATCACGGCGAGGACGTCGTCGCCGAGCCGGTCGGCGAGGTAGTTCGCACGAGTGAACGGTGGTGCACTGGACGCGCCGTATCCGCGGCGAGTAATGCCGTAGACGTGATACTGCGCATTGAATTTTGGAGCGAAAAAGTCAAAACCGTGGACGGTGCCGCCCAGACCGGCCAGGAAGACCATTGGCCGTCCAGAGCCGCCCCAGTCCAATACTTCGAGCCTGACGTTGGTGTCCACCTGGACAAACCGGATCGTGTGCGCAGGCGGCAGCGTCCACGCCTCCTTCGCCGTGACCGCACGCAGCGTCAACGGATAGCGACCATCGGGCTCGATCCAGGTGCCGGTCAGCGAGCGACCGTCGGCGCCGAGCGTGCCCTCGTAGGACGCACCGGTGGGAGAACCGAGGTACGGAGGGAAGACCACCTTGAGCGTTCGATCCGTGAGCACGGTGCTGGTGGCGATGACGGAATCGCTTGCCTCGTCGATGGCGTAGTACACGGTCTTCCAGCCGCCGTCCATCTTCATGAACTTCATGACCTGCCGATACGAATTGCCGGCGATCACCGTACCCTGCCAAGTCCCGCCTATGCTCTGAGCGCGCAGCGCACTCGCCGTGAACGCGGCGGCGGTGAGCATCCACATCGTTCGTGTCTTCATGCCAGCCTCAGCCGTACTGGTCCCGTTCGTCACGCCGCGGTCCCGCGCGTCCCCCAAAGTTGGCTCAGCGAACGAGGTGGCGCTAACGTGCGCGCCCATGAATAGAAGAACGTTTTTGAAATTCTCGGGCGGCGCATCGCTGGTTGGGCTGTGGCCGCGCGGCCTCGTGGTACCGTCGCGGATACGCCGGGTGCGTCCGTCCGACCCGGGTTGGCCGTCTCCGGCAGCGTGGAAGCGGCTCAACGACTCGGTCGACGGCAACCTGATGCGAGTCCAGTTCCCGATCAACGCGGCGTTCCCCGCGGATATCAAGAACCCGTACTACATCGGCGACAGTCCTGGCCTGACGCAAACCTTGGGGTGGGTCGACGCCTGGACGACGAAACCCAGCGTGTATGCGGTGGCCGCGAGAAACGCCCAGGACATCGCGGCCGCGGTGCATTTTGCCCGCGAGCACAATTTGCGTGTGGTCGTCAAAGGCGGAGGCCACAGTTATCAAGGCACGTCGAACGCACCCGACTCGCTGTTGATTTGGACCCGCCACATGCATGACGTCAGCATGGAGAACGGAGCGGTCACCGTCGGATCGGGAGCGATCTGGGCCCAAGCCTATGATGCCGTCACGACCAAGGGTGGCGCGTACGTGCAGGGTGGCGGATGCACGACGGTCGGCGTTGCCGGGCTAGTGCAAGGCGGAGGGTTCGGCAGTTTCTCGAAGCGCTTCGGCATGGCAGCGGGCAGCTTGCTCGAAGCCGAAGTCGTCACCGCCGATGGCCAGGTTCGTATCGCGAACGCTTCCACGAATCCCGATCTGTTCTGGGCGCTCAAGGGTGGCGGTGGCGGCACATTCGGCGCGGTCAGCCGATTGACCCTACGCGCGCATGATCTTCCCGAGTTCGGTGGCGGCGCCAACTTCGCGGTGAAGGCTGCGTCCGACGATGCGTATCGCCGCTTGATCCGGCGTTTCGTTGCGTTCTATCGGGATGCGCTCTTCAACGACCATTGGGGCGAACAGGCACACTGTACTCCAGAGAACACGCTGGAGATCAGCATGGTGCATATCGGATTGGACACGGAGCAATCGCGACGCATCTGGCAGCCGTTTCTCGATTGGGTGCGATCGTCGGGTGGCTACACGATCGAATCCGAGCCGCGGATCGGCAGCATGCCCTTGCGGCATTGGTGGGACGTCGATTGGCGCGCGGAACATCATCATGACGTGTTCAAAAGCGATGCGCGCTCCGGAGCGAGCCCGAACAACGTGTGGTGGAACGGAGACGCCGGGCAGGTCGGCTGGGTCGTGTGGGGATTCGAGTCGCTCTGGATGCCGGCATCAATGCTCGACGATGACTCGCAACAGAAATTGGCCGATGCGCTGTTCGCCGCGTCGCGCCATAGCGAGGTCGAGCTGCACTTCAACAAGGGGTTGGCTGGCGCGAGCGCGGACGTTATCGAAGCGGCGGGCGACACGGCCATGAATCCCGCGGTGTGCCACGCATTTGCTCTCGCCATCATCGCCGACGGCCAAGGGCCCGCGTATCCCGGAGTCGTCGGTCACGAGCCTGACATGGCGCGCGGGCGAAAGGGCGCCGACAACGTGCATCGGGCGATGAACGAGCTTCGCGCCGTCGCGCCCAACGGCGGGGCCTACGTGTCCGAGAGCAACTTCTTTGAATCCGACTTCCAGCATTCATACTGGGGCAGCAATCACGCCCGACTCGCCAAGGTCAAGCAGACGTACGATCCCGACGGGCTCTTTTTTGTCCACAACGGAGTCGGCTCTGAGCAATGGAGCGCCGATGGGTTCATCCAACGCTGACGGCTACCGCTTCTTTTTGCTCGCGAGATTGAAGGCCACGGCCTCTTTGATGAGCTTTTTCAAGGCGGGCCCATTGATCTTGTCATCTTTGTGGATGTCGATGGCGCGCCTGACGTTCCCCTCGAGACTGGAATTGAAGAGTTTCGAGGGATCCTCGAGCGAAGCCCCTTTGGCGAACGTCAGCTTGACCGCGCTCTTGTAGGTCTCGCCCGTGCAGATGATCCCGCCATGGGACCAGGTGGGCGTTCCGCCCCACTTCTTCTCTTCGACGGCCTCGGGATCTGCCTCCTTGATGAGCTGGCGCACCTTGGCGAGTGTCCGCTCACGCCAGTCCCCCAACTCTTCGATTTGCTTATCGGCCATTCGAGTCACCCTCGATGAGAATACCGTCCGCCAACTGAACGAGTTGGCGCGAGCCGGGATGCCGATGCGTCGGTTGAAACGCGTCCACATGCGCCGTGCGCGCGCCCGTGTGCGGGTCCCACACTGATAGCCCCGCGACATCCGCGGAGTACAGACACGTGCCATCGCTGAAGAACTTGCCCGCTGGGCCCGGGAACGCGATAACGCCATCGACTCCCTCGATCGCGACCATCTCCTCCGAGATCCACGTCATCGCATGATCCCAATAGGACTCGCGGGCACAGACCTGCCGCCGGGTCGGTCCGTCCTCGGACTCCCACGGATTTTGCGAGAGCCAATGCTCGAGACTCCAGGCCACTGGCATTCCCACCGGATGCCACACCCAGCCATCATCAAGAATCCGGGTGCCGCCGGGACTCACATACAAAGCGCCGTGAAAGTAGTCGAGATAGTGCTCTTTACTCTCTTGGCGCTGGCTCAGGAGTTGCCCGTCGGATGGGTCGGACATGTCGAGCCGGTTCCATGCGGTGCGATGCACTGCGATCGTACGTCCGCGGAGCTCCGCAAACGCGAACGAGAACGGCACGGTTTGCGGGAAGTAGCCTCCGCCGTCCAACTCGAGGGTCACTACTCCGGATCTCAGGTCGATGACCTGCCCGTCAAGACCGTAGTCATTCACCACCGCGGCAAACTCGCCGCGACGCGAGACGTGAAGGCGGGTTCTCGGCATTGTTGGCCTGGCGGCGCCCACCTTGGCCCAGACGCCGCTCGACACGTTGACCCGAAACAGGTCGCCGTTCTCGGCCAGCATCAACCAGACCGGTTGCTGCATTTCCTCGATCGGCGCGATATCGACTATCGTGCCGGCGCCCTTCGGAATTCTGGTTTCTCTCACTACGATCGCGGGCTCGGCACGACCTGCACCTCCAGATAGCTCGGCTCGACGCGATCCACCCAGATGCGCTCCGTCGCCTTGACGAAGTCCGACGCGTCGGCCTGGTAGATATTCGGCACGTATTTCTGCG
>Ga0210393_10002943_pt1 | contig 13851 bp, 13 predicted proteins | sample IncBWC27OmetaG_FD_160068 | JGI IMG/M metagenome (GOLD analysis project Ga0210393, IMG submission 160068) | Forest soil microbial communities from Barre Woods Harvard Forest LTER site, Petersham, Massachusetts, United States - Inc-BW-C-27-O ... | reverse complement strand
GCTGTACAGCCAACTGTGCCTAACCAACAAAATGACCATGGGTCACCCAGGTCTCTGAATAAGTCAAGAGGACTGCCACGACTGGTTTCGGCCTAGTTTTTCACAGGTCAACGTTAGCCGTCCGAGGCAAAGCTCCGGTTGGAAGTCTGAGTCTGGTTTGCTGTTAGTGCGCGCTTACGCACTGGTGTTGCCGAGCCGGCAGTCAACGACTGCACCGAAAACTGTGCACTACCCTGTGGAGGGAACGCATGTCTCTGAAAATAAACAGCCTGCAATGGGCTGAAATTAGTTGACCATCGCCATCCTTCGGAGTACACACCTCCAGCGATTTTGCACGGCTTTCCTTCGCAGAAAGACATAACGAAGGCTGGGACGCTCGCGATTGAGACCGTGAATCATTTTAGGGGCGAGCGTTTCGCCATGACGCCGAGCATTGGAACGAGAGCTTGAAGAAATGGGAACGATTTCGTAAGTCCCGTTTTGGGGTGGGGCAAGGTTTTTGTTCGTCGCTCAACCTGCGGTTACTCTCGCTGTAGCCATTCGCCATTGCGAGGGCGGCAGTAGCCTTGTCGAAGCGCCGCGCTAACGGTATGGAGCAGCGAAGAATTCCGAACCAATAGATGGGAAGTTAGATCAGAAATCGGTTAATCGATGTTCAGGAGCCAATTGTTCTCCCCTATGGCTAACGTCAGACGTAACTCGGTCAAAGCCACCATCCTGGTTGTAGACGATTCCCCTGAAATCCAACGTTTCCTGCGGGCCTTGTTGGAGCTTGACGCCTACCGGGTCGAGACGGCCAGCAACGGCTGCGAAGCCCTGCAGAGTCTGGGCGATGTATGTCCCGATGTCGTCTTGCTCGATCTGCAGATGCCGGGAATGGATGGTCTGGAAACTCTGCGCCGGTTGAAAGCGTTCCGGTCGAACACAAAAGTCATCATGTGTTCGGGCGTTGACGATCCCGCCAAGATTCGCGAGGCCGCCGCGCTGGGTGCACACGGCTATCTCCTGAAGCCCGTCCGACATCTGTATCTTTCGGCCGCGGTTGAACGCTGCCTCGCGGAAAATATCGCAAAACGCCCGAGCGACCTTATGGGACCCCAACTGTTCGTGTTGCCATCGCCTAGCCCACTGTGAGTAACAAACTCTGCTCGACGATTCAAAGCCTGACTCGAATCATGCTTTCGAGGTACTGCTTGAGTTGATTCCTGTCTTGTTCTGTCAGTTCGGTAAACTTCACTCCAATCCCAAAACCGGGCGTACTGGTTACGACTTCGCCATTCGCCCACAACTTGAAATCTTTAACCCAGAGCGCAATCCTGACTTGCGTTCCTTTGGGTAAAGGATTGGGCATCTCCAGGAAACATCCTCCCAGACTAAGATCTGCCGTTCTGCTCCGCATGGGAGCCGTCGTACCGGCGGGGTAAACTTCCGCCGAGTTTGTGCACTTCACCCGAACTTGAGTCCGGCGATCTCGTGCATCGCGGATCGTTCCATCGAAACTAGGCGGAGGTAAAGGGAAATCCCAAAGGCTTTTCTCCGGCGACAGGTTGAGTAAGCCCAGCCGTCCCGCTTTGGGGGTGCCCCGCTCCCCCACCCACTTCACCCGAAAATGAGTCTTAGTCGTCCCATAAGTGACGCCAACAATCTCATCCACTTTTGGCCGGGCTTGAACGCCATCCAACTCCAACCCATTTTTGCTGACGTTGAGGGTGAAGACCTTCTCGGAAAAAATCTCCCCTCCACTGTCAGTCCCGAAGATTCGGACGGGGACTCGGATCTCCTTGCGGGGCTCGCGACGTTTACCCATGACCTGACCAGATTCCTCCTGAATAGCTTGGGCCGCAGGTGATGTGATTCTACTTCAGATATCTGCGCAAGCCCAATGAACGGATGGACCGTCCCACCAGCCAGCCCTGTAACCCGCATGAGGGAAAACGCTGCAAAAGGTTGCATAAAGCCCTTTCTGTTTCAAGGGGATTGACAGCAAAAACCCCGGTTTTACAGCCCTTTGACGATGCGCCCGCGGCATTCTGATTGCACTGCTACCGGGGTTGCACCCAGGTTTGAGTGCGTCCCCCGCCAACCGTTGCGATTCGAGGTTCGAGGTAGCAAATGACCACTAAAGAAAGCTTCTGGATGGCCTGTGACTCCATCGAGCAGTTGCGAGCCGAATACGGACCCTTCCAAACCCGCGCCGAGGCCGAAGCGGAAGCCCGCAAGCTAGGATTCGGCTTTCTCTTGCGCTACGAGCACGTCATCGACGCCAACGAAAACATCCAGGAAGTTCGCTGCATCTTCATCGAATTGCCCATGGCTCGCCAGGCCCCAACCGGTCCCGTAATCCGAAAGCTTCACACGCGCTGCGCCACCTGCGGAGAATCCGCCGTTCATGACGAACACTGGCAGGCTGAAGTGTGGGCCGATATTCATGAATTTGAGCACATCCGCCATCGTGTCCGCCTCTTCGAGCAAAGCCGTCGCGAGGGCCTCAAGGAAATTGGCGATTGGCGCGACCAGTGCGCCTGATCTAACGCGCCTTGATTCCAGCGTTAAGCCCAAGCCTTCACAACACAAAAAAGCGGGTACCCCGTCCTTCTCGCGTTCTGTGCGAGAGGGCGGGGCTTTTAGCGGCCTTTCCCCGCGGTCATCATGAGGAAGCGCAAGCCTTCGCAACGCGAAGGCCTGCCAACGAAGGATCTCTGCCCTATGCAAGGGGACGAATCTGCGGCCAATATCCAATCAAGGGGTGCCCCACCCTTTCTGCACCTTTGCGGAAGGAAATCCGCTCGGCGTGGCCGCGAGTCAATCAGGCCCGACGTCATCTGTGGTAAGATTCCGCGGCTTTCGGGAGGAAGCGATTATGCGCAACGCGACATACTGCCTGCTTGTAGTCCTGTTCGGGTCATGGTCGAACAGTCTTGGACAGAACGCTCCCAAATTCACGACTCCACAAATCGTGGCAACCTTTCAACGGCTGAATCAGACGAAGGAGATTAAGCCGTTCACAATCTACACTCCTCCAAAATGGGGCACGTTCCGCATTTCAGTGGTCATGGTATTGACCAGAGTAAACGGAAGTAACTCGCAATGGGACGGAACCATTCAGTTCGACGACGCGGCTGGAGAGGAATCTCCTGAGGCCATCTTATATTCGCAGTTTCTAAACACTGAGCAGGTAGAATTCCCCTTCCGCCAGAAGGCAGGGGTGCCGATAAAATTCTCAGTCGTGCCTGGTGGCGACCCGTCTGGCTCGAGATACAACGTCTTTGCTGTCGTGGAGCAACTAATGTAGCCTCATGCGTCCGAACCCCTCTTGCCCCAGCAACTCCAAGTAGGTGATGCGGTCCGAGTCGTCTACCAGAATCACTCCACAGGCGTTGCCGCGCGGCGTAACGTCGTGGGCGACGTCTGCGACGATGACGCGAGGCAAGCCATTTGCCCCTAGGGTTTTCGTCAATCTCATTGACCTGCCGCACCACCGAGATCATAATGTTGTCGGTGGAAGCGCACATTTCCCGCGTGGTTCATACGCCGCACTCGGAGGTATTTTCGCCGCAACCCTGAACTCATCTGTCGAACTGAAAGAAATCCCATAGGTGAGCGAGCAGCATGCACTCCTTGATGGAGGTGAAGAATGAAACTTTGCATTTGGGTTTTAACATTCGCCACTGGGACTGTTATCGCTTCTTTCGGCACTTTCGCTCGACTATCAGTTGGCGCAGACTCTCAGCAATTCCTCAACCTAGCTTCGACCTCGACCGCGCGGACGGGAAATTCAGGCCGGGCTCATTTCGGGTCGTCAGATTCTAATTTATTAACGTGTGCGCCCGCGCCTTGCGTGCTTCGCGGCGTGCTTACCTCTCCCAACCCGGGTACCAGCACAATCGTCGCGGTAAATCCGGACAACCTGAACCAGCTGCTTGCAGGTGTCCAACTGAATGGTGGCGCTTTTGCCTATGGATCCCTCGATGGAGGCTCGAGCTGGTACATAGGCAACTTTTCTTGTTGTTTTGAGGGCGGCAGCCCCACCCTGGCTTACGGTCGGAACGGCACGGCGTATTTGGCGGCAGAAGACGATGTCGTTGAATTGACTACGACTCAGGACAACGGTAACGATTGGGGCCAACCTGTTACGGCTGTCTCCCCTATTTTCAACGGCGGATCGGCACAAACCCCTTGGCTCGCCGTGGATATCACCAAGGGCAGTCCCTTCTACAACCGCCTGTATCTTGCGGTAACGCAGCGTTCCTCTGGGCAAGTGCAGAGTCAGATTTCCGTTTCCCACTCCAACGACGGAGGACAGACCTGGGCCATTGCCACCATCGACGAGGTCCAGACCGAGCCCAGTATCGACTACTTCAGCCGCATTGCGATCGGCGCTGATGGAAACGTTTATGTTGCGTGGCAAAGATGCAGAATGACCGGCCGAAAGATCGATTGCGGTGGAACAAAAGCGTCGATGTTTTTTTCGAAATCATCCGACGGCGGGAACACTTGGTCCAGCCCCCTGAAGATTGCCTCCGTACGGCTGGTTCCGGATAGCTGCGACTGCGCGTTCTTCGGAAATCTCCCCCATACTGACGAACCGGTGGCCGATCCGCCTGTCGTTGCCACGGACAATAGTAAAGGCAAATACGCAGGGAACCTCTACGCTGTGATGTACAACTGGACCGGCACCCAGATGCAGGTTCAAGTCGTAACATCGACTGACCAAGGTCAAACTTGGGGCACGCCAGTCACAGTGGCACCTGCCTCTGCAACTCACGACCAGTTCTTCGCTGATCTTTCGGTCAGTTCAACTGGCGTGGTCGGTGTCAGTTGGCTTGATCGTCGCAACGACAAACAGGACGTCCGATACCAGCCCTTTGCGGCATACTCTACCGATGGCGGCGCGTCTTTTTCCGACAACTATGCCCTTGCGCAGCACCTGTCAAATCCGTATTTCAGTAGCAGCTACATGGGAGACTATACCGGCAACGCGTGGGCAGGCGGAACCCTTTACGTGTCGTGGCCAGACACGCGAAATCTCATCATGCAGGATTTCGTCGGAGGGCTCCGAGTCAAATGAGACCAGGCATCCTGATTTTCGTTGGTGAAAGCAGACCCCACACAAAGCCGAGGAGGGTTACCATGAGACGCTCCGCGTTACCCCGCTCCACTATCAGTCGCAGAATCGCAATGTTGACCGTTCTGTTGTCCAGCGTTGCTTGGGCAGGCAGTGCCGGCAAAGTTTTGTATCGTTTTCCAGGGGGTCGGCACGGCAACCTTCCGCTGGCTGGCGTGGTCTTTGACGACGCCGGGAACATGTACGGCACAACTTACGACGGCGGCGTCTACGGATGGGGGACGGTCTTTGAGTTAAGTCGCAGCGCAACGGGTTGGAAGCAACTCGTCCTGTATAGCTTCATGGGCAGTACCGATGGAGCAAATCCAGCGGCGAATCTCATCTTCGACTCTGCCGGAAACCTTTACGGCACAACCACGGCTGGAGGATCAAGCCAATGTGGGGACGGATGCGGCACGGTATTCCGTCTTTCCCTCTCAAACGGCATGTGGCGGCATACGGTTCTCTACAGTTTTGCCGGCACTCCCTCCGACGGCAGTGGGCCCGTCGGTCTGGCAATGGGTGCCAAAATGCAGCTCTACGGCACCACAGGAGCCGGAGGAAATAATTCGCAATGCTCTTCAGGGTGCGGCACCGTCTTTGCGTTGACGCCTGCAAACGGTGGCTGGACCGAAACCGTCCTTTACAGTTTTGCCGGTTACCCCGATGGCGATGGGCCGTCCTCCGGAGTGATCTTGGACAAAGCCGGGAATCTCTATGGCGAGACCAGCGCTGGGGGCAAAACTAACGGTGGCACCGTCTTCGAACTGAGTCACTCCGCTAAGGGATGGAAAGAGGTTTTGATCTACACTTTCATCCAAAATCAGGGCGACCCCCTGGGGGGCTTGGTTTTCGACAAAACCGGCAGCCTCTATGGGGCAACTGAATTTGGCCCCCAAGAAGAGGGATATGGTGCGATCTTCAGACTCACCCACTCGCGCAGCGGCTGGACTGAGAGCGTTTTGCACGCTTTTGGAGGCGCTGACGGTCTCTATCCCCGGAGCGGCGTTATTCTGGATAGCATCGGGAATGTCTACGGCACAACCGCGGAAGGCGGATCCAAGAATTTAGGAGCAGTGTTCGAACTGAAGTACGAGACCTGGAACGAAAGCGTGCTCTACAGTTTCCTTGGCAACAGCGAAGGGGATGATCCCGAGGCGAGTCTTACCTTCGGTCCCAATGGCAACCTCTACGGCACGAGCTCTTCCGAGCTTTCCCGTTTCTACGGTGGCACCGTGTTCGAAGTCAAGCCTTAGCCAAAGATGCTGGGGAGAAACCTGGGGACTGACGGGACGTTCCCGAGTCTCTCACGACTGATATGGAAAGCTCTTCGCCGAAAATCAAATCCCGCCCAGATTATTTCCCCAGGCTGCGCGACGCGGCCGGTCGGGCTTGCCCAGCGTTATGCTCCTTGTAAAGCCGGGAACGTCGAACCCTCGGATTCGTCCCGCCTCAATGTCAGCCTCGATGCATTCCCAAATTGGGACCGGATCATCCGCCCAAAAGCTTTACACTTGACCTCCCGCTTCCACTCCGATAATATACAAGCAAACAGATTATCTACAAGATAATGCCATCCTTGACCCAACTCGCGATCTTTCACGCCGCCTCCTTATGTTTTCTTCGAGACATATTTGAGTGCAGAAGCCCGGCCGACCCTCGCGAAAGAGAAGGCAGTCGGAATACCACACTAACCCCAATGTTTACAAGATTTTGCCTCTAACTACCTTAAGAACCATAGATCTAGCGGGAAGAAAAATCTCCGGTCGTTTGTTTTCTAGATTTTGCGCGGAATCGAGTGTTTTTTTTGAGGTATTTTCTGCACCAGAATATGTGCAACAGCAAAGATGGTAACAGCGTTAGGTCCGGGCTCCGTCAAAAGCCATAACGCGAAGCAATAGCGAAAACATCCCCGGAATACAGAGTTGTCATTCTTGACGAAAGAAGAGCCGGGTCGCGAGCCGGTTGTCCCTCGGCGTGGGATTTCTTAAAACTGCGGCGCCTAGCGGGATCGCTTCCACAAGTTTGATAAAGCCTCGACAGCATTTTCCAGGATTCGCCTTTGCTGGTTTTCAGCAGTCTCGAACCGGGCGCGCAATGGCATCCTGCGATCCAAGAGAGCTTTGGCGCGTCTACTTGGGCTTGAAGACTGTTTGCGTTCTAAAACCGTGAACGCGGCTGCGAAAATTTGTTGAGCGTCTGCTGAACTCATGGACGCTATTAAAGCCGAGCGTTGATTTCATTACCATACAGCCTGTTGCCTAGAGCGGCATCTCTCGGCCCCTAGGGTGTCGAGGGAAGTTCTATTAGAGTTCGAATCGAGCAAGGATTATTTGCAGACAAAGTTGGCAGCGTCGTTGGTATTGCCGCTGCCCTTGTATACCGCCTCTCGGGGATAAGAACAGAGCGGACGAGTAAATTGGACGCCTTGAGTTGGATCGTTGTTGACGTAATGGGTCGCGATGATTCGACTGGGCGCGACGTCGTCCTCCACCCATTGCACCAGCGGAATGAGCATGTCGAACACATTTGCGCCGGGGCCACCTTTGCAGTGATTCATTCCCGGCACCATGAAGAGCCGGTAATATTCCTGCGTCCACTGCGTTGACTCGCCCGGAAAATTCACCACGCTCTCGAAGTAATTAATGCTAGTCAGGGGCGGTACTTCGGGATCGCTGAATCCGTGGTACTGGATGAGTTTCCCTCCGCGCGCGTGAAACTGGCTCAGGTCGGGGTTGATCGAGTTCAGAACCGACGCCAGAGTCTGACCGGGAACGACGACCTTGTTCTCGACGTAGTCGGGATCGGAGATCCAGTTGAAAGTTCGAAAGTCCCAGTCCGGATTGTCGAACACGAAGTACTCGAAGAAAGGAATGCCAATCTCTGCGTGATGGTCGGTTTGCTGCGCCGGCGGCGGTTCTGGAGAGATGCTCAAAGGCCAGCCATCAGCTTCACCACCTCGCTCAAACGGCGGGTAATAATCGCGCTGGTGCACGATTTGATCAGGACCAGTCCAGATGTTTTTGACTGCCTCCACCTGCTCAGGCGTAAGGCAGGTCGGAGGCCTCTTCGAGCCCTGGCACAGGAGCTTCTCGGGATTGTAGTGGCATAGTCGCGGATCGTTCAGCACTCCATCCACTACGCCATCAAGGCCGTCGCACGCGGCATTCACAGCGTTGCCAAGGAGCGTGTCTTGAGTAGTGAAGACAGTGCTGGCGGGATTGTTGAACATCTGACGCACCACCCACAGATTGCCGCCGACGTGGTGGTGCGTGTAGTAGGCAACGGGATCACCGGCGATGATTCCGTCGTAATCATTCGCAAAGCGCTGCGCCTCCATCAATGCCTGTCGCCCTCCGGTCGAGCAGCCATCGAAATATGAATGCTGAGGGTTCTCGGCATAAAAGGCGTCCGCAATCTGCTTGCCTCTGACGGTCATCAGATGGATTGCGCGGTACCCAAAATCGATAATCTTTTGGGGATGCCCAAGCGCGAACGATCCATCATAAGTGGACCCAACGTGGCCAGTGTCCGTACTGACGGTGGCGTAACCAAGTTGAACGGCCGGTGCCATCGTGCTGTAACTGATCGCGCCTCCGAAGCCGCCATTTCCGACGCCTTCGAACTTCTCATTCCAAGTCGAGGCTGGCATCCACACTTCGATTCCGATATCGGAATCGCTGGTCGGAGTGAGGGTGGCCGCTACGCGACAGAACGCTGGCATATTAGGGAAGACTTGACCGTTGGGTGCGGTGTAAGTGCCCGCCGGGATCGACTGCGCAACCGTGATCGTGGTTTCGGGTAGCTTGAGCGAGGACAGACTCTCGCAGGTCACTGCGGCAGCCTGATGGACCACAAATATAGCAAAGACAAAGACGAGTGCCATGACGTTCTTTCGCAGGTCCATGTTCGCTCGTCCTCGATTCATCGCAATATTATAAAGTCTGATTTGGCAAGGCAGAAGAGCTACTCTTGCGGCCCCGGAAGCGCTCTTTGCTGCTCCGGACCTTCTTTCCTGGGAGTCTCGATCTGCTTCCATTTGCGATATACATTAGCGACAGCGAGAGTCCAGAAAGGAACAAGATCGGCTCCGGGTACGAGTTTGGCAAAGAACGTTGGCAGAAATTCCCAGTGCCAGCCGAGCAGGTGAACCATTCCGGCGGCAACGGCGAAGTCTAGGACGTCATCCGCGGGCGACAACGCGCCTTCGGCGAATAACGGGAACAGAACGACTTGAAGCGCATCAGCCGCTATGGCAAGAATCATGGCGATACGGAATCGCGAGCGAGGCGAGAGCTGGACCGGAGCATCGATTACGTCTGGGACTGCCTTCATAAGGCCTATTCTGACGCATCTCTCCCACAAATTGAAGTCTTATCAAAATAATACTGGTCAGAATTTCGATCTCCGATCGCGCCAAGGGCGTCGTGGAGAAAACTCCGCCAATCGCAAGCGAACAGAGCAACGCTCATGACTTGGCCTCTCGCAGAGTCGAAAGTCTCATTGACGAAGCGTGTCTAGTAGGGGAATCTGTAGGGGCTCTCGGAGAGAAGCAGAGAGATAGTCGAGGAAGAAGAGTGATCGATGCTAGGAAAGCTAGAACATGGCCGTATTGCGTCGCTACAGGCAAGCGCTACAACCACGCTGGGGATCATCGTTATTCTCGCGTCGATAGGCCTTGCAGCTCAAAATGCACCGGCGCAAACCTTTTCCGTTCTCTACACCTTTAAAGGCTCGCCGGATGGAGGTGTGCCCAAGGCAGGTCTGATTCGAGGCCCCAACGGCACGCTTTTTGGGACAACTTGGGGAGGTGGCGCGACGAATTGTGATCAGTACGGGTGTGGCGTGGCATTTAAGTTGGATCCAGCGGGCAAGGAAACGGTGTTGTATCGTTTCAAGATAGGGTCGGGCGGCGGGGCGAACCCGACCGGAACGTTGGTCCGGGATGCGATCGGAAATCTCTATGGGTCTGCATCAAGTGGAGGAGGCTCCAATTGTGGCGGCAACTTCTGCGGTACGGTATTTGAATTAAATAGGGCAGGCAAGGAAACCGTACTGCACTACTTTAACGGCGCCGACGGCGACGGTCCCGGAGGTTTGGTTCGTGATTCGTCGGGCAACCTCTACGGCACTGCAGCGGGAGGAGCGACTTACGGCCAGACGTGTGTACCCAACGGTTGTGGAACGGTTTTTGAGATCGACGCCAACGGCGTACTTTCCACATTGCACGCATTCAAAGGAGGGTCGGACGGAGACAACCCGGAGGGTGCCGTCGTCCGGGACGGGCTGGGTACTCTCTACGGCACGACAGCGCAAGGCGGCGGAGCTGGCTGCGTCGGATTCGGCTGTGGGACGGTTTTCAAAGTGGACAAGAACCACAACGAATCTGTGTTGCACATCTTTGTCGGTGGCACAGATGGGTCATTTCCTTCTGCTGGTTTAGTCCGTGATGCATCTGGCAACCTCTATGGCACGACGTTTCATGGTGGGAATATCGATTGCGATTGCGGGACAGTATTCAAAGTGGATAAAACCGGTAATGAGACCATTCTTTATAGTTTCACTGGAGGGGCAGACGGGGCTAATCCCGCCGCATCTCTGGTTCTTGATTCGGAGGGCAACTTATACGGTACCACCGTCCAGGGCGGCACAGCCGGATGCGACCCCTACTCCGGCTGCGGAGTAGTTTTCGAGCTGGACACCGTCGGCACCGAATCAGTCCTCTACAGTTTCACTGGCGGAGCGGACGGGGCTAATCCCGCTGCCAGTGTAATGCGCGACTCGGCGGGCAACCTGTATGGCACTACCCAGCTCGGTGGCGGGACCGGATGCAATGGCCCTGGCTGCGGGGTTGTGTTCAAGATCGCCCCCTGAGTAACGGCTCAGTTCTGGTTAGAAACTGAATGGGGGGAATTTTTCAAACCCTCCCCTCCCCGGGAGTCCGAAAATCGTCGAAAAGGCGGGCCCTTGGAACCATTTCTGGCCCAAGCTCGTATACGATTACAGCGTGGACCCAATGCACCCCACAGGTACGCTCGCCGCAGTGCCACCGGGAACGGTCCGACGGTTCAATGCCCCGGCGATTCGAGAACAACTCAGGCGTTATGGCACTGCGTTCCGCGATCCTGCGGTCGAAGCTCTGGGGGCGTTGCGCGCGCACAAATTGCGTTCTGCGCTGACGCTGCTGGGAGTTACGTTGTCCGTGTCAGTGCTCATCCTGGTTGTGTCGATTATCACCGGGGCGAACCTTTACATTCAGAATCGGGTTGCGAATCTCGGTTCGAATGTTTTTCTCGTGATGCGCTTTCCCATCATCACCAACCAGCAGGACTTCTTCAAAGCAATGCGCCGCAATCGAAACATCATGTGGGAGGACTTTGAAGCCTTGCGGGACGGCATGAGGCTGCCGAAAGCAGTCGGGCTGGAGGTGAGACTCAACGGCAAGGTCCGCCTGGGAACGCAGGCGTTGGACGATATTAGTATCCGCGGGGTAACGGCCAACATCGCGGACATGGATGTCGAGGAGCCCGAAACCGGTCGTTATATAACGGATGCGGACAATGAAGGCAGAGCGAGCGTCACTTTCATCGGACAAGATGTGGCCACCAAGTTGTTCCCCACCGTCGATCCCATTGGCAAGATGATCTACGTCGATGGCATGGGATTCCAGGTTGTAGGCGTAGCCAAGTCGATTGGAACCGTCTTTGGACAATCACAAGACAATTTTGTGTACGTCCCGGTGCGGACGTTCTTGAAACGGTACGGCGAACACGGGAACCTCGATCTGGCCATCAACATTCAATCCCGAGGTCCGGATTGGATGCAGGAAACCGAGGATGAAGCCCGCACCATTATGCGCGGCCGACGCCACCTTGATCCCAAGGTTGATGACAATTTTGGCATTTTGGCGTCTGACACGATTATGGGTTTGTGGAAGAACCTGACTGGCGCCATCGCCGCGACCATGGTTGGAGTCGTATCGGTGTTTCTGGTAATCGGCGGGGTTGTGATCATGAATGTGATGCTGGCGAGCGTTACCGAGCGTACTCGCGAGATTGGCGTGCGCAAATCGCTAGGGGCGCGACGGCGTGACATCATGATGCAATTTCTGGTCGAGTCTGCAGTGATGGCGGCTGTGGGAGGTGCGACGGGCATTGCGATTGCCTATCTTCTTTCCACGCTGGTAAGGCTGCTTACGCCGGTGCCATCGCAGGTGCCAATCGGCGCAGTGATTTTGTCACTTGCAGTGTCGACCATCGTGGGACTGTTCTTTGGGTTATATCCCGCGAGCCGGGCTTCGAAGCTCGATCCCATCGAGGCTCTGCGTTTTGAGATTTAGCGGGTTTCTTGAGGGATCCTTACAGAGGTTGTAACCATGCACCTTGAAATCGGCGAGAGCACACGGCTGGCATTCGATTCTCTCCGCCAGCACAAGATGCGGTCATTATTGACGGTCTTGGGCGTGGTCATCGGAATCATGGCCATCGTTGCTGTAGCTTCGATCATGGTGGGGTTGGACCAGGATATTCGCGGGTTTCTCGATCAGTACGGCACCGACACGCTGTTCGTTTTTCGCTTTGACTTCGGCTTTCGAGGCACGCTCACGGCGGAAGAACGCAACCGCAAGCCGCTGACTTGGGAAGACACAATGGCGATCCGGGATGAGTGCCCCGACGTGAAGGATGTGACTGTGGAGGTTTCTCCGCGGCTCGAACCCGGCCGACCCATTACCGCAGTTCCAGCGCGCTACAAAAGGAACGAAGTCTACGGTATTCAATTTACTGGCACCATTCCATCTTATGAATGGGTCTACAACGCCAATCCGGAGAAAGGCCGATTCTTTTCGGAAGCGGAGAACTTGCATCACATGGACGTCGCGGTGATCGGGCACGACCTGGCGACGGGATTGTTTCACGAGGAAGATCCGCTGGGTAAGTCCATCGAGGTTGGAGGCGCGTTCTACCAGGTTATCGGCGTGCTGGAAAAACGCAAAGGCCAGTTCTTCAAAGATGCGTCGGCGGATAAAGTTGTAGTTGTGCCTTATGGGGCATACCGCAAACACAATCCGCAGGATGATGAAAACTTTATTGGCGCGCAGGCGTATCCCGGTAGAAAGGCGCAGGCGGAGGATGAGATCATCGGCCTGATGCGGCGGCGTAGGGCGGTTGGAATTAGTAACCCGAACAATTTCGCGATTTCAAGCTCGGAGGGAATCGCGCGCCAATTCCGCCAGATCACAGGAGCGATTGCCATTGCCGTAGTCGTAATCAGTTCCATCGGACTCCTTATTGGTGGAGTTGGCGTGATGAACATCATGCTCATGTCGGTGACGGAACGCACGCGTGAGATCGGAGTGCGAAAGGCCATTGGCGCACGACGCCGCGACATCATCCGACAGTTCCTCACCGAAGCTATGACTCTGACCGGCACCGGTGGAATCATCGGTGTTTCCCTGGGATGGGGGATCAGTTTCCTGATCAACAAACTATTGCCGAGTCTGCCTTCGGCCGTACCGCTATGGTCGATCATCGCTGCGGTCACAGCTTCGATGAGCGTTGGCCTGTTCTTCGGTATTTATCCTGCAATGAAAGCCTCGCGTCTGGATCCTGTCGAAGCATTGCGCTACGAGTAAACCATTCCTGCTTCTACGCGTGGCATGTGCTTCCGCAGCGTGTCAGCCCGCACCATCGGTTTTCTCACCCGGTCGAAAAAGATTCTTTTCGCCAGAAGCTAGCACGAATATCGCC
>Ga0210393_10002941_pt1 | contig 13853 bp, 7 predicted proteins | sample IncBWC27OmetaG_FD_160068 | JGI IMG/M metagenome (GOLD analysis project Ga0210393, IMG submission 160068) | Forest soil microbial communities from Barre Woods Harvard Forest LTER site, Petersham, Massachusetts, United States - Inc-BW-C-27-O ... | reverse complement strand
CGCTCCGCCTAGTTGCGCCCCCATGTTCATAAAGCCAGACACGGAGCCGGATGAACCGGCGGCGATGTCGGCAGTCACCGACCAGAAGGAACTCTGCGATAGATAAAGAGCACCCGCACCGCCGGCCAGGACGACACTCGCGAGCCCTGGGCTGTTCGCTTTTGAGCCCAGAATGAGAAAAACAGAAGCCAGGGTCAACGACACCACCGCTATGCTGGCGCGCCCGAAGCGTTGGCCGCGACGCTTGACGAGGGCGTCGCTGATGAGGCCGCCCAGAGGAGACATTGCGGCCATCACCAGAAAAACAAGCGTCGAGTAGGCGGCGGTGGCTTTCAGGTCCAGGCCGCGCACTTTTGCCATGTAAATGTAAAACCAGCCGAAGAAGATCCAGGCGACGTAGCCGAAGCAAAAGTAGCTGAGAGTGATGGCCCAAACGTTCGAACTGTGGAGGATCGCGCTCCACGGAACAATTCGCTTGCCGGCCGGAGCCGAAGATGGCGCGTTCGAATTTTGGATAAGCGCCAGTTCCGCGGGGGAAACCCAGGGATGCTGCTCCGGAGAATCGCGCGCGATCAAGAACCAAATCAGACCGGCGAGTAGGCCGATCGCGGCGCTGATCCAGAACGACCAGCGCCAACCCAAGGTTGTCATGATGTAGGTGATTAGAATCGGAGTGGCTCCGGAGCCGACGCCGACACCGGCGAAAATCCATCCGTTGGCGATGCCGCGTTCTTGCGAGGGAATCCACTGTGCCACAAAGCGGTTTGAGGCCGGATAAATAATGGCTTCGCCGGCGCCAAGAAGAAAACGTACGGCGACAAAAACCAAAACCGCAAGACTAAATCGTGGAGGGACCAAGGCCGTGAGCGCGGTGAAAACTCCCCACCAGATAACGCCGATGGCGAGAACGCGCCGCGGACCGATGCGATCGGCGAACCTGCCGCCGGGAATTTGAAACAGCGCGTATCCCAGAAGAAAGGCGCTGAGAACGTTGCCGAGCTGTATGTCCGTAAGTTGAAATTCGGCGGCGATGAATTTGCCGGCGATAGAAAGATTGACGCGGTCGAGAAATGCGACCGCGCTGAGAATGAATAACCAGAAGATGAGGAGCCAGCGCACGCGCGTCATTCGCACCTCAGGCATGGTGGGAGCCTGGATTCGAAATGCGCGTATAAGTGCGCTGGGCCATCATCTTCACCGAGCTTCCTTGTGGATCAGGCTTTTTTCTCACGTCAAATGCGACTTTAAGAGTTTCGCAAGATTCTCGGCGATGATCTTTTCTTCGCCGGGCTGCAGCATGAACGAGTTCATCGATAGTCCCTTGAGGCCATCTTCGCCCGCAGAAAGAACGATAGACGGCTTGGACTTGCGAAGCGTTTGAGCGGCATCGCGCGGCGTGATCGAAATGCGCTGCGTGTCCCAAAGGATGTGAATGTGCGGAACGTGATTGGCCATGTCCGGAACGAAAAAATTGGCTGTGACAGTTGGAATTTTCGAGACCTGTCCGACGATGAATTCCAGGCGGCGTTGCCACTCCTTCGTCAATGCCTCGTGGTCTTCTTTCAAATAGGACTCGAGCGCCTTGACCATGCCGACGATTTCTTCTTTGCCGACTTTCTGGCTGCGCCCGATGGTGTCTTCGTGCGGGCTGTTGTTCAGAAACGCGTTGGCGACGAGGTCTTTCTTGCCGACAAGCAACCCGGCACACTGCGGACCACGAATGGCTTTGCCGCCGCTGAAGGCGATCAAGTCGTAGCCCATGTTCGCGTAGTCCCACAAGTGCGACACCGGCGGAGTGTCCGCCGCGGCATCGATGAAGGCTGGGATCTGATTGTCGTGCGCCAGTTTCACCCATTCGTCGACTTTGATCTGGCCGCTGGCGTTTGCGAAGTTGGAAAAGTGCATCATCGCAGTTTGCGGGTTGATGGCTTTCTGCACGTCGTCGCGGGATTCGACGACGATGAGTTTTGCGCCGGTGTTGCGGAGTTGGTGATCGAACGGATTGCGATGCGATTTCTGGATGATGACCTCGGACTTCATTCCAGTCAGGTCGGGAATTTGTTCGATGAACTTCGGATTGTCGCCGGTGAGAATTCCGGCCAGGCCGGATTGCATGGCGGCAGCGGCGCCGGAAGTCACGATGGCGCCGTAGCCGTCGGGCAGTTTCAGCATTTCGGCGATGCGTTTGCCGGCGGCAACCTCGAGATCAGGCACGCTAACGAAGTGCTTTCCGGCCAGCGCCATCACTTCTTCCACTTCCGGCCGCATCAGCGAACCGCCCAGCACGGTCATGGTTCCCTGGCCGTTGATCACGGTCGTCACGCCGAGTTCCTCGTACACGTTTCCCGTGGCGCCAAAACCTGTGATGCCTTTATTGGCCGCCGGGACCGGCATAGCGCCGAAAGCTTTTCGCGGACCTAGCAGTGCGGCGGTCAAGCCGCTCAGAATTCCCAGAAATGTTCGGCGATTCCATTGTTCTCGGAAGGACATGCGCTTATCCCTTCTTCCCGCTGCGGACCACCGCGGCAGTGCAGTTGATTTCAACGAGCGAGTCTCCCGGAAGTGCCGCAACTGCAACTGTCGTGCGCGCCGGGCCGCCATTCGGAAAATAAGTTTTGAAAACTTTGTTCATGCCGTCGTAGCTGTCGATGGTGGTCAGGTACACGGTGAGCTGCAGAATAGTATCCATGGTGCCGCCGCCGGCTTCGACAAGCGTCTTCACGCTGTCCATGACTCGCGTCGTATGATTTTCGATGTCCTTGGGGAACTCGGCTTTAGAATCGTGAGAATGCGCGCCCTGTCCGGCAATGTAGATGACGCCGTTGTGGATTATCAGCGGCGTGATGAAGCCAGTGCCGGCTTTCTTGCCTTCGTAATCGAGTTTCTGAACTCCGCTCGATTCTTGCGCGTCTACGGATGTTGCGGCCATTCCTGCAATGCCGACGCCTGGAAAGAGTGCAGCCAGGCGAGCCGCAAAGTTTCGTCTCGAGATGAAATTCGAAAGCATATTCTGTTTCTCCTTTTGTGAATCGTTTGAAGAGCCCACGCTTCCTCACGGAAGCGCAAAACTGAAAATGTCGCTGCCGGCGGCGATGGCCACGTATTGTTTGCCATTGACCGCGTACGTCATTGGAGATGCTTGGATCGATTGGCCAACCGTAAAATGCCAGAGCGGCTTGCCGGATTTTCCTTCAACGGCCTCGAACGACTGCGCGGCGTCTCCGAAGAACAAAAGGCCACCGGCGGTTGCCATCACGCCGCCCGAACCATGCCCGTTGCCGGACTGCGCATAACTCCACGCGGGTTTGAGTGCATCGAGGGTAAACGCCCGGAGAACTTTCTGACCGCGATCGCTGGGATTGTGCTTTACTCCGGTCGAGTAGTAAGTGCGCCCTTCGGCAAATTCCTCCGGCTTTAGAAAAAAGATGTCGCAATTCTCAAGGGCGAAGAAAAAAATGAGGCTCGTAGCGGGATCGAACGCGGGAGCGAACCAGTTCGTCGCACCGGAAAACCCCGGGCAAACGCGCGTTCCGTCTTTGGAGGGCATCACCTCGGTGCGAATCGGCCGGCCGCTCGCGTCGATCCCTTTGGCCCAATTGAGCTTGCCCACGAAGGGCACCGCGGCAAGAAATGTTCCGTTCGTGCGATCCAGGACATACAGAAAGCCGTTGCGATTGGCTTCCACGAGAAGTTTCCGCGGCTGCCCTCGAAAGTCGGCGTCAACCAGCATCGCAGTTTCCGTGGCGTCGTAGTCGAAAAGATCGTGGGGAGTAAATTGAAAATGCCACTTGAGCTTGCCCGTGTCTGGATCCAAAGCCAGGACGCAATCCGTGTAGAGGTCGTCACCCGGGCGAGGGGCGCCGTCGAAATCAGGCGAGGGATTGCTGGTCCCCCAAAAAAGGGTGTTCAACTCGGGGTCAAAAGTTCCGGGCATCCATGTTGTGCCGCCACCGTGTTTATAAAGTTCGCCGGGCCAACTGGACGCGCCGAATTCGCCGGGACCTGGGATCGTCCAGAAGCGCCAGGCGAGTTTGCCGGTGCCGGCGTCGTAGGCGGCCACGAATCCGCGGACACCGTCATCTCCACCGGAAGTGCCGACGATCACTTTTCCGTTGACGATCAGCGGCGCGCTGGTCGCGCCATAATTTTTGTTGCCCTCGGCGTAGGCAACGTCCCACAAGAGATGGCCGGAGCGCGCATCGAGGCAGAGCAAGTGCGCGTTGTCGGTCTCCATGTAAACGCGCGACTGCAAGACGGCAGCGCCGCGATTGTGATGCTGCGCGGCATCGTCGATCAGGCCTTCCGAGACGGCGCGCGAATAATGCCAGACGGCGCGGCCCGTCTGAGCGTCTAGTGCGTATGCGTCATTTGCGGAAGTCACCAGCATGAGGCCGTCCGCAACCACCGGCGTGACTTCCATGCTGTCGGAATTTGGAACGTGAAACACCCACTGCGCGCGGAGGTTTTGCACGTTGGAGGTGTTGATCTGATCCAGCGCGCTAAAGCGTCTGCCCGTGTAGTCGCCATTGTAGGAAAGCCAGTTTGCACCAACCGGTTTAGCGAGCAGCGCGTTGGGCTGCACGTCCGGCATCGTGGATACCGACACGTTAGAGGTTCCTTGCGCGAGCGCGAATGCGGGGGCAATCGCACTAAGCGCGAACAGGTGAGCCATGTGTCTCCGGATCCGCATCGGTCTACGATTTTCTTCCGCCATAGTTGAGCCAACGGTCTTTCGCCTCCACCGCTTTTGATGGCGCGCTTCCCAGGCAAAGAGAAGCCACGCAAGGGACGGGCAATGCCAAAGCGTTTAAGACCGCTGATCGCCCAAGCGCAGAGTCATGACGAATGCGAATTGTGACCCGTGTGTTCATTCCCCCGCAGTTTCGCGCGCGGTCATCACAAGCGCCCGAACTTCGCGACCGCTTCTTCGATGGATTTCAACTTCTCGATCGTTCCGTACATCGAGTGTTCCTTATAGTCCAACTCCTGCGCGAGCGCGAGCACCCGCGCCGCTTCCGAGCGGGGAACTACAACGACACCGTCTCCATCAGCCACCACGATGTCCGCGGGACTCACCGCTATGCCATCGCACAGGACGGGAATATTCGCGCCCGCAAATCGATAGTGACCCACGGAAGTAGAAGGAACGATCCCCAGCGCGAAAACGGGAAACCCGATTTTCTGCAAATAGCTGACGTCCCGCACTCCGCCATCGATCACCGCGCCGGAAAAACTCCGCGCGGACATTGCCGTTCCCATGAGTCCGCCGATCCCCGCGATGTCCGCTCCGTCTTCGACCACCATGACGTAGACGGAGTCGGGAGCCCCTTGGTCAATCGCGGCAAGCATGCCCTTCAGTGCGTCTGGATCATGATTCGTTTCCTTTTTCAACTGGACGGTCAAAGCAAATCCCGCGAACTTCGAGGGAAATAGTGGTCGCATGCGATGAGACATGTACATTTTTTTTCCGGTCAACTGCTCGATGGCGTCAGAGACGGAGGCGGCCTCCAGATGTCGAAAGCCATTCAGAAGCAAAGCATCGCTCGCGGAAACGCCTGCCGCTTCCTTCTCTTGTGGGAGCCGGGACGCATGCGACCGGCCGAGCCCGGCCGCTGTCAGCGCAAAAAAAACAAAGACCGCCACGCCCGCGCCCACCCGGCCTCCGCGTATCAGGCCAACGATTCGGTACATAGGTGCCTCCTCAGAGTGACGGCGGAATTTAACATCATTGGTGCATGGAAGGGAACAGAAACTGCGAGCCGGACCGTAACAAATGCGAATGTTAAATCGCATTAAATAAATTCTCGAAGGAAGAAAGTGGTTGACACCCGGCAGGTGGTGAGTTATCAGCAGTGTATGCCGCGCCGGGGCGTGTTCGATGCGGTTCGCGGACGGTCCATCTTCTAGAGATTTTGACGGGGCCAGCGAATGCGCTCAGTTGGCTAGGGTGAAAAGAGCGGTCCGGGGAGGTTGTCAATGCGTCGCGTCGTGCCCTTTTTTGTCGCGCTCCTGCGGCCGGGCGCCAGAATCAATCTCTAAGAGGTGTTTCTTTTTGCGAAGGCCGCGAGAAAACTTCAAGATTATAAAGGCCATCCGCCGAGTCCATGAACAAAACTCTTTGTTTGTTGAGCGCGCCGCACCATTTGTTTCTCGCCGTTGTCGTGGCACTTCTTTCTCTCGCAGGCGTACCGTGCGCCGGATTTATGGCGCAAGTGCCGGCGCAGTCGCAACCGCAGCGAAACGGCGCGGGTGCACCCGCCGGGGACGCGAAAAAGACATTCGAATCGATCTGTGCGGGGTGTCACGGCCTGGACGGCCGAGGCGGAGAGCGCGGTCCGGACATCGCGACGCGTCAGGAAGCGCGCCAGCGCTCCGACGCCGAACTCCTCGAAATTCTGGAAAAGGGCAGACTCTCACGCGGAATGCCGGCGTTTGTTTCTCTTGGCAGCCAAAGGCTTCGCCAAATGTTGGTCTACCTGCGCGCTCTTCAGGGCGGGCGAGAAGCTTCCGTGCTTCCCGGCGATGCCAAGCTTGGAAAGTCGCTATTTTTCGGCAAGGCTGGTTGTTCCGAGTGCCACATGATCGGCGGCGCGGGTGGATTTCTGGGCAGCGACTTGTCGGTTTACGGAAATGGCCGTTCGGCATCCGACATTCGTAACGCAATCTTGAACGTCAACGTGGACCCGGATCCGCGTGCTCGAGTGCTTCTGGTTACGCTGCGCGATTCGACCGCGCTGACCGGCATCGCCCGCAACGAGGACAATTTCTCCCTGCAATTGCAGTCCTTCGACGGCGCATTTCATTTTCTGAGCAAATCCGATATCGCACGTACCGAAGTGCAGCCGCGCACTCCCATGCCCTCCAATTACGATGCGCTTCTCAGCCCGGCCGAGCTGGATGATCTCGTGAAATATCTCGCGCAGGCGGGGAAAGAAAACTCGCAATCGAAATCGGAAAATGCGCGAAAGAACGACGATGGGGACGACGAGTGATCCCCGCCCGCTTTCCGCTTAGTTTCATACTCTCCGAATGGTGGATATCCAGCGGCTTGGGAGCTCTCGAATGAAATGCGTCTCGTCAATTTGTGTTCTCGTCCTCTCTACCGTGTTTCTCGCGGACGCGCAAGCGCCTCCGGCGCATCGCGAATTTTCGCTGCATGCCGAGTCGCCGCAATTTTGGAATCTGGTCGCGCGCGACGCCAAACTCAGCGTCGTGGCTAAGGATTTCGGTTTTACGGAAGGGCCCGTATGGGATCCCGCGGGCTTTTTGTACGTGAGCGATGAAGAAAAAAACAAGATTTTTCGCGTCTATCTCGATGGCCGCAAAGAGGAACTCATCTCGCTCGGCGATCCCGACGGCAGCACCTATGACCAGCATCACCACCTGCTCGATTGCGCGAGCGTCTTGCGCGCCATCATCCAAATCGCTCCCGACGGCAAGTACACCGTCCTCGCAGACAAGTTTGAAGGCAAAAAGTTTAACAGCCCCAATGACGTGATCGTTGGCCCCGATGGCGCTATCTATTTCACCGACCCGACTTTGGACCTGCCTCAAGGGGAAAAACAGGAAATCCGGTTTCAAGGCGTCTATCGCCTGGGAAAAGACGGCTCTGTGCGTCTTCTGACCAAAGAACTCTCCCAGCCCAACGGGCTGGCGTTTTCTCCCGATGGAAAGCATTTCTACGTCGACGACAGCGAGCAGCGCAACATCCGCGTCTATGACTTCACAAGCGAAGGCACGCTCGCCAACGGCCGTATCTTCGGTGAAGAACCCGGCGGCAAACACGAAGGTGTTCCCGACGGCATCAAGGTGGATAAAGCGGGCAATCTCTACGTGACCGGACCGCAAGGCATCTGGGTCTGGGATTCTCGCGGCAATCATCTCGGGACGATTGTTCTTCCAGAGCAGCCCGCCAATTTAACTTGGGGTGATGCGGACTACGGTACCCTGTACATCACTGCCACAACGTCCGTCTATCGCCTGCGCACGCAAGCTCACGGCTTTGTCCCCTATTTGGCAGCCCCTAATTTCTAAGCGGCGGACGACCGATTGGATTCACCGGGCCCCTTTTACCTAAGCCTCCAAGTATTTGAACCTTCTGCGCCTTGGTCATGACGTATCCTCAATAATATTCGTGTGTACGCCCGTAACCTACGTCAGGTCGCTTTGCCCCTCCTGCCTTCGCGAACTTCGATTCGGGCTCGCGGTGCGCCTCGGATTCGGGGCAGACTGAACCATCATCAGTTGGAACCCCTCCAAAATGCCCCGCTCCAGACGAACCAACACCTTTTCCCTCGTTCCAGGTTTTGTGTTCTCCTTGGCCCCTATCCGTATGAAAACAAGAGATCTTAGGCCAAGTTCGAGCGCTCCAAAAGCTCCGCCCCACTGCTAGACCTATCTCTTTTATTTTCACACTCTTCCACACTCTTTTGCGCTTTTTTGCCGGCGCGCAAATCGCAAGTCGCGTGTTTTCAATTATTTCCACACTCTTTGCGAAAAACACCGGGGGTGGGGGTAGGGGCCTCGGGGAAGAGATCAAAGCCCGAAGGACGACCCAAAGCAGCTGCTCAGCTGGAGGACCTCGATGAATTTTGAGGAATCCCTGATTCCACGGGGCGAAAGTATGTTGTTCCACAGCGCCTTTTAGCGACCAGCGGCGCTTTCAAAAATTGCTTCTAGCGGAATGCCTGCTGGCCCTAGATTTTTTTTCGGGCGCTCAGGAAAAGTGCAATCGACATTCCTGCAAGGAGTAGCAGCGAAGCTGGAGGCTCAGGCACAGGCGTCGCGACAGGGCTGATCGTCGCGGAATAGGGGTCATTGAGATCGATCGGGGTTCCGTCTGAAAGTGAGATGTTCAGATCGAAAGTGCCGGAATTAAACGAGTTTGTTATCAACGGATCCGCAGTGAAGGTAAAGAGCGGGCCGACGAGAGAGGCGCCATCGGCGATGCCGGTAAAGAAATTAAAGTAGTCGAAAATGGTGCCGTCGGGCGTTCCTGCTGTCCAGCTCCCGGCGCTGATGGAGTTGGCAGAAATGGTTCCTCCGCTGTTGTTGGTGACGTCATACTGCCACGTCAACACGCTGCCCGGATTGCCACTAAGATTGGCATTCACGAGCGTGAAGGTCACGCCGTCCAGAGTGTCCGCCCTGCTTACGCTCGCGCAGAGAAGCAAGCCAAAAACACAGCAGAGCATTGAGATTATTTTTTTCATAACTGCGATCCTCCACTAACCAATGGACGTATTTCCTTCCGCTAATAAGCAACCGCCTGGCCCGCCGCAAACGTGAATGTCTTGCTGGATGCATCCGTGACAGTACCGCTTTCGTTGATCGAGAAGTGCGTAACCGTGGTTGGAGCGTTTATGAAGTAGCGCACAGTCACGGTAGCTCCTACATTGAGAGTGCCGAGGCTATCCGGAATCGGTGGGGACAATGTGGAATTATAGGTCACCGTACCGGTGCCGGTCAAGGTCCGGAAAGTTACACCCGTTATAGTAACGCTTGTGCCAATTCCGGCGCCCGCGTTCTTGAATTGCACGTCCACATAGAACTGGCCGGAAACGGTGCCCGTGCCGAGGACCGCGGCGTGAATGAGTGGTTCGCCGCTGGATGCCGTGACCGTCAAGGTGGCTGTGCCGCTCACCGGGCCGCTCGCTGCCGTGATGGTCGCAGAGCCCGCGCCCACTCCGGTTGCCAGGCCGCCCGTTGAGATCGTGGCGACGGCCGTCGGCGAAGAACTCCACGTAGCGCTGGTCGTCAGGTTTTGCGTGCTGCTATCGGTGTAGGTGCCGGTGGCGGTGAACTGCTGCGTTCCGCCCACCGCGATGCTGGCGGGATTCGGCGTTACAGCGAGGGAGACGAGGGTTGGCGCCGTGACAGTAAGTGTTGCAGTTCCACTGATGGAGCCAGACTTCGCGGTGATGGTACTTGAGCCGACGCCCGTGCCCGTGGCCAAGCCGGTTGTCGAGATGGTGGCCACGCTCGTTACCGACGAGGTCCAGGTTGCCGTGCTGGTCAGATTTTGCGTGGTGCTGTTGGAATACGTTCCAATCGCGGTGAACTGCTGCGTGATGCCCTTCGCGATCGAACTGCTCGCCGGAGTGACGGCAATCGATACCAGCGTCACCGGGTTTACCGTCAAGGTGGTAGAAGTGTCCGTGGCGGTGGAGAAAATCGCATCGCCCGCATAGCTGTAGGTAATCGTGTAGGGACTGGCCGACGCAGGAATCGTGGCTGTCGGGAACGATGCCGTGAACGCCCCGTTCGCGCCGATGGCCGCGCTTTGCGTCGCGCCGTTGATCGTGATGGAGACCATTTCTCCGGCGGTTGGGAATGATGTGCCGTTTCCGATGGTGCCAGAAAGAGTGATATTGCTCGCGCCGGCGAAGATGGACTGTGATGGCGTGAGCCCGGTGAACGCTACGGTCACGGGCTGCACCAGCATGGAGGCGATGCTCAGAATTTGCTGGTTGCCGATAGAGACGACCGCGGAGTTCGTGTAATTGCCGATCAAAGAACTTGCGCTCAGCAAGGAGATGGTGAACGTCTGGCTGGCGTTGATCGTGCCGAAGCTGCAGTTCAGAACTTGGCTGCCTACAGCTCCGGTGATTGCGCAAGAACCCGGCCCGAGGTACGAGGGGCTGATGCTCCAGGAAATGTTGGTGCCTGCAGGCAATGCGTCGGTCAGAGTTGCTCCAACGACTGCGCCCCCTGCACTGTCCGTGACAGTGATGGTCAAGCTGAGCGGGCTGCCGGCCGTGACGGTGGCGGTGGCCGGCGCGGTGGTGACCGAGAGATTACCGGTGTTGGCGGGCGGGAACGCGACGATCACGTCGTTGAATACCCGGGTTTTTCCGCCGATGCCGGAGTCGACCTTCTTGGTCGGGTCGAAGAAAGTGGTGATGTCGAAGACGAACTGACAGAAGATCGGCGGAGTCGTGGGCGTGCCGGGATTGCCAACGAGCATTGGCGAGTTGCAGTTCGTGCCGTAGGGCGAATTCGGCAACACAAAACCGTCGGGATCATCGTAGAGATGCGGCGTGCTGCCGGTGTAAGGAGCGGGCGGCACGAATTTGTCGTTGTTCCAGGTAATGGTCCAGTTGACCGGGCCGACGTACCAAGAAGGATCGGGTTCGGTGCCGGGTGTCTGGTAGTAGACCGTGTAAAGGACACAGTTGCCGTTGGCGTACGGATAGCAGAGGGGAACGACAGTGTCGCCGTTCGCCTTGGTTTGATAGGTGAAGAAAGATTTGAATCGGCAGTCGAAGTCCTGCGTGGGTGTCAATCCGTTCGAGCAGATCCCATCGGCGTTGATGGGAGAAATCTCGGTGGCCACCACGGTGAGCGTGAAAGGAGTAATAATCTGGCCGATATTCAAAGTCGTGGCATGAGCGTTGGGATCGGGGCACGGATTACTGGGCGAAGGATTCGGATTCGACGGGCAATCGTAGGTTGCCATTCCCGTAACGCTTGTACCGGGCGCGAAACTCACCGGGATCATCTGCGGTGGCGGCGCAAACGATGCGGTGACGGATTGCGAGGTGGTTAAGGTAACGGAGCAACCAGCGGTTCCGCTGCACGCACCGCCCCACCCTGCAAAAGTGCTGGGACTGCTGGGGGTGGCAGTGAGAGTTACCACGGTGCCGGCGGTGTAGCTTCCGGAGCAGGCGCCGGACTGCACACCCGCGGTGGTGGTGCAATTAATCTGTTCGAGATTGTCGGTAACCGTGCCGTTGCCGGTACCGATGAGAGTGACGGTCAAAGTGGAGGAGGTGACGACCGCCGTTACCTGTAAGGTTGCGGAGCCAGAGATGGCGCCGGAAGTTGCGGTGATGGTGGTCGAGCCGGTTCCCGTGGTGGTGGAGGCGAGGCCGCTGGTGGAGATGATGGCCACGCTGGTGACTGAAGAACTCCACGCGACCGTGCTCGTTAGGTTTTGCGTGCTGTTATTCGAATACGTGCCCGTGGCGGTGAACTGCTGTGTTCCGCCCTGGATGATGCTTGCGGAACTCGGAGTCACGGCGATGGAAACGAGCGTTGCGGTGGTGACGGTCAAACTAGCAGAGCCGCTGATGGCGCCGGAAGTTGCGGTGATGGTGGTCGAGCCGGTTCCCGTGGTGGTGGAGGCGAGGCCGCTGGTGGAGATGATGGCCACACTGGTGACTGAAGAACTCCATGTGGCGGTGGTAGTCAAGTTTTGAGTGCTGCTGTCCGAGTAGGTGCCGGTCGCGGTGAACTGTTGCGTTCCGCCCTGGATGATGCTTGCGGAACTCGGAGTCACGGCGATGGAAACGAGCGTTGCCGTGGTGACGGTCAAGGAGGCGGAGCCGCTGATGGCGCCGCTCGTTGCGGTGACGGTGGTTGAGCCGGTGGCGACGCCGGTGGCCAGGCCGCTGGTGGAGACCGTGGCTACGCCTGTTGGAACAGTAGTCCAGATGGCGGTGCTGGAGAGATTTTGTGTAGTGCTATCGGAGTAGGTTCCGGTGGCGGTGAACTGTTGCGTGGTGCCTTTCGCAATCGTGGAGCTTGCGGGAGTCACAGCGACGGAAACGAGCGTTGCCGTGGTGACGGTCAAGGAAGCGGAGCCGCTGATCGCGCCGCTCGTTGCGGTGACGGTGGTTGAGCCGGTGGCGACGCCGGTGGCCAGGCCGCTGGTGGAGATTGTGGCTACGCCTGTTGGAGAAGTAGTCCAGATGGCGATGCTGGAGAGATTTTGTGTAGTGCTATCTGAGTAGGTTCCGGTGGCGGTGAACTGTTGCGTGGTGCCCTTAGAAATCGAAGCACTTCCCGGAGTGACAGCGATGGAAACGAGCGTCGCTGCGGTGACGGTCAAGGAAGCGGAACCACTGATGGAGCCGCTCGTTGCGGTGACGGTGGTTGAGCCGGTGGCGACACCTGTGGCCAGGCCGCTGGTGGAGATTGTGGCTACGCCTGTTGGAGAAGTAGTCCAGATGGCGATGCTGGAGAGATTTTGCGTGGTGCTATCGGAGTAGGTTCCGGTGGCCGTGAACTGTTGCGTGGTGCCTTTCGCAATTGTGGAGCTTGCGGGAGTCACAGCGATGGAAACGAGCGATGCTGCGGTGACGGTCAAAGATGCGGAACCACTGATGGCGCCGGAAGTTGCAGTGACGGTGGTTGAGCCGGTGGCGACGCCGGTGGCCAGGCCGCTCGCCGAAACCGTGGCTACGCCTGTTGGAGATGTAGTCCATGTAGCGGTGCTGGAGAGATTTTGCGTGGTGCTGTCGGAGTAAGTTCCGGTGGCCATGAACTGTTGCGTGGTGCCTTTAGAAATCGAAGCACTTCCCGGAGTCACAGCGATGGAAACGAGCGTTGCCGTGGTGACGGTCAAGCTGGCGGAGCCGCTGATGGCGCCGCTCGTTGCGGTGACGGTGGTTGAGCCGGTGGCGACACCTGTGGCCAGGCCGCTCGCTGAAACCGTGGCTACGCCTGTTGGAGATGTAGTCCATGTAGCGGTGCTGGAGAGATTTTGCGTGGTGCTATCGGAGTAGGTTCCGGTGGCGGTGAACTGTTGCGTGGTGCCTTTCGCAATTGTGGAGCTTGCGGGAGTCACGGCGATGGAAACCAGCGTTGCCGTGGTGACGGTCAAGGAAGCGGAGCCACTGATGGAGCCGCTCGTTGCGGTGACGGTGGTTGAGCCGGTGGCGACGCCGGTGGCCAGGCCGCTCGCTGAGACCGTGGCTACGCCGGTTGGAGACGTAGTCCACGTAGCGGTGCTGGAGAGATTTTGCGTGGTGCTGTCGGAGTAAGTTCCGGTGGCGGTGAACTGTTGCGTGGTGCCTTTCGCAATCGTGGAGCTTGCGGGAGTCACAGCGATGGAAACGAGCGTCGCTGCG
>Ga0210393_10002937_pt1 | contig 13869 bp, 13 predicted proteins | sample IncBWC27OmetaG_FD_160068 | JGI IMG/M metagenome (GOLD analysis project Ga0210393, IMG submission 160068) | Forest soil microbial communities from Barre Woods Harvard Forest LTER site, Petersham, Massachusetts, United States - Inc-BW-C-27-O ... | reverse complement strand
CAGCGCGCCGAAGATCGGCACTGCCATGTGCTTGAACCCATGGAACATATGATGTTCACGGTAAGCGACGATGCAGCACACGTTGGTGAGCCCGTAGACCACAAAGGTGCCGAAGTTAGAGAGCAGTGTAATCAACGCAAGTCCGTTCGGCAGCGCGGACAGCGATGCGTTGTTGTTCATTCCGATCGCGTACCACAGGTTATGCGGCAGGGTTGCGATCGTCTTATCGTCCGGAGCGGCGCTTCCGGCGAAGAAATAAAGCGCGGCGTATGCACCCAGCACGGCAGAGATAGTCGCCAGCGTCCAAATCGTGCGATGCGGCGTCAGGTTCTCGCCGTGAAGCAGGCCGAAGTGCTCCGGTACTTCAGCGTCGCGACCCATCGCATAGGTCACGCGGGCGCCGGTATTGATACAGCTAAGGGTAGTACCTATCAGGGCTAGAAACACTGTTAGCGCTTCGAGCATCATGAACGCCTGACCATGGCCGCCCAGCAGCGCATTACCGATGATAGTCATCATGTCGCCGATAGGAGCTGCCGAGCCTTTCGCGTCCGCCATGCTATAGGCGCTGCTCATGAAATAGTTAGCCGCGAAGTACTCGATCATGTAGCAGAACAGTCCCTGGATAGTCAGCGAGAGTAATACGCCGCGCGGGATGTCACGCGTCGGGTTCTTCGCTTCCTCACCGAGAGAGGTGATCGACTCGAAGCCGACCAGCAGGAAGATCGCGATGGTCGCCTGCAACATGACATAGTTGAAGTTGTGCGGCGCAATGACCGACCAGGCACTGGCATGCGCGGGAGCGTCACCGGTCAAGGTGTAGTGCAGCACCTTCTTGGTGCCGTCGAGGGCAAGGCCCATCGACCCTTCCGGATGTCCTAGCCGGTACGCGATCGCCAATGCGGCGAAGAACAGCAATGCGGCAATCTGAATCGCATTGATCGCGATATTAACCATGGTCGAACCGTTCACGCCGCGAAACGCGATGTATGCGATTCCATAGGACGAAATGATCGCCACTATCGCCATGAACACCGGGCCGGGCGTGCCCGCGTTGATGGTGTCGGGCGCGAAGTTACCGACGATGTAGCCGATCATGATCCCGATCGTCGCGACCATCGCGCCGGGGTAGACCCAGTAGTATAGGTGCGACGCCCACCCCATCGTGAACTTTGCAATTCGGGCGAACTTGAACGCCTTGGTCTTGCTGAGAAATGCCTGCTCAGCAAAGAAATAGGAACTGCCTGCTCCCGGATAAAGCTTGGCAAGTTCCGAGTAGGAGATCGCCGTGGCATAGGCGAGCATCAGAGCGGCGAAGATTCCCGCCCACATCGAGACGCCGGACGGATAGGCGTAACCGGCCTGGACTACGAAGGTAATCCATAGGAATGCTCCCGGCGCTATCAGCGCCATCGCATTGACCGTGACGCCGGTCAACCCTAAGGTTGCTTTCATCTTTGGTTCTGTTGATTCGGCCATTCTTACACCTTTGTGTTGGGCGCAGATTTGCGCGTTGCACTCGTATCCCCCGCAACTTCGCTAACGCCAATTATTCTTGAGGCAGGACAGCACTAAGCATGCCACTAGAGGATGTTTCGAACGGCGAATGTGCAGGGAAAATCAGGCCTACAACGCGCAGCAGGGTAGCATTACAAAATGAAATGGTCGCGACACTTCTATGAAAATTGCTTTTTCCACTGACAATGAAGAATGCAAATCAGAAGATTTCATTCTGCGCTGTGGATAGGCAGAGCTATCGGGTCAGGTATTTCAGCTCGGACTTTGGTCGCGACCAACAGCTACTCAAATTTGCTGCGAGTTTTTTAGGCAATGCTAAATGAAAAGGCGCTGCAATGCCTCGAAGTTAGCACTCGGCGAGAAACCTATCGAACAGATCGGCGGTCAAAGCGGCGCACCAGACAGGAATTCCAGCACGACGTCTTTGAATCGCTGATCGGCGGGAGCGGTCATGTGGTCGCGGCCTTCGAGCATCACCAGTCGAGCTCCCGGGATCATTTTAGCCAACGGTTCAGGATCTCCGATTGCGTTGTCCTCGGTGCCGACGACTATCAGGACCGGTAGCCGCACCGCTGCGAGCTTTGCCGGATCGAACGGCGACCGCTCCGCATCGATCAAAGCGGCAAGCGCTTTCAAGTCGTTGGGCATCGACTCGGCGAATCGCCGGTACGCTTTCGCCACCGGACTCTTGATCGTCGCAGGATCGTCGGCGCGGTAGGCTTCCGAAATCGCGTCGCGATCCGCTTGGTCCTCGAGGCCGTCGTCGTAGGCGATTCCACCGAGCACAATCGCGCGAAACCGTCCTGGCCGCGTCAGCATCAGCTCGATCGCGATGCTCGCGCCCATCGAGTAGCCGATCAGCGGCGCGCGCGCGATTCCGAGATGGTCCATCAGGCGCGTGACGTCCGCGCCCATGCTCGCATAGCCGTACGCCTCGCGCTCGTGAGGCTTGTCGCTGAGACCGTGCCCACGCACATCAAGCGCGATCACCCGATACTTCGCCGACAGCGCGGAAATCCATCCGGTGCCGCCCCAGTTGTGCTCGGCAGTCGAAGCGAAGCCGTGCACGAGAACGACAGGCTCGCCGGAACCGATGTCGTGGTAATGAATCTTGACGCCCGCTGAATCAAAAAACGACATCTTATTTTCTCCCGCATCACGAAAATTACGAATTCCCGACTTCAATCGCCTGCTCCTGATACCTTAATCGTTGGCCGGCGTATCTGTATAATGATGCCGGCGATGGCAATTGACCTCGAAAGCGCGCGCGCACGGATGGTGCTCGAGCAACTGGAACGCCGCGGCATTAAAGATCCGCGCGTGCTCGGTGCGATGCGCACGGTCGCCCGCCATCGATTCCTCCCCGCCGAACTTCACGATCACGCCTACGACGACGGCCCGCTGCCCATCGGCGACTCGCAGACCATTTCGCAGCCGTACATGGTCGCGTTGATGAGCGAAGTCGCCGAACTTACCGGCACCGAGAAAGTTCTCGAACTCGGCACCGGCTCGGGCTATCAGACTGCCGTGCTGGCGCGCCTCGCGCGCACGGTTTATTCGGTCGAGTTCAACGCGCATCTTCACGATCGCGCCCGCGTGATTCTCAACGCGATGGGCTTTGGCAATATCCATCTTCGATGCGCCGACGGTTCGGACGGATGGCCGGAGGAGGCTCCGTTCGATGTCGTGATGGTGACGGCGGCAATGCCCGGGATTGCGCTTCCGCTGCTGCATCAACTGACGCCGCAAGGGCGCTTGATTGCGCCGATTGGTGAAGACGAACTCCAGACCCTGGTGCGTATCAGCCACAAGACCGGCCATTGGAGCGAGGAATATTTCGGCGAGTGCCGATTCGTGAAGATGACCGGCAAGCACGGCTTTCAGGATTAGCGCACGGATATTTCGCGGACCCGCAGGGATGTGGTGCGGGGCGGTGACGGACGGCGGGTGAAGTGATCGAGGGAAGTACAACTGCGCGTTGGATTTCGCGCGCGAGCGTGGTGATCACGCTCTCGATTTCGATTGCGCTCGCCGGATGCGGCGACACCCCGACGCCTTCGACTTACTCTCCTCTGGCTTCACCGCGCACTGCCACTCACGTCGTCGTCGAAGGCGATACTCTCTACCGCATCGCAAATGAATTCGGCGTCAGCGTCGGACGCTTGATGGCGGCGAACCAAATCAGCGACCCGCGCGAGCTGCGCGTCGGCCAGGTGCTGACAATTCCGGGCGCTGCCTATCGCGCCGCGTCGATCGGCACCGCGTCGAGCGGGGTGCTGCCGTACAGCGGCGAGCGCGCGTCGCGGCAATTCCAGTGGCCGGTCGCGCAAGGTGTGGTGTCGTCCGGATTCGGAATTCGCAACGGCGCGATGCATGACGGCGTCGACATCGCGGCGCCGGTCGGTACCCCGGTTCTTGCAGCCGATAGCGGCGTCGTGATTTTTTCCGGCGCGCTGCACGGCTACGGCAACACCGTGATCATTCGGCACGACGACGGCTACGCAACGGTTTACGCACACAACTCGCAAAACCTGGTCGGCGAGAACACGCGCGTGGCCTGCGGACAGCAGATAGGCGAGATTGGCCGCTCCGGACGCACCACAGGCGCAAACCTCCATTTCGAGGTGCGCCGCGACAACATCGCGCAAAATCCGCTCGCCTATCTGCCCGAGCCCGCAACTTTCGGCCCGATCAGCTTTGCCGCTGCTGGCGGCAGCTAGTATCGTGGACCACCGCACGCGCGATTGCCTGCTAAGCTGGTGCGATGGGTTCAACGATGACCGTCGAAGAAATCAAAAAACTGATTCGCAACGTCCCTGATTTTCCCAAGCCCGGAATTATGTTCCGCGATTTCACGCCGCTGATCGGCGATGCGCGCGGCTTTGCCGCCGTGGTCGATCAGTTGGCGCAGCCGTACATCGGTAAAGTTGACGCAGTGGTCGGAATCGAGTCGCGCGGCTTCATCGTCGGCGCGCCCGTCGCGTATCGATTGGGCGTCGGCCTGACGATTGCGCGCAAGCCCGGCAAGCTGCCCTTCCATACTGTCGAGGAGTCGTACGAACTCGAATACGGCAGCGCGACATTGCAAATGCATCAGGACGCTATCGCGGGCAAGGGCCGCGTGCTCCTCGTCGACGACCTGCTGGCAACCGGCGGCACCGCAGCTGCGGCGTTGCAACTCGTGCAGAAAATCGGCGGCAACGTGATCGGATGCGCGTTCGTGGTCGAGCTCGACGCCCTCAAGGGACGCGAGCGCCTCGCGCCGTTAAACTGCTTCTCGCTAATCCACTATGATTGAGCAATGCGGACTCCGATGGACAAGCACGACCACGAACCGCATGCAGCAGCGGATTCGGATCAGCGCCGCCTGCTGATCGTCCTCGGCGTCGCGTCGGCCTACTTGCTCACCGAGCTCGTCGGCGGCTACGTGACCGGCAGTCTCGCGCTGCTCTCCGACGCGGTCCACATGCTCACCGACATCGCCGCGCTATGCCTCGGACTGCTGACGCTGTGGATCTCGCGGCGGCCCGCATCGCCGGCGAAAAGCTACGGCTATCTCCGCGCCGAAATCCTTGGCGCGTTGCTCAACGGTCTGTTTCTCTGGGTGCTGGTGGTCTTCATCTGGATTGAAGCGGCGCAGCGCATCCGCCACCCGCAACCCGTCTCGGGGTTGGGCGTGATGGCGGTCGCGATCGTCGGGATCGGCGTAAACACCTTCTCCGCGTGGATGACGGCGGGCGACGGCCACGTCGATCACAGGCCGGGCATGGCGATGCGCGCCGTGTTCGTGCATGTCATTTCCGATCTGGTCGGCTCAATCGGCGTGCTCATCGCCGGTGCACTCACATATTTCACCGGCTGGATGCAAGCCGATCCCGTCGTCAGCATATTGATTGGAGTGCTGGTGCTGTACGGTTCATGGGGCCTCGTGCGCGAGGGCGTGGACATCCTGATGGAGTCGGTGCCGCGCCATATCGACCTTGACGAGATGCGCACCGACCTGCTCGCCGTCAGCGGTACCGAGGAGGTTCACGACCTTCACGTCTGGTGTCTGACGACGCGCCAAATCGCACTGTCGGCGCATGCAGTGGTGGCGGCCGACGCCGATCGCGATCGAGTGCTGGCCGACATGTGCCATCTCCTGCAAACCAAGTTCGACATCCATCATCTAACCTTGCAGCTTGAACGCGACAGTCGCCGCGCACACGAACCGGAACATTTCTGAGAAATCCCGATGAAAGCCGACCAGACAATATTTTACGACATCAACACGCAGCGCGACTTCATCCTGCACGACGGCAAGTTTCATCTCGAGGACGCCGAGAAGCTGGTGCCGGTGTGGAAGGCGCTCACCGATCTCGCGCGCGATCAGAAAGTGCAAATCGTCTGCTCGGTCGATTGCCACGTTCCCGGCGACACGCAGTTGAAGAGTTGGGGCGGACCCTATCCCGATCACTGCATGGCAGGCACGCCCGGCCAGAAAAAAATCGACGAGACGGCACCGCTCAATCCGCTGATGCTGGAGAACAAGGAATATACGCCCGACGAAATTCAGAAAGTCCTAGACCATGACGGCGAGATCGTTTTTCGACGACAGCAATTCGAAAAGCTGGCCGACAACGAGCACCTGAGCGCCATCCTGCGCCTCGTGCTGCGCCCCTACCACGACATCGTGATGTACGGCGTGTACACCGAATCATGCGTCGACCGCGAGATCACTGCGCTGGTAGGAGTCGGCCCGAAACTCCACATCGTCACCGACGCCGTCGCAGTCGTTGGCGGCGAATCGCCGGCCTTCCACGCAAAATTGCTGCAGGAAGGCGTCGACCTGATAACTTTCGATGCGCTGAAGCTGCAAATGCTCAACTGATGAATCCGCCGGAGCCTGACGACGCCAACCTCGGCGAAGGCGCGCCCGAGTTTTTCGAAGAGCCCTGGATCACGCCGCCATTTCAGCCGGTCCGCGCAATCGGCTCCGTCATTCTGATCGCGTGCGGCTTCGGACTTTACGAATACGTGCTCGTGTCGTTCTGGTCGGTGCCGTGGATGGGCATCCACGACCGAATTCCGTGGCCCGCATTCGCGTTCGCGCTGGCCGCGATTTTCCTCTCGATTGCCGGGCTGCGACTTGCGCTCAGCCTCTATTCGCCGCACGCCAAACTCGGTTTCGGCCTGTTCGCATTCCTGGCGTGCATCGTCGTCGGCGCAGGCGGCGGGCGATTCTTCAGTTACGCGATGCGCGCGACGGTGAATCCGCCCTACAGGCTGAAGCTCGCGGTCGGCCAGCAATTCCCCGGTTTCAAACTTCCCGATCAGAACAACTCGACTCTCGTCGGGCCAGTCGACGCGCCTGCAACGTTGATTTACGTCTATCGCGGCGACTACGACCCCTTCGCCCGCTTCGAGCTCGCGGAGCTAACGACGCACGCTGACGATTTTCGCCGCGCCGGCATCGACGTCGACGCGATCAGCACCGATCCGGTCGAACGATCGAAAATGCTCGCGGGATTTCTTCAGACTAAAATCCCCTTGCTGAGCGATAGCCACCAATGGGTCGTCGGTCCGCTCGGCCTCGTACAACACCATCGCAACGGCGAGCCCGACAACTCGATACCGGCTTTTTTTATCGTCGACAAACAGGGCGTCGTGCGATGGATCTTCACGTCGCCCTACTACCGCGAACTGCCGCGTCCCGAGACTCTGCTCGACGCGGCAAAATCGGTCATCGCCGCCGAGTCTTCGACGGCTCCAGCACCGACAGCATCGCTGCAGTAGCGAGCGCCGGCGAATCGGCGCCGAAGATCGCGCCAATCGAGGCGACTCCGGCCGGCCGCGCAGTCGGATCGAGCGACGCGAACAGCTTGCGCGTGCGCTCCGGCGTCATGCCGCCCAGTGCAAAAACCGGAATCGCGCCGGCAGCGCAGGCCGCTTTGAGCCCGCTCGCGCCCCACGCAGGACCGGTGGCGGGTTTGGACAACGGATCGAAGACGGGCCCGAAGACCGCGAAGTCGGCACCCTCGCGCGCCGCTCCGGCAACGTCCGGCGGCGAATGACTCGACACCCCGATGAGCCGCCTGGTCCCGAGCAGCTTGCGCGCCATGCTGACGCCGATCGAATCGAACGGCAGATGAACCCCGTCAGCGTCCGCAGCAATTGCCACATCGACGCGATCGTTCACAATCAGCGGCGCGCCGGCGCGGGTGCAAATCCCGCGAAGCCGGAGCGCCAGTTCGTAGAGCTCGCGCGCCGGCAAATCTTTTTCACGGAGTTGCAATGCGACCGTTCGAGGCGGCGCCGCGCTCAGCGCAGCCTCGCAGGCTGCGACCAGGTCGCCACCCTTCACGACGTGCCGATCGGTAATCAGGTAGAGTCGAAAGCTGACGCGCGGGCGCGACGACAAGGCGCCCTACCCTATCAGTCCCGTCAGCGGACTCGACGCGGTCGCGTACAGCTTGCGCTCGATTCGCCCTGCGCGATACGCGAGGCGCCCCGCCTCGACCGCGAGCTTCATCGCCCGCGCCATCGCAATCGGATCTTTCGCGCCCGCAATCGCCGTGTTCATCAGCACGCCGTCGCACCCCAGCTCCATCGCCTCGGCGGCGTCCGACGCAGTGCCGACGCCCGCATCGACGATCACCGGCACCTTCGCCTGCTCGATAATGATCGCGAGGTTGAACGGATTGCGGATTCCCAGCCCCGAGCCAATCGGCGCTGCGAGCGGCATCACCGCCACGCATCCGATCTCCTGCAGGCGCAGGCACGTAACCGGATCGTCGGTGACGTACGGCATCACCTTGAATCCTTCCTTGACCAGCACGCGCGCCGCCTCGAGCGTGGCAGCCACATCGGGAAACAGCGTCTGCTGGTCGCCGATCACCTCGAGCTTCACCAAGTCGCCGACGCCCACCTCGCGCGCGAGGCGGCAGGTGCGAATCGCCTCCTCGGCCGTGAAGCATCCTGCAGTGTTCGGCAGAATCTGGTAGCGCTTCGGATCGATGAAATCGAGCAGATTCTCCTTGCCGCGATCCGTGATATTCACGCGCCGCACGGCGACCGTCACAATTTCGGCGCCGCTCTCTTCGACGGCAGCCTTGGTCTCGGCAAAGTCGCGATACTTGCCGGTGCCGACAATCAGGCGCGACTTGAATTTCCTGCCACCCAGTTCAAACGAAGTGTCCTGCATTTTTTCTGCCTTGCGCGTCGTGCTCATCCGCCGCCGACGAAGTTGATTATCTCGACCTGGTCGCCCGCCCGCACGATGGTCGCGTCGTAGTTGGCCTTCGGCACAATCTCGCGATTGATCTCGACCGCCACGCGCCCGCGACGCATCTTGAGCCGCTCGAGCAGCGCGGTCAGCGGCGTGTCGCCGCCGAGCGGATACGGGTCGCCGTTGAGTGTGATTGAAGTCGCGATAGCGTCCGGCATTATTGAGCCGCTTCTCCGGTGGGGGGAAGCGGCTCAGGCGCAGCCCGAACGTCGCGCCATCGGCTTCCCTACGCCGGCATTGCCCGGATCAGGTTCAAGGGGTTCTCCCGCAGGAGCTCTCAGTGCAATGCACACCCCCAGCCTCGTTTGACTATACGACTACGCCCGCAAAGTGTCAAAAAACTTGACGGCAAAGGCGTCCGGCCTAACGCGCATCCCACGCTTTTCGTTCCGCGCTGTACGGATCGTTTTCCACCTTGCACTGATCGTTGAAAATCATCGTCGGACGTTGCTCGACTGAGTACGGCGGCCAGTTCGGGATGCCTTCGTGATTCGGATTTCCTTTGTGCGCGAACGCCAGCCACGCGCGGCTCATCTTGTCGGCCAGCGCGAACCTGGTCGGCGAATCTCCCGTCAACCCCGACGTCTGCACCGTATCGAAGACGAATGGAATCTCGAGCGCGTGCGGAGATTTCAGTTTGCCGCCCAGCACCGGCGTCTCCCAGGTGAACAGGTAGACGAACACCGGCGCTGCATTCTGGGCGACCTTGCGATCTGCGGTGACGAGCGACGGCATTCGCATCGCGTGATCGGTCGCGATCGCCAGCACCAGGTCGCGCAACGTGTCTTTGGGCCGCGCGCGCCGATAGCGTTCGATGACACGCGCCGCATCGTCGCCGACGAACATTTCGACGCGCTTGCGCATCGTCGGCTCGTCCAGTCCGTCGAGCCATGGCGCGAAGCCGAAGAACAACCTCATCTCATCCTTGTTGGTGCCGATCATCAGCGGCACGTTCGCCGAAATTGCCGGCGCCGTCGGCGCGAAGGGACCGCCGGGAAGATGCGTGCCGTCGACGACGGGATTGAAACCGACGCGGCGGCGATTCGAGAAGGACATCATGCTGACTTTTTTCAGGACCGCGGCCTGAGCCTCGGCGATCTTCGGTGCGGGAATTTCGCGCAGCTCGCCAACATTCGCTCCACTCAGTCCAAGCTCCGCGAGCAATTGCCGAGCGGTCTCGCTCGCGTCGTCGCGGCTCGCCATTTCCACCGCCGGACCGCTTTGGATGATCGCCTTGTGAAACAAACCATGAGCCGCGGGCATCGCCATCAGCACGCTGACCTTCGCGCCGCCGCCGGACTCGCCGAAGATCGTCACGTTGCCGGCGTCGCCGCCGAACGCCGCGATATTGTCGCGAACCCATTGCAGCGCAGCGACGATGTCGAGCATGCCCGCGTTGCCGGACGCCGCGAATTCCTCGCCGAGCCCGCCGAGATGTAAGTAGCCGAATGCGCCGAGGCGATGATTGATCGTCACGACCACGACGTCGCCCTTGCGGCACAGGTTGGTGCCGTCGTACCACGGCGAATCGCCGGAGCCCGAGATGAACGCGCCGCCATGGCACCAGAACATCACCGGGCGCTTGCGCCCGTCATTGACCGCCGGCGTCCAGACGTTGAGCACGAGGCAGTTCTCGCTCATCGGCGGCAGCGAGCGTCCCGCGAACAGCTTGACCAGCGCGGGATTGAGGCCGAACGCGTTGTCGTCCTGCATCGCGCGATTGCCGAATTCGAACGCGTCGCGCACGCCGGTCCACGGCTTTAGTCGTCGAGGCGCCCGGAAGCGGCCGTCGCCTTCGGGCGATTCAGCATACGGGATGCCTTTGAAAACGTTGATGCCGTCGTCAACGGTCCCGCGAATTTTTCCGCATTTGGTTTCAACATCTACATGTTGCGCCATTTGTCGAATACCTCCTCGACCGTCAATCGCGCGGAGCAAGCTTCTTCGCCGCCGCAAACGCTGCGGCAAAATCGGTCGGCTGCTCTTCATAAGAGATAATGTTGTCGCGAACGAGAGCCCACGGCTGCGCGCTCGACGTCCAAATCTGCGCGACCGGCCTGAGCCAACTGGTGTCATCGAGCGTTCCCGCGCGAACGTTGAGCGTCGGAGCGCCTTCCCTTTGTGTATTGATGCGCGAGTAGCACGATGCGCAGACCATGGAGACACTCTTCGCTCCGCCTGCGACGAGTCGTTCTGTCCTAATCGGATTGCCTGCCACCAACTCGAAACCACCGGCAGGAATCACGACCGTCATGCTAAACGCGCTGCCGGTTCTCTTCTGACATAGATGGCAGTGGCAAATGTAGGCGGCGAACGGAGGCTTCGTTACGAGGTAGCGGACTTCGCCGCAGTTGCAGCCGCCTGGGATCGGAAGCTTGGGAGCCATCCTCCAACTATCGCAGGTCAGCGACGAGCTACAAGTCCGCCGCCGCCAATTCCGGCGCTATGCTTTTGCTGCGCCGTAGCGCTTGTCGAGTTGCATCATGCGGCCGAACAGTTCCGCCATGTTGCGATGCGACGTGTCGGCGTTCAGCTCACGGTAAATGGTGTCGACCGTCACTGCGATGCGCTCGGGATCTTCCCACGCGCCGAACGATCCGAGCGCGATGTCCTGCGCGGCGTCCCACGAATTCATTCCAGCAGCGTGGCGCTTGCGCGCTTCGCGTTCGACGTAGACCAGATAATCCTGCATGCGCTTGACGCCGGCCTTGTCGGTGATGGGTCCGTGGCCCGGGACGATCACGTCAGCGTCGAGCGCCAAGATGCGGTCGCACGCGCGAATCCAGTTCGCGACCGGTCCCGCCCACGCGATCGGCGTGCCATCGATGAACAGGATATCGCCGGTGTAGACGACGCGATTTGCGGGCACGTACGCGATGACGTCGCCCGCCGTGTGCGCGGGCCCAACCTGGATAAGCTGCACCTGCTTGTCGCCGACGGTGAGCGCGTGCTCTCCCGTGAAGGTCCGGTCGGGCAATCGCATCGTGACGCCGGCAAAGTCGAATGCGCCGAAGATTTTCTTGAAGAACGCTCCCACCTCGCCCATCGAGTCGGCGTTCTTTATCATCGCCGCCAACGGCTTCGGATTACCTTCTGTGCGCATCTCCTCAGCGGCCGCCTCTGATGCGTAGATGACGGCGTTCTCGACCAGCCGGTTGCCGAAGGTATGGTCGCCGTTGGAATGCGTGTTCACGACCACGCCGATGCGGTCGGCGCCGAACCCCGTCGCGTCGCGCATGGCATCGAGCATCGTCGCCGTCAGCCGTTCGTCGAACAGAGTGTCGACCAGCAACGCCTGATCGCCATCAACGATCAAGCCGGCGTTGCTGTACCCCCAGGTACCCGAAGGCTGGAGCCAAGCCCACGCGCCACGGCCGAGATCGTGCAGGCCTTTGGTGAACTTCCACGCGCTCATGATTTACCTCAATCGCTTCTGTCCTAGCCCGAGCCGGAACTATCGTCAACTCGGCGATTCGTTAAGCACTGCTGTTGCCTGATTCAGACGGTCGCTGTAGGCGTTCAGCGCGTTGGCGGTCAGCTTGGCGTAGCGGTTGGCGTCGGACCAGCGCCGATCTTCGATTGCTTCGCGAACTCCGGGCAGCGTCTTGGCTTCATAGCCGGTGTAACGACCGGGTGCGTAGATCAGGTTCTTGTACCATCCGCGGCCGGGTAGGCCTATTTCTTCGGGAGCCAGAGTTTGGTCTATGTCGATCATAAGTGCTTGCACGCGTTCTATCTCAGAGCTGGATAGGTGTGAGCCGTTCTTCGCTAGTGCATCGTCATAGGACTTGGCGCTGCGCTTCAAGCGATCGACGGCGTCTTCAAGCGCCGCGAACTCGAGATGCGGCACGCGGTCGAGGGCAGTAGGTAGTCCGTTCGACTTGGTAGGATCGGCGGCGAGTTGAAATGCGCGGTCATGCAGTAGCTTGGCTTGAGTGTCGGCTTCTTCGCGCTCGTCATCGGCTAGCTTCTTCACCTGATCGAGATAGTCCGAGACCGCGTTCGCGAAAGCACTCGCGTTTTGAAGAGGTAGATCAGAAACCGCGGCGCGCAACACTATCCTGCCCACCGTCTTTGCCAGCATCGCATCGTAAACGAAGCCGGGATCGACGAAGCGGCTATGATGCTCGAAGGTATCATAGCGGGAATGATATACGCCGCCGCCATTGCCTTCTTCACCGAAGCCGACATCCAGCACCGGAACGCCCAGGTAATCAAGGAAGGCCGAGAAGTCCGAACCGGAGCCCAGTGCCTCGATAGGGAAGTCCTGGTTGGGGTCAGCCACGATCTTGGCTTCGGCCCTGACACGTTCGTTGGCGGCGGGCCCGATCGCGGCTATACGGATTTTCGCGCGCAGCCTATCTCCTATTGCAACACCGGTCTCAGGATCTGTAACACTGGCGGCAACCTGATTTACGAGGTGCTGGAAGTCCTGGCTGCCTCCTACTTCTAGAAAGCCGCGCTCGTTGGAGTCGGAGTTTATGTATAGGACTACCTTATGTTTGAGTTCGGTCGCGTGCTCCTCTGCCCATTCGGTCGAGCCCAGCAACATCGGCTCCTCGGCATCCCAACTGGCATAAACAATCGTGCGCTTGGGCTGCCAACCCTGCTTAGCAAGTCCGCCGAAAGCCTTAGCCTCGGCCAGCAGCGCGACTTGACCTGATAGGGGGTCGGTCGCGCCGAATACCCAGCCGTCGTGATGATTGCCGCGAACGATCCACTGGTCCGGCCAGGTAGAACCCTTCATCGTCGCGATAACGTCGTAGATAGGCCTGAGCTGCCAGTCCGACTTAACCGCCAAATGTACGACCGCAAACCCCGGTCCTACGTGATAGGTTATAGGCAATGCTCCGCGCCACGGTTGCGGTGCAACGGGACCGCCGAGAGCTGCCAGGAAGGTCTGGGCGTCGGCATAGGAGATAGGCAGCGTCGGAATCTTCATTATAGTGGTCGCATCGGCAATCTTAAGACGCTTGGCGTCCGCAGTTGCACCTATGCCTGGTGTTAGCGGGTCGCCCGGATATAGTCCCATGTCGAGCACCGAGCCGCGCTGCACACCTTGGGACGGGCGCATAGGACCCTTA
>Ga0210393_10002936_pt1 | contig 13870 bp, 23 predicted proteins | sample IncBWC27OmetaG_FD_160068 | JGI IMG/M metagenome (GOLD analysis project Ga0210393, IMG submission 160068) | Forest soil microbial communities from Barre Woods Harvard Forest LTER site, Petersham, Massachusetts, United States - Inc-BW-C-27-O ... | reverse complement strand
GACACACCCCAACCTACTATATAACCCCAATCCATCAGACACAGCTACCCTACATCATAAGGAGGCACTTATTCATCTAGTGCCTTCCGATACTTACATATTCTGCTTTCATGTGACCCACAAGACCACCCACTTCAGGTGCTACCTTATCTATAGACAAAGACGCATCATGCACAGCAGATGCGCACGAGGGATCGATCAAATGCAGGCCATAAGCCAAGCAGTTAAGGTTGCCCTCGGAAAAGCCTTCGAGTCACAACCAGGCTCAATCACCCTATGGCCACGGTCTAAACCCTAAATTGATCACTTGCTGATGCTTAAACCCCATAGAGACACTTACATCATGTATGATACCTGTCTCTTAATAGCACAGTACTTAGACAGCAACATGACCACTTCCCTATCCCTCCACACCTACCATCCGACTTGGCTGGGAGCCCCCACCCCGAAGGACCAAAGCGTGCTCACCTCCCTAGTGGAGCACAAAGCCATCGGCCCTGAACCCCTTAATGACGTCCCCCCAAAAGAGGCAATGTGGCAATGCATCCGTGCAGACTATACCCCATCCAACCACCCATCCACTGTCATGTGCATCCCACCAGATGGAAACAAACTACCCCCCACAATCTTAGCTGCCGCATCGTGCAAAGATCGAGCAGTGTCATGCACCATCCCACACCTCATCATGAACCACTACTTTGGTGCAGACTACTCAGTCCATTTCAGACCCAATGCCAGTGACAACCTCTATTGTCCATGCGAACATTGCCCCCGCCACTGAGGACAACGTCTACATACCAAACTCTATGTCATATTTGACTGTGAAGACACTTTACCCTTCCGCCAAAAACACCTTAGGCACCACAACCTCACAATGTGGGAATCCCTCTTTGGAAGCGAAGAAGCCACCACACACCTGTGCGACTTCCTCCACGAATCAAACTCCACCCTCCTTAGGCCCCTCCCAGCCTTATCCCCAGCGAGAAATACATATAAGGATATAGAATGATAGCCAATAAAATCAAATGTTTGATGCAATTTGATGCGAATGTAAAATGTGAAGTGTGCTTTGATATTATCAAATGAGACCAAATCTCATCAAATTATTCAACAAATCATATCAATTCTTGTCAAGAAAACTAATCACATTTGACTACATTCTATTCAATATTGGTACAACAGGATTTTATTTATTTTAATGAGAACAAATCCCATTGAAGCACATTTGATGCATGTGAGAAAATGAAAATGAATCTTATCAAATTGTGCTGATACCCATTCCATTTGATTTGTTGGCCTTGCATGGTGACTTGGAGGAAAACAAGTGGCTAGAAACAAAGTCAGTGTTAGAACAGTGTGCCAAGAGGGAATCATATAATGGCTTACTGTGTCCCAGCTCTGGGCCCTTCCCTTGAATTCACACAAGCTTGGCTCGCTTCAAGGTCATCCCACGAGTGGCACTGCCCACCTTCTGTAAACCATAGTGAGATGGCCATATCCCTATACAAGGGGATGTACTTACTGCTGCTGCTGCTTATTCCTCATACTCCTGAAAGCAATGTTAGAGCGTGCTGCTATCTAAGAAGGAAATGCGATGGACTTACTGCCTTGGCATTCTCATTAAGTGAGCTCCAGTAGAGTGTGAACTGGGCAGAAGAGCCCCTGGGGTTGGACGTGCACCAAACTCTAGCATAGAGGTTTCTGCATTGAATGTCAGCGGTGCATGTGCAGTGTGATCCCTGGGCATACCTCACTGTCATTGATGGCCTAGGTTTCATCTTTCTGGACCCTACTGGCTTCTTTCCCATCTTCTTTACACCAGTCTCAGCTGTGGCAGCAGTGGGCTGTGCTGGTTGCATGGTGATATCCTTTGCGAGGGAGGTTCCAGGGGATGGAAGCACAGTGACAACACGGTTGCCTTGGTTGGAGGGGTTGGTGTTGGATGAAGGGATTGGAGGGGCACAGTTGGTAACAGGGCCAGCACACAGGGACTTGTCTGGTTGCTCTATATACTGGACTGAACATTGTTAGTGCTGGTGTGGATAATATAATAGCATACCTGTGGTGCCCACATTCTCCTCCATGTCGTTGGCTGCATGTGGGGGTGGAATGAGATCAGGCTCTATGTCAAGTGTGGGGTCTGGTGTCTGAGTTGCATTCCATTGATTAAAGATGTTCATGCTACAAGGAAAGATAGTTAGCTAGTTTGGATGAGGGAGAGAACACTTATTGCACAGCAGGTCCTTCAGTGCTGTCATATTTGACCTCAAGGTGACTTGTGGTTCCTCTTGTTGGGAGGGCCAAGTGTCGTTGATGACCTCAACAGAAGTCTTAGAAGTTGAGCCTTCAGTTCGGCCAGCCTTGATGTCTGAGTCTGTGGTGTTGAGAGTGTCAACATCTATCATGGCCTTGGACCTCTTTCTTGCCAGCTTGATGCACAATTCGTCGTCTTTGATGCAGTTGTGGTTAGCCTCAGCTGCAGCTGCCTTGGCCTCCATCTTTGCCTTGTGATGAATATACCACTACAAGTAATTTGCTGTTATGATGGCTTGGGCCTTCCAATGGTTGTCGCAATACTGAAGCATGAGGAAGTGCTCCTCCATTGAGTGAATGTAGGCATCCTGGACTTCTTAGATAGTGGCACCCCACATTTTTAGTATGATTCCTCATGACCAAAGCCCTCGCCAGATGGTCCTAGCATGATCCCTGATCTCAGTTGCCAGACCACCACTCACTGTCCTTCCGTCTGCATGTTCGACATAGTGCGCCCATACATTTTCTCCTAGTGCCACCCTTGTACCACCTCGCGCGCCACTGGAACTTGGGGCCACCAAGTCAGATGAATCCTTGCAGTTGTTTTCATAGTCCTTCCAGTCTTGCTTAATCCAGAACTGGACTCTGGGGTACATGGACCAGTCGAGCTGGCTGGGCAGTGGGGTTACCTGCAAGATGGGAGAGGGGAGATGGGGGGGGATTTTTAGTGTGTAGCCATTTTAATGTCGTGGCCTTAATGGTCTTAGCATGCATGGCCATGAGCACCTTGTGCACCTGCATGAGGTCCTCGTGTGTCAACCTGATGCAAAGTCAGAATATCTTGGGAAATGTTGTAGTGGACAGTACATACTGTAAGTGGTGATGTTCTCATTTTAAAAGTCTTAGTTCGAGCTGCGAATCAGTGAACTGTTGAGCCAGGTGAAGATATGCAGCACTAGTGGTTCCAGTGTCTTGTAGACTTGATATGGTGGTGAGAGTACTGCCAGATTGGAGAGATATGTGAGCAGGAGAAAAGAGGGTGTCATCTAGTGAGTCTGAGTCAAAGTGCCTGGAGTGGATATCTGTAATGCTCTGAGTTGGGCATTAGGTTGACTGATGTAGTCACATGTTTTTCCTAGCTTTAGATGGTTATGAGGAGCATGATGCAAGGTATGGATATTCACAGAGATAGAGGTCTACTACATGACATTGGGCAACACTAGGTCAAGCCCACACCCAAGCATGGTCGCTTTAGGGTGCTTAGATGTATAAGATGAGAGGGGCGAACAGAGTCACTACTAGACCGCAGAGTTGATAACATAGGAGAGCTCCCACGAAGGGAATAGTGCTACTCTCAGTGGTTAAAGAAAGGTATGAGGAGTAGGGCTTATAGATGTCAAGGAGCTGGGGAACACTGCTAGAGGCACGCAGGCCTTTACTAGACAGCAGAGGGGTTTAAGGAGTTTCTTATAAAGGGGAACACACAAGGGAATAGTGGAGCACTGAACAGGACTCGGTATTAGGGATCAAGTTAGGCTTGAGAGACACAGACATCTGCTCAAGGGTCTATATACAGGATAGGGTCTGAGTCTGGATCTGAGTATAAAAGGTGAAACAGTAAACGAGGCTAAGTATAGTACTGGATCAAGAAAAGAAGCATAGGGCCTCTAATGGGGGTGAAACATAATGTATCTGTGATGTAGATGGCGATCAGGAAGCATACCAAATGGGGAGGGTGTATAATACTAAAAGGGGACAAGTGAGTCATAGATGAACAAGTCAGAGGAACGTGATAAGAAGTCGCAGCACAGCCGTAAGGAACTAAACAAGAACATGGCAAAGAGGATAATGCACATGAGTGCAATATAAGCAAGGATAAGTCCCATGATCTGGAGGCACATGATAGGAGCACATGGGTTGGTGGTGTGGGAACTGAGGTCTTGTGAGGACACGTGAGCAGAAGAAATGGAAAAATGGGGGTGGAATTGTAACATGACCCCCTCCTCAGATTTGTTGCTACCATGCAACAACAGTTTTTGACCAGTTTACCAGGATATGATACAGTCCTTCTGGGTGCAGATGGAGGTGGTCCAGTTCTGGTGACTATGAGGGACCTGGCAGCATTCTTGAAAACCACATGCTAAGTGGGGGTTGGGGCATAAGTGGGACCAGTGGGTACCACGCCCACACCAGTGACAGAGGGGAAAGTCTTGGATATTCATAGGAGCCCCTTGGAATGGGGGGTCTTGTCTAATGACTGGGCCTGCTGGTTGCTTTGCATGAATACAGTCAAGGAATTGTTTAACTGTTAGTTGTGGGACTAGTCGGTGCATGATGGACTAGATGGGGTCAGAGGCGGGAGCATAGGTTGTGGGGAACAAGGAGGGTCGCAATGGGACACTAGGTAGTCCCATTCTGGAGGGGTCAAAGTTCAAAGGGAGGCTGGGGGTACTCGGGGTGTGGATGATGGCATCTTGTGGCATTCTGCCATGTCAAAGGGTAAAGGGGGACATTGTTTGCAGTGTTCTCAGACCTGGTCTTGTAGGTAATCGAGCCAACCATCCTCATAGGCACACATTCTAACCAGAAACTTGGAAGCCATTTGTAAGATGGGTGGGGGTACTTGACTGCCCATGAACTTGAGCAAATGCTGGCATGTGGGTTGGAGCAAGACAGTGATGTTTGGGACCAGGGAGCTGATGTGCTTAAGGAGGGTTCAATGGGGGTTTTGAACAAGGGTGGGTGGCCTGTGGTATAAGAGGGTCTTACTGCTGGACCCAGCCAGATGCCCTAGGGCAGGGGAGATAGGTGATTGAGATGCCTGAGAGTATTGCAAGGGTGGCGATGGGTCAGTGCCTGAATAGGCCAAAGAAGGCGAGGGGTCAGAGCCTGTATTAGGCGATGGGGGCAATGGGTTCCTTGATGGAGCCATTGAAGGGCTTGCTGAGAACGGGAGGGAGCCGAAGGGGACTGGGGATAGGTATTGTTCTGGAGGGTATGGCTAGGGCTTAGTGTTCGGTGTAATTTCTGAGAGCGGGATAGGCAGGCCAGTAGACCAGTTGGATGGGAGTCCAAATCCTCCATAGGGGTCATCATTATAGGCAGTGAGTTGGTTTGGTTGGTGTTCTGCTGTGGGGGTAGGGGGTTCGTCTGAGTCATAGAGCTCTGGGGACATTGGTTGGTCCTCATCAGAGTAGCCTTGATTGCTTTCATTATCTTCATCATTGAAGGATCTAGAGAGACAGGGTTCTGTTGCATAGATGGAGAGGAATGGGGAGAAGTAGGGAACAAAGGGCATGGTCACTTCTTGATAAGCAATGGCAGCCTTTATAACTGTTGAGGGGTTCTTTTTGAAGTCCAAGATTAGATTCTCAGCATGCATATCCTCAGAGTTGACCCATGAGTTGTGAGTGGGGGAGTATCCTTTCCAGCGAACTAGGTATTGTTTCTTCTTTCAGTGCCCAAAGGTACAGGCTTTGATGATTTTCTCAACTTCCCATTTGGGAGCATTGTCAATGATGTCTGGAGGGGGCTGGAGATAGTTTGGGCCATGTTTGGCTGTTTCATGGTAAGGGGTAAGAAGGGAGGCATGAAAGACATTGTGAATCTTCCATGTTTCAGGGAGGTTGAGTTGGTATGCAATGTGTGAAATTTGAGTGGCTACCTTAAAAGGTCCGTACTGCCTTGGGGATAGTTTGGGGGTTCCTTCTGTCCATTTCAGGTTTGTGCCTTCGAGCCATACAAGGCTTCCAACTTCGAAGGTTTTATAATGTGTTGTTTCAGGGGTTAACCGGTCCTGCGCTTTTCGCAATGCCTCTTGGGTGGCAGTCTGGGCCTCTGTAATGCATGATAGTCGGTCTATAGTACTGGGGAGCATGGGGGTGCATGTAGGTTGATGTGCAAGGGGTGTGTATCCTATGAGGGTATTGTACGGGGTCTGTTTCATAGTACTGTGTTTCCAGAAATTTTGTATGTACTGTATTGGGCTAAAGGTAAGAATTCTGCCCACTTATCCTGCTGAGTGTCGCAGTAAAGCTGTAAGTATTGTTCTAGGGACTGGTTCGTACGTTCAGTGTAATGATTCTGGCCCTAGTTCCTGGTTCTCCACCCTGTCACCCCCTACTACTTTTTCCTTCGCACCTAATGTCACACCCGACAACTTTAAGTCCCCTGGACTTGCGCCACCTCCTTGCCCCCCCTCATGCCCCATCACGTGTATGCCCCACATGACCTGCCCTGAGGCCCCCAAGGCCTAGGCCTCTCATCATGATGGCACCTACTCCCTTCTAACCCTACTATCACCTTCATCACAGATGCCATCTTCTTTTCCTCTCTTTGCCCTACCGACAACTTCCTGACATCTCTCTGATTCTCCCAATGGTGCCCTGCAGACCATCATAAAAGCCCCAGATTTACCTTTCGCTCCCACAGACTCTTGGCTGCATTGCTCATCCCAACTACCCCAATACAGCCTTGAGTCCTTATGCCTTTCCCTCTCCTGCTGCACAGTGAACCCTACTCCACCCACCAGTTTACCATGTTCCACCCCTACCGCAAGGATGGCGACAACACCCTGTTCAAGTGTCTGCCCCCTCAACCTCACATCACCCACATCCACACCCTTGAACACTGGCATTTCTGCCATGAGTGCTAGTGCTCTACTCACTACCTGTATAGACATTAACCTCTAGGTCCCCATTTCCCTTCCATTCCTTCTCAGCTTATTCCTGCTATCATACTGGTCATGCATAGTTATGACTCATGGCTCGACTTCCCTTTTGTTCATCTCGATATGTACACATGTCGGTACTCGAATTGCTATCGCAATTTGCCTTTCATTTGCCTTCTATCTTAGGCTTCCTTACCATTATGGGTTCCATCTTGATCTTATGATACTTATCCTGCTTCTTTGATCCATCCCCTTTTTAGTACAGTCTAAGAATAGCTTGTATCTTCTTTACTGTTTCATGTTTCAGACCCAGTTTCAGACTCAGTATATAAAAACCCTTGAGGGGCTCCCCTATCACCTCCCAAGCCTGACTTGATTCCCAATCCAAGTGGTTTCCCTGCCCCTCTTTACCCCACTCAGGGTTGGGACCCTGCCAGTGTTGTGTGCCATAAGGGGGAACCCCTGCCCCATCATCTATGTGTTTTTCCCTTACCTGCTTTACTCTATAAGTCTCACTATCTGTGCCCTTCTTTGACTCCTGAGAGTAGCACTTGCCCTTCGTGGGTGCTCTCTGAGTTATTGACTGGTAGCTTAGTGGTGACTCTGTTGCCCCTCTCATCTCTTCCATCTAAGCACCCTAAAGCGACCATGCTCAGGTGTGGGCTTGACCTAGTGTCACCCGTTGCCGCATAGTGGGCCTCTGTCCCCTACAACTATCCAGAATCCTAGAACCCTCGTCATTGCCTTGGTAAATCCCACATATCCACATTGGACTGTCCTGCCCCACTTAGAGCATTACATTCAGATTGTCCATCTGTCTGAGGGTGGTAAGTCCTGCTAATGTTCTGTTTTATTCCTAGGAGTCGGCAAAGTTCTTTGGTGAAGGCTAAGTCAAAGCGAGTGTTCCAGTTGCTAATAATCTTTAGGGGAATCCCGTAGTGAGGGAAGACTTGGAAGGCATAAAGTTTTGCAATGCCTTTGGAGTCAATCAATTCTTGGCAAGGAATGAAGATGCTGGCTTTGGAGACATCATGGTCGGTGACTGTAAGGATGGTGTTGTAGCCTTATGACGGTGGGAGCTTGGTGATGAAGTTGACTGCAATGGTCTGGAAAGATAAGTTGCTTGTCAGGGTGATCAGGAATAAAGGTGGTTTTGTCGGGTGCATATTGACTTTGTTCATTTGGCAGGTCACATAGCCTTTGACATAGGCTGTGATGAAGTCATGCATGTGGGGCCACCAGTAATGCTGTTTGATCAGGTCGATGGTTTTGGAAATTCCAGGGTGTCCGGCAGTGAGAGAGTCATGAAAAAGGTGTGTTACCCCCCTCCTAAGACTGTTGTCTTCCACAACAACAAGAGCTTGGTTCTTGTACATGTACAGTAGTTGTCTGTACTGAGGTAGAGGCTGTGGGGGGTCATTCAGGTAATAAGGTTGTCATAGTGGGCATCTTGGGCAATTTTTACCCATTTGTTTAGGTTATCTTCTATGGTTGTGTCATTTTCTTCTCCTAGTTCAGCAACATTAGCCTATAAGTCACTTCCTTGGGCAAGGATGTCATCTAAGTTGCATACAGCACATTCTAAGTGTGGGTGCAGTTGCATGGTTTCATAGATCTTGGGGGGCATGCCAATAAAGCAGTCACAAGGGAGGATGATAAGGTGTTCATTTGTAGGGTTTCTGGTGTCATAGCTGGGGCAGCAGCTTAAGGCATCAGCTTTGTTTAATTCTCCTGGTTTGTGATGGGGCTCAAAGTTATACTGCTAAAGTTCAACTTGCCAAGTGGCGGCATGGGGTCCTACTTTCTGTGGCTCACTCCAATACATGAGGTTCTTATGATCAGTCCAGATGATAATAGGCTGATCGGGAGGAGTGGCGCAGAGCAGGTGGGACCAATGGCGGAGGGCACGGATGATGGTGAGGAGTTCCTGGTTGTGGATCTTGTAGTTCATTTCTATAGGGGCCAAGGTCTTGGAATAATAGCCGATGGCTTTGACACATTCTGGGGTCCATGTGAATGGATTATCCTTTTTCAGAAGGGCTGTGAGGGGCCATGCAATAGCGGCGAAGTTCAGGATAAAGGGGTGCTGGTAACCGAGCACACCCAATACTTTTTATAGCTCCTTCAAGTTTCGTGGGTTTCTTGGCCAATCTGAAATGGCCAATAACTTGTCTGGGGCGATTGTAATGCCACTTTGCGTGAGTCATAAACCTAAGAAGTCAATTTCCGTGACTTCAAATAGGCACTTGGAGGGCTTCAAGAACAGGGAGTTTTCATGGAGGATTTTGAAAAAGTTGCTGGTGATCTGTTGGTGGAGGTTGAGCTCACCTACTCTTGTAAAGATGCCACAGTCATCCATATAATTCTTAAACTGGGGCCCATAATGATCGTAGAGGGGCCTGAATATGTGGTTCATAAATTTCTGCATTATAGCAGGACAGTTAGTGGGTCCGAATGGCATTACTCTGGGTGCGTAGAGCCCATCTATTGTTTTAAAGGCCAGGATGTCTTGTGATTCTTCTTCAACCATGACATTATAGTAACCCTCACACAGGTTGAATTTGCTGAAGAGGATCACTCTAACTGTGTCTTTGAGTATTGTGGTGATTCGAGGGAGAGGGCTGACATCTTTGATTATAATTGCATTGATTTTTCTGTAGTTGAATAAGGGCCAGAACATCCCATCTTTCTTTTTGTTATAAAAGACAGGGGTGCTGTATGGTGAGTTTGACTCTTAGATAAATCCCCTAGCCAGGTTCTCTTTTATGTACTTATCCTAGAATTCTTGTTCTGCTCAGGAGAGCTGGTACAGTGTGCAGGATATTGAGCTGGGGGCATTGGGGATGAGTCAAACCTTAAGGTCCCATTCACAGTGTGGGGGTAGTTGGCTGGCCATAGGTTTTACAAAGACGTTCAGGAAATTATGGTACCTTTCTGGGACTTGTTCTTTGGTGGTTTTCTCCTTGGGTTCTTTGGGTGCGGTAGTAGTTGATAAGTCTTCTACTGGTTTTTGTTCCTTGATTGGTGGGGGTGGTGCATGGACATGGGGGATTGCCACTTCAAATATGAGGGCATGGACTTGTTTCTTTATTATGTTAGCAATGGCTTTCTTTGTCGCCTGGACAGGTTCTTCTGGGAAAGTGGGGGCTGCTTTGGTGATCGTAGCTTGGATGGCTGGCTCTGGCTGGTCATTCCACTTCTGGTTGATCTGATCTCAGGTGTATTTCCCATATAGCAAGGTTTCGAGTTTTATTATGGGTCCGAGGATTTTCTTTTCTAGCCAGTCGACATTAGGGTTGAATGACTCGAGCCAGGGGTAGCCTAGGATGATTCTGTCGCCTCCTAGTCCTGTCACAAAGAATCAGTGGATAACCTTTTTATTTCCTTTTGTGATGAGGAGGTCAATGTACCATGTGATCTTTCCTGTTTTGTTCGTGGTGCCGTCAATGTTTCTGACTGGCACTGGCTTGTCCATAGCTTTGGTTCCAAGCTTCAGGCGGTCCACTGTAGACTGGTCAATGAAGTTCTCAGTTGCTCCACTATCTAGGAGTGCTTCTTTGGTGGTGGTGCCTTTGAACATTTTCAGAGTGATGGGTACTTCCAATTTCTTGGCCATTATGAGGTATATGCCACCATGTATTTTCATAGTGGTGGCTAGTTCTTTAACCTGGGCAGCGGTGACTAATCCCTTTTTAACAATGAGGTCTAGGAATTTTTGTTTTTCTTCATCCATAGCGGTTAGTGTTATGCTCCAGGCTGGGCGCAAGGTAGTCTGATGTAGACGTGATGAAGTTACTTAAGGCAGGGACAGGGGATGGAACGTTTTTGCAGGGAACAGAGGTCCTACTATGCAACAGGGATGACACTAGATGAAGTCCACACCCGAGCGTGGTCGCTTTAGGGTGCTTGGATGAAGGAGACGAGAGGGGCGACGGACAGGGTCGCTACTCAAGTTGGCTCGGTCTAAGACCAGGGACAGATCCCACAACAAGAATAGGATGAAGAGGATGAAACGCGGGCCTCACAGTCAGCAGCCAACTAAGGGCACTTCACTGAACTGGATCACAAGAGGGGGAAGGCTACTAGCTTGGATTGGGGATCAAGTTAGGCTTAAGGCCTTAGTGCCCAACAAGAGGGCCTTATATACAAGAGGAGGCATAGCCTCGTGCTAAATCGGGAACAATAGTGAGCCTATAAGAGGCGAGCTGAAACATAAGGGAGCAATAGGAATCAAGGAACCAATAGAGAGCTAATAATAGCTAAAACACAAGTGAAACACTAAAAGGGACCTATAGGAGATCCATGGAGATGAAGATAAGATAAGTAGATAACTACTTAGCCAGTCTGTTACCACCATAAGGGAAGTGAGTAGGGCAAACGTGCTCTCGACAGAAGGTCGAGTGTTCTAAGGTATGAGCATGAGTGAAATGGCCTTGAGGAGCGAGCCAGAGCTCTGTGAAGTCTCCATCAGTATGGCAAGGGCAGAACTCGGTAAAACAGTGAGTAGTATATGGCCAGGAGCGCATAAGAGAGCGAAGGGTGACAGATTCAGGGACAATGCGGGGAAGGATATCAAGAGGATGAGCAGGGACAATGTCGGGGAAGTCTGAGACTACGGTAATGCAGTCCCAGGTATCAGGAGTCTTGTAGGTAGGAGTGTAAATAGACGGCGCGGTATAAGAAAAAGTAGGGGTAGGGTCAAAACATAACAGTTAGTTGTCTAAGGGCATGGATGAGTCTTTCGAGCACTGTGGGTGGCTCGTCTTGCATGGGGGCCAGTCTCCTATACTCGGTGGTCCAATCTTGATCCTAGGTCTTGATTTGGTTCTTGAGGGGGCAATTGTGTGCAATGTGGCCTTCCTTGTGGCATTTGAAACATTGCTGGTTACTCATGGGGAGGGTATGGACTGGTTCCAGGCTGGTCATGTGTTCACACCAGTTTGGGGAATTGGAGGGTTTGGTCAGAGTTTCGAATGCCTATTTGAGTCCTAAGGCTCAGGCAAGGGCAAGTTGGTGGGGGGTGTAGTTGATCTTCAGGCCTAAGTGTTTCGTGAAGGCCACTTGTCTGATGCTATAGTGTCTACCGCCATAGTGGCTATTCTTGTCAAATTGTCCAAGGTATGAGGAGCCTAGGGGACATTCATGTGCCCACTGGTAGTGATATAGTAAGTCTGGGGGCCGGTTGCGTCAATGTGAAGGTGCTGGGTGTTGGTATGTTTGAAGGCCGCAAACTGACAGACCTTCTGTCCTTCGGGGAATGGTTCTAGGATATTGGCGATGATGGCATGGAGTAACATATGAAGCATTTCAAATAGCAGAACCCATTCAACTTGGAGTTCCACTGGGCAACTTTCTTGCTCCATGTAAGCAGGGGAGAGCCTTCATAAGGGCTAGTGATGAGGACTTTGTTATACCCCTCCTCTAGATACTTTAGACAGAGGGGGAATGCTTTGGTGATGGCGTGTCACGGCCTGGTTGCCGTGACCAGGTATTCGGACTTACATTTTCCTTACCAGACTGCCAGCTCTTCTTTTCTGATCAATGACCTCATATCTAGCCCTCTACCCATAGTAGTAGCTAGATACTTCTTTACACTTTCAGTTCCTTCTCCGAGTTTCCTTCCACTTCTGTCCCCCTCTGGGACCTTCCATAGTAGACTCCTGTATGTCCTCCCACCTTCTGGCTCCTTCTGTATGCTTTCGACGTGTTCTGGCTAGTTCACCTACTCTACAGTAGATTCTAGCAACACTTACATAGACTGGCATCCTATGTACTATATAAGACCTCCTTATTCATTAGTCGAGCCTTAAGCTTGACTTCCTTGTGAAATACAGGTTGTCTTGAATCCTCTCTCATAGGCCTAGGCCTCCTTGTGAACCCCTAAGACCCTCACGTAAGAGATGCACCCTAAAGCCTTCACTCTAGAATCTCTTAGGCTATCTAAGACTTTGCCCTAACCCTTGAGTGATGCACTCTGTGCTTAGCTAAGGTGTGAGAAACCCAACCTTCCTATTCAGGAAGCAGACTGAGTGACTTAGACTAAGATCATGTGACCAAGTCACCTGATCTATCACGTGACCTGAAACCCCCAATCCTATCACGTGACCTTGCACATGACTCGAATCATCTGATCTATCACATGATCGTTTGACTTAGTCATTTGAGATAATAAGTCCTCAGCGGTACCAACTGGACTGGCATGAGAATACAGAACCTGATTTGGAAATGACGCGACACCATGGCCTAACAGTGACATTAAGTCAAGCTTCCTGAACTTGAAACTCCAAATGATCTTGATCTATAGCTGATTATTCCTAGAACAGATAACATGGCTGACTCATCAAAATGAAAAGCTGTAGCAACTTGGATGCCCCAGGAGATCCCTAATGGTGGTGACTAGAGGTCCTGCGGACTTGATAAAGTCCCCACTAAAGAAGAGACAGCTGCTGTCCAACTCCCCTTTGAAATTTACCCCAAAATAGCAGACTGCTACAAATCAAAGTACACCACCAACCTTAAGCACTTGGTTTCCGGTCAGGAACCTGGAACCCCCTGGATGGGCTACTATGCCATGTTCAATGGAGCTAAGCTAGCTGTCTCAAACATGTTTGGAGCATGGTTTGAGATCAAATGATGAGGCGACAAGTGGCAAGCAATTAGACTCGCATGCACTGAATTAAAAGTATCTGGACCCCACACAATGCTTGCTCAATCAATGAGCCATGCTGCATCCCTCATGAGCATGCCAGATGGGGTCTCCATACGTGTCCCTCTGACGTACATGTCTTCCATGCTTAAGGGACCTAACGAGAGGGTGATGTCATGGCCTGGTTGCCGCGACTGGGTATTCAGACTTACATTTTCCTTACCAGACTGCCGGCTCTTCTTTCCTAATCAATAACCTCATATCTAGCCCTCTACCCATAGTAGTAGCTAGATACTTCTTTA
>Ga0210393_10002931_pt1 | contig 13874 bp, 17 predicted proteins | sample IncBWC27OmetaG_FD_160068 | JGI IMG/M metagenome (GOLD analysis project Ga0210393, IMG submission 160068) | Forest soil microbial communities from Barre Woods Harvard Forest LTER site, Petersham, Massachusetts, United States - Inc-BW-C-27-O ... | reverse complement strand
GCTGTGGGTCAGGTGACGCCAGGACCTGTTTTCACGACGGCGACTTTTATTGGCTTCATTCTTGGAGGAATTCGCGGCGCTGTCATTTCCACCGTGGGCATCTTCCTTCCAGCATTTCTTCTAGTAGCGGTAAGCGGTCCCCTGGTACCGCGTATTAGAAAGTCCAAGCCTGCCGGGGCTTTCCTTGATGGTGTGAACGTCGCATCACTCGCGTTGATGGCCGCTGTCACTTGGGATCTTGGGAGAGCATCGCTTGTTGACACTCTTACTGTTCTTTTAGCTGTGGCATCGTCAATCGCTCTGCTTCGGTTTCGCGTGAATTCCGGGTGGCTTGTCTTGTTCGGTGCCGCCATTGGTCTGATAGCGAGTGCAGTTCACTTGCGATAGGAACTGGCGCTGTTCCCCCAACTATTCTGCCGCCCTGACGTAGCGCACTTAGAAAAGTGGTTTCAGCTCCGATTCAATGGTGTCCGTGTATTCAAATCCGATGATCTTCTGGCGGAGTATTCCCTGGCGGTCATAGAGTAGTGTGGTCGGTAAGCCTTCAATACCGCCAAACTCCTTCTCCAGGTCATCGGTGGCGACCGCCAGCGGATAGCGAACGCCGATTTTCTGCGCAAACTGGACCGGATCTTCCATATCCCTCATGGTGTCGAACTTGAATCCGACAACCGCCATTCCGCGAGAGCCGTAGCGGTCCAGAAGTTTCTGATAGCCAGGCATCTCTTTCTTGCAGGGCTGGCACCATGTGGCCCAAAAGTCAATGAGCACTACTTTGCCGCGAAAGTCAGCCGAGGAAATCTCACGCCCCTGTAAATCCTTTACGGCGAACTCAGGCAAGCGTGAACCAATTTCGCCTACTGCGATTTCAGCTTGTTTAGGCTGAGGCCGACTCGTCGAATGCTGATTACATCCGACGAGTCCTGCCACAGCGAGGCTCAGAAACAACAAATGTTTTCTCAGCATCTATTCCTTCTTCTGCACTTCCAGAATCACGAGTTTTAGTGGAGCCGAAAGGTCTGCTTTCTTTTTTCCTGCGGGCTTCTTGTATAGCTGACCACGAACTGTGACCATCGTCTGAGTGCCCGCAAGTGATTCCAACCCCTTCGACAATTCATTCGGTGCGAATGCAAATGAGCGATTCGGCTCGACCTGCAAGGCGAAGTTGCCCGAAGCGTCCTTTACGATCTTTCCGCGTGCGGTCATATCCATCTGCGCAGCAGTCACACCGCTGTCGTATGTCGCCTTGAGAAGCTGGACAGGATCAATCTGCCCATCTTCTTTGGGGGTGACATCAACTTTTCCGTCCAGCAAACTAACTTCTACGTTTTGAACGCCAGACTGGCGCCCGAGGTGTTGTTTCACCCCGTAGGCTCAAAAGTTTCAAGTCATTCCTTCGACGCGCATTTCGATATGCTTGACTTGCGCTTGCGCGACTGGCACAACCACGATCGAACCGAGCAGAAGCAATAGCGCGACTCTTTTCATGTTCATTTGTTCCTCCTTTCTCAAAAGTGCAGCCGAAACTGCTGCGTGAGTCCAAAACTGATATGACGACGGAGAGGCATGAATGATGCCCCGGTGGAATGCACAGCATCCCAGTCCATCCCGAACCAAACGTGCATTCCGGAACGCACTCCGGCGTAGCTCGTGATTCCCGCCAGCAATACGTCGCCGCCGCTCCCGCTATGAGTGCTTCCGCCAATCCAGTCGTCTTGGGAATGTGCCCAAGTAAGCTCAGGGCCAATAAACCACTCGCGGGCCACATTCTTCGATTCGTAAGGGCGGTATGAGAGCCAGAAACGAGATTCGAAGTCATCTCCAAGACGAGTTGCCTGAGCACCCTGCGAGCGCAAGAGAGCATGGAAGTCCTCATCCGCTACGAGGCGCTTCAGATTGAACAGACCGGTGTACGTCCAGTTCGCACCCAAAAAGAGATCGGTGGACCCTGACCCAGGTTGCAAACTTGAAGGCAACCGCGTTCCATCTTCGCCGGTCAAGTTGGTTCGGCCTGTCGGAATCTTGGGGCCGAACGTGATCGATGCCTGAGTAGTTCCTCGGGGTGAGTCGCGTCGGTAGAAGCGGTACTTTGCGAGGACCATTGCATCGCCAAGCCCAGTGCCTCCAACAGCAGGAGTCCCCGCCATATCAAAGTGAATGGTGACGATCGGAACGAGAATGGTCAAATCAAAGTCTCTGTAGAAGCCCCATGTGAAGTTCAAATCGGCTTCATGCGAGAAGGTAGGACGGGCAGTCGCGGGACTGAAACCTGTTATTCCGGACGTGAAACCGCGGGTGGTGAAGATGGAGTTGTACGAGATGAGTCCGCCGCCCGGAAACAATGGCGGGGCTGTTTCAGGGGCAGGCCCTTGCCCTTCCGCTGTTGAAACACAAAATAATACGACGAGCGCCAGCCATAGGCCGCTCTCGCACCCAAGATGACTCCGAAATCTCACGAGTTTCCTCCTCCAGCAAAGACAACGATTCCGAGCACACGAACGCGTGCAGCCGGGAAACGACTGGAGGTCAGACTAGATGCGAAGAGGCGGGGAAGCCGGGGAGTAGAAGATGGGCGGAGCGTGGCAATGGGCAGCCATGCTGCGAGCAAAGGAATCTAGGTCACGGGATTCCCAAGATGCTGCCATCACTGCGAATACGACGGGCGAGAACGATGCGCCATGCACAGACGAAGGCTGCACAAAAGGAGCGTGCATCGTCGGCATGGTCTTACAGCAATCCTGACCATGGTGGCCGTGCGATGAGCAATGCATCGACTTGCAGCACTGCATTGCCTGTTCTGGCGTCGTCGCGGCTTCGCAGTCAAATGCGTACGCACCGAGAGCGACGGCCAGGATGGCCACACACAATGTCCTAATGGAATGCATCAATCAACAGCTTAGACAGCCAGCGTGTTCACGTCAACTATGCCGATGAAATGCGACCCTTCCGAAGAGAGATAGATTTACAATGGGCTAATATCGGTTGTGTCGCCGCTGTGGTGGTCGTCGATCTGAAAACGAAGAAAGTCATGGATTGCTTTCAGCGCGTCGGGATTTGTTGTCTTAATCCGGGCTCTGCCACCTGTCGGCAATTCTTCAAAGCCGTAAGAAATCTCGGTGCGTTTTTCTTTCATCACAGATACGCCAGGTGGCACTTGGTCATGTACGAACATGGGAATCGAAAAGTCCCCGTTCGTGAACATTCTCACGATATGCGTCAAATGGAACCGGATTGCCTGCATGTTTTGAGAATCCTTGCTGTCGTTGACGGTCACTTCGATAGCTCCACCGTCTGAGTACAAACGAAAATGATGAGTGGTCTTGTCATGGGGAAATCCCATCGCCTCATCACCGTGTTTTTCTACATCGGCTTGATGCTGCGAAGCCTCTTTCATGTGCTCTTTGTGCATGGGGCAAGACTGCATGTCTTGTGCTGCTAACTGCAACCCGCCGAACATTAGAAACGCGATTGCGGTTTTCATGTTAATTTCTGCCTCCGGAACTGATTTGGTGGAGTACCGGCCTTCCTTACGGCGTCAGTGAGCGAATACAGCAAGTGCGATTTCTCGCCCGAACCCGCACGCTTAATGCGCTGTTGCCAGTCGGACAACACTTTCTTCATGTATCGTTTAGTGCGCTTCAGTGCTTCAATGTCTGCCTCGATACCTTTGAGTTTGTCCTGGGCAAGTTGGTATACGCGACGGCATGGAGCACCCCCGGCATCACGCGCTTTCAAAACTTCAGCCAACTCAGCCAGGGTGAATCCGATCCGGAGTGCCCTTTGCACCACAAGAACCCTCTCCAACGCGCTCGCAGGATAGACTCGGTAACCAGACTGTGTTCGCGAGGCTCGCGGCAGAACGCCGATCCTTTCGTAGTGTCGAATTGTGTCTGGACTCACCGCCGCCGCCCTGGCTAGCGCCCCAGAATAAAGGGTCTTGGAACATCTGCTTTGCACCATAGGAATTATCAAGCCTGGAATGCATTCCAGAGTCAAGATGTTTGGCGGCACAGCGTAGGGCCGATGCTTTGCTTGCGTGCATGCTCCCGAGTAGCTGACTATTCCGTGGTGTCATAATTCTCTCTCATGGAGCCCGCGTTGACAGTCGCTGACGCTTCCACGCTCGATCGCATTCGTCGGATTCAAACGATCACGATTGCCTGGATGACCGTGGAGGCGGGCCTATCGCTGTCTGCAGCATGGATGGCTCACAGCCCGGCCCTGCTGGCTTTCGGCGGCGACAGCGCCATAGAACTACTCTCCGCGGTAGTCGTTTATTGGCGGTTTCGGTCAAAAGGGAGTGCAGAGCAGACGGAAAAATTGGCAGCCAGAATCACGGGAAGCCTTTTGTTCGCGTTGGCGGCGTACGTGGCGGTCGTCGCTGCAATGGCGCTACTTGGAGATCGTGAAGTGAGGCCGAGCTTTCTAGGGATCGTTGTATTGATCGTGGCAGCAGTTGCGATGCCACTCCTAGCACACCAGAAGCGGCGATTGTCCGCCGCGACTGGCAGCGCTGCTTTGAGAGCAGATGCAGCGGAGTCCGCACTCTGCGGCTACTTGTCGATCATCGCCCTTGCGGGCCTGGTTGCGAATGCCGTCTGGGGGATCACGTGGGGTGATCCTGTGGCGGCGCTGTGCCTCATACCACTGGTTGCGCGGGAGGGCTGGCAAACTCTCAAAGGAAGGCCTTGCGGCTGCTGCTGACAGGCACCCCCGGTTTGTCATTTTGTGAAAATGTAGTAGCTTGAAAAAGCAGGATTGCCGTGCGGAAGACTGCGGATGCGGACTTGCAGGGCGTTAGGTTCGCGAAATGCGGGCTAGTTTTCTCTCGATCAATTTGCCGCTTTTTCAACAGGCAAATTGTACGATAATTGTACGATGGGCAGGGTTGTGTAGGCCTTTTGGCACTTTAGTCCATTTGTAGAATCAGTAAGTTACAGAATCTAAATGGGGATGAAAGGTTCGACTCCCGCCGCCTCCACCATATTTTAAGTGTTTATTTTCAATTACGCCGCTGACAAAGCCTTCGCTCTCGAGGGCCCTCAACTTGAACTTGGTTGAGGAAAGGGCTCACGGGTCGACGAGTTAGCCACCGAAGGGTAGGCGATGCGTTTATGAGGAAGATATCCGAAGGCTCGACATCGGCCTGCGGTCACCGCTTGTCCTCGTGCTTCTCCGAACCAGCCGGTGGCGGACCAACCCCGAACGATTTTTTCCAGTAGTCCTGCACACCCGGAGGTAGCTTTTGTATGCGGGCAAGAAATGCCGTGACTTTCCAAATGTCCTGGTCGCTCAGCGCTTTATTCCAGGCCGGCATGCCGGTGTAGCGGACTCCAGTGCGAACAGCATAGTAGATATGCCATTCAGCGTCATCCGGCGGATCGAGGATCAGCTGTGGCACCGGCGGATAGAACGACCTCTCCAGCGGACTAGGCTGGTTGTCGAGTGTCCCGTGACACATGGAACAATTCATGGTGTAGACCTTCATACCGTCGATTAAATTTTCATCGGTTGGCGGAATCGGGCTGCTTGCTCGCGGTGCATGGCGCTCCATAGACGCATCCAGCGCCCCGGCGGCCACGCGGCGTTCGAGCCGAGGCGGACTCGCATCAGCGTTCGTCGGCATCAAGCCCAAGCTCGTCACAACCAGCCCACCCAGACCGAGCACCAGCAGCGTAGCAACAATTCCGAGAATGAATTTGCGCATTTTTCCTCCGCGCTCTTTTACGAGCCTCAAGCGAGTTACCTTTGGCGGGATAGTGCCTTAATCAACCACGGGACACAGGTTGATAAGGCACTATCTCCAGCGTAGAGATTCCGGCCTACCGGCCGGACGCTACGGCTGACGAACCAGCGTCGATGCTTGCAATCTTGAGCTGGTTGTTTTCGAGTGTACCGACGACACGCACCTCCAGGCCTGCAAACGCCGCAGCCTTTCCTTGGTCGTCGAGCTGGTAAACCGTCCCTTTGGACGCGTCAAGTAAGACGTACTTGGCGCCTATCTGCGCGCACTTCTGTGCACATGTCTGTTTCTCGCGTCCCATGGTTTTATTCTCATTCATCATTTCTTCGTGGGACTTGTTCTTGGCACAAAAAGTGTCGGTGACTTCCCCAGTAAACACCTGCTGACCACTTTGGTTGATTTGTCCTGCCCAAAGCTGTAGAGCAACCAGCCCGGTGGAAAGAAGGAGTGAAACACGTACGACACGGCTTTTCATAATCTATGTCTCCAGGATTAAAGTTTGTTACCTTCCTAATGAGCTTAAGAAACGAAGGACCATGGCTTGTCACGTGATGGTCAAGGGTTCGCATTTTTTTGTAAACGCGACTGCACTTCTCGTCTCAACACTCAAATTTCCGATTAGATAAAAATTAAAGCGAGAAGTTTTGTTAAAAGCACCTATCAGACTGCCTTCGTTTCTTACGAAACTTGACAGAGAGTTAACAATCAAATTACATTTCGCCCGAATCTCGCACTTCCTCGCCCGTGTCTAAATCCAAATACGTCGCGAAAAGCGTTTGACAACTGAAGATCGGGAGGCAGCTGTAGAATTTGAGCTTCACGAGCGCAGTTATCAACAGCGAAATTAAGAAGTTAAAACTACCTTCTTCCGCATCGCTGATGGGGAGCAACACTGCAACGCTGGAACGACCCTTATCATCCCGCCCAATGCGCTGCGCGGGGTCGCCAACTACGTGATCTGGGCTGTTCTCCGACTCGATTCGGAGTTCGGGAAAGATTGTCGGCAACCTTCCTTTATCGATTAGGTAAGAGTTGCCCGTCGCTCAGACGCTACGCGCGCAGGATGGGTTCAGGTGAACCCATACAACGTTATAATGTCGTCATGCCAGCGGCGCATGACTCTCTTCTCTATGCACGCGTCGAAACAGTCCTCGCTGGCGAGATTACCGATGGAGACCTGAAGGTCGGCGACCAACTGCCGACCGAAGACAGCCTCATTGTGCGATTCGCCGTCAGTCGCATCACCGTCCGTCGGGCTATTCAGAATCTTGTGAGCCGCGGTCTCGTCGAGATTCGTCGCGGCAGGGGCACATTCGTAGCCGCGCCGAAGATCACGCAGGACCTTAAAGAGCTAAGCGGATTTGTAGAAGATATGCATCTAATTGGCCGCAAGCCAACGGCCCGCGTAGTCGGTAAGGAAATTGTGACTGCCAACGCAACCGTGGCCCGCCAGCTTGCGCTGACAAGGGGCGAGCGGGTCGTCAGAATTCGTCGCGTGCGCCTGGCAGACGGCGTTCCTCTCTCCTTCGACGAAACTTACCTGCCCCTGGAGATCGGCAAGAAGATCATCAGCAACAATTTGAAGGTCGAGCCCATTTTTTCGCTGCTTGAACGCAAGTACGATGTTCCGCTCATCGAGGCGGAGTACAAATTGGACGCAGTGGCCGCTGAGAACGAGGTTGCCAGGGCGCTAAAAGTGAAACCAGGGAGCCCGATATTTCGCATTGAACGAACTTCCTACTCGACAGGCAGCCGTCCAGTCGACTACGAAACACTCTACTACCGGGGAGATCTCGTCCGATTCGTCACACGCCTTGTGCGAAAGACTTCTCGTTGAAAAACTTCGGATTACCCTGCGCGGCGTACAAAAGCGGCTGTCATTTCTTGCTGAAATAGTGGTCGATCGCCATCGGCCCAGAACCTCCGAATACGAGCGCCGCAAGGCAGGCAAGATAGAGCAGATCAAGCTCGTAGCCCGGCGGCCCGAACTGGGCCCGGCCGGACGTCACACTCAGCAGCTTGATCGAGCTGAACCCATAGGGAAGATGCACAGTTAGCATCGCTACTAAGAGAACCGCAGCCATCGGCAGACTTGCGAGTGGGACGAAAGATCCGAGCAGGACGGCGAGACCGCCGATGAGTTCGGTCAGAATCGTGAGCCATGCCATGAGATGAGGCGCCGGCACGGCCATCGTATGGAGGATGGCGGCGAAGGCTTCAGGCCCCCTGGACAGTTTGGCGAAGCCATGCTCCATGAAGCCATAGCCAACAATCAGCCGTAACGGAATAGGAGCCCAAACGGCTACCGAACGTCTTGCCAAGAATGCGAGGCCTCTGCTTAAAAATACAAAACGGCTGCTGCCTTCCCGTTCCAATGATTGAGTAAGTTGGTTCATATTCAAATATCCTTTCTATTCTTGATCGTTGTCGAAGGCACGAAGCGCCGAGAGCGAACTTCGAATGCTTTCGTTTCTTATTATTATGATGTTATAATGTCTCGAAGGTTACAGAATTGTGAGAACTCTTTTGCCGGCATCTCGCTCTCGGGACCTGGGATGCCGCGGGACGAAAGATACCCCGGAGCAACCTTCCTTTAAGGCTGCGCTGCGTTTCTGGTGCAAGCTGGGATGGATCAGCTTCGGCGGTACTGCTGCTCACATCGCCATCATGCATGACGAGTTGGTTGAGAAGAAGCGATGGATCAGCAACCGAAGCTTCCTCCATGCGCTGAGCCATTGCATGATCCTTCCCGGACCCGAAGCACAGCAGCTTGCGATCTATATCGGTTGGAAGCTGCATGGCAAGCGGGGTGGGATTGTTGCCGGAACACTCTTTGTGCTGCCTTCCATGTTTATTCTGCTGGCCCTCAGTGTGGTCTATGTCAGGTTCGGAAGCCTGCCTTGGATTGCCGCTATGTTCAATGGCTTAAAACCGGTTGTCATCGCCCTGGTGATGGTCGCCCTGCAGAGAGTGGCGAGAAGGGCTGTGCGCGGACCGATTCAAGGCGCCGTTGCAGTGGCTACGTTTGCAGCGATTTTCTTCTTTGAGGCCTCACTGCTCACAGTGATGCTCGGTGCCATTGCTCTGGGAATCGCCCTGACGGCGGTGCGGCCCGGACTTCTCCACCGCCCCGGCAAAGCAAGCGCCGAAGAGGACAAGGACGAAGAGAGCTATTACATCCGCAATGGTTCGGCCGCGACGAAACCCATCCCTCTTTTGTGGCCTGTGGTGAAGTTGGCTGCGGTTGTCCTGCTTCTCTGGCTGCTGCCGTTGCCGCTGTTCTACGTCTTTGTTGGGGACTTCCATTTTTGGCGGGGCCTCGCGCTGTTCTTCACCAAGACCGCCTTCGTGACTATTGGCGGCTCATATACGGTAATCCCCTATGTCGCTAAGATTGCTGTTTTGAAATTTCATTGGCTGAGCAGGCTCCAAATGATGGACGGCTTCGCGCTCGCCGAGACAACTCCTGGCCCTCTGATCATCGTAGTGGCCTTTGTCGGGTTCCTGGCCGGATACAGCCACTTCCACGGCTCATTGTGGATGGGAACCTTGGGTCTGCTGGCGACGACCTTCTATACGTTTCTGCCATGTTTTTTCTTCGTATTTGCGGGTGCGCCGTTGGTGGAACGAACCCAAGACAACCATATGATCGGAGGCGTCCTAGAACTGATCACCGCTGTCGTGGTCGGCGCGATCTTAGATCTAACGCTATTTCTAGGGAAAACGGTGATCTTCCCATCTGGAGTTGCAGGTCTCAAGCAACTCAATGTGGTCTCTTTGAGCGGGGTGATATTGTCGCTCCTCCTACTCCATAGATTCAAACTGAAGGTGATTCCCCTGATTTTACTGGGCATTGGGTTCGGTTCTATTCGTTATTTCCTGGGCTTTTGAGGGCGATTCGACGAAATTCCCCGGTTGTCTGCAATTTGGACAACAATCGCATGAACCTGCCGTCTCGAGTTGGAGGGCATCATATGTCAGCTGCTCGTGCTTGGATCGGCTTCTCGCTCACCAGCGCGGATTCACCAAGATGTTTGACGCTAAGAGAATATGCCAGGGCTAAATAGAACAGGCCGGCTCTCGCAAACTCTTGTCGCCCTTGCCCGCCTCCCGCCACATCTGGCCCTTCGCTTTGTGGATGAGATCGTGCTTAGCGACGAGGCGCAATGGCGCAGGTATCACAGATGTCCCCGCTGTCGATGAACGCCGCTCAAAATCGAACTGTGGAGCACGGTCCTCCAGACCGCCTCTACATACGCATCGCTCAGCGAACCGGTGCCCATAAGCAGTCGATAGTAGAGTCCTCCATACAATGCATCGAGCAGCACGTCTGGGTCGGTGGCAGCCGGCAGTTCACCCGCGAGTATTCCTGCTTTTATGACCGCTTGAGCCGTAGCGCGACGCTTCATGATCCAACGGTCGCGGAATGCCCTCTTCAACTCGGGATCGAATTGAGCTTCAGCAAGCAGGGAACGGATGAGCAATCCTGGCCGTCCACGAAATGCGCGTGCCAACAGCTTCATCTGTACTCGTAGACTTTCAAGCGCGCTCGGAAGTTCGGGGAAGGCAATGTCCGGACCGACCTCTGCAAGAAAAGCGTCCATGATGACCGCAGCTTTATTCGGCCAGCGGCGGTATATCGTGGTTCGCGCTACATGCGCCTCGTCTGCAATGGCCTCCATAGTCACCGATCGGAACCCTGTCCTCTCGACCAGACGCAGGGCGGTTTTAAGAATTCGGGCCTGGGCGTCCTTGTCCCTGGGTCGTCCTCGGATGGGCTTCCGGCGCTTGACTGGGTTAGGCATGAGTAGTCCCTTTCGCAGTTTCTGTATCTTTACGCTACACCTTGCATCGAATATAACCGAGGGTATGCCTGCGACTCGCTCTATTGCAACGGGCAACAAGTGTGCAGCTTCTTGAGAAAGGCGGCGAATCCCTATGACTCATTTGTTTGATCCTCTCGCGATTCGGGATATAAGGTTTGCGAACCGCGTGTTTGTTTCTCCGATGTGCGAGTACTCCAGCATAGACGGATACGCGAACGACTGGCATCTCGTGCATCTTGGCAGCCGTGCGGTAGGCGGTGCTGGACTGGTGCTTACCGAGGCCACTGCTGTTCTTCCCGAGGGCCGAATTAGTCCGCAGGACGTAGGCATCTGGATGGATGATCACATCGAGCCACTTGCTCGAATCGTCCGGTTTATTCATGAGCAAGGCAGCGTGGCTGGGGTGCAGTTGGCGCACGCAGGTCGCAAGGCTAGCACCTACCGGCCGTGGGCAGGCCACGGAAGGGTCCCGGAGAGTGAGGGAGGCTGGAACAATGTCGTTGCCCCGAGTGCCTTGGCCTTCGCCGATGACTATCCGATGCCCCGAGCGCTCTCGGTCGACGGTATCAGGAACATCGTTTCTGCTTTTGCCGCCGCCGCACGCCGTGCCTGTGAAGCGGGCTTCCGTGTCATTGAGATTCACGCCGCTCATGGATATCTGATCCATGAGTTTCTGTCGCCTCTTAGCAATCAAAGAACAGATACCTACGGGGGCTCATTTGAGAATCGCACTCGAGTATTGCGCGAGATTGTTTCTGCCGTTCGAGGTTCGTGGCCAGAGGGAGCGCCGCTGTTCGTACGCATTTCGGCGACCGATTGGATCGATGACGCCTGGGATCTTCAGCAGTCGATTGAACTTGCCCGCCAACTGAAGGAACTTGGAGCGGACCTGATCGATTGCTCTTCTGGCGGAAACGTACCGCACGCGAAGGTTCCGGTCGGACCCGGTTATCAAACACCGTTTGCGGAGCAGATCCGCCGGGAAGCCAACGTCCTGACGGGTGCGGTGGGGATGATCACCTCTCCCATGCAGGCCGAGCACATCCTCGTTGCTGGACAGGCAGATGCAATCATCATCGCGCGCGAATTCCTTCGAGATCCATATTGGCCACTGCGGGCAGCCCGTGAGTTAGGGCAGCAAATATCGTGGCCTGTGCAATATCTCCGAGCTGCGCCTGAAGGGTCGCAAGCCCGCGATCCCATAGATCTTAAAAATCTCGAGTCGTGTTTCGAGCAACAACACGCGATTCCTAAAGGCTGATCACGATGAGGGCGATTGAGCTTACGGAAACTGGTGGTCCCGAGCTCATGCATCTGCGGGAGATTCCCACGCCCACACCCCAGCAAGACGAGGTCTTGATTCGCGTTGCTGTGACCGGGGTAAATTTCATCGCCCTCTATGTGCGAGAGGGCCGTTACGGCAACAAGCTTCCTTTCACTCCTGGACAGGAGGCTGCAGGAACAGTGGTTGCCGTCGGGAAAAGCGTCTCTCACCTCCATGAAGGTGACCGGGTCGCACGGTGCAGCATTCTCGGCACCTACGCGGAGTATGCCGTGGCACCTGCCGAACGGGTCGTACCGATTCCGATTGGTCTCAGCTTCGAACAAGCCGCCGCCGCCTTGCTGCAACGCATGACTGCTCACTACCTCTCACACTCCGCCAACAGGCATCACCCTGTTCTTGCCAGCTCTTTCGAGCCACCCTGAGGTTAGTCCACCGCGCGTTGTGCCGCTTTTGGAACGGAGCTACAGTAATAACCAGTACGGAAACTATCGTAGCCTTGATCTGAGGGTTAGAGAAGGGCTGAACCATGGCTGATACAGCTACGGCAAAAACGTTAACGCGGACAGGTGCGTCCTTCGTGCGCCGCTATGGATTGGCTTTCGCTTCGGTCACCGGCGCGCTAATGCTGGAGCTTCTGTTTCACCACTTCAATCTGCCTCATCCGTTTGCTGCATTTGCGCTGTCCGCAATCGCGATCACGTTTTGGTACAGCGGCACGAAGCCGGGCATCGTGGCAGTTTTGCTTTCGTCGCTCCTCCGCGGCTTCATCTTCGAGGCCGAAACCAGCAGCCTCTCCCGCGTTCTCTATGAGCTGGTGTTCCTGACCTTTGCCATAGTCATGATCTGGGTAAGACGGAGCAAGGAGGCCCTAGCAGTCGCGATCACCGAGCGAACTGCAAAGCTTACAGCAGCGAATGAGGACCTACACAGGCGGAAGGAGCAGCTCGATGCATTGTTTGAGCTATCGCCCGACGCGGTAATCCTGACCGATGATGACTTTCACGTGTTGCGGGTCAACGAGGAATTCACAAGAATGTTCGGGTACACAGCAGAAGAGGCTGCGGGACAGTGGCTTCCCGACTTAATAGTCCCAGAGGAATTGCGCGCTGAGGCTTTCGATTACAGGGATCGGCTGAGTTCGGGAAACAGAGTTGAGCTGGAGGCGATCCGGCAACGTAAAGACGGTGTTCGCTTTGACGTGTCCGTTGTCGCAAGGGGTATTTCGCCTGGCTTCGAACACGGAGCCGTCTACCTCATTTATCGAGACATTACCGAGCGCAAGAAAGCAGAGAGAGAACTCAGGCGGAGTGAGGGTTATCTAGCCGAAGCACAGAGATTGACCCACACGGGCAGTTGGGCCTGGAATGTGCGTACCGGCGTTCTCTTCTGGTCGCGAGAAATTTTTAGCATTTATGCCTACGAAGACCTGGCAACGGGGCCCACTTGGCCACAGTTCCTCGAAAGAGTTCACCCTGAGGATCGACCACAGATTGAGCAGAGAGCAAGAATGGAGGCCTCTGGAAAAGAGTGGCTAGATTCTCGGACTGATTTTCGAATCGTTCTCCCAGACGGCACCATAAGGCATCTCCACTCTGTCGCTTATCCCGTTAGGAATGACTCGGGTGAAGTCATTGAGGTCGTCGGCACTGTCATGGATGTCACCGAACAATGGAAGGCCAGAACCGAGTTGGAGAAGGCTTTCGAGGAAATAAAGCAGCAGACGGAAGCCGCCCGCCGGAGCGAAAGAGAGCTTCGCGACGTGGTCAATACGGTTCCGGCGTATGTCTGGAGCACTTCGTCCGAGGGTCACGTTGATTTCGTTAATGATCGTTGGTTGCAGTTCACAGGTTTAGCGTCGAACCAGGCATTCGGGTGGAAGTGGGAAGCGGTTCTTCATCCCGATGACCGGACGAGGGTAATCGCCGTTTGGCACACTGCCCTTAAGATTGGCCAGGCCATGGAGACTGAAGCGCGGGTTCGGCGGGCGGATGGAGAATATTGCTGGTGGTTTATCCGCAAT